>Ga0325401_1000322_pt1 | contig 33026 bp, 28 predicted proteins | sample PopdelMetagenome_FD_205666 | JGI IMG/M metagenome (GOLD analysis project Ga0325401, IMG submission 205666) | Populus deltoides microbial communities from Bellville, Georgia, United States - Xylem-PdKOR-R2 | ecosystem: Host-associated > Plants > Phyllosphere > Stem > Wood/Secondary xylem | place...
ATTAAATCATGGTTTATTCGTTATCGTCATCGGTCATTGCAGCATCGACATCTTCTTCGTTGCCATACCCCATCGACTTGGCGTATTTTTCTAATTTTTCTTTGAGGAAGTTTCGAGCTCGGTGCAAGCGCGAGCGGACAGTCCCGATTGGAATGTCCAGTACTTTAGCCATTTCCTCATATGTGAATCCTTCGAGGTCACAGAGAATAATGACAGTGCGAAAATCAACCGGCAGTGAGTTGAGGGCGCTGGCCACTTCGTCGCCGATGAGGTCGCGCACTGCTTGCTGCCGCATATCTGATGACGTGCTTCCCACGTCACCCTCAGCCTCCACATCTTCCGTATTGTAGTAGCCCTCTATTTCGCTGTAGTCAACTTTAGCGGGCTGCTTGCTCTTTTTTCGGAAGTCGTTTATGAATGAGTTTTTCAGGATGCGAAACAGCCACGCTTTCGCGTTGGTTCCCGGCTCGAAATATTCAAAGAAGCGATACGCTTTCAAATACGTCTCTTGGACGAGGTCATTGGCGTCGTCTTCGTCAAGCGTAAGGCGGTAGGCAAAGTTGTACAAAGAGTCAAGAACAGGCATTAATTCGGCCTGGAACCGTCGGTCCTTTTCTTCTTTGCTCAGCTTAGGAACCCGTTCGGGAGAATCGCTCATGGGCGCAAGGGATAGATGGCTAAAATCGTAAAAAAGAGCTAGTGACCAAATAATCAAGTTAGTGTCGAACTTGTTTTGGCCGCGTCAATCGATTGTGGATTGAATTTGACGCTCAGCATTCACGACTAGAAAGCCATAGAGGAAAACGAAAAGGTTGAAACCAATCTGGAGTTGCAGGAGTGAATCTACAAACATTGCAACGCCCAGAATGAGTAGGAAATGTATGACGTACGGGTTTCGGCGTACTCTAGGTTGCGCCAAAGGTCCTAACAACACAAGTAACCACACAAATAAACCAACTATGCCCCCACCTAAAAGATAGTGGAGGTACTGATTATGAACCATTACCCGGTTGGCAGGCCGCAATCCAAAGTCGCGCCAGTGATACTGCTCCATCATGGCCACTTCAGCATCAGCTAGCCCCACGCCAAACAATGGGTGCTGGGTAATAATTGTCTGAGCTGTTTCCCATGCGGCTAACCGCTTGGAAAGAGAAAAATCATTGATGTCACGATCCAGCCGAAATTGCTCTAGATCGTAGTACGTACCATTCAAACGGGCACGCACTGGCTCTAACGTATTGTAGGCAATCCAAGGCAACGCAACGAAGGTGGCAAGTACGGCTAGGCCCCATAAGAATTTTCGTTGCGCTAGGATCAATAGCACACCATCGAGCAACAAAGTGCTGTAAAAAACTAAAAGGCCCGTGCGATACGCCAACACGTGCAATATTATTACAATCAGCGTGGCAGCAATCAGCAGAAGCCATTGCCACCTGCGCGTGGCGTAAGGACTACGCCGAAGCAAAATGCCAAAGTAAAAAGCCAGCGCTAGCATCACGCTGAAATGGATGTGAAAAACACCGGTGATGGTTTGAATATTCTGACCAGTGTTAAACATCTCGCGCACTTCCCGTGCCGTGAGCAGATAGCGTACCAGCGTATCGGTCCCGAGGAACGCGGTGCCTAGCACAAAAGAGCAGCCAATCAGGAAACGCTGATGACCACTCAGAGGAACAGCAAGGGCAAACGCAAGTGGTACTCCCAGCAAGGGCAGCTGGCGAAATATTTCGTGGCGCCATACCGTCCATTCAGTTGTGTACAGACCGCTTGCCAAGAGCACAGCGTACAGAAGGCCCAGGAATAGCACCGCAGGATTCCGCCACCAACGTCCCAATTCTGTACGCCAGTCAGGGTTCATGGCGGCAGCCAGTAGAGCTACTAACGGACTCAAAGCCACCAACGCACGGGCAGCTAACAGACCAATCACACCAGCTCCACACGCAACTAATAGCAAACATTGGGAAAGATATCCGGTGCGATACGCTTGCCGCAATGCCGCTACTAAGGTGGATGAACTCATATAGTACAGAAGCTAGACGGTAGAAAACTCAGGTGGCAAAAGTAGTAACAGGCAAGCGTCGCCACGCCAGAATATGATTTAGCACCTGCAAAGGCGCTATGGCTTTGATGCAGGTACAGCTTGCTGGCTCTCGGCGGCAATCTTGGCAATCAGGCCGATCAAACACCAAGAACTCAGCATGGGGCCCTAGCGGTGCCCAGCGGCCCGGATGCGTAGGGCGCATGGGCGGGTACAGACCTAGGGCATTTCGCCCTAGCGCGGCAGCCAAATGCAAGGGCCCGGTGCTAGCCGCTACTAAGCCATCGGCGGTGGCAATGAAAGAGAGCAATTGCGCTAAGCTTAACTTACCAGTCAAATCTCCCGCTATAACAATAGCGTGAGCCTCCAACCATGTGCGCAACTCCTCTCCTTCCTGAGCTGTGCCAGTGACAAAGACACGATGACCAGCTTGATGTAGTAGCTGCGCTAGCTGGCCAAAATGATCAAGCCCCCACTCACGGGCACTACCACGCGACCGAGGGTGCAGAATGACATTGAGCTGTTCCGGCCGACGAGCCGCTAGTAGTTGTTGCCATTCATCATCCAGCGGTACTGTTGGCTGTAGCCGAACGAGCTCAGCTAGCTGAGCGAGGCTAGGTTGCCCCTCGTAGCCCAGCGGTTGCAGTAACTGTACGTTCAACTGAGCTTCGTGCAAGGGCGAGTGGCGCCGACTAAGCGGGACCAACCGATTGCAGGTTAACCAGTGAAACCAGCGGCTGCGCGTTCCAACTCGGATAGGAATGTCCGCTTTACGCGCCAGTTGAGCTAGGTGCTGGTTCGGAAAGACATGCAGCATTACAGATGCTTGTTCTTTGCGCAGTAGCGCCAACTGCTCTTGTGCTCCTAGGCTTTTTAGTTCGTCGTAGTTTAAGAAAGCATCTATCCACGGGCAGGCTTCCGCTACTGCTTGCGTGTAAGTACGACCCAGTAATACTACGCGGCAGGCTGGATCTATGCGTTTCAACTGACCGCATACGGGTAGCGTTAATACCACATCACCAATAGCATCAATCCGGCTTACGATAACTGTTTTCATGAAGCAGAAGACAATTGTCGCCGCTTTGTGCGAAGCTTAGCGAATTTGAGAAAAACACCCCAAGCGGAAATAGCTGCAATGCACAACCCCGCGAAGCCATCGAGCAAACCTAGCCGAATAAAATAGCCATGCACAAATTTCCAGCTAGGTTTTAGCACTAGATGAAAGAAGGAGACCTGCTTCTTACCGCGCAAGGCTAGCTCATCGGCTGCAATACTGGTAAAACGATTCAGTTGCGCGACGTGCTGTTCAACCGAGTTATAAGAGTAGTGTAATAGGTCACCATCCAAGTTTAGCACCTGCTGATTGGTGTCTACTTCGTAACGTTCGTGCAAAAGCAAGCCGCGCCACTGTCCGCAACGTCGGTCGTAAAGCCGCAACTTTCGGTCGGGGTACCATCCACCGTGCCGCACCCACGTGCCGCAGTAATTGGTGAGGCGCGCTAATGTGTAGCCAGCCGCCTGCCAATTATTCTTCGCCTGCCGAATACTTTGCCGTAGGGGTTCCGTCAGGACCTCATCGGCATCGAGTTGTAAAACGTAGTCGTAGCGGGCTTGCGCAGTGGCAAAATTCTTTTGCTCGACATAGCCCTCAAAAGCATTCTGTATGACGCGGGCTTTGTGCTGGCGGCAAATTTCAACTGTATGGTCGGTGGAGAAAGAATCTACCACCACTACGTCATCTGCCACATCTTGTAAAGCAAGTAAGCAACGACCAATGTTGATTTCTTCGTTATAGGTAATAATAACGACGGAGAGTTGGACACCCATAGAACCGCAAATATCCGGATTTTATAAGCATCCCTGTTACGTGTTCGTTCCTACTATGCGTATTTGTGCTAGTACCTAGCGTTGGTATACCGCCCGTGTTGCAATTAGCTTGACCATGGACTCAACTATGCAATACTAGCTACGACCTATGGCAGGATTTGTGCCCGCTGCTCCGTCTCAGTTTCGGACTTATAGCAAGCTAGGTCCCGCTAATTTACATTCCTCAATTTTACGTTGCATGCGCTTTACCATCTGGCTGATTACGTTTATTAGCCTCCTTCCTGCTAGCAATTTGGCGGCGCAGACCATGCTAGATTACCAAAACTACCGGGAAGTATTTCGGGATGATTTTACGTACACCCGAAAGGAAGAAATGACCAAAAACTGGCGTTTCGCTCACCCTTACTACCCGGAACACGGCTGGGGAGACGAGTATTTTTCTCCTGATCAGGTGACTCTGCGCTCCGATGGCAAACTTCGCCATACGGGCTTGCTGCGCCTTTCAGCAGTTCGCTTGGAAGAGCCTCATCCCACTAGCCTCGGGAATAAGCTTTTTGTCTCCGGCATGATCGAGTCAGTAGTCAAAATTGACAGCACGGAAAATTGTAAGGGAATGTATAACCCTGGTTTCACCTACGGCATGTTCGAAATCCGTTGTAAACTTCCACGGTCTCAATACGGTGCTTGGCCTACTTTCTGGTTTCTCTCTAGTGATACTGAGATTGATGTAATTGATAACTTGAAGCCCAACCCGGCGGCAGTTATTCAATCAGGGGTTATTGACTGGACAAAACGTGCGCCGAATGATTCATCGGCCCAGAACAGCAAGGGAGGAATTATTGACAAACGCTATGGGGCTCCCTTGTCTGCTGGCTTCAACACGTACACTGCTGTTTGGTCTCCTAATAAAGTATCGTTCTTTTTCAACGGCCGCCACCTCTACGATGCCGATGAGAAGGAAGTAGCTACTCATCCCTGCTCGGGGATGCTGCTAGCCACGTTGCAAATGAAAGACATCGACCACGCTATGAGGCGTGCTCACATGGACATCGATTACATTAGGGTATTGAAGCCCCTCAATGATGACTACTCTTTAGCCTATAAAACCACCTCTGGTCCAGTTAATGAAGCTTTAACGGCTAGCCTGCCCAACGTCAGCTTAGCCGTTGGCTCCTTGGTCATTAATCCCATGTCGCCTGAGGAAGTGTTTTATCGGGGCAAAAACGACGAGCTATACCACGCCCTGCGAAAAGGCAAGCGTTGGAAGGTTAAATCACTGCACCAACTTACAAATGCACAGGAAGAAGACTATCTGGTAAACAGCCCACTGCGCTACGACGTGTTCACCAATAAGCTTACTTACGAAGGTCGTAACGGTCAGACCCAGACCTTCACCTTTTCAACTGCTTGGCAACACACTACGTCTCCCCCCGATAGTTTGTAGAAGTATCAATACACAAAAGGGCCGGCTCCATACGGAGCCGGCCCTTTTCATGGGATCTTCCTAGGGTCTAGTAGCGGTACAGGTCCGACTTGAATGGTCCTTGTGCGTCTACGCCAATGTAGGAAGCTTGCTTTGGCTTTAATTCGTCTAACTCTACCCCAATTTTAGCGAGGTGCAAGCGAGCTACTTTTTCGTCCAGATGCTTCGGCAGCGTGTATACTTTATTTTCGTATTGCTCCGAGTTCTGCCATAGCTCTAGCTGTGCGAGCGTTTGGTTGGTGAACGAGTTAGACATCACGAACGAGGGGTGACCAGTGGCACAACCTAGGTTCACGAGGCGGCCTTCCGCCAACACGATGATTTCCTTGCCGTCGATGTTGTACAGGTCAACTTGCGGCTTAACGGTGTCTTTGGTATGGCCGTAGTTGGTGTTGAGCCATGCCATGTCAATTTCATCGTCGAAGTGACCAATGTTGCAGACAATAGCCTTGTCCTTCAATGCGCGGAAATGCTCTTCTGTGAGGATGTCGCAGTTACCGGTAGCCGTGATTACGATATCAGCTTCTTTTACGGCGTTGGCCATCTTTTTCACGGCGTAACCATCCATTGCGGCTTGTAACGCGCAGATTGGATCGATTTCCGTTACGACAACACGTGCGCCAGCACCACGCAATGAAGCAGCCGTACCCTTCCCAACGTCGCCGTAGCCAGCTACTACAGCAATTTTACCAGCCATCATCACGTCAGTAGCCCGGCGAATAGCATCTACGGCCGATTCCTTGCAGCCATATTTGTTATCGAACTTCGATTTGGTAACTGAGTCGTTGATGTTGAAAGCAGGCATAGGCAATGTGCCGTTCTTTACCCGGTCCAACAGACGCAGTACGCCCGTGGTCGTTTCCTCTGAAATACCGCGGATACCAGCGGCTAGCTCAGGGTACTGGTTCAGCACCATGTTGGTGAGGTCACCGCCGTCGTCCAGAATCATATTCAGGGGCTGACGCTCCTCTCCGAAGTACAAGGTCTGCTCGATGCACCAGTTGAACTCCTCCTCTTTCATGCCTTTCCAAGCATACACCGGGATGCCAGCGGCCGCAATAGCCGCAGCTGCATGATCTTGCGTGGAGAAAATGTTGCACGAAGACCACGTCACGTCAGCACCGAGTGCAATGAGCGTTTCGATCAACACAGCCGTTTGGATGGTCATGTGCAAGCAACCAGCAATGCGGGCTCCTTTGAGCGGCTGCGTAGGACCGAACTCCTTACGCAGAGCCATTAGGCCCGGCATTTCGGCCTCAGCTAGTCGTATTTCTTTGCGGCCCCATTCGGCCAGCGAAATGTCTTTTACCTTATACGGTACGTAGGTCGTCTCAACCATAGCAGTAGCAGTTTTGCGGTTTAACCACAAAGGTAACAAGTTTGTTCTTGGCGCTTTACCAATGATAGAAAGACTTGCTTAGCCCTATTGCACACGGAAAAAGCCAAATTAGCGAGAACACGAAGCCTGTGACGCAGGATTAGCATCGTCTTTGCTATTATTAGAAAAGCCCTATATCATGGCAAGCCGAACGTAAGCCGCACCCGTTCTGTTATTGCATTTTAGCGGATTTTGCCTACTCAGCTGCTTACCCTCAGTAGCTATTTATTTCAATTTCATGTTTTCCTTCCATTCTCTAGCGGCTACGTTTCGCGGCCGTCGACTCACCTTTTTGCTGCCATTTTGCTTTTTTGTTGGTGCTGCTCATGCGCAAACGCAGACTCCCGATTCGCACAAGCCACTCATTACACTAAGCCCAGAAGACAAAGTTCGGGGTTTAAATGGGGCACAAACCAACTTCTACTTTGCGCTCGATAGCGACACGGAGTATCAAAACGCCGGTTTCTTCGGCCAACGGCTTCGCCCGTACCTAGCCGGCAATGCAGAAGCATTGGATTATTTAGACAGCTACCGGCGGCAGAAAACGCTACTCATCGGTGAACGGTTGGTATTTTTTGGGGCAGTAGCCTTTTATGGCCAACAGGTATTATCAGGTGATAAACAGGTATACTTCAATAGTAACCAGAAAGTAGCTATTGGATTAGCAGCAGCTAGCTTACTTTCTAACTTATTTATTTCGCGTAACACCAACCAGCACTTTCAGCGGGCAGTAGCCACGCACAACAGCAGCTTACCAACCAGCTACCGTGAGGTTCTGCGCCGACTTGCCCCTACCGCTGTTGGTATTACGGCCCCAAGTGGTCAGCCACAGTTAGCAATGCGCTGGAATTTGCGCTAAGTTTGCGTTTTTTCCGTAGGAGTATTTCATGGAATTTCCGCTCCCGGCAGCGGCTCGGCAATATGTTGCTGATCACCTGCATGAAGACCCCGTTCAGTTAGCGTTGCAAGCTCGCCGCTTTCCCGGTTTGCCAGTGCCCGATTTGGTGCGCCAAATTCAGGCAAGACAGAAAGCGCGCACCAAACTACCAGATTGGGCCAACAACCCTGATCTGATTTTTCCGCCGGCTTTATCAGTCGAGCAGGCTTCATCGGCCCGAACTGCTGCTTTTAAGGCTAGCTTGGTAAGTGGGGAAAAGCTAGCCGACCTAACCGGGGGCTTCGGAGTAGACACTAGCTACTTCGCCCGCCAGGTTTCGGAAGTTCATTATGTGGAGCGTGACCCGGCACTTGTGGCGGTTGTGCGTTACAACTTAGAGCAGTTAGGTCAAACCAATATTGTGTTTAACGCTGCTGATGCGGTGAGCTTTCTGCGGAATACCGATCAGTCATTTGATTGGCTATACCTTGATCCAGCTCGGCGCGATACAGCAGCCCGCAAGATCTACCGCCTGCATGACTGCGAACCCGACGTGTTGCGCATCATGCCGCTGCTACTGCATAAAAGCCAGCACGTGTTGCTGAAGACTTCACCTATGCTCGACATTGAGCAAGCCTTGGTGGAGTTGAAACACGTTCGGCGCGTTTGGGTGGTGGCCGTAGATAACGAGTGCAAAGAGGTGCTCTACGAACTCGGCCCAGAGCCAGCCGTTGATCCGGAGCGCCTTACGGTGAACTTGCTCCGCAATGGTCAGCAACAGGAGTTTCGCTTGAATAAAGCGCGTGAAGCGCGCGCAGTATCACGCTTTGCTGAGCCCCGGCAATATCTTTATGAGCCCAATGTGGCAATTTTGAAAGCGGGTGGATTTCGGAGCATAGGTAATGCCTTCGAGATGTTTAAACTACATCAGCATAGCCACCTGTACACGTCGGATGTATTACGACCCGAATTTCCGGGCCGGATTTTTCGCATCGTAGCCACGGAACGCTACAGCGGTGATGCGCTACGACCGCACCTAGGTCCGGAAGCGAGGGCCCACGTTACTACCCGCAATTTCCCCGATTCGGTGGCAGAATTTCGGGCACGAACTGGTGTTCGTGAGGGTGGCGAATTGTACTTGTTTGCAACGACTGACTTGCGCAGCCGCCCGATTGTGCTTGTCTGCGAAAGGCTGTAGAAGTATAACAGAGAAGCAAGGCAAATAGCATGCGTTTTCGCTGGATCATGCACGCTACCCGGTTACTCCGCTGTGGTGTTCTGGTGCCTTATTTCGCAGGGCTCGTCCAACGACTGTTTTTTAGGCGGAAGCGCCATGGCAAAGCCGCATCAACACCAGCGTAGTCAATTCCGACGCGCGGGCTAGCTAGGATTTGCTCCTCGGGTATAATTTCCCCGCGGTCTTCTATCCAAATAAGGTCTCCTGTTAGATCGGTGCCGTAATAAGTAGTGGTAATACCGAGAGCTTGCGTCAGCAGACCAGGACCCGCGGTCAGTTGCGGCGATACCGTCGTAAGTCCGCGGCGCAGCAACATCTCAGGAATTCCCTCTATGGGCTCTAAACCGCGAATCAGAACGGCGTCTGCTTTTCCGGCTTCGTTGGTAATGATGTTGAATAGTGCGTAGCGCCCGTAGATCAGGTATACATAGGCCACACCGCCCGCTTCGTACATCACACGCGTGCGTTTTGTGAACCGACCTAGGTGCGAGTGGCAGGCCTGGTCGTTCTGGTGGGCATACGCTTCTGTTTCGACTATACGGCCACCTGTAAGCACCCCATTTAGATTCGTGAACAAATGCTTGCCGAGCAGAATGCGCGAAATCTGCACTACATCGGGTTGGCGGTAAAAAGCAATAGGGAGTTTCATCATCTAAAGACAATAAACAAGGCCTCCTTCCGCTTGGAAAGAGGCCTTGCTGCTTTGGGAATTAGCGCAAACGCTATTTCTTCTGGGTCTCTGGGGCATCTTCTAAACCATCGTGGTCACGGTCATGAGCGTCGGCTGCCCGATCATATAGTTCTTTTCCGGTGGGGCGCCGCACAGAATCAGGCCGCAAACCAGCCGTGGTAGAATCGGAGCCAGCGCTGGCAGAACCTTCCATCATGGCGTCGTCGGACTTGCTAGCCCCGCGCTCTACGTTGGTATCCCCCGAGTTGGTGCCGGTGCTGCAAGCGGAGAGAGCAGCCACAGTCATTAAAGAAGCGAAAGCGAGAGGGCGAAGTAAACGAGTAGGTTTCATAGGGAGAAAGAGAGTCAATAAGCGAAACAGAACAGGGACAACTGCATGTAGCCTCTACGGCTGATCGGCACAACGGTTTTTACGTACTAGTCATTTTGTGTAGCTCGTCGCGGCGTCAGAATCTGTATTGTCAGATTTACCTAGGTTCTCAAGCACGTATCCTTCTCCGGCAAAAGCTTACTCGAAAGCAAACGTTGAGTAACTGATATATTTGTTGCTTACTTATTGGCTATGCTTCGTTTCTCGTCTCTTTCTGCTCTTCACCAAGCATGGCTACGCCGCACGGCCATATTGGCGGGCGTAAGCTTTGGGCTAGCGCTGTTGTTGGTTGCTTATCTATTCGGCACTAGCGACGCCTTCTTCTCTCGTCTGTTCGGTGCCTTTTTCGTATTTTTCTGGCTGTTGGCTGTTACTTTTCTTGGCGTAGTGCCTTTCGTAAATTGGGCAGCGGCAAAGTGGTTTGGAAAAGGATGGCAAACAGCAATGTCTGCATCTTCCGGCCGCCGTCTGCGTACTAGTACTTCGGCTGGCAATTCTGCCAGCCGGAAAACATCAAGTACTCCTAAGCGGTTGAAATAACTCCGTACTACATCATTATAATCGCCCGTGAAAACAACCTTGCTCCATATCAAAAACATGGTGTGCCCGCGCTGCGTTGAAGCGGTACGCCATCTACTCGAACAAGCTGGATATAAGCCCACTCATGTGCAGCTAGGTCAAGCGCAACTTGATCAAACGACCCCCGTCGATCCAGTTACGGTAGCACCGCTGCTGCGCGAAGCAGGATTTGACGTACTCACTGGTCGGGCTGAACAACTTACTGAGCAGATTAAAACCTGTCTGATTGAATACCTGGAGCACTTGCGCACGGCCCGTATGCCACTTACCACGTCGGCATTCCTCACCGACCGATTTGCGGCTACTTACTCACATTTGAGTAAAGTGTTTTCGCGCACTGCTAATCTTACGATTGAGAAATACCTTATTCGCTTGAAGATTGAGCGCGTAAAAGAAATGCTCAGCTACGGCGAGCTTACGCTAAGCGAAATTGCCGACCAAATGCGCTACAGCAGCGGGCAGCACCTTAGCAACCAGTTTCGGCAGGTGACGGGCCGATCCGTGAGCGAATTTCGGCGTGAGCTGATGCCGAAGCGTTTGGCTCTGGATGAGCTAGGCTAGCCTGTTGACAAGCTAGGTACAGAACCTTGTACCTGCTGAGCTTGAATTGTATACAACCCCCAAGGCGAGGTCGGAGTTTTAGGAGAATAGTCTTCTGAAACGCCGACCTCGCTGTTTATGCTCTTACCTCGACTACTTTCTCTCGCGCTCTTATTACCGGCAGTTGCTTCGGCTCAGCACATGCACCAAGCAGCCTCTGATACCAGCCATGCCAAGGCGGCACATGCTGGTATGCACACGGCCGACTCGACTATGGCGCACGGCAGCCACGACATGCACATGAACATGTCGCATGCGTACTCACGCCAGTTGCCCATGTCGCGCAATGGTTCGGGCACGGCTTGGCAACCCGACGCCACCCCGATGTATATGTGGATGCAGCACAAAGGCCCCTGGATGCTCATGTACCACGGGGCGGTGTTTGGGCGCTACACCAACCAGAATATTGGCCGAGAAAACGGGCAACGCGGCGGCCGCACCGTAGATGCCCCCAACTGGTTTATGACCATGGCCCAGCGCAACGTCGGGAGTAAAGGCCTACTCAACCTGACGCTGATGGTTTCGCTCGATCCGCTCACCGAAGGCAACAACGGTTATCCACTTCTTTTTCAATCGGGCGAGTCGTATAGAGGGCAGCCACTAGTCGACCGCCAACACCCGCACGATTTGTTTTCGGGGTTGAGCGTCGGGTACACACATGCCTTGTCGGAAGATGTAGACGTTACTTTGTACCTAGGGTACCCGGGCGAGCCTGCTGTGGGGCCAACGGCCTTTATGCACCGCATCTCGGCCATGTCGAATCCCGATGCACCGCTTAGTCACCACTGGGTCGATGCTACCCACATCACTTTTGGTGTAACAACCCTGGGGGTGCGCTACAAGCAGTTCAAGCTAGAAGGCTCTAACTTCACTGGCCGCGAACCCGACGAACACCGGTACGATTTCGACCGTCCGCGGGCCGATTCGTGGGCGACTCGCCTCATGTGGAATCCGAATAAAGAGCTATCCTTACAGGTGGGTCAAGCGTGGGTGAAGAGCCCGGAAGCACTGCACGGCGATGAAGATGTGCGCCGCACCACCGCAGGCCTGCTACACAGCCGGCAATGGGGCGACTATCATTTTATTGCCTCCTCCTTTATCTGGGGTTTAAATCATTACGGCTTTGGCAACGAACACGCTGCGCTAGCTGAAACCAACCTAGCCTTGGGTAGGCCCACATTGTACGGCCGCTACGAGTTTTTGCAGAAAGATGCGGAGGAGCTAGCTATTCCGCATGTGGAAGGAACCCACCCCATTTACAATATGCACGCACTAACCTTAGGGGCGAACTATCGTCTCACGCAACTCGGCCAACATGGTCCTGAGCTATACGTGGGGGCGCAAGGCAGCGTGTACCGCCCCGACGATCAAGTGCGGGTGTATTATGGCAAAACGCCCGTATCGGCCCAGGTATACGTGCGGCTAAACGCCCCCTTTATGCGCATGAGCGGCATGAAGATGTAGCCCGCAACAGAAACCATTGGCTTAGGTCGCTAGTCAGTGAATCGACGGGCGGAGGAAACTTACCGCCAGCGGCTTAGGTTACGTTGCCGCTAGCCAAAGGCATAATCTCCAAGGAGCTCAGCGCCTTTGTACCTTTGTCGTTCGCTTTCTTGTCGTTTCTCGTGGCTTCTCTTCGCATCCTGCTCATCACGCCTCCGCTCACGCAGCTGAACACCCCCTACCCTGCTACGGCCTATCTGAAGGGTTTTTTGGGCGGGCGTGGCTACACTGTTGCGCAGGCCGACCTAGGTTTGGAGCTCGTATTGCGCATGTTCTCGGCGACGGGTCTGAAGCGCATCTTTACGGAAATAGAACAAGGCGATTACTCGCTCAGCGACAATGCCCGACGCATGGTGCGCCTGCAACGCAGCTACATCACGACCATCGAACCGGTCATTCGGTTTTTGCAAAACAAGGATAACACCTTGGCCCCACGCATCTGCCATAGCCGTTTTCTGCCGGAAGCAGCCCGCTTTGACAACGTAGCCGACCTGGAAGCCGCATTCGGTACCATGGGCCTCACCGACCAGGCGCGCCACTTAGCCACGCTCTACCTAGAAGACCTAGGTGACTTGATCAAAGAAACGGTTGGGCCACAGTTTGGCTTTTCGCGCTACGCCGAAAAGCTAGCTATGTCGGCTACTAGCTTCGAGCCGCTCTACGAAGCCCTGCAAGCGGCTCCGAACTTAATCGACCAGATGCTGCTGGAACTGCTAGACGAGTTGGTAGAACGCACGCAACCCGATGTGGTGGGTTTTACGGTGCCTTTCCCAGGCAACCTCTACGGGGCGCTGCGGTTGGCCGGCCGGGTTAAAACGTTACGCCCACAAGTCAAAACCCTAATGGGTGGCGGCTACCCCAACACGGAGCTTCGCCAGATTAAGGAGCCGCGCTTTTTCGACTACATCGATTTTCTGACACTCGACGACGGTGAGGGACCTTGGCTGCGCTTGCTCGAACACCTAGCTACTCGCCAGTCGCGGCAAATGGCAGGTGCTTTTGCCGTTGCGGCTGTGGTGTCAGGCTCTGCTGAAGAGTACGGGCCCTCCGAGTCTACGGCAGTTGCTGAGCAAGACTTGCTGCAAGAAGCTAGGTTGCAGCGGACCTTCTTGCGCGACGCAGCTGGTCAAATTCAGTATTTGAATTTTCCGCATCCAGATATTCCGCACCCGGAAGTAGGCACGCCAGATTACTCCGATCTGCTTCTCACCGAATACTTGTCGGTTATCGAGGTACTCAACCCCATGCACCGGCTCTGGAGTGACGGGCGCTGGAACAAGCTCACTATTGCCCACGGCTGCTACTGGAAGCGTTGTTCGTTCTGCGACGTGACTCTGGACTACATCAGCCGCTACGAAACTGCCCCGGCGACGCTGCTCGTCGACCGCATCGAACAGATTGTGCAGCAAACGGGGCAAACCGGTTTCCACTTCGTCGACGAAGCCGCACCACCACTCGCCCTGCGCGACCTAGCTATTGAGTTGCTGAAGCGGCGCGTCAGCATTACCTGGTGGGGAAATATTCGTTTCGAGAAAACCTTCTCGCCCGACTTGTGCCGCCTATTAGCGGCAGCGGGCTGCATTGCCGTATCGGGCGGTTTGGAGGTAGCATCTGATCGGCTGCTGGCTTTGATGGAAAAAGGCGTTACCATTGCCCAAGTAGCTCGCGTGACGGATGGTTTCACGCAGGCTGGCATTATGGTGCACGCTTACCTTATGTATGGCTTTCCGACGCAAACCGCCCAGGAAACGGTCGATTCGTTGGAAGTCGTACGACAATTATTTGGGGCGGGCATTGTGCAGTCGGGTTACTGGCACCGCTTCTCCATGACGGCGCACTCGCCCGTTGGCAAGAATCCCGCGAAGTACAACGTGGCCGCCATTGGCCCCGAGCCGGGCGACTTCGCCTGGAACGACCTGTGGCACGACGACCCTACCGGCACCGACCACGAACAATTCGGCCCAGGGCTAGCCAAAGCCTTGTACAACTACATGCACGGTGTGGCTTTACAGGAGCCATTGCAGTTTTGGTTCGACTTCAAAGTACCCCGCGCTACCACGCCGCGCCATCTTGTTCAGAAAGCGCTGCAAGAACCCAGCAAACCCGACTTTGCGAAGCAGAACCTACGGCTATTTTGGCTCGGCAACACCCCCGAACTGCGCCTCACTGATAATAAGAAGGGGCAGCGAGCGGTGCTTACCTTCTACGAGCAAGCCGAAGACTTTGAAGTGAAGACAGCACCAGCTGTTGGTGAGTGGCTGCAAGCCTTGCTCGAAAGACTTATCTCGGATTTCGATACCAAGGTTCTGCTCAAGGAAGTCGCCGCCACCTTCCCGACCCAGGCCGCCGGTTTGTCATTCGAGAGCTTCTTGACCTCACCAACTTGGTTGCTGCTGCGCGAGAAGGGCTTGCTGCTGCTTTAAGCTACAGCCTAGCTCGCAGCCACGCCAGCAAATCTTCGACGTAGCCATTAGCCGGACGCCTCCACTCCCACTTGCCATCTGCATGCGTACCGCTTGGCAGCATCAAGTTGCGGTTAGCATTGGCATATAGTTTCACCGCAGAGCCGCGGCCCCGTAGCGCACTACGTAAGCGTTGCGTGCTTTCCCGAGTGTTAAGCGTAGTGTCGTTGCCACCATACAGCGCTAACGTAGGAACACGCTCCCGGGCAAGCGCCCGAAAAGGTTGTTGCGTTGCTGCAGAGCCTACCGGAACGGCCTGTGCTACCACAAAGACGGGCTTGGATTTTCCCTGCGTAGCTAGGCTCAGCGCCAAAGGAGCTTGCTCGCCAACTACCCATACTCCTACGTGCAATGTATCAACACCGGGCGTTGCCCGCAGCGTTGCCAAAGCGGCCTGCGCCATCTGCCCGGCCGCGGAGTCAGGCATGGTTGGGGCTGCTTGGGTTATCAGCGTGGCAAAGCCGTTGCGGGTCAGCAAATCAGCCGTTTGGCTTAGATCAGTTGCCGAATCGGGCACGAGTACCAGCGCGGGATGCTTACGCAGTGTATCATCGGGTATGCGCAATGTACTACGCATATTCTGCGCGCCGTAGCGAATAAGTAAGGGTTGGGTACCATATGGCCGCGGTTCGGCCTTCCCACGCCGAACGAGTAGCAGTTCGGCTTGAGCGCTATCCAAGGAAAGGGTGCCGCGCCAAAAATCGCCTTCTCGTATGGCTTCCACCACAATGTTGTCGGGGGTACCGGTTTGGCGCTCAAATCGCAGCAATGGTGCATTGTAGCGCAGGCTACCAGTCGAAAAACCTAGCCCTGGATTTTCAGGAAAACGCAAATCCCCCTCTAGCTGTCCATTCCCAACTTCGCGCAGGTCGAGCACAGCCCTCAATTCTGTTCCCTGATACGTAACCGGGCCTTCGTAGTGACCAGTGAGCAAGGGCCCCGCCGACCGTTCGCCCGACGAGCATCCCGTGTTCAGCAGCAAACCTGCTACCAGCCCGGTTGCGATACACGCCCGCAGAAATACAGGTAAGAAATGGCTTAAGTGCATGACAGGTTTGTAAACAACACGGGCCAAAAGTAAGAGGACCGCGCCATACTAGCAGTGAAGCAGGCTTAGGGTGAACCTAGGTGCATCCGCTACAGCTACAAGCCTTTGCGCATAATCAAGTCATTTTGTACGTCCTGGCCTAGCTTGAACTCCATATTACCGACGACCTTAAATCCGAACCGCTGATAGAAAGCAATAGCCCGCTCGTTTCGCTCCCACACCCCTAACACGATACTCCGGCAGCCCTTTGCGCGTGCTTCTTCTATAACGCGCCGCATTAAAGCTGCTCCGAGGCCCGTACCGATCCAATCCTGTTGCACATAAAGCCGCGCCACCTCTAGTTGCGTAGCCGCCGATTTGCCAGGCGCCAATCCTAGTTCGGATCCAAACCGCAGCTTAGCCGACCCAACAAGCTCTTGCTGCATATAGGCTACCAGGAAGGTGGTAGTAGGATCTTGTAATTCGGCCAGTTGCTGCGCTTCGCCGAAGCTCTCGTTCAAGTAGGCCGCCATATCTTCGGGGGTATTATGGGCGGCAAAAGTATCATGGAAGGCTTGCCGCCCAAAAGTAGCAAGTTGAACCGCCATAGCAGCCGTGCGCTTGGCAACAGAGATTTGAAGGGGAGACGACATTAGAAAAATGGCTAGAAGCTCAAAGGTAAGGTCCCTCTCTTTTTTCTCTTGAAAACCTAGCTCGCTACTTAGTCTATCGTATGACCGCCGCGCCGCATTCGCCATCCTGCCCGCAACATAAACAGCGCTCCTACCAGAATAACCATGCTCAGAAAGAACCGCGGCGTATCGAGATTTTCCGCTTGCCAGTCGGCATAGAAGCCTGGTAATCGGAATAGCTGAATACCTAGCAGCAGCAAACCTGCCAGTAAGTAAAGAATGCCGCGGTTACGGTTAGAAGAATTCATCGAAGATGCTAGACAGTGGTTGAGTCTATTGTACGTCAACCAGACGGAGAAGGCAATAAGACTCGTTAACCGGACCTGGGTTAGCTTCCCTGCAAGGCCTTATTTATACTGTTGCAAATTACCTTTTGCTGTGTATTTTTGTCATACCACTAGCATAAGCGAGAGTAGCTCAGTTGGTAGAGCATCAGCTTCCCAAGCTGAGGGTCGCGAGTTCGAGCCTCGTTTCTCGCTCAAAAGAAAGCTGCCACTTAACATGACTGTTAAGTGGCAGCTTTCTTTTTGGCAAACGCATTATTGGGTTACTTACGTAAAGTACCCCAACGCGCACGTCGGTCAAAGTTTAGCTAGCAGCTATGCTTGGCAGGAACTCATGTGGCGAATACCTATCTATACTAAGGCCGATAACTCAATTGCCCGTCTTGTAACAGCAGGATTACTGTTGGAGTAAGTGCTGTTAACAAGAAAGTAGCTAGCCCACGCTAGCCGGCAATGGCACTCGATCCAAGATACGACGCAGTTCCCTCTGCTCATCCTCAGTCAAAGGGTGAAGTGGGGCACGTAGCTCGCCAGCCTCCTGGCCTAATAGTTCCAACCCGGCCTTAATGGCTCGGGGCAAGCCTTTAGCCACCATAAACTGAAGCAGTTCAAATTGCTGGTAGAAGATCTGCCTAGCCTCACTTAGGTCTTGGCGCTGCACAGCCTCGTACAGGCCCACATTCAGCTCCGGAATAAGATTGGGGGCCGCCGTGCACCAGCCCGTGGCACCGGCCGCGAAGGCAGCTAGGGCAAGCGGGTTAGAGCCGTTGTAGAAGGCCACATCCTCCCCAAGTAGTTGGCGCAGGGCCTGCATGCGCTGCACGTCGCCGCTGCTCTCTTTGATCATGGTCACGTTGGGAATCTCCAGCAGGCGCTTGAGCAGCGCGGGCGACATGTCTAGGCCACCGGTGGCGGGGTTGTTATAGGCCATAATGGGCACTGATACGGCGCTAGCTATCCGGTCGTAATGCTGGAAAATCTCGTCGTCGGTGAGCTTCCAGTAACTCATCGGGATGACCATCACGGCGGCGGCACCGGCCCGTTCGGCGAAGCGAGCGTGGCGCACTACCCCGGCCGTGGTGAGGTGCGAGACGCCTACCAGTACCGGCAAGCGGCCGGCTACCTGCTGCAGCGTGGCTTCGGTTATAGCGTCGCGTTCCTCATCGGTGAGGTAGGGAAGCACCCCGGTACTACCAAGCGGGGCAATGCCATGCGAGCCACTAGTGACGAGGCGCTCGACGAGGTGGCGGTAGGTGGGTAGGTCCGCCTCATTAGTGGTGGTGAAGGGCGTAATGGGATAGGCAATGATGCCGCGAAAAGGGACGTTCGAGTTCATGGTAGAAAGACAAAGCAGCTAGATTACAGGTCTCGGCCGCGCTCTTCGCGCAGGGCTACCCCTAGGTTTTGGAGTAGGGGTGCGTTTTCGCAGGCGATGTAGCGGGCCCCCACCGTTTCGCTGCGGTTACCGTGGTTGTGCCAGGCCCAAATGGGGATGTAGATGGCGTCGCCCGCTTTCCACTCCACTAAGCGGTCTTCAACTTGGGTGTAGCCCTCTCCTTCGATGACGTAAATCACGGTTTCGTAGGTATGGCGGTGCTGATTAGTGACTTGGCCTGGCAGCAGGCCGCCGATCGTTATGCTTAGAGCCACCGTGGGCAGGTCCACAAAGAAGACGGGGTGCTTGCGCTCGGTCGAGAACTGGTCGTGGGCGCCGGCTTGCTCTACGTTGGCGTGGTGGAGCTTTTCGGGCAGCCGAACTTCAGGCCGGGCGTAGGTACGGTGAAAGTCCGCCGATTGAAATTTGTCCTTGGCAGTCGTGGGGTTGTTGCTGATAATGGTATCCATAGAGAAAATTGAAAAAGAGGTGAAACAATAGCGCGGCGCTGGCAACACCCTGTTTTGCGTCCCGGGTCAGGATGATTACCAGCTTTCGACTCTGCAAAAGTGTTTGTAGTTTGGCCCCGTCAATTCATCCAGTTTATTTAAATGAGCGGGTCCAGCTATGCTACGCGCCTGGGATACTAACTTTCATCCAACCTTCGCGGCAGGCCGGGCCGTGTATTTGCAAATCAGTGAGCTGATTGCCACCGAAATCCGCCGCGGTCGGCTGCAACCCGGTACCGCCCTGCCCGGCACCCGGGAGCTAGCCAAGCAACTGGGCGTGAACCGCAAAACGGCGGTACTGGCCTACGAGGAGCTACTAGCCCAAGGCTGGCTGGAGGCGCAAACCACCCGCGGTACTTTCGTGTCAAGCCAACTGCCCGAGAGCACCCCAACGGCGTTTGCCCCCACTGCGGGCAGCCCGGTCGAAGCGCCTGGCTTTCGGTGGCAAGATCCGTTTGAGCTAGAGCAACCGCCTACCGCCATACCCGGCGCGCTGGTGTTTAATGATGGCACGCCCGATGCCCGGCTAGCACCCGTGGCTACCCTGGCCAGTGCCTACCGCCGGGTGATGCAGGGCCGCGGCCGGCGCAATCAATTGGGCTACGACAGCCCCCTGGGCAGCCTGCCCCTGCGCGAAGCCTTGTCGCGGATGCTGAACCAGGACCGGGGCCTGAGCACTAGCCCGGCCAGCATCTGCCTGACGCGCGGCACCCAAATGGCCCTGTACCTGACGGCGCGCCTACTCATCCAGCCCGGTGACGTGGTGGCCGTGGAAAACCCCGGCTACCCGCCGGCCTGGCAAACCTTCCAGTTGCTCGGAGCGGAGTTGGCGCCGGTACCGGTGGATGCAGAAGGCCTCTGCGTGGACGAATTGGAAGCCCTGTGCCAGCGCCAAAAAGTGCGGGCCCTGTACCTGACGCCCCATCACCAGTTTCCGACCACCGTGACGTTGAAAGCCGCGCGACGAGTGCAACTGTTAGCTCTAGCAGCCCGCTACGGCGTGGCCATCATTGAGGACGATTACGACCACGAGTTTCACTTCCACTATCAACCCATGCTGCCGCTGGCCTCGGCCGACCCGCACGGCGTGGTTATCTACATCAGCTCACTTTCTAAGCTAATTGCCCCGGCCCTGCGCGTCGGTTACGTTACTGGGCCGGCGGCCTTCATCACGGCCCTAGGTCGCTTGCGGGCGCTCATAGACCGCCAGGGCGACACCGTATTAGAGCAGGCAGTAGCCGACTTAATCGAGGAGGGTGAAATCAAGCGGCACACGCGCCGGGCCCACGCCGAGTACCACGCCCGCCGCGACGCCCTGGCCGATGCGTTGCGCCAGCTGCCAGGCAACTTCGTGGAGTTTGTACTGCCCGCTGGTGGCATGGCCTTGTGGGTCACGTTTCGGGAAGATGTGGACCTAGAGCGGGTGGTGGAAGAGCTGGCGCGCCGCAAAGTGGTGATTACGCCGGGCAGCCGCTACTACCTAGCCGGGCCGGCTGTCAACGCGGTGCGCATGGGCTACGCCGCCCTCACGCCCGCCGAACTGGCCTACGGCGTGGAACAGGTAGGGGTGGTGCTCCGCCAGTTCAGCGAAATCAGCAGTCACAGGTGAAATCGAGGTAGTGGCGGAAGGGCGGCGCAAACGTGCCGTTCACGTTTACCACCCGGTCGAGGCGGATACGCTCCCCGGTGTCTATAACTAAGTATTCGGCAAGGCCCTCCGCTGTCCGCTCACTAACCAGGTTTTTGAGCAAGCTGGTAACGGTGGTGAACTCCCACAAGTCCGTGAAGTATTGCAGGTGCGAGTATGTTCGCAGCGTAATAGTAGCTTCCAGCAAATCGTGAAAGCTGCAATCGATGGGTTTATAGGCAGTCGGGGTCATGACAGAGAGAAAAATGGGGGTGCCTACTGGCACCCCTGCATTTCAATGATATAGTACCCTTGGGCATTGATAACGTCTACCACCTCCTGGGTGGGCTCTTCGATATGGCAGAACCGGCATTCCTTGGCCGCTAGGGGTTGACCCTCTTGGCCTTTGGTGGCTAGGTACTGGCGACCAAACTGATAAACCTGCTCTTTGCTGGCTACCTCATCCGACACCAGAATGTCAAAGTGCATAACCGAACCGTCCTTCTTGGAAACGTAGGTGTCATAAACGGCAACTTCCATGAGCGTAAAATCTAAGGGTTAACTGAATTTGAGGAGACTGTAAAGGCTAGGTTTCCTATCAAGCCGAGCTAATTGAACCATCTTTACCGCTTCGCCTTCCTGTCTAGAGTTAGTTGGAAGCGAATAGGCCTCACTAGCTCAGCTTGATAGAAACTAAAACTGACCTTCCTTGACGTAGGGATAGGACCAAAGCGTGGCCGTGAGCGTGACGGCCTTAAACCAGGCCGCGTGCATGGCTTCTACCTCGGCCTGCAGGTGCCCGCCGCGTTGTAAAAACGGCTTAATGGTGGCCGTGAGCGGCACGATAAACGCGGTGAGATAGCGCAGGTGAATGAGTGGTTCGGCCGTAGCTTCGTCGGTGACGTTCTTCTTGGGGCTGGTATGCCGCAGACCGATTTCGTGCTGATAATCCAACCAAGCCTGGTCGTAGGGGCGGGTGCACACGTCCAGAATCCACTGCCCGAAGCGGGCCCGAACGCGGGCTAGGTAGTCGCCATCGGGTTGTCCGTGCAGGGAGAAGTAACGCAGCAAGTGCGGGTGCGCTCCCACGAAGCCGTACCACACGTCGAGGATGGCATCGGTTTGGGGGGCCAGCACCTGCCCGGCCTGCGCCAGGGCTGCCACGTCATCGGCGGAAAAAAGAACAGTTTGTTTGAGCAGTTCCAGTTCTTCGAGGCTGACGGGGGAGCGGCTGACGTGTCCGTAGGCGTAGCCGGGGATAGGAGGATTTTCCATGAGATAAGAGAAGGGAAAAGGGGTGAGAAAGGGCAAAGCGGTGGCTGGCCAGGCAGAAAGGCTGGCGGCGATTTTGTTCGAAAAAAGAGGAGATTAGTGGGCTTCGGGCCGCTCGCGCCAGTAGTTGTTGGCAGCGGCAATGGTCGCAAATTCGGCGGCGACCGTCTGGCCGATGCTGATGAGCATCATGGGATTATCGGCGTAGATGGCGCGCTGCTGGCGGCGCTTTTCGTCGTCGGGCTGGGTGAGCTTAATGATCAGGCGGGCGAGCTTAACGGCGAGCTGGCGGCCTTCTTCCGGGGTAGCCGTAAGCAGGCTATTGCCGGGTACGAGTTGCAGATCAGACATGGCGCGACGGCTAGTTAGTGGCGGCTATTGTGTAGGGCAGCGACAAATTACCCGATAGTACCCCGTACACTTGGTACACACCGAGCATAGGCCGCTTTTTATCGGAGGCGTTGACTTCCATGTAGCAGGTCACCAGGTCGAATTTGAAGTCGCGCCGGCGGTTGATGCGGTCGAGCGGCACTACCACACGGCCGGTGTTGCCCTGCATCGTGACGGTGAAGCCGGGCGAATCCATGTACATGTGCATGCCGGGCGCGCTGGTGGGCGGCAGTTTGGGCGCGGCGCCCATGTGGTCGAATTCCTTCACTGCAAAGCCTCCCGCTACGCGGCTGTCTTTGATGAGCACCACCCAGTGGGCGTGCCACACCAGCCCGTCGTTGGTGTAGTTGCCGTCGCCGTTCTCGTCCCAGAGCGGCGTGTCCTCAAAGTCGGGGTGGGAGGTGAGGGCCATAGCCACAATGCCGTCGGCGGCGCCCATACCGATGTCGGTGGACTTGAGCGTGGTTGGAAAGACGTAACCGAGGACAGGAGCGCCGTCGGTTTTGCCGGCGGGTTTGGGCTGGGTTTTACCGGCACTGTCCGCCACCTGAAACTCGAAGACTAGGGTTTCCAGCTCCGGCAATTACTTAATAGCAGCCTTCTTCGGCACGTAGTCGGCGTTCTGGTAAGCCGCACCCGACGACTGAGCGAAACTACTGCTAGTCAAGGCGCTAAGCAGCGCCAAGGTAAGCAAGGGCTTTTTCATAAAGGGTATAACTTGTGGTTGAAGAACAGGTCAAAAGTAGGGGGCGCTCTTAACCAGTTCAGCATGTTTTGCCAGTGGACCAGGCAGCATATAAATACTGGCCCGGTGAGCCAGCCACCGCCCACAAGGTGTCACAAAAATTATATAGGATAAATTTGTCCGGTATTGATTCAACCCCTAGCTTTGCCAGCAAAACCACCAAGTATGTTCTCCAAAGCGTGTGAGTATGGGATTCGGGCCTCGATTTACATCGGGCAGCAATCGGCCAGCGGGCGCCGCGTGGGCTTGAAAGATATTGCCGCCGAAATCAACTCACCCGAAGCCTTCACCGCCAAGGTGCTGCAACAGTTGGTGCGCGAACAATTAGTGACTTCCGTGAAAGGACCCGCCGGTGGTTTCGAGCTTACGCCTGAACAGCTGCGCACCGTCACGCTCCGCCAGATTGTGGTGGCCATTGATGGGGGCGCCATGCTGCAAGGCTGCGCCCTCGGGCTGCCGCAGTGCTCGGCCAAGCAGCCCTGCCCCATGCATTATCAATTCCTGCCCATCCGCGACCAGCTGAACGAGCTGTTGCGCAGCCACACCATTGGAGAGTTGGCCAGCAAGGTGCACGAGGGCCTCGGTTTTTTAAAGCAATTCAGTTGAACCCTTTTTTTACTCATATACCGGACAAATTTGTCCTTTAATCTCGTTTTCTCATGACCTCAGAACAGAAAGCCCTCGTCACGGCCACTGTCGGCACACTTAGAGCGCACGGCGTGGCCCTTACTACGCACTTTTACCGTCGACTATTCGAGCATAACCCCGAGTTGAAGAACGTCTTCAACATGGGCAACCAACAAACTGGCAAGCAGCAAACCGCGCTGGCCATGGCCGTACTGGCCTACGCCGAGAATATCGAAGACCCTTCGGTGCTGGTGCATGCCGTCACCAAAATTGGTCACAAGCACGTCAGCCTCGACATTCGGCCCGAGCACTATGCCATTGTGGGGCGGCACCTGATTGCCTCTATCGGAGAGGTGCTGGGCGAGGCCGCCACGCCCGACTTGCTCGACGCCTGGACCGTGGCCTACCGCCAGTTGGCCACCCTGATGAGTGGCCTAGAGAGCAATTTGTATCAAAAAGCAGTCAGCCAGGAAGGCGGCTGGACGGGCTGGCGCCCCTTTACCGTGCGGCAGAAGGTGGCCGAGTCCACGGAAATTACCTCGTTCTACCTGTACCCCGCCGATGGTGGTCGGGTAGCCGACTTCCTGCCCGGTCAGTACGTGAGCGTGCGCCTGTTTCTGCCCGAGCTGAACCTATTCCAGCCCCGCCAGTACAGCCTTTCCAGCGCCCCTAATGGCGAGTATTACCGCATTTCAGTCAAGAAAGAAATCGGCAGCCAGCACCCCAACGGCATTATTAGCAACCGTCTGCACGACTTCGTGCAGGAAGGCGACATTGTGGAGCTAGCCGCCCCAGCCGGCGACTTCACCCTGGAAACTCATAAGCAGACTCCCGTAGTACTGGTAAGTGGCGGCGTGGGTCAAACCCCACTGCTGAGCATGCTCGACTATCTCACCCTGAATAACAGCCCGCGCCAGGTGGTGTGGGTGCACGGCAGCCGCAACCCGCAAGTACACGCCTTCCAAGAGCCGGTAGCAGACCTAGCCGCGGGCTACGAAAACGTTGAGCAGCATATTTTCTACGATACACTCGCTCCTGATCAGGAAAAAGCGAATCACTATGCCGGCATTGTAGACTTGCAAAAGCTCAACGGCGGCACACTGCTGCCCGAAGCTGACTACTACGTGTGTGGCCCAGCTCCCTTCATCCGCAAGCAGGTGCAGGACCTAGCAGCCCTAGGTGTACCGCGCGAAGCTGTTCACTTCGAGGAGTTTGGGCCGGCGACGCTGAGTGTATGAGTCGTCCGTCGACTTAGGTAAGATTCACTCAAGGCGCTGAAAGGCGAGCTGTTTTCTCCGTAGATTGTCCAGGGACATTCTCTGGTATAACCTCTTGCTCTCCTGCCCATGCGCGTGCTATTTATCTTTCTGCTCTTGCTACCGCTAGTCCATCATAGCTCGGCGCAGCAGCGACCAGATATGTACTTCAGCGATACCACTCGCCTAGGTCGGCCTGTTGCCAAAGACCCGTGCGTAATTCGGTTCCGGAACCAATACCTACTTTATTACTCCATCCCAGAGAACAACACCACAGGTTGGGGCATCGGAATTGCGCGTTCCTCGGATCTGACGCACTGGCAAAAGGTGGGCGAACTCACGCCGGCAGCTGCGTATGAACAAAAAGGACTGTGCGCTCCCGGCGCTTTGGTTCGAGGCGACACAGTTCACCTATTCTATCAAACCTATGGCAACGGTCCGAAAGATGCCCTGTGCCATGCCGTGTCAGTAGATGGAATACACTTCAGCCGCGACGCTTCCAATCCTATCTTTCGGCCTACCGGTGCTTGGACGGTAGGCCGCGCGATTGACGCAGAGGTGGTTCCTTTCCGCGGACAGTATTTCCTGTACTTCGCCACGCGTGACCCAGCTTACAAAGTGCAGCTACAAGGCGTTGCCACGGCGCCTTCCACTACAAATTTTGGGCATGCAGCTTGGCAGCAACAAGGCACTGGCCCGGTGCTAGCCCCTACTCTACCGTGGGAAAAGAACTGCGTAGAAGGGGCCTCGTGTTTACAGAAGGGCAAGTACTTGTATCTATTCTACGCCGGCGCCTACAACAATGAGCCCCAGCAAATTGGAGTAGCTCGTAGTCGTGATGGGCTGGTCTGGGAACGACTCTCCGAGCAGCCCTTCTTGCCCAACGGACCAGCTGGCAGTTGGAACAGCAGCGAGTCAGGCCACCCGGCTATTTTTCAGGACCCGGTCAGCGGCCGCACCTACCTGTTCTATCAGGGTAATAATGACCAAGGCAAAACCTGGTACCTATCGAAGGTGGAAGTGAAATGGAAGAAAGGAAAGCCTTACCTAGCTTTTTGAGAAGGCTAATTGTGGCAAAAGATAACGTCTCTTAGCCTTTATTCGTCGTAGAACGAGGACTTGAGGCTAGTGTAGTCCACCGAAAAAAGGTAGCCCGCCTTTGGCTACCAGCGTCCTGCTCTCTACCCTCACGATTGACTGCGTTATAAGACCTAGCTACTTCTATGGAAAAGCGAACCCGAGAGCCTCTAGTTGAAGAACTTATTCAACTACTTGAAAAAGGAAACGCGCACGTCCCCTTTGCGGAAGCGTGCGCTGATGTTCGGCCAGACTTATTGAATAAGCCCGTTGAGGGCCTCCCCTACACACTCTGGCAACTTGCTGAGCATATTCGTATTGCCCAGTGGGACATTGTGGAGTTCTGCCTTGATTCGGCTCATGAATCGCCGAAGTGGCCCGACGAGTATTGGCCGGATGCCAACCAACCTGCCGACCAGGCGCGCTGGGAAGCGTGTCTAGCGCAAATTGAGCAAGATCGAGCTAGGTTCATCAACTTGTTGCGTGACCCCGCGCAAGACTTAATGAAGCCATTTGCGCACGGAACAGGTCAGAATTTATTGCGTGAAGCGCTGCTCATTGCAGATCACACAGCCTATCACACTGGACAAATTATCTTATTGCGACGTTTACTGCACGACTGGTCCTAGGCAGAAACTATCCACTGTGACCTAATTGTCGCGTTCTGCACTAAGCTAGGCGGCTAGCTCTCGGCTAAATATCGTCGTGTAAAAGCCATCAAGTACACAAAAGCCCCGCCCGAACCCTATCTACCCCAGATAGAGCTCGGGCGGGGCTTTTGCGGTATTGCCATTCTGGTGTGCCTAGTCCTTCAACCACCTTAGGCCAGCCCACATAATCACTTCCCTGCTCAGCGGTTGCTCCCTATCTAACCAAAAGAAGATGATAAATCATCTTGTTGCTCATATCAGCTGTATTGTACAGTATCATTATTTAATATAAATATTAAAAGTACAATTTCATGTAATCTATTGCAACAACTAAGTATTTAGCTCTCTCACCTGCTTTTTATTGACCAATCTGACATTTAGCAAACCAAAATATTGGAATTATTTAATTTTCATATGGCACATTTTTCGTGTGCGTTTTCGTGTTCACAAGAACTTCATAAATCATATTCATAATACAATCTACTTACAATCAGTACTATGACTAGATTATTAATCACCTATACTATACACAAGACATACAAAATTCGATATCTATTATTTATTAGTTTTCCCAAATTAAGACTAAATGTATCATTATTGAAACTCGGCTATTCTGGTAAGTTAATTGAGCCATTATCCGTTAATAGTTCAAGTAAAGCTTAGTAAGTCAACTTTATTCATATTGTAAATATACAAATAAATATAATTTATCAACCATACCAACGCAGAGTAGATCTCTACTGATTTCCCAAAACAAAACAACCCTTTCTCTCCCTCCTACCTGCCATTTTCTACTTCAAGCAAACTTTTATCAACCCTTACATGAAAACAACCTTACGCTTATTAGGGCTTCTGCTAGCCCTGATTCCATTGGGGCTGCCTCCTGCCTGGGCTCAGGCGTGCACGACGACCGCCACGGTAAACTACTCCAACACGGGTACCACTGGTGATGAACGGACACGCACCCGAACGGTAGCTGGCACTTCGTTTACGTTCAGTGACTACACGAGCACCGTACCGGCTGGTCAGACGAACGTTTTTTCGGTAGGAACAAACGGAAACTTGAATGGCCAGTCGCTAGTTTGGCAGCAGGATAATCAGAACGTTAGTGGTGCCAATAGCTCCTCGATTACGCTCACCTTCACGCGCCCAGTCAATAACCTAACGTTTCAATTTCAAGACATCGACTCGGACGTCAACTTCATTGACGACCTGGTTTTTGAACCTTATCTCAACGGTAGCACCACACCTGCTACGCTGACCAGCGCCAACTTTACGACCAGCGCGAACAACCGCTACGTTAGCGGCGGCAGAGTACAAGGCAACGGCGGCAACGTGCCCGCAGGCGACGCCCGCGGCAACCTGACGGCTGCTATGCCAGCTGGTGTCACGAAGTTGGTTCTTTACTACAATAACTCGGCAGCAGCTACGGCAAGTAGCCGTTTGCAGACCATAGGCATTAACTCCATCAGTTGGTGCGCCCAGGCTGATTTGTTCGCTCGGTTTACGAGTGCACCCGGCAACGCGGCTGTTGGCCAGAGCGTTTCCTACACAGTGCAATTTGGCAACGCCGGCCCTGACGTGGCCGCTAGCACTGTATCGCGGCAGGTTACGGTACCGGCAGGTGCAGTTGTAACGAACGCAGGTGGTGGCACTGTTTCTGGCAATACCATCACGTTTCCGTCGCTAGCTACCCTAGCTTCGGGCACGAACAACAGCTTCACGTATACCTATACTGTTCCGACCACCGCTGCTACGTACAACAACGTAGCTACTATCTCGGCTACCACAGCGAGTGGCGACCCCGCTGCCAACAACTCCGAAACTCGGGCGCTAGTGGCAGCTCCCATCACAGCGTGCGCCACGGCTCCCGTCACCCTTAATTATGCAACGCGCGCTGCTGGGGAAGATTGGAAGAACAGGCCCCAAGAAGGGGTACCTACCACAGCTTCTTTAACTCGAGTAAGCACGACGTATACGAACTCGCCGGGCAACACCAATACGCTACGAACAGCCACGCTAAATGGCGGACAAACTCTAGCTTGGAGCGTGACTTACTCGGGGGGCACGACCTCTAGCTCCGTACTGACGTATAATTTCAGCCGGCCGGTTTCCAATTTATCGTTGCGGGTGCAAGACATCGATGCCAGCTTTACGGCTGCTGTCCTATTAACTCCAAGTTCAGGCTGGCAGGACGAAATAACCTTTACGGGCACTAACGCAGGTGTAGCAGTTGCTCCAGTCCTAACGAAAGCCAATCCAAGCAGCACCGTAAACTACTTCCAAATTGTAGGCAACAGCGCTGTTGCAAACCCAACAACGAGCGAAACAGCGAATAACTCATCGAGCCCAGTTGATGCGACTGTGCTAGTGAGTTTCCCCAGTGAGGTTACCTCTATCACCTTGACCTATCGAAATATAACCCAAGCCAGCACCTTAACGGGTCAGGCGCTGGGCATTGACAATATTTCGTGGTGCCGGATTTCACCGGTAGGCAACAACGTCACCAACTCGCCTTCAATTCCTAGCAACGCAGGTCTGGTTTCACTTAACGCGCTGTCAGGTAATGCCGATGGCACGGTACAGTCCTATACCATTTCAACCCTACCTGAGCAAGGTGTATTGTATTACAACTCTACCGGCACAACGTATGCGCCGGTAACCGCCGGGCAGGTACTCACGCCAGCCCAGGCAGCTAGCTTGCAATTTGATCCTGCAGAAGGTTACACGGGTAACAGTGTACAGTTCAGCTATTGGGTAACCGATGATGCAAACATTACTTCGGTAGTGGAGGCTACATTCACCATCCCCTTGACTTACCTAGCTCCTTGCGCACTCACGACTAACCTCAACTACAGTACGCGGGCGGCAGGTGAAGACTGGCGCACGCGTGCCGCGGAAGGGGTTCCGGCTGGCTCTCCCCTAACTCAGGTTAGCACTTCCGGCTATGCGCCCGGCCCTAATGAAGCGAACTCACTCTCCACAGCTAATCTAAATGGCGTACAATCGTTGTTGTGGACGGTCAATTATTCGCCTAACAGCACAAATAGCTCTTCCGTCACCTACAATTTTTCTCGCCCAGTTTCAAACTTCACTGTCCGTATACAAGATATTGATATAGGTGCTGGCTTTATTGACCGAGTAATTTTTTCTGGTAGCGATGGCAGTACTACCATTCAGCCTTCTTTGTCGAAGGTCAACCCTAACTCGGGAATTGTAGCTATTAGTGGCAACGTCGCAACGGGTACGGCTAACACCACTAGCGCTGTAGACGGTACCGTGGTAGCCTACTTCCCTGCTCCTATTACGAGCCTGACGCTGACATACCAGAACGTTGGTGCAGGTACGGATGGCGCCGCAGCTGGTATTGGCATCGATCAAATGACTTGGTGCCGCATTGAGCCCGTGGCCAACGATATTACCAATGCTAGCTTACCCGCTGGTATCGGTGCAACGGCTATCAATAACCTTAGCTCGACCGTCGATGGCACGCCGTCATACACGATTGTAGCGTTGCCACCTTCTTCGCAAGGCACCCTCTACGTCAATGGCGTCATTTTGAACACGACCAACTTCCCCGGTCTTGTTCTGACGGCAGCTCAGGCTAGCCAGCTTTCGTTTATTCCAGCCATAACGTATAGCGGAAACGTCACCTTCTCTTACACGGTGAGCGACAATGCGGGCGGTACGGATGCTACGCCCGCTACGTATACCATTCCAGTAACGGCAACGGGTGCTAGTGGTATTGCTGCAGCTTGCGCAACGCCGGGTAAAGACGGCTCAGCCATCGGCCTGACGGTTAATCCTGACGCGTACTACCCTAGCATTGCGACTCAAACGTTGACAACTGGGAGTAAGTCAATTCAGGTAGGAGCTGCCGCAGGCGCTCAAACGGACATCACTGCTGGTGACCTTCTGCTAGTTATCCAGATGCAAGGCGCTGACATTGACAACAGCAACTCCGACGCGTATGGCGACGGTGTAGCGGGCGGTAGTGCCAATGGCAACCTAAACAACGCCAACTTCATTGCAGGTCAATATGAATATGTAGTGGCGGCTAATACCGTGACGGCGGCTAGCGGCGGCACTATTCAGCTTGTCAATGGCTTGAAATTCGGGTACCAAAATGCTGCTGCAACGACGACCTCGGGTCAACGTCGCTTCCAGGTGATTCGGGTGCCGCAGTATGGTAACCTTACCCTCGGAGCTACCATCTCTCCTACTGCCTGGAATGGCTCGACGGGTGGTATCTTGGTGGTGGACGTAGCTGGTCAGACGAACATGAACGGCTTCAACTTCAACGCCACGGGAACAGGTTTCCGCGGCGGCGCAGGCCGGACTCAGACGACTGCTAACGGCAATGACCCCTCTTATATCACGACTACAGTCTCTAATAACAACGCCCAGAAAGGTGAAGGTACGGCAGGGACGCCACGCTACGTCAACAACGGCGGTACTACAGCCTTCGACACAGGCACTGATGGGTACCCGAATGGCGGCAGCGCCAGCCGTGGTGCACCTGGCAACGCAGGTGGCGGCGGCAACAACAATATTGATAACAGCGGCGGCGGCGGCGGTGCCAACGGCGGCGCGGGTGGTCGTGGTGGTAACAACTTCTTCAGCAACCTAGCTATTGGTGGCGAACCAGGTGCTAACTTCTTTGCCGTAAATAGCAACCGCCTCGTATTGGGTGGCGGTGGCGGTGCTGGCACGACCAACAACGCCTCTGGCACTCCTGCTAACGGCTTCGCTAGTAGCGGTGCCGCTGGCGGTGGCATCGTTATCCTGCGCACCGGCTCTATGACCGGCACAGGTTCTATTATCGCCAGCGGAGCCGCTCCCAACAACACCGTAGCGCAGGACGGCAGCGGCGGCGGCGGCGCGGGTGGCTCTATCCTAGTAACGGCCACAAACACAGCCGGCTTTGCTAACCTTACCCTTATTGCCGATGGCACTGCGGGTGGTACCAACACCGGCGACGGAGCTGCTAACGGCCAGCACGGCCCTGGTGGCGGTGGCGGTGGCGGCGTCATCCTAGCTAATGGTGCCGTGAAGGCTACCTCTGTTTCGAGTGGGCCCAATGGAACCTCGGTAGGTAGCAACGCTTTTGGTGCAGCGGCTGGCTTAGTAGGTGTAGTAAACACCCAAATCAGCAGCAGCATTGCCAACAGTGCCACAGGTTCGGTTTGCGCCTCCGATGTGACAACTATTCTAACGGGTCCGGCTAGCTTGAACGCCGGTCAGCCATCGGGCACCTACCTCGCTACCTTTACCAACAACGGCCCTAACTCGGCCGATGGGGTGACGCAGCAAGTGACCTTGCCTGCTGGCGCAACTCTGACGCCAGCTCAGTTGACTGCCATCCAGACGGCTTATCCTGGCACAACGTACACTGCCGGCATGCGTGTACTCTACTTTACCGGCAGCCCGACGACGCTGGCAAGCGGCGCCACCAACTCGTACAGCTTCGCCTTCACGGCGCCAACGACAACGGGGTCACCAATTATGAGCAGCGCCGTAACCACCACTTCAGGGCAAGGCGTGAATGCGGCTCCCGATCAGTCGACGCTTAATCTGACGGTAAATGCCGTGGCGAACGTAGCAACCACCATTTCGGGCAACGGTCCGGTGGATGCTGGCGGTACAGGCTCCTTCACCGTAAACTTCAGCAACCTAGGTCCGCAAACTGCTGCGGGCGTAGTAGCCACTGTGCAACTGCCCGCCGGCCTAGGTACCCTCAACTACACGGGGGCTGTTGGCTCTTATAACAATACTACTGGCTTGGTAACCTTCAGCAGCATTACTGCCCTGACCAACGGGCAGAACGCTAGCTCGACGATTACTTACACGCAACCAACGGTAGCATCAGTAACGGCTACGGCTTCAATCAGCACTACTTCGAACGAGGCTGGCCAGACTACCAACAACGCAGCATCGGCCACGAACACCACCAGAGCTGTGTACGACGTAACAACGGCTATCAGTGGTCCGGCCACAGTGGTTGCAGGGAATCAGGTAACGTACAACGTTTCGACCATTAACAATAGCACGCAATCGGCAGCTCCTAATGTGGTTCAAACGGTGACTTTGCCCGTGGGTGCAACCAATGTTTTCGTGACGGGTGGCGCAACCTACGATGCCACTAACCGGACGGTAACGTTCCCGGCTATTGCCTCGCTTGCCGCAGGCCAAACGGTTAATAATACTGTGAGCTTCACGGCACCAAGCAGTAACTACAGCGTAGCGGCTAACGTGACCGCAGCGCCGGCCGATACCAACACGGGCAACAACGCGGCGTCGACAACTACGACCGTAACAACTCCGCCCGTAACGACGACAACTGCTAACACATTCGTAACGGTGGCATCTTCTGCGACTAGCATCAACGCTGGCTCACCGATTACTTTCACTGTGACCGAGGGCAACACAGGTAAGGATCCGGCAACAAAC
>Ga0325401_1000328_pt1 | contig 32910 bp, 25 predicted proteins | sample PopdelMetagenome_FD_205666 | JGI IMG/M metagenome (GOLD analysis project Ga0325401, IMG submission 205666) | Populus deltoides microbial communities from Bellville, Georgia, United States - Xylem-PdKOR-R2 | ecosystem: Host-associated > Plants > Phyllosphere > Stem > Wood/Secondary xylem | place...
GGATGGGTGTTTGGCTGCAGTTTGGGAGGGGAGAGGTGGGATGGGAAAGAAGAAGAAGGAGAAACAGAGGAAGAGAGTGTCGGCAGATGGGGGTATATAATGGTTTTTTCCGACGGAATCACCGACGGAAGTATTCCGTCGGTGATTCCATTGGTGATGCCGTCGGTGAAAGCGCCACGTTACTATACGGCTATCTCAGTTTGAATCCCTCGGTAATGTCCGTCGGTAAAATCGCCTGACGTCACCATGCCGTTGCGTATTTCCAGACGAACTGTATACTCCGTCGGCAAAACCGTCGGAAGTACCGACGGAATAAATCCGTCGGTATATACCGACAGATTTGGAGACGGAATTATTTCCGTCGGTATACATTACCGACGGAAATATTTTGTCGGTAATTCCGTTGCTTTTCTCCGGTTTTCTGGTAGTGTTTCAACTTTTTTAAACTTTCGATGTTAACAATTAATTAATGAGCCCATTTGGGTTTCATCAATTATACTGAAATCAAATCACAATTGCAATTATATGTTGGGGTTTAGTTTATTTAAATAAATAAATTTAGATTAATTGATCTAGTTCACTAAAATCTTTTATGTGTTACTTCAGTAGTAACTAATGAATACTAATTTTTATTATACAGAGAAAAATAGATATTAAGAGGAGATATAAATCAAAACATTTATTTCTACAGTGGAGATATTCATTTTTTATGAAAGATTTTCTCTTTAATCTCTATCTTGGAGATGGGCCCTAATTCACTATCAAATTCTATAAAAGATATTAAAATTTGATTCCTTAATTTTTTAATATAATTTGATGAGAGTGAAGGGGGACTTCTAAAGATTATCCTCTGAGTTTCCAAAGGTAATATCTTTTGCTATTTTTTAATTTTCTTTTCAATTGACAATGACAAATCATTTCATAGTATGAAAGGGAGTTTCTACATTAGATTTTGAAACCAATTCAAAGTACACCATAATTTTTATCCATTTTAAATTTTTTGAGTGATAAAACTTACCTTCTTTGAGTTTTTTTTATTATATTTATATTTCATAATAATAGAGCAAACCATTTGGTACGTAATGGAAAGGACAAGTGATAATGAAGCTAAAGACGACAGACTGACTTCCTGTTGCATTTGATGGTAGGGCTCTCTCGGCGCCATTCACGGCCAAAGCCCATAGGCTTCCTGTTGTCATGAGTGCATCGACGAGATATCAAGAGCCGACCGAGGATCAAACAAAAAATTTGATGCAACGAAAGATCGGGAGATGGAGATTAATGTCCGATATTTTCCACACCTTACAAGAGAAAACGGTCCCATGAAGACGATAATGCATTTGATGGTAGGGCTCTCTCGGCGCCCTCTACGGCCAAAATCCATAGACTTCCTGTTGTAGACTGCATCGACGAATCATCAGGAGTCGACCGAGGATACGACTAACCTCTCGTTTGATATTGTGTTCCAAATGAGATTTGGCAAGTTTTGAAAAAAAATTTATTTGAAATTAATTTTTTTTTATGTTTTTGGCTTCGTTTTAATTTATCGATTAAAAATAATTTTTTAAAATAAAAAAATATTATTTTAATGTATTTCCAAATAAAAAACACATTAAAAAACAATTGTTACCACACTTTCAAACATCGACTAAATATATGAAGTGTGAATACCAAATCCCATAGACTTGCTAATGACCATGAATTATTATTTTATCCTTACATCATTGGGTTCCAAACTGCTAGCTCAAAAGATCAAATAAAAAAAAATTGGTGTAAGGAAAGATCAAAGATGGAGATGGAGGGAACAAACATGAATTGTTGGTATTTCTATTGGTGTGAAGTTCCATAAACAGTGCCAATGGAGGGAAACAATTCCTTTCGCCTTTAAAATACACCGACGAATACTAACCGTCGCTATTTCCATCGATGTTATACCTAATGAATAGTACTAGGGGGAGGGGAACATTTCCCTACGTCTCTGGAATATACCGACGAACACTAATCGTCGGTATTTTCATCGGTGTTATTTATAGTGAACAATGTAATGGGAAGGGGAACAATTCCTTTCACCTCTAGAATACACCAACAGACATAAACCGTTAGTATTTCCTTCAGCATGAAACAGTGTCAGATGTCAGATTGTATTTGTACTATTTATCTATCTATCCATCCTGCAAATACTTAAATTAAAACCTGCAAGCACAACACAATAACACTAGTTCACATAACAATAATAAAATAAATAATTCTTTGCAGATAATTTAATCAATAAATATTATATTATAGTTTATGGCATTAAACTTTCATGTTTTAATAGTTAGTTAGAATTGTTTTCTTCTTCTTTAATTGACTAATCATCAGCTCCATCACAATCTTCTATATTGATATCATTGTCATCATCATCTTCATTGACTTGTGCTTGTCCGCTAGAGCTCAGAACAACATTTAACTCCTTAACGTCAACCTCAACAAAAATATTATCAAAGATGTGAAAATTTGAATTTTTTTCGAAGTCAATTGATGGAGAAATTCAATATGATTCAACCAACTCACTAACTTGAAAGACATCATCTCTCACATTTGAGTCATCATTCTTATCCTAAACAACCTCGACACGACCTCTCGGTTTGGTTTTTAATATTGATAACCAATCAACTTTTGAACAATCATTTCTAAAGGAAGGGGTATATGTGTAATAAACTTGTTAGCATTACTTGGTGAAAATAAAGACATCGTTGACATTGCAAATTTTAGCTTTTGAGTTAATTTTGATTAATTGATCTAGTCACTAAAATCTTTTCTGTGTTACTTTAGTAGTAACTAATGAATACTAATTTTTATTTTACGGAGAAAAATAGATACCAAGAGAAGATATAAATCAAAACACTTATTTCTAAAGTGGAGATATTCATTTTTTAAGAAAGATTTTCTCTTTAATCTCTATCTTGAAGATGGGCCCTAATTCCCTATCAAATTCTATAAAAGATATTAAAATTTGATTCCTTAATTTTTTAATATAAAAGATTGACTTCTAAAGATTATCCTCTGAGTTTCCAAAGGTAATATCTTTTGCTATTTTTTAATTTTATTTTTAATTGACAAAGACAAATTATTTCATAGTATGAAGGGAGTTTCTACATTAGATTTTGAAACCAATTCAAAGTACACCCCATAATTTTTATCCATTTTAAATTTTTTGAGTGATAAAACTTACCTTCTTTGAGTTTTTTTTATTATATTTATATTTCATAATAATAGAGCAAACCATTTGGTACGTAATGGAAAGGACAAGTGATAATGAAGCTAAAGACGACAGACTGACTTCCTGTTGCATTTGATGGTAGGGCTCTCTCGGCGCCATTCACGGCCAAAGCCCATAGGCTTCCTGTTGTCATGAGTGCATCGACGAGATATCAAGAGCCGACCGAGGATCAAACAAAAAATTTGATGCAACGAAAGATCGGGAGATGGAGATTAATGTCCGATATTTTCCACACCTTACAAGAGAAAACGGTCCCATGAAGACGATAATGCATTTGATGGTAGGGCTCTCTCGGCGCCCTCTACGGCCAAAATCCATAGACTTCCTGTTGTAGACTGCATCGACGAATCATCAGGAGTCGACCGAGGATACGACTAACCTCTCGTTTGATATTGTGTTCCAAATGAGATTTGGCAAGTTTTGAAAAAAAATTTATTTGAAATTAATTTTTTTTTATGTTTTTGGATTCGTTTTAATTTATGGATCAAAAATAATTTTTTAAAAATAAAAAAATATTATTTTAATGTATTTTTAAATAAAAAAATACTTTTAAAAACAACTGTTACCACACTTTCAAACACCTACTAAATATATGAAGTGTGAATACCAAATCCTATAGACTTGCTAATGACCATGAATTATTATTTTACCCTTACATCATTGGGTCCCAAATTGCTAGCTCGAAAGATCAAATAAAAAAAATTGATGTAAGGAAAGATCGGAGATGGAGATGGAGGGAACAATTCCCTTCATCTCTGGAATACACCAATATACAAGAATTGTCGGTATCTCTATCGGTGTGAAGTTCCATGAATAATGCCAAGGGAGGGGAACAGTTTTCTTCACCTCTGGAATACACCGACGAACACTAACCATCGTTATTTCCATTGATGTTATACATAGTGAACAGTACCAAGGGGAGGGGAACATTTCCCTGTGTCTCTAGAATATACCGACGAACACTAATCATCGGTATTTTCATCGGTGTTATGTACAGTGAACAGTGTCATGGGGAGGGGAACAATTCCTTTCACCTCTAAAATACACCAATAGACACGAACCGTTAGTATTTCCATTAGCGTGAAACAATGTCAGATGTTAGATTGTATTTGTATTACCTATCTATCCATCCTGCAAATACTTAAATTGAAACCTGCAAGCACAACACAATAACATGAGTTCACATAACAATAATAAAATAAATACTTCTTTGCAGATAATTTAATCAATAAACATTACATTGTAGTTTATGGCATTACACTTTCATGTTTTAATAGTTAGTTAGAATTGTCTTTTTCTTCTTCTTTAATTGACTTGTCATCAGCTCCATCACAATCTTCTATGTTGATATCATTGTTATCATCATCTTCATTAACCCGTGCTTGTCTGCTAGAGTTTAGAACAACATTCAACTCTTTAGCGTCAACATCAACATAAATATTATCAAAGATGTGAAAATTTGAATTTTCTTCTAAGTCAATCGATGGAACAACTTAATATAGCTCAACCAACTCACTAACTTGAAAGACATCATTTCCCACATTCGAGTCATCATTCTTATCCTGAACAACCTCAACACGACCCCTCAGTTTGGTTTTCAATATTGATAACCAATCAACTTCTGAACAATCCTTTCTACAGGAAGAGGTATATGTGTAATAAACTTGTTAGCATTGCTTGGTGAAAACAAAGACATCATTGACATTGCGAAGTCTAGCTTTTGAGTTAATTTTGACCAAACCATGATGATAATCTACTCTAATTCCTCTGTTAGTGGTGTCATATCAATAATATTTGAATAAAAAGACTCTATTTTGCTCCCTATGATATTGCAATTCAATATCTCTTTTAATTTCCTATAATAATCAACTTCAAACTCACTAGAAGTCGATCCCTTAACATAAACTCAATTGTTATATGTCTTTCTACCCTGCCTATATTCTTCAGTATGAAAAACATATCCATTGACAAAATACTCGTTGTGGCACTTCACCTATCTTTCAGGACTTAGACTTAGTAAAGATAATGTAACATTGATAATGCCTCCCAATTTATTAATCCGGCACATCAAGTACAATAATGAACAATGAATGAGAATTTTGTAATGAAATTAAGTATCCTAATAGATAATGAGTTTGTGATAGTGACAAATTGTTCATCTTATAAACGAAAGATTTGAGATTCGATTTGTTGTGAGTTATTACACAGTAAATATTGACGATGTTGTCTACGAAGTATTCAACAATGTATGAGTTTGTGATATTACAAGAGATAAATAGTATATTAATAACAAAGTTTAAGTGGTATACTTACTAAATAGAAGGTCTCAGTTTATCGCAGTTAAATAACACATAATTATGTGCTTGTCTGAATTTTATTTTAGACAAATATGTTCATCTGACAACATTTTGTAGTGCGGGTCGTCCAAGATTAGAGACTATTTACAAGTTCTCACTCAAAGGCACTTCACTACCATCATCATGCCTTAGAATACGATTGATTCTTGTTCTCAAATGAAGCTAAAAATAGTAAGAGATAAATGTTGAGATCACCTTAACAATATAGGCCCACATACCGAAGCCTCGACATACGCCTTTTTTTAACCTTTTTCTTAAGGTTGAAAAGATACATGCATGGAATTAAACAAATCTTTTCAATTAACAAAAATAATTAAAATACTTTTTAATTACATTGCATGTGTAATATATAACCTCTCGAATGGATACATCCATCTATACTGAACTGGGCCTCCAACTTTTGCTTCATATGGTAAATGTATGTGTAGATGCTTCATCGAATCAAAAAATAATGGAAGGAATATCATCTCAAGTTTGTATATTATCTGAATGATATTTGTTTCAAGCCTCTCAATGTGATGTGTTTGCAACTTGTTAGAGCATATATCTTAAAAGAAATGACTGATCTCTATAAATGCATCTCATATCCCATTTGACAATAAATCATGACAAGCTAATGAAATGAGTGTTTGTAGAAATATGTGTCAGTCATAGCTCTTAATTCCATACAATCTACAATCCTTCAAATTAACCAACCTTGATATGTTCGAGGCATGTCCAATGAAAAAACGCATACTCTTAAATCATTGGTAGACTAGTAGTTGTGCATTCTTGTTTAAGGCGAAGCTTGCTATGGGCTTTGCAACCTGTGACCCAGCATAAACCAACTCCATATTTTTACGGTGATAAAACAACATTATATCCATTACGGCTTTGATGTTGTCCTTTGTCTTCCCCTTCATGTCCATGATTGTGTTGAAAATATTCTCAAACATGTTCTTTTTATATGCATGACCAAGGTAATGGCGGAGGAGATTAGTCTTCCAATAAGAAAGCTCTTATAAAATACTTTGTTTTACCCAATTATAGGTCAAACCAAAACTCAGAAACTTCTGCTTACCGAATTAGAAACCAAACACAATGTCACCGTACTCTGACACCACATCATACAATTCTTCACTAGAAAGACACGGGGGTGCAACATCCTTTTCAATTCATTCACTTTAGAAGCAGTGGCTTAAGTTTTGATAGTAATATAGCATGATTTGTTTTTAATCTTCTTTAGCTACAATTTCTTGCTGCCTCTTCATAGGTGTTCCTTGTACTATTTTGCCTATAAATAGAAAAAAAATAGAAAAAGAAAATAAGGATTACTTCTGGTGTTGATAAGAAGACCGATGCTTTAGGTTATGAAACTAAGGCCACTTACTTGATAATTATTTTGAATATACTTCTAGAAATTTATGTTGCCATAGATCTTAATTTGAGAAAGGTTATCATTTAAAATCTTAATTGAAACTAGTGCGATGCCCTGGAAAATTGAAAATAATATAATTAATTAGGTATTGTATTATGCCCTTTTTATTTATTAAGGTTATTATAGGTAATAATGTGTATCTTAGTAATTAAATAATAATTTACAGTATAAAAAAATAAATCATTGAGTAACTTACACTCTATTTTTGTCATACAATCAAAATCTACATCTACAAAAAGATGGAGAGGAAGATCAAGAAGGAGACTTGATTTAGGGCTAAAACTTTTATGAATTTTGATTTTATACAAACCTTATTTAAAAAAAATACCTGGTAATAATTCAAAATTAATTGACTTGTGTATAGAATTATAATTCACAAGTGCTAACCTATCAAGCCACATATGATAAGAATCAAGCTAGTAAAAAAAGATGTTGACCATCCTTATTTACCTAAAAATACATTGTATGAATAGTTTTGTCTTTATTAAATTTATCATACACTTGACATATATAATATTCTTATATCTTATAGATAATATAAAATCCTTTCTTTCTAATGTATTCACATATTTTCTGGATTAATTATGTAGGTACAATATTTCTCTCTCCATGAAACCAATACTTTGTAATTTATTTAGCATTGTTCTTTTTACGAGGAAGACACAGGATAGATTATGTGTTTATTAAGGTGTAAATATAAAAGCAAAGGACTTGTTAATTTACTTTTTTGTACGAGGTTAATGAAAACCACACAAGATTAAGACCTTCTCAAGATTAATCAATGGGCTGAAAATTTAAAAGTAGATTATTGAAAAACATTGAAAATCATGAATACCTGCAAGCAAATTATTTTTTAGCGTTAAAGATCCTCAAATACTTAAGTTATCACAAATATAAAAGGAATAAAGCCTTTCAGGTTGTGAAGTATATTTGTTTGCATAATTTAAAGTAGATTGTGTAATGATATGTAGTTACGAAAAGGAAAAATATGCACTAAGAAATTTGTTATTGGAACTTGCCTTACTTGGTGGTTCATGGATATTTATATAGCCATAAATCATGCCAGCTTATATGGAATTAAGGATAAAGTGAGGGAAAAATAATATGAAACCTACATTAGTTGCAATTACTTAGGATAACAGTCTCTCATGGTTGGTAATTCACTGTTGAGTAAACAAATGATGTCATATAGGTTATCCACTGGTTATGGGCATCCCAAACACCAATCTATAAGCCCAATTATAACAGGAGGACATAAGAGCTCTAAATGCTTGATACCAACTATATAGAGAGTTGATGGAATAATTTTGGGTCTTTTCCTATCCTAACTTGTGTTTTGGAGTTGGTTTGTCCCTCTACCCGAGTGTGTTGTTGTGTTGGGATATGTGGAAACCTTAGGTTTAATCTAAAGACTAGTATATCATGGGGTAGTTGAGTCAATTAGACTTCTTAGGGTTTAACCCATCCTTTTTCAATCTAATAAAGTAATAGGTCACATCATATGCCTAGACCTAAAGATAATTGAGCTTCATCAATGAGCCAAGGCATATATAAGAACATAAACTATCCTTCACTTATTCTACATATAAACCATAAATTAGACCTAAATTTGTCATTAAACCACCAAAAAAGCCATCATAAAAACCATTTTCTTCACTTTATAGCCATTACAAAGGTGTTTTGAAAGAGTTTTAAGCTATAAAAAACATTATTTAAAGGAGTTCCAAACCATATTAATGGGTGTTTGCTTTGGTTTTTTTACAATCAAAAGAATAAAGGTTGTGTGTGGTCAACAACTTTTCCTCAAAAGGTAAGTTTTGTCAGAACAAGCTTTAGTGGACCATTCTTAGTATGATGGATCCTATACACTTCTACTTTCTTCCTCTATAAACTTATCATGCCAACAACATCATCCTCTTCCTCCTTCTGTATTTGTAAAGATCCAAAAGTCATCAATTATATCACCTTCTGGTGAAACTCCTTACATCCCTCAATGTTATGTTCCATTGCTTTATGGAACCTACCAAAACCATCATCCTTTCTTGGACCTGATCCATTTTTCGCTGGAAAATACTCGGCTTGCATCAACATGTCATATAGCCTATCCATGTTTATCCTTAAAACTTGCTCTTTCTTCCCTCTATACTCCACAGTAGTTACTCCACCATTATTGGAAGCATGATTAGGAAAAGGGTTGAAATTGATGCTGGGGGTATCTTTAAAAGTTATTCATCATGCCTTGAATAATGGCAAGAGCTTCGTTTTGAATGCTGAGCAAGTGTATGATGTGGCCAGGATTTCCAGCATGATACTCATACGTCAATTATGGCTTGTACCAACTTGGGAAGGGAGGCTTAAATAGTGGAAAAGGAAGAGGAGCCACATGACCTATGCTTAATAGTTTTGCATACATTTCCCCTAAAGGCATTGGTAAAGGTGGGAGTTGTTCTTAGTTTCTTTGGTATGTTCATTTTGGGTTGTTTTCAGTTTGGTTTTTTAATAGGTTGGTGGGCTAGTTTACTAGGAAAGACTTGGCAAAGCTGATATTGGGTACTTTAGGAAACATGGCTTGGTAGTTTTGGATGTGATAGCTTGGGGCTTGGAAATCCTTTTTACCCTTATACCCTTCTTCTATATTGCTTACCTCAATATTGTTTTTCCTCCTAGTAAAACCTTTCTTCGTGGTGGGTTTTGATATTCTATCGGCTCTTATTCCTTACTCTATTCTCTCAAAAATAACCACGACATCATAAAAGTGTTGGGCAGAGCTACCCATCAGGTACTCATACTACAAAAATTTGAAAGTATTGGCGAATAGAGTAACCATTTCATTTTCTAACAAAAATTGCTATACATATATTACCTTGTTTTTCCATCTATGAGCATACCCCCTCATTGTTTCTTTGTTTCCCTTATCCATCAATATTAAACTCGTCCGGTCCGGAGCGATGTCAATATTGAATTTGAATTGCTTTAAAAAAGCATCAATGAGATCGCTCCATTTCTTAGCCCTTGTATTATCTAAAGTCATATACTAGCTTAACGCCAAACCAGTCAAGTTGTCTTGGAAGAAATGGATGAGCAACTTGTCATTATGTATGACCTCCGTCATTTTTTTGTAATATAACCTCAGGTGTGTATTAAGGCATTCTAACTTCATGTACTTGATGAATTCTGGCACTCTAAACTCCTTGGGTATCATTACATTTGATACTGGGTATATCTCAGTTGTTCTAACCAGGTCATAGACGTCAAATTTCTCAACAACTCTAAACCTCTCCTCTCAGGTAACCCACTTATCTTGTTTATGGTGAATAAAAGATTTAACCCCATGGGATTTCCCCATAGCTAGATCTATTATGGTCGGCACTTAAACAGACATAATTGAACGAGTCATTGGAATGTTTGTTGTTCCTTATGGTCTAGCGATGGGATTTGTTTCCAAGTTTTATGGGTCAATGATAACTGGAGTTGCTAGCGGTGATAACAGAGTCGGATGCTAACTGGATATCCCTTCCCTAGACTGCGCTCGCAGGAGTTGCTCGAGTAAACTAGTAACCTGAGTCATGTTATTCTTAACATCATCCAGCTCTTTTTGATAGTGAGCCCCTTCTTCATTTTCCATCCTTTTACAAAGCCTAGTATTGTTGAATTTAGTAGGGGGACCTATATTTAAAATACTTGTTGGGAACATTTAAAAATTCATAAACACAAATGCATATGGATGTATAGTTATGCATGTTTGGATGTGGATTAGCTAAATTTCTAGACTGATATATGTCATCATTTAGGTAAGATTTATGATCTTTTTGTAACTATCAAGGCAATTTAACTTGAGCCAATTTCTAATAAATTTATACTCATCAATACAAGATGTTGCTGAGAAGATTGGTTCCAAGAATTTTTCATTAATGTTCAATGAAAGCTTTTACATTTGAGGATCAATTCATTCATCATCATCTACAAGGGGAAAAGCAAAGCCTTTGTTTCCTATATCCCTAAGAAAAACATCAGTTTTAGTTGTACTTTATTGATATCAGTGAAGATCTCTCCTAACTTATCAGGTATTGAGATGAATTCTTCGAGCATAAATAAAACTCGATCGATATGCTCATCCATGTTACTCATATTTTCTAAGAGCAACATGCTGCTCCTATTTAGTTGATTATTATTGGCATCAATCATCTGATTGTGGTGCTCCAATAACTTGTTTTCCTCCTCCAAATGTTTTGCCCTGATTTTTTTTGTTGTCGAGCTCTCTCTTTAACAGGTTGATCTCATCAGTTTTAGAATTCCTAACAACTTTTCCTTTGACATTTTCTTTAGCCAACTCACTCTCAAACATCACATGTTCTTTATATAACTACTTATGTTGTTCAATTTTGCAATAATTGAAATTGGCTTTCAATGTCTCAAATTTGGTATTGTTTTGCATCTAACTTGTTCTCAATTCTCTTCGCTCTTTCTTAGCTTGGTTTCTAGCCACTTTTTCCTTTCTCAACTGCTTCTCTAAAGACATGACTCTTTAATCTTTTTCCATCAACTGTTACGCCACAAACTTCCTCAGTTTCTCTTCAATGAAGAATTGTTCCTCAAGGGACATCCTAAGGGCTTTACTGGTGCCCAATTCTACCTGGACCTTTTCCAGTTGTTCTCTTAACTCTTCCTCATTGTTAATCATTTTTCTCTTATTTAATTCAATGGCTTATGAAGTTTCGGTTTTGAATTCGAGATTCATGAGGAAAGTCACTAATGATAGATTTCTCCACCTCGGGTATTTTTTTTACTAGTAACTGGATCTCTCAAACCATCAAATTCCTTTTTTATCAACACCAGAAGCTTCCAATCTTGCTTGATGTTTTTCATGACTTCTAAAGCGGATTGGTCTTTAAATAACCCAGAGAATTGTGATAGTTTAGTCGTCCTTGGCATGTTGTATGCCCCCAAGCTGTCTCGCAACCAAAGCGGGCATGTAGATAACTTTGTTGTGCTGGCTATGGAGGGCTTGGTTGTATTCTTAAAAAGGCTGCTCAGGACTAGAGATACCATTATCATCGGAGGTGTCAATATGATAATATTACTCATTTATGCTTTGATGGTGACCTTATGATATTCTGTCAGGCAAACACATATTCAATAAGTGTTGTAGGGAGGGTTCTGGATGACTTTGTTGTGTTATTAAGGCTAGTGATCAACCTAGAGAAGAGTCATGTTTTCATATCAGGTATGGATGATGATTTGAAAGCATCTATTTTTGATCTCTTGGGTTTCAAGTTGGGCTCCTTGCCAATCAGATACTTGGGGGTTCCTTTGATTACTACTCGACTAAAACATAGTGACTGCATGGCTTTGGTTGAACGGATTCTCTCTAAGATCAGGTTATGGACCTCAACATCTCTTACATATGCTGGTCATTTGTAGCTAATCAAATTCATTCTCTTTTCCATCCAAGTATATTGGTCTACTATGTTATCCTTTCTTGTTCTGTTATTAGGAAGATTGAGGGCATGCTAGTTGTTTTTCTCTAGAAGGGTTCATCTATTTCCCCTTTAAGGGTAAATGTGGCTTGGGCTTTGGTTTGTTATCCTTTATAAGAGGGTGGGCTTGGGATTAAAAGGGTTAAAACTTGGAACAGAGCAGCTATTCTCAAGCATATTTAGAGGCTACTTTCAAACAGATTGTCAGTTGGTCAGCTTGGGTGCATTCTGTATTGTTCATAGGGAGGTCATTTTTGGCATGTTAGGCTACCTTTGGTATCTTTTTGGTCATGGCGAAAGATTCTTCAAAGTCGAGATTGGTGTAGAGGTATGTTTGTCTCTTACATTGGTGATGACTCTCTAACTTCTCTATAACTAGATTATTATTTTCCATATGTACAATGTTTTAATGACTTTTTGTCTTTCCAGAATTTATCATCTACTGGATTGTCTTAGTATGCAAAGGTTGCAGACATTATTAAGGATGGTGGTTGGGACTTTTCTTTAGATTGTTAGGACCTCCAACAAATCTGGGATTGCATTAGATTCCACCCCCAGTTAACTCTTCGAATCACTATGTCTAGACAAGTCATTCTATGAGGAGGTTCATTATTTATTTAGCTTGGGAGGCACTTCGAGATACTAGGCCCAATAATATATACACCATCTTCTCTAGTTTCCAGGACATGTCCCACGACACTTCTTTATCTTATGGCTTGCCTTTTTGGGTCGTCTACACATTATGAACAAACTATAGACTTTTTAGATCATCATCTCTACCATATGTATCTTGTGTGGTTTACATGTGGAAATTCATGATCATCTATTTTTTTAGTGCAATGGCATTATTTAAATGAATTAAATAAAAAAGATATATTAAAAAAATATACTATATTTAATCATTCAAGACTAACAATGATGAAAATAAAATTATTGAAATGATAAATAAAAATTTGATTCAATTTAGGATTAGTCATTTAATAATTTAAATTTATAGGACACAGAAGAGAGATGTACATTTTTTTTTTTAGATTAACGTGGGTGTCCAGGCCAGCTTGCGCGCACCTCGACTAATCCCACGGGCCCTGAAGTTAACGACCATGTAAGTCTCCAATGGCCTTGAGGTTTGTGGAACTTGAACTGGTGACCTCTGGGAGCAAACCCAGGACCTAACCCGTTGAGCTACACTCCTCAAGGTTAGAGAGATGTACTTTCTTAATAGTAGAAGTTGTTGATTTTGTTGGATAATGATATCTAATAATAGCCATATAAATGAAAGTTTTTTTATTTGGTTAATAGTCAAAATTTTATTAAGAAAAAAGCTACAAAGATAATAGCCTAACGTACATCAGATGAACAAGCAGAGGAAAGGAAAGCACAAAAACTGTTGCATGAAACAAGGGAGAGCAACAAATGGGGGAACAAACAAATTATAAGAAACCAACTCCTCCCGACTAAACATTCTCTATATTGAGCTTAAAGAGTTGGAATCAAGTCTTAGCCATAAAGCAATACTTTGGCGCACCATGGAGAAACAAATTTGAAGGTTAGAGGCAGCGTTAAAGTCAAATATTTAGATAGTAATTTCATTGATTACTATGAAAGAAAATAAATAAATTAGATGCTTGAAGGACAAATGTAGTCTCAATAATTAATATTTGAAAATAAGTAATCAGAATTAACAAAAATAAGGATAGTAGTAAATCTCAAGACATATTCTATAGTCCTAATGCCAATACAACATAATATATGTCTATAAATAGCCATCCGATACTAGAATTGAAAGCCACAACCCACGTCTGAAGCCATTCTCCGAAACAACATACGATATGGCTCCTAAACTTTCTCGTCTTTTATCAGCAATCCTCGTTATCTTTTCTATCCAGTTCTTCAGAGGTCAGGCAAGAACTTTGAAACCCGAGCATCGGCAATCTTTTCGCAGCTTCCTTCAAGGGCTGGAGGGGGTCCAAAAGGGTCAAGCTGTGGAAGGGCTTATTGAGCTCAAACAATACCTCAAAAAGTTTGGGTACTACCCAAGTGATATCACTCTCACAAGCAGTGATTTTGATGACCACTTGGAGCTAGCACTCAAAACATACCAAGAATATTTTCATCTGAATGTTACTGGTATCCTTGACTCTAGTACCATACAACAAATGGTGATTCCACGATGTGGAATGCCTGATATCATAAACACTCCATCCACAAAACCGAACAGCACTAAATCAAAACACAAGAAGGTCCACATGGTTGCTCATTATGATTTCGGGACACAAAAGTGGCCACCTTCCAAGTATGCTCTGACCTACACATTTGGCTCGGGTGTCGAAGTTGTTGGTTCGGACATCTTGAGGTCGGTCTGCTCAAAAGCTTTCCAGACATGGGCCGAGGTTTCTCCATTCACTTTCCAGGAGGCGACTGACAGTGCATCAGCAGATATTGTAATTGCGTTCTACAGCGGCTATCATGGGGACCAGGAACCTTTTGATGGACCAGGGAAACAACTGGCTCATGGTTTTCTTCCACAAGACGGCCGTCTCCATTACGATGCAGACGAGAACTGGAGCACTGACCCCGCAATGGATCAAACTGACCTGGAATCCGTTACTGTTCATGAAATAGGACATCTGCTTGGCCTTTATCATAGTAAAGATCATCCCGAAGCCATCATGTATCCAACGATAGCACCTGGAAAGAAGAAAAGAGATCTCGCTCAGGATGACATTGATGGGATACATGCTCTCTATTCCAATTAATTAATTACGCAATGACTCAGTAATAAACTATTTGCAGTATAAGCTGATCTCATCTCATACTCTAAATATGTTTTATCTAAGTAGATTGGGCTTTTATTCTACATATTTGAAGAGCTTTTTATTGTACCAAAATTAAAAAAGAAAATAAAAAAAAAAGCTATAGATTAAGTTAATATTGCACGACATGTCCTCTCTCTAATGCATGTTCCTTCCATGTCATGTTAAATTGTGAATTCAAAATAATTTATCTACCTTCTCAGTCTCAAAATAAATATCCTAATTGAGAAGACGCAAAATTCTTGGAATAAATAAATATATCTCATTATTTACAAGATTATTATTTTAACGACTAAAAAATCTTTGAAATCTCAAAATAACAAAATTATCATTCATGATCAATTCTTGAACACAAATCCTTTTCAGGAAGCCATAAAAAAGTGCAGCAGGCAGGTTCTCTCATGAATCTTGATTCTTGGGGAATTCTTGCAGCAGGCAGGTTCTCTCATGGATCTTGATTCTTGGGGAATTCTAAGTAATTATTCATTTTTAATCTCCATGATTTAGCTTTGTTGCTTTTGATAGCTTTAACTTTCTGATGTTATTATCTACGGCTAAACAAGTCTGCTGATGCTGCATTTAGGATGCAAAATTTGTTTAGGTTTCCATGAATTGTCAGAGTTTGATGACAAGAAGCGAAGCTGTCGTAGACGTCTTTCCTATCACAAAGCAAGGCGACGTAAGCCACAACCTGAGGCAATCAGGTTCAATTCAGCAAGGCCATCATCATCGTTGTATGGTGCTTTCTTCAATTTCAAAGGTTTTAACTGTCGTGTTCCAAAAATAATATATTAAATCTTATACGAATCCTTAACTGCATCTTATGTTCTGCTTGCTATTATTGCTATTTTGTTTTTACGTTTTAAATTTTTAAATTTTTTTTTATTTTTTTATGTTTATCAATTGTTTTGAGGTGCTGATGTCAAAAATAATTTTTAAAAAATAAAAAAATATATTATTTTAATACATTTCCAAACAAAAAATATTTTAAAAAACAACCATCACCACATTTCCAAACACCTCTTTATGTCTGGTAAAATGCCAATTAACTACCTTCTGGCTGACTCACTTTTTAATTCTATAATCAAATAGCTATAATCTAGAACCCTAGTGAACACACTACCAGAAATTCGCCTAAAACCAACGGAATTACCGATGGAATAATTATGTCGGTAAATTGCGGTGATAATTACCGACGGACACTATTCTGTTTGTAATTCAGTCGGTATATACCAACAGACTCATTCTATTGGTATATACCGACTGAATTACAGACGGAATATATAGAATTTGAAAACAAAAAAGTGGTTCGATGACGTGGAAGTTTTTGCGGGCGATTTTACCTACGGACTTATTGAGGGATTCAAACCGGGATCTCCGTACCGTGACGTGACCAATTCACCGTCAGACTTACCGACGGAATCACTGACAGAATGAGGTCATTAGTGTTTCCATCGGTAAGAGCTGATATATAACCACTCTGCCGACCCTCTCTTTCCCTATTTCTCCTTCTTCCCCATCCCAACTCTCCCCTCCCAAACTACAAACAACCACCCCCCAAAAAAAATCCCCCTTCTTCTCAACACAAGTAATATTTCTTTAAGTTTTGTGGTAACAACATCCGTGTTCTGATTTATTGTGGATTTTATTATTTTTTTAAGTAAATATATCTTTTTTAATTTTAACATTTAAATGTCAATTTTATTGTTTTTTTAGAGAGTGCTTGGCAGTGTGGTAGTGGTTGCTTTTCAAATAACTTTTCGTGTCGAAATGCATGCCAATGATTTTTTTTCATTTTTTTAAAATTATTTTTGATATCAGCACATCAAAACGATCCAAAACATACAAACCATATTAAATTTTAGCAAAAAAAAAATTTAATTTTTTGGAACGCACCGCGTTCCCAAACGCTTTTTTAGTATATGTATTTTGTTAGTGTATGTACATGTTTTATTGTTATTTCTCAAACAAACTTGTAGTATGAATGTATAATTTTATACTTGTTATGGTTTGTTTTAGATTTTGTAAAATTGTATTTGTTTGTAAATTGTAGAAACTTTGTTGAATTACCAAATTACATGTGTTGTGGTGAAATAATTAATAGCTTGTTTAACGGGTCCGTTTTAATTTTTATCAATACTATTGCGGAGTTGTAATCTCCATAAATTTATACGGATATTGATAATTGATAATGAATATTTATGAGAAGTTTTAATTAGTTTGTTGGATAATTTGGAGGTAAACCAATATTTTTGCAAATTTATTTACCTAACATAGTTAATTAATACATGTTGTCATCATAATTTTATAGAGGTTCGATAGAAGTCATGGATGATCGTTCATGGATATATAGAGATTCACCCTAAGGATTGCGGAGGATGGATTATTGTAATGGGGTTCGGGGTTTTATTAATTTAGCAACATCTATTTTCAGAAATTTACTGGAGGCGGTATTAGGTGTCCATGCAGGAAGTGTCAAAATAAAAAGTATCTGAATCTAGATGTTGTGATGATGCATCTTCTACACAAAGGGTTCATGGAGGATTACCTGTGTTGGTATGCACACGGAGAACTATTTGTTCGTAATGATAGCATGAGAGAAAGGGTGGTTGGGTCAACTTCTAGTGCTAACAACGTGCATGGAGTTGCAAATGAGAACAGTAATCCTTATAGGAATATGGTTATGGATGCAATAAGAATGAATTAAGGTAATGTCAATCAATTTCCAATCGTAGAAGAAGAACCTAATGCAGATGCAGCAAGGTTTTTTGATCTGTTGAAAGATTCTGACAAACCATTATGGGATGGCTGCACGAACCACAGTAAATTATCGACCGTAGCACAGGTGTTCACCATCAAATCAGATCACGGGTTGAATCACACCTAGACTGCAGAGGTTATTCATGTCACCAAGAACTGTTGAGCACATGACATGGCACCAATCACATGATGCGGTTGATGGAGTGATGATGCATTCTTTTGATGGCGAAGCTTGGAAACACTTTAACAGTCTACATCCTTATTTTTCAGCTAAATCAAGGAACGTGCGTCTTGGGTTGTGTACAGACAGATTGAACCCATTCAGGTCACTTGCTGCTCCTTATTCTTGTTGGCCAGTCATACTCACAGTTTATAACTTGCCACCAGGGATGTATATGAGGTCGGAGTTCATGTTTTTATCTACTGTCATACCCGGTCTGGGCCTGAATATAGATGTTTGTCTTCGACCATTGATTGATGAGTTGACGCGGTTGTGGTCCTCTGGAGCTTTGACTTATGATATATCGAGGAAACAAAATTTTGTTATGAAGACAACTTTGATGTAGACTATCAATGATTTTCCAGCTTACGGAATGGTTTCCGGTTTGAGCACGCATGAAAAACTAGCATGTCCATACTACATGGAAAACAATAAAGCATTCACGCTAACAAACGGAAGTAAAGCTTCTTTTTCTTATTGTCACCGTCATTTATTGACAACGAATCACAAGTACAAAAAGAATAGAAATGATTTCTTTGTTGGCAGAGTTGAAAAGGATGTGGCACCCCCACGTCTTTCTGGCGAAGAATTGAATGATGTTGTATTAGAGTACAGTGACATTGTGTTTGGTTTCCAATCAGGTAAGCAGAAGTTTCTTGGTTTTGGTTTGACCCATAATTGGGTAAAGCGAAGTATTTTTTGGGAGTTTCCTTATTGGAAGACCAATCCCTTCGCCATAACCTTGACATCATGCACATAGAAAAGAACGTGTTTGAGAACATTTTCAACACCGTCATGAATGTGAAGGGGAAGACAAAGGACAACATCAAGGTTAGATTGGATATAACTTTGTTCTATAACCGTAAAAACATGGAGTTGGTTTTTGATGGGTCACGAGTCACAAAACCAAGAGCAAGCTTCGTGTTAGAGAAAAATGCACAACTACTAGTCTACAAATGGCTTAAAAGTCTGTGTTTTTTCGATGGACATGCCTTGAACATATCAAGATTGGTTAATATGGAGGAATACAGATTGTATAGAATTAAGAGTCATGATTGCCACGTGTTTATGCAAACACTCATTCCATTAGCTTATCATGATTTGTTGCCAAAAGGGATATGGGATGCACACACAGAGATCAATTATTTTTTTAGAGACATATGTTCCAGCAAGTTGAATGTTGATCACATTGAGAGGCTCGAAACAAATATCATCGAGACAATATGCAAACTTGAGAAGATGTAAAAGCCGATTATATTCTAACCCGACCAATAATAATAATAATAATAATAATAATAATAATAATAATAATAGATAAATAGTAAGAAAGCATTTGGAGGGGCAAAAATTAAACAAAAGAAAGTTATATGGCATTGATTTATTGAGAAAGAAATTAAAGGATGGGGACAAATTTGGAAAATACTAAACAAAAGGGGTCAATGTGCAAATTTAAAAGATGGGACTCTATAAATGCTCTTTTTTTTTGCTTGGCTGATGGCTAGAAGCCATAAGAGAGGGAGAGGATTTGTGTGATTTTTAGTTGTTTCCTTGCAAATTATATATGTAAAAAAAAAAAAAGTGTAATTAGAGTGATTATCACTTAGAAAAAAGGAATTAAGAGTGGTGATTTAATGCTTGGAACTTGTTTTGAAGAAAGAAATTTAAAGCTAGGGTTTAAAAAGAGAGAAGAAGGAAACTTGAATTTTTCTTGCATCCATTCCTTGAATCTTTATCCAAGTAAGTTGAAGAACATGTTTAGAATGATTAATTGTTATAATTTTGTGTTTTGATGAAGAAATTAAATTGCTATGATTATGTGAATTTGGAGATTTATGGTGTTAACTATTGAAATGATGCAATTTATGATTGAACCTATATTAGGAAGCATAAATTATTAATGGGTTAGTGTTTAATTTAGAAATGGAAGAAACAAACCCCTCCCCCCTTTTTGTTATTGGTCTCGGCAAAAAGAGAAGTTTTGGGAGATTGAAGAACTTAATGCAATTATTTAGGAATTGTGAGAATTTATGAGCTTATAAATATTAATAAATGGAATGGTGAGGATGTTACAAAAATAAAATATTCACCATTTTTCCCTGAAGGAATTTCGGCCATGACATATGAAAAGGAGAAAAAGAATTTTGACTTGGATTTTGTTAATGTAAAAGAGTGAATTTAATGCAATTACCCTTTTTCCTTGAAGGAATTTCGGCCATGACATATGAAAAGGAGAAAAAGAATTTTGACTTAGAATTTGTTAATGTAAAAGAGTGATTTTAGATGAATCCAATGGATTGTTGGAGAATTAGGAAGTTAATTTCGAAGAAGGGTTAAAAGGAGAATTTTACTCTTCTTAACTTAAAATGAAATGAGATTTTTATTATTTGGTTATGAATAATAATTGACATGTTGATTTTTTTGCTGGTGCAGAAGAGATCGCAGGACCTAATCAGCAACAGGGGACCACTTCACGCCCACAAACACCAGGTAGGTGTTAAATACCCTATAATAAATTAATTGTTTAATTAAGTATTTTAGAAGAAATTTCTTGTTATTGTAATTTTAATTTAGAAATTGTGAAATAAAAAGAATAGAAATAATGCCCTGTTAAATAAATGAGCGCGTCGAAAGATTATTTCCTAGTTAATGGAAATAATGCCCTGTTAAATGGGCGCGGTGAAAGATTATTCCTGGTTAATAGAAATAATACCCTGTTAAATAAATGAGCGTGCCGAAAGATTATTTCCTATTTAATGGAAATAATGCCCTGTTAAATGGGCGTGTTGAAAGATTATTTCCTACTTAATGGAAATAATGCCTTGTTGAAATGGGCACATTGGTTGAACTATTTTCCTTTTCTTTCTTACCTGAACTTCAGATATAATGTACTAATTAATGGACAACTTGAGAAAGTCATATCCTGGTTTTTCTTGTATCTAGTAAAGGATTGGCAAAAAATGAAATTTAGATTAAATTATTATATTGACGAGAAATACTTCATTTAATTAGCTAGTGCTTATATTATCGTGTATGCTTCAAATAACCCTTACTTAAATTGTGTATTATTAATAAGTGTAAATTTTCTAGTCTTTACCAAATGTTCACATGTTATATAAATATATTGTTAGGTACATCGCACCATCGAGCTGGAAAGTAGAAGCATGGATGGAAATCCTTGTTTAAGTTAATTTTTGTATTGAAAGTATTGATATTATGTTTTATATTGCCTATATGTTAAGAAATTTTAAAATGTTTAAATTATTCTTTTGCCGGGTATGTAATTAAGAACAATGCCCTTACTTTAACTAGTAATATAGTTTTGTTGTATTTATATTTGAATGTGTATGTGTCCTAAGAAATTAATGTTATTATAAATAAATTAGTTTTAAATGTTGTATATGAAATCATAGAATGTTAACTATATATATAAAAAAAAAAACTATAGGGGATATGGAAATTGTTGTGTTTAGTGGAGTTATAATGTTCATTTATACTGGGATGAGTTTGTGGTTATTATTTACAGGTTTTGATTTTGAGTCGATAACTTGGTATTGAAAATACAAAGAAGACTCTGCTGAAATTTTTAGAAATATTTACTTGAAGAGAGACCAATTAACTCTTTTAAATATCTTTTTTTGGGCCTTGACAGATATTTTCTCCATCATTTTTTGACTCAATGGAGGATCTCCCTATACATTTATCATTTGAGGCAAAAGTTGGAGGACCGGTCAAATATAGATGGATGTATCCATTCGAATGATTAGATATTACAGTTGCAATGTAATTCATATATACAAGTATTTTCTTTGTTTTTCTTAATTGAAAATATTTGATTAATTCCATGCAGGTACTTGTTCAATCTTAAAAAAAAGGTTAAGAACAAGGCATATGTTGAGGCTTCGATATGTGAGGCCTATATTGTTAAGGAGATCTCAACATTTATCTTGTACTATTTCGAACCTCATTTGAGAATGACAATCAATCACGTTCCATGACATGATGATGGTGGTGAAGTGCCTTCCAGTGGGAACTTGTCAATATTCTCCAATCATGAATGACCCACACATAAAAATGTCATAAGGGGAAAATATTTGTCCGAAATAGAGTTCAGACAAGCACACAATTATGTTCTATTTAACTGTGATGATCTGAGACCTTTTATACAGTAAGTATATGTACTACTTAAACTTTGTTAAGAATGTACTATTTATTTATTGTAATATCATAAACTTATATAATTTGGAAAAACCTTGTAGGCAACATCGACAATATTTACTGTCCAATAACTCACAGCTGACCGAATCCTAAATCTTTCAATTACAAGATGAACAATTTGCCACGTGGTTCAGAACACATGTAAGTACTCATTATCTCTTGTAAAGTTATTGTGTGTCATTACAAACTTCTCGTTTATTGTTCATTGCTGTACATTATATACATGGTTTATTAAATGGAAAGGAGTGATGCTATTTCATTGCCTTCACTAAGCCTGGGCCCTGGAAAAAAAGTTAAGTGCTACAACGGGTATTTTATCAATGGATATGTGTTTCATACTGAAGAATACAGGCATGGAAGAAAGACATACAACATCGGTGTCTATGTTAAGAGTTCGACTTGTAGTGAGTTTGAAGTTGACTACTATGGTAAATTAGAAGAGGTCGTTGAACTGCAATATCATGACGAGCATAATGGAGTGTTTTTATTCAAATTTTATTGGTATAACACCACTAGCAGAGGAATTAGAGTAAATCCTCACTATGTTCTGGTCGAAATTAACTCAAAAGCTAGACTTCGCAACGTAAACAATGTCTTTGTTTTCACAAAGCAATGTCAACAAGTTTATTACACATACACCCCTTCCTTTAGAAAGGACCGATTAAGAGTTGATTGGTTATCCATTTTAAAAATGAAACCCAGGAGTCGTGTTGAGGTTGTTCAGGATGAGAACAAAGACACAAGTGTGCAAGATGAAGTCTTTCAAGTTAGTGAGTTGGTTGAACCATATCGAGTTACTCCTTCGATTCACTTAGAAGAAAATTCAAATTTTCATGTTTTCGATGATAGTCTTATTGATGTTGACGTAGAGGAGTTGAATGTTGTTCTGAGCTCCAACGAACAAGTAAATGTCGATGAAGATGATGATGATGATATCCATATTGAAGAATACGATGGAGCTGATGACGATTCAATTGACAACGAAGAAGAAGAATATTTTGACTAACTATTAGAATCAAGGAAAGTGTAAAGCATTTTTTTATAATGTAATATTATGGATGATATTTTGTAACACGAAATATTTATTTTATAATTGTTAACTGTTGTTATTGTTTTGTGCGGGCAGTTTGTAATTTAAGTGTTTGCAGGAGGGTAAATAAGCAATACAAACATAATCTTTCATACACAATGCATAATCACCAACGTCTTTACAGACGGAAACCGTCCATCGGTATTTTACCGAGAGTTGCAAAACATTTACTGCAAATGCCACAATCACCAACGTCTCTACAGATGGATACTGTATCCGTCAGCATTTCACCGAGAGTTGAAAAATATTTACTAGAAATGCCATCATCACCGACATCTCTACAGAATGCTATTGTCTGTCGGTATTTTACCGAGAATTGCAAAATATTTACTGCAAATGCGATAATCATTGACGTCTCTACAAACGGATACAGTCCATCGGTATTTGTTGGCGCAGTTCACAATTACCGACAGAATCACCGACAGACGATGAGAATTTGAAAGGGTGGGTATTAATGCATCTCTGAGCATGTGTAATTGTCGACATACTGCAAAAATTCTGGAGGGTCATTTAAAATTTTTACTGTGAAATTCAAAATTTACCGACGGATTTTTGAAAAGGCACCGACGGAATAATAAAAAATAAAATTATTTAAATAGGTATCGGTAAAACTGCGCTATAAATCCCAGCGACCGCCCCTTCAATTCATTTTTCCTCTGCTCCATTTGTTCATAATCTCGTTTTTGTTTTTCCTCTCTTTTCCTTCAAAACTTTTGTTTTTTGGCTTGTAATCTCTAGTTCAATCTTCAGCAAAATAAAAGGTATGTATTTCCATTTAATATGCTTAATGATTTTATTTTTTTATTTTTTATTTTTTATTTTTTCCTTGTTTTAGTTATTGTTATTTTGTTGTGTTTTTTGTTTTGGTGTATTTTTATAATGTAGATAAAGTCTTGAAATAAACACATTATTAAGGTAAGCATTTTTCATTCCTAAAGTCTCTAGTTTTTTTTTAATTTGTTCAATATATTTTATTGTTTGTATTGCCATAATAATTGAATACTTTGTTGAATTTTAATTGTTATTGTTGAATTTACCTTGTAATTAGTAATTGAATATATAGAAATAAATTTAATTATTGTATCTCAATTTTACTCTATTATTGCATGATATGTGTTTAATTATTTCTATTTATTTTAATTGTTATTTGTATAGATGTTAGGTTATATATAAGTTTTTTTAATGGGGTCAATTGGTTGTGGTTATTGTCAATATTTACAGGTTTGAAAACTTTGAGTAGTCTCTAGTATAGGGGAGGTGCTGCTGAATTGTTTTTTAATAATTGAATTCAATTATGTAATTATTCGTATAAAATTTTGTAGACGCGTAGAACGAAATCAACAGCTCGTCGCTCACATATGGTCGCAGCTAGTTCTTCTAGCAGCGAGGATGTCATGTCCTTAGGTGCCTATCACGAAGAGTCACCAGCACCAACTCGCGATGCTACCTCTTCCAGCGCATTTCACAATGCAAAGGCGGTATGCCTTCACAGCGGAATCAATTCACCTGCAAGTATGAGGCACATTGAAAGGACGACCTTTCAATGTAAGTTTGTTTTGGTTCGATTTTAGTTTATTTTATTTTAATTATAACATAATTTATGAACAACTAATCAATATTTCATTAATTTAATTTATTTTCAGGTTCACAAACATTGAGGCCACCCGAGTAATATCATCGACGTTTAAATCGTTGATTGAGTTTTCATTTTTTCAATGGAGTCAAGTTTCTAAACATTCTGAATGGAGACCTTATATCTATGCATGGTTTCGAAGATTTGAGATTGATGTTAATTTCTAATTTCCAGCTTATTTTTAATAAATTATTATTATAATTGTACACAACACAAATTCGAGTGGGACAACGAGCATGATGATGTTGTGAGGAGGGTGTGGGAAAATCACATGGCAATTAGGTAACATCGAAAACAATACGATATTTTTTTAAAAAAAATTGTTTTAAGGTCTAATTTGTCACTATGAAAGTAAGTTGCATGAGTTTTGATATATAGCACAAAAAAAGGCCAAAACATACGAGAGAGATAACGGTCTATAAGGCTGAAATGACGTGATGGTTTGGAGGGTTTTTAAATCACCATACATCCCGGGGGATATATGACCGCAATATATTGAGCACGTGACGTCTGAGCGGTGCACACAACGCTCACAGTCTGGTGCCGACAACCGGAACTAACAAATTCATGGTTCAGTCACCATGCACACCAGCGGCTTCGTTCCGTTTGATGCACATGCAAAATGGATGGTAAGATTATTTTAAATGAAATATATCGTTAATTAAATTGTTGTTACTTAATTAATTTTTTTTTCTTACAGGCTGTTATAACCCAATTTTGACCCTTTGGCTTTTAATTTAATTTTAAGGGGTTTAAAATGCAAATTAAAAGATCAGAGATTTATTTCAATGAAAAGTGTGATTTGTCAGCTTGCATGAAAACTAGGGACTACAGTATGTTTTTTTTTATTTTATCCTTATCTTGAAGATAATGATAGTTATTTATTTTCAAATTTGATTCTTAATCAAATTCAAACTTCAAAGAAGAGAATGAGTTTGATTGAAACTTTATTTTATACACGCGATAAGACTCTTGCACTATAAATACATATCTTGGTGCATGAAAAAAAGGAGAAAAAAAGAGAGAGAAAACCCGAGGAAGAAAATAATCCTAAGAAACCTGGGGTGAGACCATTACAAGAAACCCTGGAGGGGAGAAAAAGAAGGGGAAAGAAAAGAAAAACTAGAAACGGTTCTCGCTTCATCTCAGCCACCCCCAGCAGTCCCGGTTGGTACTCAAACCAGCAACCCACAGTCACACGATCTCCCCGAAGCCATTACCACCATCTCCCAAACCAACCCTCTCTCAGCCTCCCCCCATCAGCAGCTCTCTTTCTTCCTCGGCCGTTTACCAAAAGCAACGGAGAAGCAGCACCCGAAGACCCAATGGTTCCAGCCACAAGCAGCTACAAAACAGAGACAGGTTTTCCTCTGAACTCAGCTGCAACAGCAACCCATTCTCTTCGGTCCAGCATTTAGAGCAACACCAATATCGCAGCGCAATAACAACAAGCAGCGTCGCCTCCTCCTCTCATAAATCAGCTTCCCCCTCACGACCAGCTACCACACCAAAGTCTTGTGGTGTAGTTTCTTCTCCTCCAACGGTGCAGCTTTTTCTTCCATAGGCACGATGAGCTCTGGAAAGCAATACAGCACCTCCTCCTTCTGCATCAGCGGCGTCCCCACCAGTAGACCAGCGGTGCAACTTCTTCTTCACTAGAAGGAACCTCACATCTTCGTCTCCAGCAGGTAAGCCTTCGCTCCCCCTCCTGCATTATAATTCACGCTACAGTAGATGTGAATTATAATTCACTTGCTACTGTAGCAAGTTAATTATAATTTACTTGTTTATGTAGCAGGCGTGCGTCACGCCTGCTACTTAGCTGGGTCACTGGCTTAGGCCAGTGACCAGACCGGAAAAAATAAATAATAACTTAAAAAATTTAAAAAAATAGTTTTTTAAAAAAATTTAATTTTTGTGGATTTATTTACTGGCGCCAGAGTCAGGAATACCGTATTTTTTGGATTAAACAATATTTACCAACGCCAGAGATCGAAATATTCGTAGGATGACCAATATTCACTGACGCCAAGTCGGGAATATTATAGGATGACCAATAAAAATGGAATACAAACAAACCTTTAGCAATTTAAGACAAAACCAACAATGCAGCTTGCCTTAGGTAGGACGCTTAAGGGGTGATAGTATCTTCCCTTCGTGTAATCAGTCCCGTACCATAGAATATCTGTTGACCAGTTAGGGTTCCTAGAGACCATAATACTAGGTGGCGACTCCTTGCACTAGACCTTTCACATCAAAGAACAAAATGTCAGATATCTGTTTCTTTTTCCAATCCAGATTTAAATTTTTAATGGGTCGCCGCGATGTCCGGGTGTGACACAGGCTACGTCTCTTGGATGTGAGCCGAGCCTAATGGAGCTGTTTCTAGAGACGCACATGCGGAGTGAAGACTGCCAAAAAGAGGTGCAATAGTTTGTTGACAATCACGCTCAACACTTCGTGGTATGTTCGTTCAACCATTTTATTTCATAGATTTAAATTTTTAATGGGTCGCCGAGATGTCCGGGTGTGACACAGGCTACGTCTCTTGGACGTGAGCCGAGTCTAATGGAGCTGTTTCTAGAGACGCACATGCGGAGTGAAGACTGCCAAAAGAGGGTGCAATAATTTGTTGACAACCACGCTCAACACTTCGTGGTATGTTCGTTCAACCATTTTATTTCATAAGTCATTATTTTTCTTGAATTGAATATGATGATTTCTTTTTTCATTTTCAAGAGACTTATAATAGCCAGTAGAAGAGAGATATGGGGACGATCCTTCGACCCATTCGGATTTCGATCCAGATTTGTGGATGGAGGTAGGATCGTTTGGTGGACCCGATTAAAATCGGGTGTACGGGCTCTCCAACACTACTACCGAGAACTTTCAAGTGCCTCGTAATGTCTCAACCGTCAGGAGCTCCCCATCAGTATCGAGCACCCAGTCTGAGAAGTTCATGACCTTGAAACAACAATACGCTCAACTCTCGACGGATTATCAACAACTCCACCAAATGGTCATGGACATTAGATCAAAGATGGGTGATGATACATGTGCGCCTTTTTTTTTTCCATTTCGTCCCAAGAATGACCAGCCTCCACCACCTCCTCCTCCTCCTCCTCCTCCTCCCGCTCTGCCATTGTTCTAGTTTAATTTTATTTTTTTTGGAAACACATTAAATTTGTTATGAATATTTGGATGAATATTATTTAACTTTATTTTTTTATTTTTGATGTTTAATACAATTTTATTTGCATAATTGGTTTTTTTACTATTAATTTATATAATTTTATATTAATTATTCTAAATACTTTTTTAAAATCTTTTTAAAAACATCACTGATGGATGTCTAGAGGGAGACATTTACTGGAAAATATTTACTGGAAATGCCACAATCACCGACGTTCGTCACAAACGGAAACATTTTGTCGGTATTTTACCGAGAGTTGAGAAATATTTACTACAAATGCCATAATCACCGACGTCTTCACAGACGGATACATTCCGTCAGTATTTCACCGAGAGTTGAAAAATATTTACTTCATATGCCACTATCACATACAGAATATTTCCATCGATATATTTCTAGTGGAAATTTTTTTATTTTGGCGCGCATTTTCAGTTTGTAAAACCATCGGTATTTTTTTTACCGACAGAATGTGGAATTACTGACGAAAGCTATGCCGACAGATGCATTCTGTCGGAGAATTAATTGGTAAAAAATTTACCGATGGAGTGATAATCTCACACCGACGGAATAGGTCCGTTAGTAAACCTATTAATTGTTGTAGTGACATTGAATGATAGATAAGTTATAATTATAGAAACTTAATTGAGAAGGGATGGGAGAGAAGGAGAGGGAAGAGGTTGTATAAAGAAATTGATATCATAGTTATAGTTATTATTTGTGTTATATTATATATGATAATATTTTCTTATTATTACTTTTTAAATTTTTATTTGACCTAGGATTTTAAATGTATTTTTTAAAACTATTTATGACGGGAATGTAAAAACACGATAAAACTTAATTTACAATGTTTTTTTTTTTCTTTCAAATATCCCTTTACAGTGGTGTAGAATAAGACAAGAGGAATATGATATAGATAAATATTAAAAAAGAGGAAGAGGAAGACATCCAGCTCCTAATCTCTTTGAATATCAGTTTTCCAAACAGAATCTATGATGACTACATTCTCTCCAATACCGAAGAGCAAGTGGTGCTTTAAATTAACCTAGCTAGTGGCACGTGTTTTGCATGAGGTAGGATTAATTTTTTTAAAAAAAAAAAAATATATATATATATATATATATATATATATATATATATATATATATATATATAAATATAATTGTTGCTCATATGTGTTTTAGCAGTATTTCTTGACAAAATCTGAAAAAAAAGTAAGATGACCTGGGTAAAAAAAATATATATATTATTACAATCTATAATTAACTTAACCGAACTCCATTGTAGATCTGATAAAAAATTAAATTTGATTGCAAAAAGAAAAAATGTATTTACGGGTGTTGTTAATGTTTTAATGAATTTCAATTAAAATCAAAGATATTTTGAGTTGAGCCCTTTCCTGCCTGGGTGTTAAGCTAAATTGGGTTGGATTTAACTTTTATATGATCCAATCAATTAAGTAAGTTAAAGTTTGATCTAATCGACCTAGTAAAAATCTAGTTTGACTAGAAAGAATTGAAGACATCAGCGTTTTAACATTGTTCTTCAAATATTGAGACAATGATATCTTGAATCGATCCAATTATACCTACCAAACAAATGACTCAGTCAGGTCTAACAACTTTATTTTATGAAATCATGTTTTACTTAATTACACAATAATAGAAGCGCAAGACAGCGATCAAATAATTTAAAATATATATATATATATATATGATTAGATTTAATTTATATGTATAGATTTATAGAAGTTTTGAGTAAAATTATTATTATTTTAAATAATTCACACTTAATAAAAGCTTTGAATACTATAAGCTTTCTCTCAAGAAACACATCATACAAATTCAATACAACATGACTTTCATGTTATCGCACATGTGCGGTGTCGCGACGATCGTCCACTTTCAGTATTATATCAGTCTGGCAAATATGAAAAGACAAGGAATTCTTGTCTTTTATCAGTGGAATGATGGAATGAGAGTCGCCACCTAGTATTTTGGTCACTAAAAACCCTAACTGGTCTCAAAGATTGGGCACGAGGACTAGTTGCATAAAGGGAAAGTATTAGGAACCTAAATACACCCTACCTAAGGTAAACTGCATTGTTTAATTATCTGATTTATGTTAAGGCCTATCTGTTGGTCTGTCTATGGTTTAAGAAAAGTCTTCGGTAAGGATATCTTTATCTTATCGGGTAAAACTTAACTGTTCTAACGTTAATAAAAATAAATACCTTTTTAATATTGGGAATGCATTATACGTATAAATTCGTAATCCCAGATACTAAAAGAAAACAAAATGATTTTTTTGGGAATTTTTGAAATATTGGCCAAGTTCTTATGGCTTTAATAACCTGGTTATTAAAGCCAAAATGCATGCTAATACATATTTTTTATTTTTTGTCGTATGAAAATACGATATGATTTTTTAAGACTTGATCGTATGCATGAAAACAAGATATTTTTATTTTATTATTTTGCAATGTTTTGACGAAAACCGAATTCGTATCCTTACGATATAAAAATACAAACCGATACTAATCAAAATGGACAGAAAAATATGTGGGAAAATCACAAATTTTTGAAATAATTTTTTTAAAAAAAATTGTACTGAGCCGGACCCGACCCACTCATTTTGGGTTGGGCCGACCAGAGTTCGGCCTAGTGAACATTGGAGGACTCTCCACTATTCACGTAAACAGTGGAGAGTGAATTAATTCACTCTCTAATATTGTTCCCGCAAAACAGTGGAGCAGCCAAGGACAACGAAGGAGAAGAAACTGACCTGGTAACGGTGGCGGTGTTGAGGAAGAATCGTGCTACGGACGGGGGATTCCAGACAGTGGTTCTTCTTCGTTTTTCTCTCTGTTTTCCTGTGTTTTCTTCTTCTCATTGTTTCTGTTCTCCTACTTCTATGTTTCTTCTTCGGTCTCTGACGATGGTGGAGCCGTTGTCGATGACGGTGGCGGACTGGGGAGCTGAGGGTGGTTGGTGGTTCTTTTTTCTGTGTTTTCCTTACCCTTTTTTCTGCCCTCCCTCTTGTTCTTTCTCCTTTTCTTTGTTTTGCTTTGGTTTCTCCTCTGTTTCTGCTGGTGGTGGAGCTGCTGTCAATAGTGGCTCAAGGCAGTTCTCGTGGCGGCAATGAGGAAGGCAGACGACGGAGGTTCTTCTCTGTTCTACTCTGTTTTCTCTCTTTTCTCATCTCTGTATCTCAAAACAATTCCTCTCTGTTTTTCAATCTTCCCTCTCTTCATTAGTATTGTTTTAACCTGAAGATTTCATCAATTATCTATTATTAGCAACTATAATCCTACTCAACAACATCATTAGTATTGTTAAACAAATTGTTGCATTAAATAAAACTTATTTGGAAGAATTATAAATATTTTATGTTTCTTCGTTTTTTCATTTTAATCACATGTATATATTTATATAGGTTTCGTAGTGATTTTAACACATTCAACGTTTGTAAACTTTCGATGTTAACAATTAATGAGCACATTTGGGTTTCATCAAATATACTGAAATCAAATCACAATTGCAATATTTAAATATAGAAATTTAGATTAATTGATCTAATTCTCATAAAAAGAATGAAAGCACTAGCTATTCACACTCCAATTGTTATTTTTATCCATTTTAAATTTTTTGAGTGATAAAACTTACCTTCTTTGAGTTTTTTTATTTATATTTATATTTCATAATAATATATCATAACTATCTATTAAATGTTTTTATTAAAATATATTTTCAATAAAATAAAAATCGTTAATATGTTAAATAAATTAATTCATTGTCATGAAATGAATTGGCCGTAAAATATTCTTTTTAATAAAAAGAATTAATGATGATAAAATAATGAGATTTAATAATCTATTTTGCAATAAAATATCAATAAAATTATATATAAAGAATCAGAATTTAAGCAACAAGGTCAAATTCAATTATAAGTTTAATGTATACTTCAATTTTTTTGTTAGGTTTGGAATTTCTTTTATTTGTAGATATCCTTGACTTTCACTTCAAGAGAAAATATAAAGATTGAAGAAGAAGTTTAATCTAGTTATCTCACCAATAACAATAAAATCTTTATGGAGTTGGGAATAGATCCAAAAGTTTCTTAATCATAGTAATTATAATTACCGAGCCTTAATGCTGACAAACGACAATGAAGCTGAAGACGATATTGCATTTGATGGTAGCCTCTCGTTTCTTATTATGTTCCAAATGAGATTTGGGCTAGTTTTGAAAAAAAAATTCATTTAAAATTATTTTTTATATTTTGATTTATTAATATCAAAAATAATTTTTTTAAAATAAAAAATATTGTTTTGATGTATATCCAAGTAAAAAACACTTTAAAAAATAATTGCTATCACACTTTTAAACACTCCCTAAATATATGAAGTCTAAATACCAAATCCCATGGACTTACTGATGACCATGAATTATTATTTTACCCTTACATCATTGG
>Ga0325401_1000330_pt1 | contig 32762 bp, 34 predicted proteins | sample PopdelMetagenome_FD_205666 | JGI IMG/M metagenome (GOLD analysis project Ga0325401, IMG submission 205666) | Populus deltoides microbial communities from Bellville, Georgia, United States - Xylem-PdKOR-R2 | ecosystem: Host-associated > Plants > Phyllosphere > Stem > Wood/Secondary xylem | place...
GGCAGCGGCCAATACCCGCTCGCATCGACCTGCGCGCGCGTATAGCCGAATGCCCGCCCCTGCAGCGACAGCTCGGGCGATGCCCGCCCGCTCACCCGCACGCCGCGCGTCGGATTGAGCAGGTCGTCCGACCCGTCATAGCCGAGGCTAACCGGCGCGGCGGCGATGAAGAAGGTCCGCCGCCGCGGGTCGCCGGTCGCCAGTTCCACATCGCGCTCGTCCGACGCGACCAGCTCCGCCCCCAGCGACCATGTCCACGTCTTCTGGAAGAAGATCGTGCTCTGCCGCTCGATCGCGCCCGAAAGGAGGAAGGTGTCGGCCTCGTACGCGTCGCGCTCGGTGTGCGACACCGCGGTCTGCGCGGTCAGCACCCGGTCGCGCGCACCGACGTTGCTGCGCCGGAATACCACCGATCCCAGCTGCTCGCGCGTCCCCAGCACGCCACGCAGCGTCAGCGCGCCTTCGGGCGGGAACAGGTTGCGGTGCGTCCAGCTCAGCTCGGCGCGCGCGCCCTCGCCGGTGCCATAGCCCAGCTCCCCCGCCACCGTGCGCGGCGGCGCGGGCTCCAGGCGCACGCCGATGTCGACCACCCCCGCGTCGGCGCCGGGCGTCGGGGTCAGCTGCACCGACGACACCAGGCTGGTCTGCACCAGCGTGCGCCTCAGGTCGTCGATCAACGCCGCGTCGTACGGATCGCCGCGCCGGAACCGCGCGATATCGGCGACATGATCCGGCCCGAACACGCGATTACCGGGCAACCCGACGATGCTGCCGAAGCGCCGCGCGCCGCCCGGATCGACCGCCACCGTCACGGTGGCTGTCCGGGCGGCGCGGTCCACCACCACCTCGGGCTCGGCGATGGTGGCGAAGGGGAACCCCTCGCGCCCCGCCGCCACCTTCAACGCCGCCTCGCCCGCGACCACCGCATCGGCATCGGCCGCATCGCCGGGCTTGAGCGCAAAGACGCGGGCGAGCGCATCCCGCTTGTCTCCCGCTGCCTCCACCCCCGCCAGAGTCACGCCCGACAGCCGGTACAGCGGCCCCGGCTCGGCGGACAACACCACCACCGGCTTCGCGCCCGGCTCGACCGCGGTCGCGACCCGCGCGTCGTAATAGCCCTGCCCGCGCAACAGCGTCAGGACGAGGTCGGCATCCTCGCGCGCGCGCCGGTCGAGCTGGGCGGCGTTGGCGGGCTCGCCCTGATGCGCACGGAGCGACGACAGCTCGGCAAAGCGCTGCCGGAACAGCGCGCTCGCCACCGCATCCACCCCGTCCAGCCGCCAGCCATAGCGCCGCTCCGCCGCCGCATCGCCGGCCGGGGTCGCGATCGTACCGGTGGCAGGATCGCCGTCCAGTTGGGGCCAGTCGACGCCGATATCGGGCATGGGATCGAGCGAGTCGGAAAGCTCGGGCACCGGATCGCTCGGCGCGCCCACCTGGGCGAGCGCCGGGCCGGCGGGCAGCAGCAGAAGGGCCAGACCCGCACGGAGACCCGGCCGGCGCACGCGGAACACCATGACGTCCGCGCTTCTACGATCGCCACGCCTCGCCCGCAACGATGCCGCTTCGGCATTTCTGCGTACGTCCGGTCAGGGCTCAGGCCATCCCGGCCGCCAACCCTTCGACACCCCGGACGTGGCCCGGAGTCCCGCTTCGACGACCTTGCCGACGTACGTACTCCATTTCCGTCATGCCGGACTTGTTCCGGCATCCACCGTTCCACATGCCACGACGCTGGCGGTTTCCGCGTCACGGTGGATCCCGGACCACGTCCGGGATGACGCAGGAACGCAACCGGCGGCGCACCTCCCGAAGTCGCCGGACAATTCCGTGGCGACGAACGTGGCGCGTCGTGCCGCGCCGAACGGCACGCCCCCTTAGTGCCGCGTCTCCCCCGCGCCGAACTGGCCCAGCCAGTCGATCCACCGCTCGATCCGCCGCCAGCGGCCGAAATGGATGTGGTTGCCCAGGTCGCGGCTGCGGCTCGCCCGGCTCGCCGCCTCCGCCGCCGCGAGCGGTCCGTGCCGGGCGATCAGTTCGTCGGCATCGGCCAGGTCGCGTCGGTCGGCAAGAACGGGGGGCATCGGGGTCTCCGGTATTGAAGGCGCCGCTTACCCCCGCCCCCGTTAGCGTCCCCCCAGCGGCGTTGGTAATCCCGCCGCTAAGCATCGCCGCAGCGCCACGGCTGGCGCGGCGCCTGCGGACATGGCAGGGCATGGCGCATGGCTTCTCGATCCTCCCCCGCCGGCGGCGGCATCCTTGTCGCGCTTGGCGCCATCCTGGGGGTCGCGTTCGGCCTGTCGCAGGGCGAAGTGGTGCCCGGCTTCCTGATCGGCATCGCGATCGGCATCGTCGCCGCGCTGATCCTGTGGTGGGTGGGCCGGCGTTAGGGGCCAGTTCGGTCGCCGAACCCGCATCCCGCCTTGTTCCCCCGCAAAGGCGGGGGGCCAGTCCGGGCTTCCGCCTCCGCGGGAGCACGTAAGGTCAACAGGGACGAACTTCGCGGCTTGAGCCTCACCGCGGCGCTCCCATCCGCCACACCACCCGCCCGACCAGCTCCACCGGCCCGGTCACCGGATCGGCGGTCGGATTGTCGCTGGTCACCCGCCAGCCGCCCTGCCCCGCCGCCACCCGCTTGACCATCAGCGCCGCCCCCGCGCGGATCACGTACACGCCGCCCCGCGCGTCCGGCCGCCGCTCGTCCAGCCGCAACACGAGATGGTCGCCATCGGCCAGCGTCGGCTCCATCGAGGTGCCACGTACCCTCAGCATCGCCGCCTGCCCCTCGCGCAGCCCCAGCCGCCGCGCGAGCACCGGGTCGAGCGTCTCCGTCCCCAGCATCAGCTCGTCGTCGACCAGCGTCCCCGGCCCCGCCGACGCCGCGACGTCATAGCGCGGCACGGGAAAGCGCGGGTCCGGCCCGCCCAGCTCCGCCTCGTCCACTCCCAGATGATCCGCCAGCAGCCGCCGCTCGCGATCGGGCAGCACCCGGGGGCTGCCCCGCTCGATATACTGGCGCAGATAGGCGGCGTTGCGCCCCAGCATCCGCGACAGCGCGGACAGGTTGTTCGGTCCGGTCGCGAGCGTCCGCAACCGGCCTCTGGGTTCTACGCCGTTCATGATTTGGACCATATACCGAGGAAAAAATCCTCGACAAGTAGGATTTGAGAACAGAACTGGAACGCCGATCGGATTCGGAGTTCCACCCCATGCTGCTCGTCAAGATTCGGCGTTTCTGCGACCGCACCAGGATGCGCCCCACCACCTTCGGCCGGCTCGCCGCGCGCGATCCGCGGCTGGTCGCGGACCTGCGCCGCGGGCGGGAGATCGGGCCGGCGATGGTCAACAGGCTCGAACGCTTCATGACCGAGTATTCGGCATGATCGCCGCCGCTCCCGCGCTCGCCCGCCCCTCGCGCACGCGGCTCGACGCCAACACGCTCCTAACCCGTCTTCTCGCCGCCCGCGCCGCCGCGGCGAACGTGACCTGGGTCGTCCGCGACTGGCGCACGCGCCCTTGGGCCAGCGCCACCTTTGTCGGCGAACGGCACGAGGCGCTCGTCGAGGTCGCAGGAAATGCAACCGCCTTCATAGCGTCTCTGCCCGAGGCAGACCTGCCCGTGCGTGGGCACCTCGTCGCCGATCTCGCGGTAGCGTCGGTCGCCCCGCAGCTTTATCGGCTGACTGCGCTGGTGCTCGTGGAGGCATGATCTCCCCTGACCTTAGCCGACCTTCGCCGGCAGACGCTCCACCGCCCCTTGCTCCCCGCCCGCCGACGCCGTACCGCCCGTTCAAACGTGGAGTATGGTAATGGCGGGCATGGGACAGTTCAGCTGGGCGGACCCTTTCCTGCTCGACGACCAGCTGACCGACGACGAGCGCATGATCCGCGACACCGCGCGCGCCTATGCCGACGACCGGCTGGCGCCGCGGATCGTCGAGGCGTTCGCACACGAACATACCGACCCCGCGATCTTCCGCGAGATGGGCGAGCTCGGCCTGCTCGGGCCCACCATTCCCGAAGCCTATGGCGGCGTCGGCGCCGGGTACGTCGCCTATGGCCTGGTCGCGCGCGAGGTGGAGCGGATCGACTCCGGCTACCGCTCGATGATGAGCGTCCAGTCGAGCCTCGTGATGTACCCGATCTACAGCTACGGCTCGGAGGAGCAGCGCAATCGCTACCTCCCCCGGCTCGCCTCGGGCGAGTGGATCGGCTGCTTCGGCCTGACCGAACCCGATGCCGGCTCCGACCCCGGCGGCATGACGACGCGGGCGCGCAAGGTCGACGGCGGCTATATCGTCTCGGGCGCCAAGACCTGGATCAGCAACTCGCCGATAGCCGACGTCTTCGTGATCTGGGCCAAGTCCGACGCGCACGACGGCAAGATCCGCGGCTTCGTCCTTGAAAAGGGGATGAAGGGCCTGTCCACCCCCAAGATCGAGGGCAAGCTGTCCCTGCGCGCCTCGATCACCGGCATGGTGATGATGGACGAGGTCGAGGTCGGCGAGGACGCGCTGCTCCCGAACGTCGAGGGGCTGAAAGGGCCGTTCGGCTGCCTCAATCGTGCCCGCTACGGGATCAGCTGGGGTGCGATGGGGGCGGCGGAGTTCTGCTTCCACGCCGCCCGCCAGTACGGGCTCGACCGCAAGCAGTTCGGCACGCCGTTGGCCGGCCGCCAGCTCTACCAGAAGAAGCTCGCCGACATGGAAACCGAAATCGCACTCGGTCTCCAGGCCAGCTTGCGTGTCGGCCGCCTGATGGACGAAGACCGGTTCGCGCCCGAGATGGTCAGCCTCATCAAGCGCAACAACGTCGGCAAGGCGCTCGACATCGCCAGGGTCGCGCGCGACATGCACGGCGGCAACGGCATCTCGGGCGAGTACCAGGTCATGCGCCACCTGATGAACCTGGAAACGGTCAACACCTATGAAGGCGCTCACGACGTCCACGCCCTGATCCTCGGGCGCGCGATCACCGGCATCCCGGCCTTCTAGAACCTCCCCGGCACGGGGAGGGGGACCGCGCCGAAGGCGTGGTGGAGGGGCCCTTCCGCGAGCACCGTTGCCTGCGGCGACGCCCCTCCACCAGCTTCGCTGGTTCCCCTCCCCGTACCGGGGAGGTTCTGATAAGCTCTTCCGCAAAAGGAGAGAGACCCCATGGCCACAGCGATCCGCCGCCCGGAGATGAGCGCGCACGAATGGGAAGCGCGGCAACAGCTCGCCGCCTGTTACCGCGTCTTCGACATGCTCGGCTGGTCCGAGATGATCTACAACCACATCACCGTGAAGCTGTCTGACCAGGACGGCGCCTTCCTCATCAATCCGTACGGCCTCCACTTCTCGGAGGTGACCGCGTCCAACCTCGTCAAGATCGACATCGACGGGACCAAGCTCGACGACAGCCCCTATCCGGTCAACCGCGCCGGGTTCGTCCAGCACGCGCTGTTCCACCGCCACCTGCCCGACGCGCACTGCATCATGCACACCCACACGACGGCGGGGATGGCGGTCAGCTCGGTCGAGGGCGGATTGCGCCCCGCCAACTTCTACGCCTGCAACTTCATCGGCCAGATCGCCTATCACGACTTCGAAGGCGTCACCGTCCGCGACGAGGAAGGCGAGCGCCTCCTGCACAACCTCGGCGGCAAGCGGGTCATGTTCCTGCGCAATCACGGCATCCTCGTCATGGGCCGCACCCTGCCCGAGGCGTTCATCCGCCACTGGTCGCTCCAGCGCGCCTGCGAGATCCAGGTCGCCACCGCATCGATGGGCATCCCGCTGGAGGTCGCGCCCGAGGTCGTCGCCGTTCACCAGCGCGACCTCGGCCAGGTCCAGGCTCCCGGCGGCGCCGGCGCGGCCGACTTCGCCGCGATGGTCCGCCTTGTCGACCGCATCGACAGGGGCTGGCGGGACTGAGTCCTTGGGCTCCCGCGAAGGCGGGAGCCCAAGGGGCGTTGATGATCGGTCGCGATGCTTGTCGTCCGCCATGTCGAACACGGCGGCATCTTCCTTCCCGCCACCGCCCTCGTCTAAGACGAGCGCCCATGACCCCCGCCACGACCATCGCCCGCCTGTTTCGCTGGCTCCTGAAAGCCGTGCTCGCGTTCGTGATCCTCTCCGTCCTGTGGGTCGGCGCGCTCCGCTTCGTTCCCCCGCCCTTCACCTTCACGATGCTCGGCGACGTGATCGGCGGGCATGGCGTCACCAAGGACTGGATGAGTCTGTCCGAGATGGACCCCGACATGCCCCGCGCCGCGATCGCGGGCGAGGATGCGCGCTTCTGCTCGCACCACGGCTTCGACTGGCGCGGGATCGCCAGCGCCGCCTATTCCAACGCTCAGGGCAAACGACTGCGCGGCGGTTCGACGATCACGCAGCAGACCGCCAAGAACGTCTTCCTGTTCCAAGGCGGCGGCTACCTCCGCAAGGCGTTCGAAGCGTGGTTCGCGGTCCTGATCGAGACGCTATGGGGCAAGCGCCGGATCATGGAGGTGTACCTCAACGTCGCGGAGACCGGCATCGGCACCTATGGTGCGAATGCGGGATCGATCCGCTACTTCCACCACGACGCCTCGCGCCTGTCCCCGACCGAGGCGGCGCGGATCGCCGCAGTCCTGCCCCTCCCCAAGAAGCGCGAGGCGGCCGACCCCCACGGCTTCATCCGCCGCCACGGCAACCGGCTCGCCCGCTATGTCGGCGTCGTCCGCCGCGCGGGGCTGGACGCCTGCCTGCGGTGAGCAGGGGCGGGCACGATCGGATCCGCGGCTGGGCCAACCGCCGCCGCACAGCCACGAACAAGCGGTTACGTCACGCGCCCGCCTTCCGGTCGGACAACGACCTTCGCGCGTTCCGACAGCGCTGGGGGATGGCCGTCGCCGTGATCGCCGGATCGGCAACAGTGTTCAGCGGCCTAGCTCGGCCATGGCCCTTTATCCCGGCGGTGCTCGCACCGGCAGCCGTAGCGTGGATCGCCCTTTGGTGCATCGAGCGTCGGGATCGCCGCTTGAGCAGGCGCTTCAGCGCCTACGACGATCCCGAATAGTACCGGGGGCGTTACTTCGCCGCACCCTCTACTGCGCCGCCGACCTTGTCCGCCGTGTCGCCAACGCTCTTCGCCGCCGAGGTGATCGCCGCATCCTTGCGGTTTTCCGCCCCCTGCCGGCCGAACAAATAGTAGCCGCCCATCAGCACCGCGAGCAGCAGCACGATCGCGATCGCGATCCCGCCGCCCCCGCCGCGACGCTCGATCACCGTAGTGGTCGGCGTATCCACCGTCCGGGTCGTCGTGGTAGTGCCGTCAGCCGTCTCCACGATCCGTTCCTCGGCCATGACGCTTGCTCCCTGTTGTGACAGGTGCGTAACGGCGTAATGATCTATGTTGTTCCGTCAGGTCGCGGCAGCGGTCACGGGCAAAGCCCGTGACGTGGACCCTCGCTGCGCGAGGCCGGCCGCGCTGGCGCGTCTTGGTGCCGGCACGGCACCATGCGCGCTGCGCTCAGAACGGCAGCTTGAAGCCCGGCGGCAGCGGCAGGCCGCTGGTCATCTTGCCCATCTCGGTCGACGACGCCGCATCCGCCTTGCCCCGCGCATCGTTGAACGCCGCGGCGAGCAGGTCCTCCAGCATGCCCTTTTCCGACACCTGCATCAGCGAATCGTCGATCGCGATGCCGATGATCCGGCCCTTGGCCGACGCCTTGACCTTGACCAGCCCGCCGCCGGACACCCCCTCGACCTCGATCGTGTCGAGCGTGTCCTGCGCCTTTTGCAGCTCGTTCTGCACGTTCTGCGCCATGGCGAGGATTTCGTCCAAGTTCTTCATGCCTGCCTCCGTCCGGGATAGTCTTCGAGTTCGGTATCGGGAAAAGCGGCCCGCGCCGCCTGCACCAGCGGATCGTCCCACGCCGCGGCGCGCGCACCCTCTTCCGCCGCCTTTTCCGCCTCGCGCAGGCTGGGCTCGCCCGGCGCATCGTCCAGCGTCACCGTCCACGCGGTGCCCGTCGCCTGCTTGAGCGCATCGGTCAGGTCGCGCAACGCCTCGACCGACCACGGGCGCGATCCGCTCAGCACCAGCGCGGGCGGGGCATAGCGCACCAGCCGCCCGGCGATCTTGAGCCGCTCGGCGCACCCGATATGCCCCTCCTCAAGCCGCGCGATCAGCGCGCCGAAGCTCTCCGGCAGCGCCGGCTGCGCCTCCGCCACCGGCTCGGACGCCCGTGCCGCAGGCGCTGGCGCGCTCGGCGGCGCAGCGACAGGCGCACCGCTTGCGATCTGCCGTGCGAGTTCGCCCGGATCGGGCAGGCTGGCGGCATGGATCACCCGCAGCAGCGCCATCTCCGCCGCCTCGATCGGCAGCGCCGCGCGCGCCACCTCGTCATGCCCGCGCAGCAGCAACTGCCACAGCCGGTGCAGCTGCGGAAAGCCGATCGCCGCCGCCCATTCGGCCCGCGCCTGCCGCTCCTCGATCGCCAGCGCCGCATCCTCGGGCGTGCCGACCTTGACCAAGGTCACCCCGTGCACCGTCTCCAGCAGCGCGCGCAGCACGCCCTGCGGATCGGTGCCGCCGTCATATTGCTGGCGCAGAACGCCCAGCGCTCCCGTCGCATCCCCCGCCAGCACCGCCGTCAGCAGCGCGCGCACCGCGCCGCGATCGGACAGCCCGAGCATCTGACGCACCGCCTCGGGCCGGACGCCGTCGCCTTCCATCCCGGCATGCGCGATCGCCTGATCCAGGATCGACAGACCGTCGCGCGCCGAACCCTCCGCCGCCCGCGCCACCAGCATCAGCGCCTCCGGATCGGCTTCGACCCCTTCCGCCTCGCACACATGGCGGAAATGCTCGGCGAGCATCTCGGCGGGGATGCGGCGCAGGTCGAACCGCTGGCAACGCGACAGCACCGTCACCGGCACCTTGTCGACCTCCGTCGTCGCCAGCAGGAACTTCACGTGCGCAGGCGGCTCCTCCAGCGTCTTGAGCAGCGCGTTGAACGCCGGCTTGGACATCATGTGGACTTCGTCGATGATGTACATCTTGTACCGCGCGGAGACGGCGGCATAGCGCACCGCCTCCGTCATCTCGCGGACATTGTCGACGCCGTTGTTGGAGGCCGCGTCGATCTCGATCACGTCGATGTGACGACCTTCCGCGATCGCGCGGCACGGCTCGCACACCCCGCACGGATCGATCGTCGGCCCGCCGTCGCCGTCCGGGCCGATGCAGTTGAGCGCCTTGGCGATCAGCCGCGCGGTTGAGGTCTTGCCCACCCCGCGCACCCCGGTCATCAGAAAGGCGTGGGCGAGCCGGTCGCGCTTGATCGCGTTGCCCAACGTCCGGACCATCGCCTCCTGCCCGATCAGCTCGCGAAAGGTCTGCGGGCGGTATTTGCGGGCGAGCACGCGATAGGCGGCGTCCTTCGCCGGTGGTGGTGAGCCCAGATCGAGAGAGTCGGCCATCGCCGCCGATGTAGGGCGTGAGGCCCGGCTTGTCGAAGACTCAGCGCACCAGTCCGGCCGCGATCCGCCCCACGGCCGCCTGCGCCGTGTCGCGCGCCGCCGACGACACCTGCGGCGCATCGATGTAACACGCCACCAGCAGCGGCCGGCGCGCGCCCCGCGCCCAGCCGATCGCGAGGTCGTTCGACTGTCCGTCGGCCGTTCCTGTCCGGTCACCCGCGCGCCACCCCGGCGGCAGTCCCGCGCGCAGCCGCGTCGTCCCCCGCGTGTTGCCCGCCATCCAGCCGATCACGAGCCGCCGCGACTCCGCCCCGATCGTCGCGCCGGTCAGCAGCCGCCCGCTCAGCGCCAGCATCGCCGCGGGCGTCGTCGTGTCCGCGTCGCCGGTCCCCACGTCGGTGTTGAGCCCCGGTTCCAGGTGATCGAGCCGCGACACCGCGTCGCCTTCGGCGCGCAGGAAACGCGTCAACCCCGCCGGCCCGCCGACCAGCGGCAGCAGCAGGTTCGCCGCGGCGTTGTCGCTCTCCGTCAGGATCGCCCGCACCAGATCGCGCACCGGCAGCCACCCCGCAGCGAGCGCCGGCTCGACCACCGGCGCATGCGGCACGATATCGGCGCGGGTGAACGCGACCGCCCGGTCGAGCGACAGCCGCCCCGTCTCCACCTCGCGCAGTATGGCCGCCGCCAATGGCAGCTTGAACGTCGAGCACAGCGGAAACCGCTCGCCCGCGCGATGGCTCAGCCGCCGCCCCGACGCGAGATCCACCGCCGCCACCCCCAGCCGCCCGCCCCGCAATCGCGCCTCGACCGCCGCCAGCGCGGACGGCGCGCGCGCGGCCCCGGTGGCGAGAAGCGCCGCAGCGCCGATCAGGGTGTCGCGTCGGGATGGCATGTGTGCACCATGGCGCGCCCCGACGCGCGTGTCACGCCCGCCACCTGTTACGTCGGGCTCACCCGGGCATCCAGGACCACACGCAACAGCGTCTGCGGATTGAGGGAGGCGCGCCGCGGGCAAAGCCCGCGTCGTCGGACGGGGCGGAAGCCCCGCCGGCCGCGCTTACCAGCGTGGCACGGCGCAGCCACGCTCTCGCTGGCTGCGCGGTGGGAGCCGGGACGACCCGCGGCGAAATCGTTGCGGCTGCTTCCTTCCGGACCTGACCGGGTTGGCGACGACCACGTCCGCCCGACTCCCACGCGTCCTATGGCGGAGCCGGGCGGCGCGATCAAGCCGTCAGCGACGATAGCGGACGGTGCGGCACACCCGCTCGCGATGGCCGTGGCGGACCCTGGTGGTGCACACCCGCCGCGTATGGCTGCGCGCGCGATAGCCATGGCGATCCGTCACCACCGTACGCTCGCGGGTCACCACCCGATGCTGCGCGTCGGCGGCGGCGAGCACGCCCCCCGGCGCCACGCCTGTCACCGCCACGGCCGCCGCCGCGATCAGGGCAAAGAGCTTCATGATTGTGTCTCCATTGTTGCCGAGGCCGAATGCCGCCACGCCGGCCAGGTTCCGGCGCATGCGACGAGCCGTTCAGCGCCGGACCTGGAAGCAGCGCCGGACCGGCCCGTAATAGCTGCGCTGCCACTCGCACACGGTCCGCGTCCGCACGCGATAGCCATGGCGATACCCGCGCCGGCCGCCGTCATGGTACCGACGGTCATAGCCCCGCCCGTCGCGCCAGTCGCGCCGCCCATCGTCCCGCCAGCCGTGCCGCCCATCGTCGTGCCAGCCGCGGCCGTCGCGATACCCGTCATGGCCATAGCGCTGCGCCTCGGCCGGCAACGCGGCGATCGCCGTCGCCGCCAGTGCGCCCGCACCCAGGATGTCGATGATCTTCATGATCCTACTCCCGATACACGTCCCTCGAGGGACGATGCCGGATTGGGACCGCGGCGATGCACGGGCGCTGAACCCGCCGTTGCCGGACCTTCAGGGAAGCCGCACCACCAGCCCGTCCATCGCGGGCGTCAGACGCACTTGGCACGCCAGCCGGCTCGTCCGCCGCGCATCGGGCACCAGGTCGAGCATGGCCTCCTCCGCCTCGCTGGCGGGCGGCAACCGGTCGGCCCAGCCGGGATCGACGACGACATGGCAGGTCGCGCACGCCATCTGCTCTCCGCACGTCCCCTCCAGCGGCTGCCCCGCCCGCTGGCCGACATGGAGCAGGGTGTCGCCGGCCTCCCCCGCCGCCGCGACGCCGCCGAACATGACCCGGATCATTGGCGATCCGCCGCCGCGACCAGCCGGTCGAGCGCTTGCCGCAGCTCCGCCTCGGTCGTGTAGCGCCCCCAACCCAGCCGGATCGACAACCGCGCCTCCGCCTCGCTCAGCCCGATCGCGCGCAGCACATGGCTCGCCCGACCCGATCCGCTCGCGCAGGCCGATCCGGCGGAAAAGGCGACGTCGCGGCACTCGCTCATCAGCCGTCCCACATCCAGCCCCGCACGCCGCACGTTGAGGTTGCCGCGATAACGCTGCTCGACCGAGCCGTTGATCGTCCACCCCCGAAGCCGCTCGGTGGCGATCCCCCACAGCCGCTCGACATGCGCCGCATCCGCCACCGCCCGCTCCGCCATCAGCGCCGCCGCTCGGCCGAACCCGGCGCACAAGGCGGGGCTCAGCGTCCCCGATCGCCCGCCCTCCTGATCGCCGCCATGGAGCAAGGGCGCCAGCTCCACCCCGTCCCGCACCCACAGCGCGCCGATGCCCTTGGGCCCGTGGATCTTGTGCGCCGACACCGCGACCAGATCGACCCCGTCCGGCATCGGCACGCGGCCATAACCCTGCACCGCGTCGCACAACACCAGCGCCCCCGCCGCCCGCGCCGCGACCGGCTGAAGCACCCCGATTTCGTTGTTCACCAGCATGACGGCGACCAACCCTTCCGTCGCCCCAGCGAAAGCTGGCGTCGCCCGCGGCTCCTGCCCCGCACGGTCGTCTCCGACCCCAACCTCCGCCGGGGTCACGGAACGAAGGCCATCCCCCTCGACCGGCAACACCGTCACGCTCCGCCCACCACGAGCCTCCGCCGCCACCGTGTCCAGCACCGCGGCGTGCTCGGTCGCCAGCGTCGTGACTGGCCCCCGCGTCCCCTTGATCGCCCAGTTGAGCGCCTCGGTCGCCCCGCTCGTGAACACCACCCGTCCCCCGGCCGGCAGCAGCGCCGCGACTTCGGCCCGCGCCACCTCGACCGCCGCCTTGGCCCGCCGCCCCTCGCGATGCGCCGAGTGCGGATTGCCATGCTGGTCCCTCAGCCACGGCACCATCGCATCGAACGCCTCGGGCGCGAGCGGCGTCGTCGCCTGGTAGTCGAGGTAGGTCATGCCACGAACCGGCTGGTCGCCCGCGCCACCCCCCGCCACGCCGCGACGAACGCCTCGACCGCCGCCTCGTCCGTCTCGCGCCCGAAGCTGACCCGCACCACCTCGCGCCCCGCCGCCTCGCTCCATCCCATCGCGCCCAGCACGTGACTCGGCTTGAGGCTGCCGCTCGCGCACGCGCTCCCCGCCGACACCGCGAAGCCTGCCAGGTCGAACCGGATCAGCTGCGCCGCCGAGGCGACCCCCGGCATCCGGTACGACCCGATCGCCGGATGCCGCGGGGAAGCCGGCGCCATCACCTCACCCCCCGATCGCCTCACCGCGTCGTCCAGCCGTGCGCGGAGCGCCGTCCAGCGCGCCACCGGCTCCGCCTCGCCCAGCGCCGCCGCATAGCCGAGCACGCCGGGCAGGTTCTCCGTCCCCGCGCGATACCCCCGCTCCTGCCCCCCGGTCGGCGTCAGCAGCGCCAGGTCGCGGACCAGCAGCGCGCCGACCCCCGGTGGCCCGCCCCGCTTGTGTGCCGACAGTGCGACCAGATCGGCCTCGGCCGCTACCTCGGAATCGATATCCGCCGGCATCTGCGCCGCATCGACCAGCAGCCGACCGCCGCCCGCGCGCACCCGCGCCGCCACCGCCGCGATCGGCTGGCGCACCCCCGTCTCGCTATTGGCCCACTGGACTGCGACCAGCGCCGGCCCGTCCGCCAGCAGCGCGTCGAGCGCGTCCAGGTCGACCACCCCGTCCTCCCCGACCGGTAGCACCCGCGCGCCCTCGCTCACCCGGATCGCGGCGTCGTGCTCCACCGCCGAGCGGATCACCGGCAGCGGCCCTCGCATCGCCATCCTCAGCGACTCGCTCGCGCCGCTGGTCAACAGCACCTCGCCATCCCAGCCATACGCCGCCCCGATCGCCCCCCGCGCCGCCTCCAGCGCCGCCCGCGCGGCGCGCCCCTCGGCATGGGGCGAGGACGGGTTCGCCCATCGCGCCATGCCCTCCATCACCGCTGCGCGCGCGGCAGGCGTCATCGGGGTGGTCGCGGCATGGTCCAGATAGTGGCGCATGGATCCGAATTGCTCTTGGAGGCGGTCAGCCTATATAGCGCCGCATACCCCGCGCTCCACCGCGCGCGCCCTCGTGTTGCGAGTTTTCCGATGCCCGAAGTCATCTTCCCCGGCCCCGAAGGCCGCCTGGAGGGCCGTTTTGCCCCTGCCCCCCGCCCCCGCGCGCCGGTGGCGATGATCCTCCACCCGCACCCGATGTCGGGCGGCACGATGAACAACAAGATCGTGCAGGAGCTCTACAAGACCTTCCAGCGCCGCGGCTTCGCCACCCTCCGCTTCAACTTCCGCGGGGTGGGCAAGAGCCAGGGCGTGTTCGACAACGGCGTCGGCGAGCTGTCGGATGCGGCGTCGGCGCTCGACTGGGTGCAGAGCTTCCACCCGGAGGCGTCGACGACCTGGGTCGCGGGGTTCGGCTTCGGCGCTTGGATCGGGATGCAGCTGCTGATGCGCCGTCCGGAGATCCGCGGCTTCATCTCGGTCGCGCCGCCCGCCAACATGTTCGACTTCACCTTCCTCGCCCCGTGCCCATCGTCCGGGATCATCATCCAGGGCGAGACGGACGAGGTGGTGACGCCGGGTGCCGTCCAGAAGCTGGTCGACAAGCTGCGCACCCAGAAGCACATCACCATCCACCACGACACCATTCCCAAGGCGAACCACTTCTTCGAGCACGAAATGCCCGAGCTGATGGCGAGCGTGGACAAGTATCTGGATATGCGGCTGGACCCTAACTCACCCATTAGGTGAGGCAGGGTTCAGCCCGGCCGGCGGGTCGGCCCCGCCGAACCCGTCCGACGTCACGGCGCGGCTTCGCCGCGACGCCCCTCCTTGCTCCCCCAACCCGTCCCAAAACGACCCACTCCCGTTTTGGACAAAATCCCACATCGGCAAAAGATGAACGTCCTGTTAAAAGCACGTCATCTTTACGAAAAAGGGGTCTGCCATGAAGTTGAAGCTCGCCGCCGTGGCCGCTGCCGCGCTCGCCGCCACCTCCGCCGGTGCGGCCGACGTCACGTCGATCCGCATCAACACGCAGGTCAGCGACTATCTCCAGATCGCCGAACTCCAGCTGTTCTCGAACGGCACCAACGTCGCGCTCGGCAAATCGGCCACCGCGACCAGCATCTACGTGAACGGCCCCGCGGTCGCGTCGAACGCGGTCGATGGCGACACCCGCGGCGATTATCCGTTCATCTTCCACTCGGGCAACCAGGACGGATCGGATTCGCTGACGGTCGACCTCGGCGGCACCTTCAACGTCCAGAGCGTCGCGATCTTCGGCCGCACCGACAGCTGCTGCCAGTTCCGCGACCTGTACACCTACACGCTGTTCAACGGCGCGGACGTGGTGAAGACCGGCACGCTCGACGCGCGCACCACCTCGTTCGCGGCGGCGGGCGTGCCCGAGCCGGCGAGCTGGGCGATGATGATCGGCGGCTTCGGCCTCGCCGGCGGCGCGCTGCGCCGTCGCAAGGTGCGGACCGCCGTCACCTTCGCCTGATTCCACGAGCATGACGAAAGGGGTCGCCGGTCCGCCCGACGGCCCCTTTCTGCTGCACATCCGACCGGCGGCCCGAGCGTGACTGGACCGAAACGGTTCGGTCTTGTACCGACCGGCCCTCACCGCGCAGACGCGGCAAGCCGGGGGGCAACGCGTGACGGACACCACGGGTGCAACCGCGACATCGGCGCTGGTCGAACCGGCGAGCGAGCCGCTGACCGGCCGCATCCACGGCCTCGACGTCTGGCGCGCGATCCTGCTGTGCTACGGCGTGCTCGTCCACGCCTCGACCGCGTCGGACGGCCTCGTCGCGGTCTGGATCCGCGACGTCTCCGCGCAGGTGCGGATGGAGGGGTTCTTCTTCGTCTCGGGCCTGCTAGCGGCGATCACCATCCGCCGCGCCGCGCCCGGCACCTGGCTGCCGCGGCGGCTGGTCACGCTCACGGTGCCGCTCGCGCTCGGGCTGCTGGTGCTCAACCCGCTCGGACTGTGGATCATCGCGCGCAGTTCGGCCGGGCGGGGGTTCATGCACGGCTATGCCGACCATGTCTCGATCAGCTGGCACCTCCACCTCTGGTTCCTGATCTGCCTGGTCGGCTTCTCGGTCGTGACCAGCCTGGTGTGGCGGATCGGCGACCGCTCAGGGCCCCGGCGCTGGCTGCCCCGCCTCCAGGCACTGCTCCGCTTCCGCTTCGTCGTGTTCGCGCTGCTGGCGGCGGTGCTGGTCGCGGCGCGCTATGCCGGCAACGCGTCGGTGCACCTCATCCCGGGTCACTTCAGCACCTTCCCGGTCGCGGTGTTCCCCTATTATCTCGGCTTCTATCTTCTCGGATTCTTCTGCGCGACCTCCGATGCGATCCGCACGGTCGTGGTCCGCCCGTCGCAGCTCGCGCTGGGGCTGGCGATGATGCTGTTCGTCGCGGTGCTCGCCTCTCGGCTGGTGCCGGGCGGGATGCCGGGGGGCAGCACGGCGCGGCTGCTCTGCAAGGCGTGGATCGGCCTCGCCGCGTGCAGCCTGATCCTGCGCCACGCGCTGACGTTGCACCTCAAGGGGCAATGGGCGTTCCGCCTGTCGGCGGCGGCGTTCACCGTCTACCTGCTCCATTACGACCTGTTGCAGTTGATGCTGTGGGGCTTTTCCGACGCCGGGACGGCGGTGGCGATCGCCATCCCGGTCGCCTTCGTGGGCGCGACGGTCGTCACCTTCCTGTTCCATGACCAGGTGGTACGCCGCCAGCCGCTGCTCGGCTTCCTCGTCAACGGCCGGCTGCCCCGGCGCGCGCCCGACGCGATCGGCGAGGCGCGGACCTGACGCCCGGCTACACCGTCCAGATCAGGACGTTGGCGAACAGCACCGCCGCCATCACCAGCATCAGCACGCCCTTGCGCCGGTCCTGACGGCGTACGATCAGCACGGCTCCGCCCGCGATCAGCGCGAAACACGCGAGCATCGCGATCGCGGGCGCTGCGCCGGCGAGAGAGCCCAGCCAGCTCACGCCGCCACCCCCCCGATCGCCCGCGCATAGGCCGCCGGATCGACATTGCCCCCCGACAGCAGCACCAGCATCCCCGCCTCCGCCGACACCTTGCCCGCCAGCACCGCCGCCAGTGCCACCGCCCCGCCCGGCTCGATCACCAGCCGCAACCGCTCGGCGGCCCAACGCTGCGCTCGCGCGGTCTCCGCCTCGCTCACCGCCACCCCCTCGGCCCCACGCCGCGACAGCACGTCGAAGGTCAGCGGCGACACACGCTGGGTCTGCAACGCATCGCACGCTGTCGGCGACGGGTTGGGTCCGACCGGCTCGATCCATCCCGCCTCCAGGCTGCGGCGCATGTCGTCCCAGCCCTCGGGCTCCACCACCGTCACCAGCGTCTCGGGCAGCGCCAGCGCGCACCCCGCGGCCAGCCCGCCGCCCCCGCACGGCACCACCAGCCGGGTCGGCGCGGGCAGGCCGAGCGCCCCCATCTGCGCCGCCGCCTCCACCGCCGCCGACCCCTGCCCCTCGATCACCCACGGATCGTCGAAACTCGGCACGAGGGTCGCCCCGCGCGCCTCCGCCAGCCGCGCCGCGATCGCCTCCCGGCTCTCCGTCGCGCGGTCGTAGCTCACCACCTCCGCCCCCAGCGCCAGCGTCGCATCGCGCTTCACCCGCGGCGCATCGGCGGGCATCACGATCGTCGCCGGCATCCCCAGCCGCCTGGCCGCCCAAGCGACCCCCTGTGCATGGTTGCCGCTGGAGAACGCGACCACGCCCCGCGTCCTTGCCTCCGCGTCCAGCGCGGTCAGCCGGTGCCACGCCCCGCGCAGCTTGAACGCGCCGGTCGGCTGGAGGGACTCGGCCTTGAACGCCACCGGAACCCCGTCGATCTCGTGGGCGAACAGCGGCGTCGGCGGCACGATCCGAGCGACCTTGTCGGCGGCGTCGCGCACCCCGGCGCGGGTGGGTTGTCGCAGAAACGTCACTTTTCGTCGCCGTCCTTCCCAACCCACTTTACACGCGGGCCCATCACCCCTAACTCGCGCCTCCGCTGCCCCATGGGACTTCCAACCGCAAGGCAGCTTTCGAACGTCGTCGCCGCAAGGCACTTGGAGGTCCCTTGAATTGCACCAGCACCATCGCGCGTTGGGGCTAGCGCCCCTCTCGACGGCCGCTTCGGCCATCGACATCGCCGCCGCGAAGCCGGTTCAGCCGGTAACGCTCGTCCGTCCGCACGCTGCGGCACGGGCCGCCCGCTTCTTCTCGGAGAAGTTTCCGGGCCGCTCGATGTATGCGGTCAAGGCAAATCCGTCCCCCGACCTCCTCCGGGTGTTGTGGGACAACGGCATCACCCATTACGACGTCGCCTCGATCGCCGAGGTGCGGCTGGTCGCGCGCACCCTGCCCGATGCCACCCTGTGCTTCATGCACCCGGTCAAGGCGGAGGAGGCGATCCGCGAGGCGTACTTCACCCACGGCGTCCGCGTCTTCTCGCTCGATTCGATCGAGGAGCTCGAGAAGGTCATGCGCGCCACCAACGACGCGAACGACTTGACCTTGTGCGTCCGCCTGCGCGTCTCGTCCGAGCATTCCAAGCTGTCGCTCGCGTCCAAGTTCGGGGCCGCCCCGCACGAGGCCAAGGCGCTGCTGTTCGCCGCGCGACAGGCGGCGGACGCACTCGGCATCTGCTTCCACGTCGGCAGCCAGGCAATGACGCCCGAGGCGTACGCGCAGGCGATGGAGCGGGTCCGCGCCGCGATCGTCGAGGCGGCGGTCACCGTTGACGTGATCGACGTCGGCGGCGGCTTCCCGTCGACCTATCCCGGCATGGAGCCTCCCCCGCTCGAGCTGTTCTTCGAGACGATCCACCGCGCGTTCGAATCGCTGCCGATCAGCTATTCGGCCGAGCTGTGGGCGGAGCCCGGCCGCGCGCTCTGCGCCGAGTACTCGTCGGTGGTGGTCCGCGTCGAAAAGCGCCGCGGGGCGGAGCTGTACATCAACGACGGCGCGTACGGCGCGCTGTTCGACGCCGCGCACATCGGCTGGCGCTTCCCCGTCCGCCTGCTGCGCGAGCCTGAGTCGGAGGTGCGCGACCACCCGTTCAGCTTCTACGGCCCGACCTGCGACGATCTCGACCACATGGCCGGTCCCTTCCTGCTCCCTGCGGACGTGCAGGCCGGCGATTACATCGAGATCGGGATGCTCGGGGCGTACGGCGCGGCGATGCGGACGCAGTTCAACGGCTTCGGCTCGGACGAGACGGTGGTCGCCACCGACGAGCCGATGGCATCGCTCTACGCGACCGTGGAGCCGAAGCGCGCCTCGAACGTCGTCACGCTGTAACGGCCTCGCGCCAAATAGCGGCGTCACTCCCGTGCAGGCGGGAATCCCGCTTCTGTTTTCCACCTCTGCGGAGAAGCGGGATCCCCGCCTCCGCGGGGATGACGGAGTTGTAGAATGACCGACACCAAGATCAACGACACCCGCAAGGCTGAACTGCTCTCCACTCAGGTCGAGCACATCGACATCACCCAGTTCGACGCCCGCCCGATCATCGATTCGATGGGCAAGATGAGCTTCACCAGCCGCGACCTCGCCCGCGCGACCGGCATCTACAACCAGATGCTCGGCGACAAGGATTGCACCGTATTCCTCGTCATCGCCGGCAGCACGTCGGCGGCGGGCTGCATGGACCTCTACGCCGAGCTCGTTCGCTCCAACATGGTCGACGGCATCGTCGCCACCGGCGCGACGATCGTCGACATGGACTTCTTCGAAGGGCTCGGCCACAAGCATTACCAGGCCAACGAGGTGCCCGACGACGATACGCTGCGCAGTCTGCTGATCGATCGCATCTACGACACGTACATCGACGAGGAGGATCTCCAGCACGTCGACCACACGATCTTCAAGATCGCCGAGACGCTGGCGCCCAAGGCGTACAGCAGCCGCGCCTTCATCCGCGAAATGGGCCGCTACCTCGTGGAGCACGGCAAGAAGGACAACAGCCTCGTCAAGCTCGCCTACGAGCACGACGTGCCGATCTTCTGCCCGGCGTTCACCGACTCGTCGGCGGGCTTCGGCCTCGTCAAGCATCAGGTCGACGCGATGAAGGCGGGAAAGCCCTACCTGACGATCGACTCGATCGCCGACTTTCGCGAGCTGACCGACATCAAGATTAAGGCGGGCACCACCGGCCTCCTGATGATCGGCGGCGGCGTGCCCAAGAACTTCATCCAGGACACCGTGGTCTGCGCCGAGATCCTCGGACATGACGATGTCGAGGTCCACAAATACGCGGTCCAGATCACCGTCGCCGACGTCCGCGACGGCGCCTGCTCGTCCTCGACGCTGCAGGAGGCGGCGTCGTGGGGCAAGGTCAACACCGGCATCGAGCAGATGGTGTTCGCCGAGGCCGGCTCGGTCATGCCGCTGCTGGCGTCGGACGCCTACCACCGCGGCGCCTGGAAGGACCGGCCGAAGCGCCGCTGGGGCGCGATCTTCGACTGATCGCCTCATCGTCACCCCGGCCTAGTGCCGGGGTCCACGGCTCCGCGCGCGGCTGGTCGGGGCGCGTGGAACGGTATGCGACAGGGTAGAGTCGGCACGCCGAAGATCGCCCTACGCCTCGCGCGCGGCTCCGACCTGCGCGATCCGCAGCTCAAGCGCGTGGATTGCCTGATCGATATGCACCGCGACCAGCGTCTCGCGATGGACGTCGGCCAACCCGATCGCCTCTTCGAGCAATCGCCCGATTAATCTGAGCGCGGCAAGGTCCTGCTCAGTGGTCAACAACGCAACTCCGAGGGGCGGGGACGGCTCTACCCGCTCGCGACTTGTGTCCTACCCGCTTAATTACCGCAAGAGGTAGCGTTCCCAATCCTGAACAGTCGGGAAACACTCCGCTCCAACATCAGCAATTGCCAAAGTGTTCGCCCGTGCTCCGCCCGACCCGCCCGGTGCGAGTCGGCGAGTTCGCGCACCGCATCGGCATCGAACCATCCGGTCTCCACCAGCGCCGGCGATCGCGCCAGCCCCGCCGCCACCCCGGCCAGCGGCCCCCGGAACCACGCGGACACCGGCGTCACGAACCCCATCTTGGTCCGGTACAGCGTCTCGCGCGACAGATACGGCTCCAGCGCGCGCTTCATCAGCCACTTGCCCGTGCCTCCGCGCAACCGCATGCCCGCAGGGACCGTCGCCGCAAACTCGGCGAGCCGATGGTCGAGCAGCGGCTCGCGCGCCTCCAGCCCCACGTTCATGCTGGTCCGGTCGACCTTGGTCAGGATGTCGCCAGGCAGCCAGATCTTCCCATCGGCATATTGCGCCCGGTCGAGCGCATCGCGCGCGGGCGCGTCGCGCATCGCCGCGACGTAGCGATCCTCCGCCCGATGTCCGTCGATTGCGCGCGCAAAGCCGTCGGAGAACAACCGCCGCCGCACCGCCGGGGTGGTCACCCCCACCGAACGCGCATAGGCTTCGCCCCCGCCCATCGCGAGCGCGGCCAGCGTCGTCTTGGCACGCAACGGCCGCGGTGCCCAGTCCGCCTTGGGCCAGACCCGAGCCAGCCCGCCGAACACCGGCGCGCGCAAGGCCGCGGGCACCACCCCGCGCACCCGCTCCTCCGCCGCCTGGAAGCGATGGCGGCGATAGCCGGCGAACAGCTCGTCCGCGCCGTCCCCCGACAGCGCCACCGTCACCCGCTCCCGCGCCAGCGCGCACACCCGCCAGGTCGCCAGCGCGGAGGCATCCGCGAACGGCTCGTCGAACGCCTCGGTCAGCGTGTCGACCAGCGCGAAGTCGTCCGCCGCCACCACCCGCTCGACATGGTCGGTGCGGAACCGCTCGGCGACGGCGCGGGCATGCGCGCGCTCGTCGTGGTTGGGCGAGTCGAAGCCGATCGTGCAGGTGTTGACCGCCCGCGTCGACCGCTCCGCCATCAGCGCCACCACCGCGGCGCTGTCGACGCCGCCCGACAGGAACGCACCCAGCGGCACGTCCGCGACCATCCGGCTCGCGACGCCTGCGCGCATCCGCTCGATCAGTTCCTCGCCCAGCCGCGCCGCGGACCCGCTCGCCCGGTTCGAGAAGTCGAGGTCCCACCATCGCCGTGGGCGCGGCACCGGCCGCCCCCGCTCGACCAGCAGGAAATGCCCCGCCGGCAGCTTGCGCACCCCCGCCACGAAGCAAGCGTCGTCGGGGACATAGCCATAGGCCATATAGTCCTCGACCGCGGTCGGATCGGGCACCCGCCGTACCAGCGGATGCGCGAGCAGACCTTTCAGCTCGGATGCAAAGGCGAGCGCCCCGTTCGCTAGCTCGGCATAGTGGAGCGGCTTTACCCCGAAGCGGTCGCGCGCCAGGAACAGCGTCCCCGCCTCCGCGTCGTGGATCGCAAAGGCGAACATCCCGTCGAGCCGGTCGAGCATCCCCGGCCCCCAGGCGCGCCAGCCATGCAGCAGCACCTCGGTATCGCCATCGCTGCGGAACCGCGCGCCTCCCGCCTCCAGCTCGGCCCGCAGCGCGCGATAGTTGTAGACTTCGCCGTTATAGGTGACGGTCAGCGCCCCGTCGTGCATCGGCTGAGGCGAGCCCGCCAGGTCGATGATCGCCAGCCGCCGATGCCCGAACCCGACCCCGGCGGAGGTCCAGATGCCGTCGCCATCGGGCCCGCGATGCGCCAGCGCCGCCGTCATCGCGGCGATGCGCGCCGGATCGACCGGCTTGGGCGTGGCGAGGTGGAATAACCCGGCGATCCCGCACATCAGCGCGCACCCGCCCCGATCCGCGTCGACGCTGCCTCGACGCCGCCGATCGCCACCGCGAACCGCGCGATCCCACGCGCGTCGCGTCCCTCGCTCGACAGGTACACCGCCATCGCCGGGGCGGGGCGGCCCAGCAGCCGCGCCTTGAGCGTCTCGACCTTCACGGCGACGGGATCGGCGGGTGTGGCATCGCCGACCCGATACCACCAAGCCACCACCCGCTCCACCGCTCCCGAGCCGTCCGGACGCGGCGCCCGGATCAGCATCGCCTTCCCGCCCGCGACCCGCGGCAGGTCGGCGACCCGCACCCAGCGATCGTCCTCGCGCAGCACCCCCGTTCCGAACGCGACCAGCTCGCGCCCTTCGCCCTGCGCCGCATACAGCACCACCCCCATATCCACCGCCGCGCCGCTCGCGTCGCGGTACCGCCCGAACAATCGATGGTCCGCCCCCGGATGCCAGGGCTGCCACGGGCCCTGCGTGAACAGCGCCACCCGCCGCCACCCCGGCACCTCGGGCAACGCGATCCGCGCCGGGATCGCCGCCGCGCTCGCCCCCGCCGCTGCCCAGGCGACGAACAGGCTCGGGACCAGCACCGCCAGCACGCTCGCCACCGGCCGGTCGAGCGGCCAGCGCGGGATCGCCTGCAACCCGGCCGGATCGAACGCCGGCGCATCGGGCGCGCGGTCGAACCACCGCCACCCCGCCGCCAGCACCCCCGCCATCACCGCCGCGAAGAACACCCAGCCGAACACGATGTGGTCGAACCCGGTCGCCGCCTCGACGCTGGTCAGGTGCGCGGCATAGATCGTCCCGAACGCCCGCACCCCGTTGGCGACGACCGGCACCACCATCGCGACCCCCAGGAACACCGCCCGCCGCCGCCACGATCGGAAGCATTGCTGCGCCACCAGCACCCCGAAGGCGAGCATCGCGAGCACGAACTTCGATCCCGAACACGCCTCCGCCACCTCGAACCAGTAGCGCCCGGCGTGGATCACCACCCCGTCCGCGCTCGCGGGCACCCCGAACAGCTTGAGCAGCGGCATCACGATCGCGACCGTCACCGCCTGCAACGGCGGCTCCAGGTCGTCCCCGAACGGCACCAGGAACAGCGCGTACCCCATCGGAAAGGCGAGCCCGCGCGCCACGTTAGGCCCCAGCAGCACCACCGCCGCACCCTGGAGCATCACCACCAGCCCCAGCTGCCGCGCCAGCGCCACCGCCGCGACCTCCCCCGCCCACCAAAACGCCGCCCCCGCCGCGATCCAGGCGAGCCCAGGCGCCCACGCGACCGGCGTCAACCGCGCCAGCTCGCCCCGCCGCTGCCACACCAGCCACGCGACCACCGGCCCGATGAACAGGCAATGCCCATAGGTCGTGTTGGCCCACCAGATCGCCGTCAGGTCGCTCAGGTCACGCCGGAACAGCCACAGCATCGCCGCCCAGACCAGCCCCAGCCAGACGCACGCCCCCGACCACTCCCCCAACACCGCACGACGCGGCACGGCCCCCGCGACCGTCACGCAGCCGCGTCCAGCAGCGCATCGAGCGGGGCCAGTGCCGCCTCCCAGCCATAGCGCCGCTCCACCTGCCGCCGCGCCGCCAACCCGTGACGGTCCCCCGCCGCGCGATCACCGATCAGCGCCGACACCGCCGCCGCGAAGCCCTCCGCATCGGCCGCGACGGTCACCGTGCCGCCATGCTCGATCCCCTGCGCCGCATCTGGCGTCGCGACCACCGGCCGCGCGGTCGCCATCGCTTCGAGCACCTTGTTCTGCACCCCCCGCGCGATCCGGAGCGGCGCCACCGCCACCGCCGCCCCGCGCAGCCAGGGCCGGACATCCTCAACCGCGCCTGTCACCAGCACCCCCGGCCGCGCTGCCAGCGCCCGCACCGCCGCGCCCGGCGCGCGCCCGACGATCGCGAACCGCGCATCGGGATGTACATCCCTTACCTTCGGCAGCACCGCATCAACGAACCAGCGCACCGCCTCGACATTCGGCGCGTAATTCATCTGCCCCGAGAACACGATCTCCGGCGCACCCGCAGGGCTCGCCCCGGGGCACCAGAACGCCATATCGACCCCGTTCTCGACGACCCGGACGCGCCCATGCGCCCCGAACAGCGCCGCCTCCGCCGCACTGACGAACACCGCCGCCTCCGCCCGCACCGCCACCGCGCGCTCATACGCCGCCAGCAGCCGCGCCTCTCGCCGGTACAGCGGCGACAGCGGCCCGCCCATCGCGGCGAACTTGGCTGAATCGACGTCGCAGAAATCCATGACGAAGCGCATCTCCGCCGGCACATGCGGCGCCATCTGTCCCGAGAACACGAACGCCCGGTCCGGCCGGTGCCGCGCCACGACATCGGCCACCGTTGCCCCGAACGCCGGCTCGGCAAAGGCGGTCAGCGACACCGGTCGCCCGGTCGCCAGCGCTTGCCCCAGTGCCCTCGCCCGCGACCGGGTCCGCGGCACCACCGTACAGCTCGCCAGACCCAGCTCGGGCACCGCCTCCACCGCCTCGCCGGCAAAGGTGACGAGGTGCACCGGCATCCGCGCCGCCAGATGCCGCAGGATGTGATAGCTCCTGATCCGGTCGCCCCGGTCCGGCGCGAACGGCGCCCGGTGCGCCAGGAACAGCAGGCTCACCCCAATCCTCGCGAAAGCCAGGGTCCCACCATGTTCGCAACCGGCAGCGGCAACCGCTTCCACACCCTTGTCATCGCGGCATATTTGGGATCGAGCGGGTTCACCGTCCGCGCCGACCCGTTCGAGCGGCTGGCATAGGGAAGCGGCCGCCCCTCGAACCCCCAGTTCTTCTTGAACGCCGCCGCCCCCGTTCCCGCCTTCGACCGGCCGAAGTCGAACGCAGTGCACCCCCGCGCCCGCGCATGGCCCATCAGCGCGAAGTACATCCGGTCGTTCGCGCGCAACGCCCGCGCCGCCTCGGTACCCCCGCCCCAATAGGGATAGACGGTGCCGCCATGGTACAGGCTCAGCACGCTCGCCACCGCCCGCCCCCGATGCCGCACGGTCAGCACGTCGGCATCCAGCTCGTCCAGCATTGCGCGGAACAGGGCACGCGGGAACACCGGCGTCCCCAGGTTGCGCACCGACTCCGCATATACGCGGTACTGCTCCGCCGGATCGCCCCCGGTCACCACCTCCAGCTCCAGCCCCAGCGCGCGCCGCACCTCCGCCCGCTGCTTGCGCGGGATCGCCAGCAGTTCGGCGTCATCATTCTTCGCCAACGTTCTCACGAAGCCGAGGTAAGTGGCTGTGTTCACGTCCCAACCGGCCGGCGCAACCCCGCCACGCAACTCGACCCCGCCGATCCCCAGCCGCTCCGCCAACGCCCAGGCACCCGCCGCGAGCGGTTCGGCGCCCTCGCCCAGCACGCCGCCGCCGACTGCGAACCCCGCCGAAACCAGCGCCCGCCCGAACAGCGGATGCCGCATCTCGGTCAGCGGTAGCACCCCGGCGACCCGCCCGCCGCCATCCTCCGCCAGAAGGTAGCGCGCCCTCTGCCCACACCCGCGCGCCACCGCCCGGCTCCATCCGGACAGGTGGAACGGCGTACCCTCGGGACGCGCGCGCACGAACGCGTCGATCCGCGCCGCCTCCGCCGGCTCACGCACGTCGGCCTCGCGAATCGCCAGCGGTCGCAGGAGCAAGGGCGCGGTCATGCGACGCCGCTCCCGCCAAGCCCCAGCGCCTCGTCCACCCGGCCCCAGTCGTGCCGCGCGAGCAACCCCGCGAGCTTGCCCCGCATCGCTCCCAGCCGGCTGTAGTGCCGCACCCGCGACCGGATCGGCGCGCGCGACACCCGCGGCTGGCCGGGATCGATCTCCCACGGGTGGAAATAGAACATCGCCGGCTGCCCCGCCCGGTTGACTTGGCCGATCGCGAAGTCGGTCACCGCCGCCGGCAACAGGCGGAAGAAGCCGCCTCCCGTCGCCAGCCTGCGCCCGGCGACCTCCGCCACCGTCACCGGCACCTCGATCAGATCGGCGTCGCCGAGCGGGCGGAAGCGATAGCGCGGCGCCTCCCGCCAGCCATAATGGTCGTGCGCGACCGGCGCGACACTCGACGAATACCGATACCCCGCCGTCGCCAGCTCGGCATGCGCCCAGGGCGTCCGCGCGTCGATCGAAAAGGACGGCGCGCGATACCCGGTCACCGCCACGCCCCCAGCATCCTCCAGCGCCGCGCGCGCCCGCGCCAGATCCGCACGGAACTCCGCCGCGGTCAGGGTAAACACCCGCCGGTGATCCCAGCCATGGCTCGCCACCTCGTGCCCCGCTTCGGCGATCCGCCGGATCAGCCGCGGATGCCGCGCCGCCACCCAGCCGAGCGTGAAGAACGTCGCCCGTACCCCCGCCTTGCCGAACAGCGCCAGCACCGCATCGGTGTTCGCCTCGACCCGGGCTGTCAAGCCGTCCCAGTCGGCGCGGTCGATCACCTTCTCGAACGCGCCGACCTGGAACCAGTCCTCGACGTCGACCGACATGCCGTTGACGATCGCGGCCACGTCAGCCGGCTCCCATCACGCAGCGGCGTCCCACACCGCCGCTCCGCGGATCGGCACCGGTCCGCCCACCGCCGGCGAGGGCCGCGCCGCATCCGCCTCCACCCAGTCGACCAGCAGCGTCAGCACCCGCCGCAACGCCGCATCCTGCGCCTCCACCCGCGCCTCCAGCGCCGCGATCCGGACCGCGACGTCGGCGTTGGCGTCGGCGTCGGCGTCGGCGTCGGCGTCGGCGTCGGCGTCGGCGTCGGCGTCGGCGTCGGGAGCGGTGTCGGTCACATCGGCCGCCACCTTCCCGTCGTCATCCCGGCCCTGTGCCGGGATCCACGGTTCCGCCTGCTCCATCGACTGTGCTTCGGCAGCGCTCTTCACCTCGGCGCCGTCAGAGCCGGACGAGCCCTCACCCGCATTCCCCCGCGTCGCCAGCGTCATCCACCCCGGCGCCGCGATCGGCTCCCCCTCACCCGGCTCGTCCGCCACCGGCTCCACCACCGCCCCCGGCAGATCGGCGGCCAAGTCCGCGACCACCGCCTCCACCGCAGCGGCGTCGATCAGCTCCAGCCCCTCGACCGCGGCATGCAGCATCACGCGCCCGGCGAGCAGGTTGAGCCGCCGCGGCACCCCGCCCGACCCCGCATGCAGCGCTGGAAACGTATCCGCCGCAAAATCCGGCCGCCCGCGCCACCCCACCACCTGCAACCGGTGCGCGACATAGTCGGCGACCTCGTCCTCCCCCATCGGGTCGAGATGGTGGATCGCGATCACCCGCTGGCGCAGCTGCTCCAGCCGCTCCGACCCGTGCAGCCGTTCGCGGAACTCGGGCTGGCCGACCAGCACGATCTGGAGCAGCGCGTGCCCCCCCGCTTGAAAGTTGGACAGCATCCTGAGCTCTTCCAGCGCGGCGATGCTCAGCGCCTGCGCCTCGTCGACGAACAGCAGCACCCGCTTGCCCTCGCGCGCCACCGCGTGCAGCCCGCGCTCGATCGCGAGCAGCAGCTGCGCCTTCGCCATGCCCGCCGGATCGACCCCCAGCTCGGCCGAAACTACGCGCAACAGGTCGTCGGGCTCCAGCGCGGTCGACACCAGCCGGATCGCATGCAGCCGCCGCCGGTCGAGCGTGTCGGTCAGGTGCCCGACCAGCGTCGTCTTGCCCGCGCCGATATCGCCGGTGATGACCATGAAGCCCTCGCCCTGCGCCAGCCCATAGCCGAGATACGCCATCGCCTTGCGATGCGTCGCGGTCTCGAACCAGAAGCGCGGGTCCGGCGTCAGCTGGAACGGCCGCCCGGTCAGCCCGAAATGCTCGAAGTCCATCGTCCAAGCCCCTAGAAAGTATAGCGCGCGGCAAGCTGCGCCGAGGCGGTCAGCGAACTGTCGAAATCGCCAACCTTGAAACTGTACAGCCCGACCGACGCGGTGGTGCCGAGCCGCCCGAAGCTGTGGAAATAGCTGCCCGTCACCCCCAGCGAGTAGACATCCTCCGACCCTTGCAGCTCGCTAGTATAATAATTGGCGAACGCGTTGGCGCTGACGCTGCTGACCGGCGACAGGGTGCGCGCCCAGAACGCCTGCGCGTAATAGCTCTCGTCCTCCAGCCCATAGACGACGATCCCGGCGGGCAGGTTGCGCGGCGCGTACAGCTTGCGGCTGGCATAGCCCGCGCCGATGCCGAAGGTGTTGAGCCCCCGCACCGCGGTCAGCACCCCGTCGACGCCGCGCGCGCGATAGCTCGAGGTGTTGATCGACTGGAACACGTCGGACAGGCACCCGCCCGGCTGGGTCGCCTGCGTCCCGAAGATGCAGCCGTTATACTGTTGCGAAAAGCTTGCGTCGCGCGCGGTGATGAAGCTGGTCGGCAGGCCCGTCAGCCCGTTCCGCAGCTGCCGGCCAAAGGTGGTGACGGTATCGTACACTCCGATCGCCAGCCCGACATTGGCCGACGCCTGATAGGTCACCGACCCGGTATAGCTGACCGAGCCGTAGCGCTTGCCGACATGCCCCTCGACATGGGTGCGCCGGTTGGGCCGCCACACGACGCCCGCGTCGTAATAGACGCCATCGGTCCGGTATGCGATCCGCCGCGGGCTGTTCGGGTCCTCGACGAAGCGTCCATCCTCGTCCAGCACCGGCACCCCGCCGGCGCCGAGCAGCGCCGCACGCTGGCTGGTCTCGATCCGCTCGTATCCGACGCCCGCGGTCAGCGCGACATAGGGCGACACCGGCGCCAGCACGTCGCCCCGCCCGAACCACCCCTCGTAGCGCTGCGACAGCTGCCCCGCATCCTCGCGCTCCCACCCGCCCGACACCGTCAGCGCGACCGGCAGGACGCCACTGCGCGGGGCCGTGCCGACGCTCGCGAACGCCTGCTGCCCGAGAGAATCGTCGTAATAGTCGAGCCGCCCCAGCCCCGGCGCGAGCCCGCCGGCCCCCGGTGTCTCCACCTTCGTATAGCCGATCCGGTACAGCGCGTTGAACGTCACGTCGCCGGTCTGGGTCGCCAGCGTCGGCCCGGCGTACAGGGCATAGACCTGGCTGATATTAGCATCGTCGCTGGTCAGGAACCCCGGCGCCGCGCCGCGGATGTCCGAGCGCGCCCGCGCCGCCAGCGCCCCCGCCTCCAGCGTCAGCGCCGGCGTCACCCGCGCCGCGACCCGCGCCAGCCCCGAATGGACGTCGCCGTCGCCGTCGTCATCCCACCCGAAACGCCGCTCATAGCGGTAGGACAGCTGCGCCGAGGTGCGCGCGGTGTCCGCCGATACGTCCACGCCCGCCGCCAGCGTCGAATAGGTGACGACGTCGTCGCCCTTCAGGTCGGCGTCGACCGTCTGCACCGCCTCCACATAGGGCTGCACGACCACCCGCCCGCGCTGGGCGGCGGCGGGGGAGGCGAGCGCGACCAGCGGCAGCGCAAGGAGACAACGGCGCATCAGCCCTCCTGTCCATAGGCGCCATAGCGCTGCCCGCCGGGGACGAAGCTGACCGCGTTGAGCATCAGCTGGATATGCTCGCACCCGTCGAGCAGCTGGACCGCGGCGCGCAGGTCGCTCTCGGGCGTCCGGTCGGCGCGCACCACCAGCATGACCTGCCCGACCAGCATCGCCAGCACCCCCGCCGGCGAGGCCGCCAGCGCCGGCGGCGAGTCGAACACCACCACCCGCCGCGGCTCGGCATCGAGCAGCCGCGACAACACGTCGCGCGTCCTGGCGCTCGCCAGCAGCTCGGTATCGGTCGTGGTCCGCGTCCCCGCGGTCAGCACCGACAGCTGCGGCACGTCGGTCCTGCGCACCAGCGTCTCGACATCAATCGCGGGGTCCGCCAGCGCATCGAGCAGCCCCGGCCCGTCGCCCAGCCCCAGCCGCCGCGGCACGTCCGGCTTGGCGACGTCGGCATCGACCAGCAGCACCTCCAGGTCGCGCTCGGCGGCGAGGCTCAGCGCCAGGTTGATCGCACAGAACGTCTTGCCGTCCCCAGGCCGCGCCGAGCACACCAGCACCGTTCGCGCGTGTTCGGGATCGCCGATCCGCCCACGCGTGACCAGCAGCTGCCGCTTTACCAGCCGGAACTCCTCGGCCAGCGCGCCTACCGGCGCGCCCGGCACGATCATCCCGTTCTCGGCCAGCATCCCCCGATCGACCAGCGCCACATCCGGATCGGGCGCGGCGAACACCGGGTCCTCGTCCGACCCCTGCGCCAGGAACTCGGCGGGGATCGCCGACAGCGTATCCACTCCCCCGTCACCCCGGCCCTGTGCCGGGGTCCACGGCTCCGCAAGTGCCGCGCTCGGTGGCACATGCGGCATGGTGGATGCCGGAACAGCTCCGGCATGACGGATGTGGGTCACCGCCCCATCCGAACTACCTTCGTCACCCCAGCCTTGAGCCGGGGTCCATGTCTCCGCGGGCGAATCGGCCTGAAGCGGATGAACCGCCCCATAATCATACCGGGCCGCCGCTCGCTCCAGCAGCGAGGGCTTGCGCACCGCACTCATGCCGCCATCCCCCGCTGCACCAGTTCCACCGTCAGCAGCAGCAGGTACGCCGCCACCAGCCCCGCGCCCCCGCCGAGCAGGTAGCGCAGCTGCCGCCCCCGCGCGTCCGACTGCGCCCGAGTCACCACCTCGCCGACCGACCCGATCACCGGCAGCCCGCTCGCCCGCTCCAGCCGCGACGCCGTCGCGAAGGTCTGCCTCAGCTGCCCCAGCGCAAACGCCGCACCCACGCCCGCGAGCAACCCCGCCACCAGCACCCCCGACAACAGCAGCATCCGGTTGGGCGCGCTGGGCTTGCCCGGCAGGGTCGGCGGATCGATCGTGTTGAACTTGACCGCATCCGCCGAGCTCTGCGCCTGCGCGCGCAACGCCACCTGCTCGCGCTGGGTGAGCAGCTGATCGTATTGCGCCTTCAGCACCTGATAGCTGCGGTCGATATCGCCCTGCTCGGCCGCGGCCTGCGGATCGTCGGTCAGCTTGGCGTTGAGCTGGTCGAGGTCGCCCTGGAGCTGGTTCTTGCGGATGCGCATCGCGGCGACCTGCGCCTGCTTGTCCGCCGCCATCGACTGGAGCGACAGGAACAGCGGATTGTCCGCACTCCCCGTCCCGCCCGCCGGTTCGCCCCGCGCCGCCGCGGTCGCCGCCGCAAGCTGCTGCTTCAACGCCACCACGTCGGGATGCTGATCGGTGAACCCCCGCGCCCGCGCATCCGCCAGCTGGCCCTGGATCGCCGCGAGCCGCGCCCGCGCCGGCCCGGTCGCGACCGCCGACCCCGCCACCGTCCGCGCCGTCCCCGCCAACTGCCCCTGCAATGCGGCGAGGCCCGAGGTCGCGGCGGCGAGATCGCCATCGACCTGGCTCATCTGCGTCCGCGCCGCGCCGATCCGGTCGGCGATGCTGCCGGTGCCGGGCAGGCTGCCGAGATAGCTGTTCTGGAAGTCGGCGCGCTTCGCCTCGGCGTCCTGCAACTGGCGCTGCCGTTCGGCGAGCTGCTTGTCGATGAAGGACAGGCTCTGCGCGTTGGACTGGCGATCGTCCGCCAGGTTCTGCTCGGCAAAGATGTCGATCAGCTTCTGGGTGATCTGCCGCGCCAGCTTGGGGCTCGCCGCGGTGGTAGTGATCTCGAACAGGTTGTCCTGCTGCGCGACGATCTTGATCGCCGACACCAGCTCCGCCGCCTTGGCCGCGACCTCCGCCTCGCTCGACACGTCCTGCGCCAAGTCGGTGCCGCGCACCACCTTCTGCAGGTTGACCGCGGAGACCAAAGTCTGGCGAATCTGGTCCAGCGTCTGCTGCTGCCCGACGCTCGTTTGGCCCGTGGCATCGGGGAGCACCTGGCTCACCTGCACGAACACGCGCGCGCGGCTCTCATAGCGGCTGGGGATCTGGCTCACTACCAGCCAGCCGAGCACGCACACCCCCCACGCCACCGACAGCGCCAGCCAGCGCCGGGTCCACACCGCATGGAGCGCCAGCCGCGCCTCGTCATAGATGCCGTTCACGCGTCCGGCCTCAGAACATCGACTCGGGGATGATGATGACATCGCCCGGCTGGAGCGCGACATTGGCGCGGCTGTCGCCCTTCTTCAGCAGGCTGCCGATCTGCAGTGCGTATTCCTGCTGCTTGCCCGTATCGCGGTCGTAGCGGACCAGCTTCGCCTTGT
>Ga0325401_1000332_pt1 | contig 32731 bp, 22 predicted proteins | sample PopdelMetagenome_FD_205666 | JGI IMG/M metagenome (GOLD analysis project Ga0325401, IMG submission 205666) | Populus deltoides microbial communities from Bellville, Georgia, United States - Xylem-PdKOR-R2 | ecosystem: Host-associated > Plants > Phyllosphere > Stem > Wood/Secondary xylem | place...
TTTCCATGCCCGATCCTCATTCTGCGGACTTCCTCATCTCCCATTATGAGTCTCCTACTCTAGTCCCTCAAATATTTTCTCCCTCGGTTCCAACCAATTTCATTTAGTCACCATCTTAAAGTTTTCGGTTGTCTTGCATATCGCTACTCACCATAACATTGCTCCTTTGTTGCCACCATTAGTCAGGACATTGAGCCCTGCTCTTACACATAAGCTGCTTCCATTCCACAGTGGCAAGCTATCATGCAATCTGAATTGGCAGCCTTGGAAGCTAATAACACTTAGTCCCTCACTTCTATCCCTCCTGGAAAAAACACCTATTAGATACCACTGGATCTACAAAATCAAACGCCATTCAGATGGCACCATTGAGCGTCACAAAGCCCAGTTGGTGGCGAAGGGTTACACACAGGTAGAAGGTACCGACTTCCATGACACTTTCTCTCCTACTGCTAAAATGATTACCGTCCGTTGTCTGTTAGCTTTAGCAGCAGCACAAAATTGGTCCTTTCACCAGCTAGATGTGCACAATGCTTTCCTTCATGGTGATCTCCATGAAGAAATTTATATATGTCCACCTCCTGGTCTTCAGCGATAGGGGGAGAGTTTGGTATGTCGCCTCAATAAGTTGTTGTATGGATTAAAGCAAGCTTCCCGTCAATGGTTTGCTAAATTCTCTGTAGCTATTCAAGCTGCCGGATATGTTCAGTCTAAAGCAAATTATTCATTATTCACGTGTCGCAATGGTAAATCCTTTACCGCATTGTTGATATATGTTGACGATATTCTGATCACAGGTAATGACCTCAAGGCTATATACACTCTTAAGAGATTTCTGCATAGTCGTTTCTGAATTAAAGATTTGGACGATTTGAAATATGTTCTGGGCATTGAGGTATCTCGATCACAAAAAGGTATTTCTATCTCACAACATAAGTACACTTTGGAAATTTTAAAGGATGATGGGATTTTGGGTGTTAAACCTGTAAATTCTCCTATAGAACAAAACACAAAACTCTCAGATGCAGGTGATTTACTTAAAGATCCATCTTAATATAGGCGTCTTGTGGGGCGTCTAATTTACTTGACCATTGCCCGACCGGATATCATGTATTCTGTACATGTGCTAAGTCGATTTATACATGCACCACACAAACCACACATGGAAGCTCCCTTGCGTGTGTTGCGTTATCTGAAAGGTGCTCCAGGATAGGGTTTGTTTTTCTCTTCTCAAAATGATTTGTCTCTGCGAGCTTTTTGTGATTTAGATTGGGTTGATTGCCCAATAACTCGAAGATCCACTATAGGTGATTGTGTTTTTTTGGGATCTTCACTTGTTTCTTAGCGAACAAAAAGACTCGAGCCATAACAGGTACATGTTGCGAGTTATCTTTGTTACGTTCATTGTTAAAAGATTTACGGATATTGCATCCGAAACCAGCATTGCTACACTGTGACAACAAAGCAGCTTTACATATAATGGCTAATCCAGTTTTCCATGAGAGAACCAGACATATAGAAATGGATTGTCATTTATCATAACTAAATTCGTTACTTCGACAGATCAACTTGCAGATATATTCACTAAGCCATTGAAAAATGAGATTTTCTCTACCATGATTCGCAAGTTGGGAGTTCTCGACATTTACTCTCCAACTTAAGAGGAAGTGTTAAGAAATAATCAATAATATCCCAATGTTTATGTAATGGTTTAGAAAACAAATATGTAGACCTGTTCTGTCAACTATACCTATTCCTATTGTAATTCATATTCCTAATATGGCGTAGAATAATTATAAGAAAACACTTGTATATAAGCGGTAGAGTATTATTCAATAAAGTACTGGCAAATCTTTTCCTTCTCTGTTTTCACAGTTTTTCAAAGTAAACACAATCTGTACAGTCTTGTGTCGGTAATGTAAACATAATGCATCGTGTGGAAAACATTCTCATATCTTAAAAGTCGGGTAAAGTAGTTAAAATGCTTATTTGAACTTTAAACACAATTAACAACGTCGGCCCCTCCATGCTTGAAGAAGATGCTCTTTGCTCGTAATGGATTGGATACTTCTGAAGGAATCTTTCCACAGCTTTTCTAGATTAAATACATGAGTTGTGTACTGCTGGTGCAGTGTAAAAAAACATACGTGTATTCCATGCTTGAGCTTCAAAATCTGAACTCGATCTCTTTAATACAACCTAAGTCCCCCCCACCCCCCCCGTGTTCAATAAATATTTCTCTTCTTACTTCCCACTGAGCTTGGAACTCCACAATCTATGGATCTAATCTGTTTCTTCATTGCTCATTTATTCATATCAGGTAACTGGTGGATATTGAATAATGTTTCTATATGTTTTCTGTTCTAGAATCTAAATTAACAAGTTGTTAACCATATTATATATCCGCAAGCAGGTGTTGTTTCAACAACTTTTTCAGTAACAAACAAGTGCAACTACACGATATGGCCAGGGTTTCTGGCAAATGAAGACGATCCTCCTGCATCTATCTCTAGCTTCTCCCTTCAAAGGGGACAGTCAAAAACCATATCAGCACCAGTTTCCTGGGGTTATCCTTTTTGGGGCCATACATATTGCACTGAAGAATCCACAGGAAATTTCTCCTGCATCACAGGTGATTGTGGTTCTGGCAAACTAGAATGTTCAGGAAACGGCACGGCTACTTCTGCCATACTGCCAGAGTTCAAGCTTGTTGATTCTGGTGGGCTTTATTTTATTTCTTTTTCAATGTTAATCTTGTTGTGCCTTTAGCCCGCCTTTCCTTGTTGCGGCCTTCTGATCAGAATTGTACAAGTGTAGGATGCGTGGCGGATTCGAACGTAGCATATTCTTCAGAGCTCAAGGTTAATAGTTCCGGTGGGGAGATCGATGCGTGCAAGTGTGTGTGCAAAGCATTTGGATCACCACACAATTGTGCATCAGTCAATTACCAAATTATTTTCTGCGCAGGTAAATTTACCATTTCTCAATCTTGTAGCATTTTTTCGAGTTTGGTGTTCTATTTTAAATCATTTTGATATCTAGGGATAGTTTGGTTTAGATGAAATCATGAAGAGTTAAGAAAGATTGCAGAAAATGGAAGTTGGTTCTATCCTAAAAAGAACAAAAAAAAAAAAAAAGGATGCTTCATATGGTGACTTTGGAAAGAATTTGAAAAATAATACCGTGGAACTCTAGCATACACACTAATTTTTCTTATTCTATATATTTTAATTTTCTTTTGTTGTTTGATTTACACCCTCCTTTTGGCTTTTGATTTTAATTGGTGCCTAGCTCTATCAAGTGTTTTGATTAAGACATCCTCGATGATTATTCACTACTAAAACTTCATGACTACATTTAATATAATTCTTTAAATCTCGCAAATGACATTCCAATTTAAAGTTTATAAAACCCAAATCACATGTGGAGTGTCAATCAGGAAGCTTTATATTTTTAATTAATACAATGGATTAATTTTAATAATATTACTTTTAATTCAATATTTAATAATATTGAACTTACTATAAAAAATTTATTTGGAAGGCGTTATTTCAATCAAGTGCATGCCAAATAATAGTAAAAAATGAATTTTATGTATTATAATTTTAATGACTATTAAATCTAACTAAACATCATTGTTTTTATTGATAAAAATGTAAAATATGAAATTTGTAAATGAGAGATCACTTATAAAAAATTAAACTATTATTTCTAATTACAAAAATTATATATAAGAAATTTATACCACACTTGAAATCCATAATATTTATTTAATGCAGTAAGAAGTGAAGTTATTTTTTTATTTTTTATAAGCAAATAAATATATTTTAAGAATTAGATGAGCTAACCAAATGAAATGCAAGTCATTAATTATATTTTAATAAAATAAAATAAATATAATTTATTTTATTTTTATATAGTCTCTGGTGCATGCATTAACCAATATACATGCCAAATTCGAGGGAAGCATATTTGTTTTGATAAGCCATAAAGATAAAGCCTAATGAAGGTAAAAATAACCAACCCGAGAGGTCGGACAAAACAGAGAAGATAAAGAAAATGGTTACAGGTGAAATAATCAAAATAACATAAAGATCACTAAGCTGCACATTCAAGCAACCAAATCTCTAATCCCTTCCATTGTCGACTCCTGATCTTCCAACAAAAATGTCTTCTGCAAAGAAACGTATATATGACAAACTTTATAGAGTTACGGTAATGCAGAGATGTTCGATTTCTTTCCAAGTAAAACGCAGTCCTGTTGAAGTATGGTTTCGTCCTTTCATCATTGTCTTTTTGATTGATTCATCCATTTGCAGCAAAAACTACTACTCCAAGAAGACGTTCGGCATCCGAGTCCATCACAACCTCCACAACAGTTTCAGCAAATGCTACTGCAAATGGCGCTGATTCGACGTCCGAGTCCATCGCAACCAGCCCCACATCTTCAGTGAAAGCTTCTGCAAAAGGCTCCAATTCATCGAGCAGTGCAAAAGTAACTACAACTAGCGTAACGGTGAAAACGCTAAGCCCCATGGCATTCCCTCCAAGCCCTTTGCCAGATGAGAAAACACCAAGCCCTTTGCCAGATGAGAAAACACCAAGCCCTATGCCATTCCCTCCAAGCCCTTTGCCAGATGAGAAAACACCAAGCCCTATGCCATTCCCTCCAAGCCCTTTGCCAGATGAGAAAACACCAAGCCCTTTGCCAAAAACAAGGCCTAATACTACTTCAAGAAGACGCTTGGCACCGATTATAGCAGGAGTAATAGGTGGTGCTCTTCTCATCATTTTCCTCATAGTGATTCTTATTTTGAGGGCTAGGTGGTGGGAGGAATCTGAGAAAAATGAGGATTTGGAAGCTGATGATATAAGGCAAGTCCCAGGAACGCCTGTGAGGTTTTCATATGAAGATCTCCGTGTTGCAACTCATGATTTCAGTGAAACACTTGGAAAAGGAGGTTCCGGATCTGTGTTCAAAGGAGTACTGCTAGATGGGACTCATGTTGCTGTGAAGAAGTTGGACAAATTAGGCCAAGATATGAGTTCATTTCTAGCAGAAGTTGAGGCAATTGGAAGCATTAACCATTTTAATTTGGTAAGATTGATAGGATTTTGTGCAGAGAAATCATCTGGGCTTTTGGTTTTCGAGTATATGAACAAAGGATCCCTGGATAAATGGATTTTCAAGAATGACCAAGGATCTTGCCTCGATTGGCAGACCCGAAATAAGGTTGTACTTGGCATAGCAAAAGGGCTGGCTTATCTTCATGAAGACTGCCAGAAGAAAATAATACATTTCGATATAAAACCGCTGAACATTCTCTTGGATGCAAATTTCAATGCCAAGATTTGTGATTTTGGGTTATCTGAGCTAGTTGATAGAGATACGAGCCAAGTTCAAACCCGAACCAGAGGAACCTGTGGATATATTGCTCCAGAATGTTGTAAAATACCACCAGGTCGCATCACAGTAAAAGTTGACGTATACGGTTTCGGAATTGTTCTCCTGGAAATAGTTTGTGCACGCAAAAATTTTGATCACACACAACCAGAATCTGAAAATCATTTGCTTAGGATGTTACAGAAGAAAGCTGAACAAGATAGGCTCATAGACATTGTGGAGAATTTGGATGATCAGTACATGCATTGTGATAGAGAGGAAATAACCAGGATGATAAAGATTGCTGCTTGGTGTTTGCAAGATGACCCGGAAAGAAGGCCTCTCATGTCAGCAGTTGTGAAGGTGTTGGAGGGTGTAATGGAGGTAGAATCAAACCTCGTTTATAAGTTTCATCATGCGTTGATAACTCCTGCTGTTAATCACCATACATCTCCACAGCCACAAGCATCTGTTCTTTCTTATCCCAGATGATGTAGCAGTGAATCTGTCTTTTGACAGAAATAAAATTCATCAAGCCTGTCAACATTTGTATTGTTTTTCCATGTTATCCTAAACTAAGCACAGTTGTTTTTTGAGTGTTCATGCTTATTTCTCATAATAAAGATTGTAGAGTTGTTTGAAATTGCAAACCTGTCAGTGCAACTGTATTCTTTTGTTTTTGGAGAATGAGATATATATGGAACTGCATTCTCAAAGTTGAAATAGAAGTAGATAATAAACAAGGTAGGTACAAAAGTGCAAGATTTAGGCACATAGCTTCCACCCAAAAATATATTGATAGGCCGTCGCGGGGAAACGATGTCATTAGTGTGATTTTCGGCTGATTTCTTTTGTTCAGCTCTCCTCTTATTCTAAAGCTGTAAAGAAATTCTCAGAAGCTTTAGAAGCCTAAATACCTTATAAAAATTCTTTAATATTAATACTTTAAAGATAAATTAAAAATATTATTCAAAGTATCAAATTATCAAATCTCGCTATATAATTCATGTTATTGCAAAGCATAAATCTTGACTTGATTTCATGAATAAATCAAGTTATCACATATCAAATTCAAAAGATAAATCAAAGCAATGTTTATTTTTTTATAAAAATATTTTAAATAAAAATTTTGTTCAGTCATATATTTTAATAAAATAAATATTTTTATATGTGTGCTTCTTTAATTTTAGGTGTTTAAAATTATATCTACAAATACAATACGCAGCAACACTTCTGTGGTTGTCACTGTTACCTTTCTAGTCTACATCTAAATCCTTGAAGGGATTTATTAGTCTATGGAGTAAATTGTAGACCAAATGAAATTATGTGTTTGAGATATTGAAGAATTCTCTTTATTACTTGCCAATGAGCATCCGTTGGTTGGTGCTTGAATTTATTGACATAGTGAAAATTCTATGCAATATCTAGATGTATAAATCCAACATAATATAGGGCTCTAACAGTGCTTTTGTAGAATTAAGGATCATTGAATTTAGATCTTTTAAATTTGGATAAGTGACTGGTGGTAGACATCGGTGTTGCATAAGGTTTTGTTTTATCCATGCTTACCTTTATGAGTAGGTTTGCAACATCCTTTATTTAGGTGAGAAAAATGTCAGGATCGTGATGTAAAGTTTCAACACTAAGAAAGAACATTGAACTCATTAGCCATCACCTCATGCCACTAAGGTTATTTAAAGGCTTTTGTATAGAAAGTTGCTTTAGCAATAAGTACATGAGGAAAATGGTACTTGATATATCCAGCATAAGATGTCTTTAGTTTGAGATTGATGGTCTATGACCTTGTGGTCATTCTGTCTGTGTGAAGTAGAAGTTGTTGTGTTACTGGAAGTAGAACTACACGGGTCAGTAACAAAAGCTGAGTTTGAAAGTGCATGAATCTCTATAGTATTGACAACATCTACAGGGTGATGTACCATGGCTATGTCGTTTTACAACTGATCAAATATAGTTGGTGTCCCTCTAGGTTGAGAAAGTTTAGTCCTTGTAAAACAATTAAGAGTATATGTGTATAGAGGATTTATAGATAATGGGAGATAAACTGTCTTAATAGAAAGGATAGTAGGAGGAGTTAGATTTTATAAGTAGAAAGAGCAATTCATCAACGACTACGTGTCTAGAAATATAGATTTTTCTTGTAGACATGTTAAGACATTTATAACCCTAATGTTAGAGACTATAACCAACAAAGATGCAAGTTTTTAAGCGAAAAAACAATCTTATACTAATTGTATGGTCATAGATTAAGACAGCAAGCACAACCAAAAACATGCATAAAGTTATAATTTTGTTTTTTTATAGGTTTTTTCAGAAAATGATTGATTCTTTAAAACTTTTATAGGTAATTGATTTATGATATATATTGCCGTTTGAAATGCATCTTCCCAATATCGTTATGGAAGATTTGAGTTAACTAATATGACAAAACCTATTTCAATATTTTCACGATTACATCTTTCAGCAGAATTCATTTGTTAATGAGTACAAGGGCATGCATGCAATATGATGATCAATTCCACATGGTTCAAAGTAATTATTTAAATGGTAAAATTCATTGCCCCGGTTAGTTTGAACTACTTTAATTTTGGTATCAAAATGTATTTCAACATACTTCTGAAATTAAAGGAAAATATTTTCAACTTCAGGATTTTGTTTGAGTGGAAAAAGCCATATAAATTTGGTGTAATCATCTAAAAATCACATATAATATCTTGAATTATAACTAGAAGTAACTTCACTACTCCCTGTACATCTGAAAAAATAAATTGTAAGGGTTTAGTAACATGATGAATAGATTTTTGAAAGGGCAAATTGTGGCTTCTCACAATCACAGCAAATAGAATGCATTTTATTGAATGCAACATGAATTTTATTTGAGTTCATTACTTAGTACCCATGTTTTGCATCAAGAACTAATTCAGAACTACTTTAAACCAGTATCAATGAAGTAAAGAGAACAAAACTGAAAAAACCTGAATCCAGTGTCTTATATATGGAAACAGCAGTTTAACTGGAAGTAAGAATGAAAGTACATTTGCAATCCCCTATTTCTTTGTAAGCTCAACAAATTCTTGATTTGAACAACAGAAATTAAAAAACAGAATTTTGGCCTTTCTTCTTTCTACACAGAATGCTCACTCAGCCGCACCAAAACTCAGCTGGTTGCACTTTCTTCTTGAAGAAGTGGGCTAACAATGTTTTCATATGTTAGTTTATCAGGAACAACTCCCTTAAGCACCATGTAGTCATGCAATTCAATTACCTCTTCAGCACTGCAATTCTTGTTGATGTTGATAACAAGAGTTCTATATGTTATATTATCGGGAAGCACACCCCATAGGACCATCATCGTCATCAGTTCCTTTGCTTCTTGAACACAACCAAACTTACACAAAAACTTGATCAACGTGTTGTAAGTGGCACTGCTTGCTAAAATTCCAGCATTTTGCATTAATGTTGATAACTTAAATGCCTTGTCAAACTTCCCACAGTTGAAATATCCATTTATCAGGGTGTTATAAGTTATGGTGTCAACTAAACCCATCCTCTGTAATACATCTACCAAAGATCTTGCAGCATCCACCAATCCATCCTTACATAAACCATTTATAATAGAATTGTACATTAACAAGTTGGGTTTTTCCTCACCCTTCACCATTTTGTCATAGACCTGAACCGCACTTTCAATGTTCCCTTCCTTGCAGTGCCCATCGATCAAAATACCAAATGTAACAACATCAGGAACCAAGCCACGTACATACATCCTGGCCAACAGTTGCCTGGCTGCAGCAAAATTGTTGCTTTTGCATAAGAAATTGATAAGAATATTGTGTGAAAATGCATCTTCAATGAGGTTATTTTCTAGAAATTGATTAAGGAATTTAAGAGCTTTGGTTATATAGCCATTTCTGCAAAGACCCCTTGTGAGGATTGAACAGGTGAATTTATCAAGGGGTATCTGCTTATCTGACATGTCAGTGAATACCAAAGAAGCTCCATCCACGTCTCCTTCCATGTAAAGCCAATGCATAATTGAGTTATACACCACAGAATTCGGCAGCAATCCCCTTTCCACCATTTCATCACATAGCCTAAGTGCCTCCTCCAAACACCCTGTTCGTGAATACCCTTCAATCATGGTTGCATAGGTCCTCACATTAGGCTCAATATCTATTTTCATCATTTCATTCCTAAGTTCTTCTGCCACAGTTATCCCCCCTATTTTGCAAAACCCATCTATGAGACTGTTATATGTTACAGAATTGGGCTTGATAGATCCTGCAGACATTATTTCCATCTTCCTAACAAGCTTCAAGGCAAGGTCCATGTCACCCATCTTGCAAGCTCCATCAACCATCATGTTAAAAGTAACAACATTAGGCCAAATACCACTCTTCAGAATTCGATAGAACACAGACAGTGCTTCTTGTAATTTACAATCCTTACAAAGAGCATGCACAACCAAGTTGAAAGTATTTACATTCTCCATATACCCATAAGAAACTATTTCCTTATACACCATCCAAAACCTATGGATCTCATTCACCTTAATGAGATGGCTCAAAAAGTTATTCCAGGCATGAATTGTAACCCAGCAACCCTCTATTTGCAACTTCTTGATCACTTCATAAGCACCCACAGTAGCCCCTATTTGAGTACAAGCACGAACCAATGCATCAAAAACAGCAGGACTTGATTCACAGATTCCATAACTATTATTCAATGCTTCTAGAACCTCCAGAGGAGATAAGCCATTTACAGTCATCAAATTCCCCATAAGAGACAAGGCATCGTCATATCTCCTCGAATTAACCAGAACATGAATTACACTGCATGAAATCTCCAAAGAGTGCAAAACACTCTTTTTCTCTCCAACCCAATTGTAAAACTCCAAAACTAACTGAGGCGTGTTCTGAAACTCACAAACAACACGACTCACTAATGCACTTGTTAGACTCGCCAAATTTTTCTCCAAGAAATTCCATCTCCTTTGTTTAAGATTAACACAAATAGCTCTAAGAACAACATCCTCAGAAATCGGGTTCAAAATGCTCTTACCCAAATGAAAACTACGTTCCAAGAAACACTTTCTTTTAATTAAAAAGGAGCTTAATAACATAGAAAGCAGGCCACTCAATCCATAAAAACAATCTAGTAACTGCAACACAAAACCAAAACATAGAAAACCCATATCAGCTAATCATAAAAAGACTCAGTCTTTATCTACTTAGATTCATTGTTATTAACAAACTTTAATAAACAGAAGCTCGAAAACATACTAAAATGATATCAACTTAAATCACCAAATGAACAAATATCTAAATACAACACAACATTTAACAAGATATACTCTCTATGAGGGGAAAAATACATTTTTTTCCGATAAAGTTTGCTCCTTTATCTACTATAACTTATAATTCTCTACTATTTTAAAAGATGAGCCCTGAATAGTAAAACCACAAGCTTTATAAGCAAAAAGAAACATGGGTTTTGCACGACAACAGAAAAAGACCAAGAACAACAGTAAAATAAAGCATTTGAAGTGCAAGAGAGTTGAGATGAAAATCACACCTTTTGAAGCTTCCTTCGTGCAAAATGGAAGAAGCAGAGGAGTTGCTCTGTTTAGTTTTCTTGCTGTCTTTCAGGCAGCTAAAATGCTTATAACTTTGGGCCTTTGGGGTGAAAGTGAAATCAAGTCTAGGCTAATAGATTTGCCATTATGGTTTGCTTGCTTAATTCATGGGCCTCTTATCATGGCCTTACACTTCTTCTTTTTTCATCTATATTTGCCATTTACCTCTCTTTTTCAATAAATATTTTGTTTCCAAATATTTTTTATATTTATCTCAAAATAGTTTTTCACATAATATCTCTGAGTTTAATAAGAGGTCATTAAACCCCCAAATATCTTAAAATTAGATAGTGTTTTATTAACATTTTGTTTTGACTATAATTTATGGTTTGATGTTCAAGAGAAGATGATTATTGGTTTCATGAAAAGAGCATGTGTCTATATATAATATGATAACATAATTAAAACAACTATATTGTAAATTTAAATTTCTATACACTATTCTTATGTCATCATAAAGAATTATAAAACATACACATCAACTTGAACGTATGTATTATTGTATGTAGTGAAAGAGACGTAACATGAAGTTAGATGATGACACAATTAAACCCTCTTTTTTTTTTTTTTTTTTGCCTTCAAGTTTTACCAGAACTCAATTCGAATTCAAGCTCGACCCAAAAGTTTTTAGCCATTCGAGATCCCTTTGAATCGGTATAGAGTACTGAAATTGTCATCTCTCTCTATGAGAAAAGAGTATGAATAAGGCCATCCCTGTCCTCGACAAATGCACCAGTAACTATTCCTAGCAAAACGGGAACAAATTAATCACATAAAACTGAAGAGTGGATTCCTTCTTTTTCTTTACAATGGGTCGAACGACCTTCTGAATAATATTTGAATAAATAAATATTCTTCATCTTCATGCATACAATCCAAGGCGAAGATATAAAAATTTGAGGTTGGAAGGGTTCAAAAAAACATGATGAGATATAAAAATCATTTATAGTTATCAAACTTTGTGGTTGGTAAGTTAACTTTTTATATTAATTTTTTTTATTTATTAAAAATATATTGTTTTGATATTTTTTTTAATAAAAACATAAAATAACATCACTTTAAATATTTTAAAAAATTTTGAAACCTAAGTCAAAGTCGTTTTAAGTGTTTTTTTTTATAAAAAAAAAAAAAAAAACTTTAAGACCCAAGTGAATAACCTGTACAGTCCACAACTCTAATCTTGAGCTAGGTTTTATAATAAAAATTATAAAATAATTATTGATTTTGGGTTAAAATATAACAATTTTAAAACTAAAATACGCCATTTTATAGAAGAAGAAAAAATAGTAAATCTTCTATAGAATAAGTATCAAAATTTCTATGATATAAGTTGGCATAAAAATACCTTATACCATGGATTACCTGTCTCTTAAAACCGTCCCTCCCCGCTGACCTGCAACTTCTGCTAGAGCTACCCTCCATTTCTGCACCTTACCCACATCATCCTTGAAGTTAATTCCATGGTCATCAAAGGCAGTGGCATAACTCCCTGTTTTTTGTGCAACATGATCTGGATCCACATCATAGAAAGCAGGCAGAACAACGTGTCCAGCAGCTCTCCTACGTTTCATGATCAACACAACTTAATTCATCTAGGCAACATTCCGAAGAAGCAAAGTCATTTGATAACACAATCACTGACATTTTCGACATTTGTATTGTTGTCTCTGTCCCTGTGCTTTCAATGTCTTCTACTCTTAGAATATTATTGCCATCTGATCTGAAGAACATGTAAAGTTCTCACATTGTCATTTCACTATGGAGGTAAAAAAAGGAACCCGTTGTGGAATATGTTACACCACTAAAACTCAAGAGCACCTCGTAAATATAGGGAGATGATGGAGCAGCACCCATATGGAGTCAAGAAAACTTTTCAAAGATATGGATGTATATGAGGATTAAATTATGAAAAAGCAAAATTGAGAACCGAAGGAGAAAGAAAATGAGATTGATCAGGGGTTAACAGAAGCATTTTGGGCCGGGTTATCAAAAGGATGCATAGAAGTGGGTTAGAGAAGTATTTGATTATGTGTTTATAGATGAAAAATTGTTCCAAAAATATCAGTTAAATCACTGAAGAATATGTGTGCAAAAGCTCTCATTACGTTAATTTCTGTTTACAATTTCTGTTGTACCGTGACACAAATGGCAGAATTAATGCTGGTGGTAGTTGGCAGCAGCATAAATGATGGCAGTTGGCTGCTAGAAGAGCCATAAGTAAGGCTCTCATCTTATCTATAAATAGAGAGTTTGAGAGAAAAGTTGATACAGCCAATTAAGTAGAACAAAAGGAGAGGGAGAGAGAGCTGCTTTGGCAGCAGAAGGGGTTGTCTTGGGCAATAGCTTGTAGTGACAAGCTGACTGGGAGAAATGAGAGTTGAGTTGAGTGTGTACCTCCTCCTTCATTGTAGTAAAACCTTGTTTTCTCAATCTAATAAAATTGGTTTCTTCATATATGTAGGCAAGTTGTACGAACTACATAAAAATATTGTGTTGATCAGTCCCTCTATGGGCAATATTTTAGCATCCAATCCGTTACAAATTGATATTAGAGCATGGTAATGAATAGTAGTGTTTTGATCTTTGCCTAGAAATGAAAGTGGTCGAAATATATTTTTGCACATACCATTGTGAAGAGAAGACCAACGGTGAAAACGGCGTGCAAATTGAAGCTAAAACAAATTAAGTCATATAGGCTGGTCAAAGTTTGCTCAAAAACATCAGCACACCACGTCAACATGCATGGTTGGCATGCCACGTCACCATCTAATTAGATTCCAGTGATGACGTCATCAAAGTGGGTCCTACCGAACACCCTAGCTAGCTGAGTTGAGTCACGTGAAGCCAAGCTGAGTCAAGGGATAGGATCCAACGTGGGTGATATCCTATATATATGCAACTAGATTTATGATGGAATCTAGACCATTCATCAAGGTAGATTTGTTTTGATCAAATCATTATTGTCTAAAACGTGATCAGGATAATTTCAGACTTGGTTTCTAGTAATTTAGTCATTATGGATGCAACAGTACAGTCCAATCATTAAGATTTGAGCTAAACGTGGTGCGGGTGGTGATATAATGAGATAAATTGCATGATAGAGAGGGCAATATTAGGAGGTCATCTTGGTGGGTGATGGTGCTGAAGAAAAAAGAGATGTAATAGATGGAGCTGCTGATATGGTCATCAAGGACACCTATTTTAACTCAAAGATATGTAATAGATGGAGCTGCTGTTAAATATAGATGAGAAATAGAAGAAACCTGGTGAGCAAAAAATGCATTGGTGCTTAGAAAAAAAAAAAAAAAAGTGTAGCTGGATCCAACGAGGTGATGAAAAAATAAGACAGGTTAGAATTAGAGAAGAGGATTGAATTCTAGACACTGGCCATGGTGGTGAAGAAATAGCTAGGACCTCACCTAGTCTACAAGCTAGCATTGCTCTTCGCAAACCCTTACAGGTAGGTACATTTTAATTCACTGGCTGTGACCTGTGAGCTGTGAGTGAATATGCCTCTCTTTCAGTGCTTAATTTCATTCTGTGCGCGCGCGCGCGCGCGCGTGCAATATCGATCTAAGTCTACCTTATAATAGCATGTAGACTTCCATCTTAGTGCTTAATTTCCATGTAGACTTCCATCTTTGTTACTATATTTTTTTTTATTGGATTCCTGCAATGTATTTCAAATACTTGATTATTACCATTAATTATTCTGTTTAATTAATAATAATTCCACTAGCATTCCTTCTTCTTTTATGATATAAATCACATAATTCACGATTAACTAGGAATTAAGAAAAATTCATTTCACTAGCTAGTATTCTATTTAACTACTAATGTCTAGGTAAAGTTCAATATTTCTACGTACCTTGCATTGTAGGAGAACAATGACGAACGTTTATGATTTATCTGAAAAAGTTAAGCAATTGTGGAATGAATGGGAGTTTCGTGCCTTGATTTTGCTAAGTCTCTCTTTGCAAATCTTTCTCGTCTTCTTCGGAAGAAAACGAAAGCACGTGGCTGCAGCCTGGCTCCGGAATTTTATTTGGTTAGCATACTTGTCGGCAGAGTGGGTGGCAACTCTTTGCCCGTATCCAAGGAGGTACAGAAACAAACTGTGCCAATCCAAACCCAGACTTTGTCCCTGTATTTTGGGCAGCAACCCTCCTTGTACACCTTGGTGGCCCGGATGCTATTACTGCATATTCAGTACACATAACCAACTGTGGTTAAGGCAGCTACTTCAACTAGTAACCCAAGTTGCGGTTGCATTTTATGCCTTGTTGAGGTCATGGTGGAGCAAGGATCCACTCATATTTGTAGCCGTTCCTGTCTTTGTTTCTGGAGTAATCAAATACGGAGAGAGGATTTGGGCACTAAGATCAGCAAGCTTTGATGGTGCCGTCCCACATGAAGAAGTCCAGCGTCTAAACCAGCAACTTGATGAGAAATTTCCTTCAGCTGCCTTGCTTGACATATCTATTGAAGACATTAATAGAGCTCTAGGCTTCCATCGCATTGCAAGTCAGATTGTGCATCTCCATGAAGCTCATTTATTATTCCAAATTTCGAAGATGTTATTTACCGATTACATGCTCCCATTTTCTACTCACATGACCACCTATCTTATTCTGAGTAGCAAGAATGCAGCAGACGCCTTCAGATTGATAGAGGTAGAGTTGGGATTCATGTTCGATGCACTTTATACTAAGGTGATCACAGGGCTTTGTTGGCAAGGCTTCCTTCTCCGGGCAATCAGCTGTTCATCTTCCATTGCTGCATTACTTGCATTCGCAAGAATGACCATAAACTGCCATGCTTATTCAACAACCAATATAGTTGTATCATACTGCTTGCTCGTTGGAGCCGTTCTTCATGAGATATATTCGGTCGTTTTTCTTCTTTTCTCTGACTGGGTTATGCTTTGGCTTAGCGAGCAACACAAGTGATGGGCCACTGCTGTCTGTCAAGCTATTGTTTCTTCTAATCAAAAGTGGCCATTTAACAGGTTTGATCGTAAGAAGTGGAGAGGAACTGTGGCACAACAAGAACGTATAAGTGATGAAAGGACACGGGTAAAGATGCTCTCAAACAGCTCCTTCGCATTAAAGATTTTCGAAGTTGGGAGAAAGTGGATTTGCAATTGAAAGACGCAATCTTTAATTACCTCTTACAGAAACGTTTAAGATTCAGCCATTACATACCGCTGCCCGATCCTGGCATGAATAATCTAAATGAGATATTGGCAGAGAGAGGTGATCAGGTGCTTAGGACAGAGGGATGTCTTGAAGGAAAGTTTCGTACAAGTACGGTGGAAGCAGACTTTCGTGAAAGCCTGCTGCTGTGGTACATTGCCACCGATATTTGTTACTATGACGATTCTCGCACAAATATTGGTGCTTACGTTGATCCAAATGCCAGGATAAGCAAATCCTTGTCTAATTATATGCAATATGTTCTAACTGATTATCCGTTAATGCTAACAAAAATGATTCAAGGAGAAAGGCATGAATTAACACAACAGTTTTGCTACAAAATCATTACCTTTAGCATCACGCTTGCACAAAGTTGTCTCCGCCTGAATTGGGATGCCGTAATTTACAAACAAAAAGGCCTGTGCATGACCCTCCATATTAACACAAATTAATTTACTCATGCTATATACCAGAAAGTATTTACATAATAAATGGAAAGGGTCGAGAAGAAAACCCTCCTAGCTTTGTTAGCATGTCTAAGAAATCCCGACCCCTGAGGTAAGTTAGCAAGGAAGATGGTAGATGCCAATCAAATTACTCTGCACTTGGAGTCCAGCTTTGACACCAGATTCTCACTTGTCAATAGTCAGCAAGTTCCACAAGGAACACAAATAGTTAACCCAGGCTCATCAACTAAGTGAGAGAATAATTGAAAACGCAGCAATCAACCAAACTTATCTTGATCGAGCCCGCCATTTTCGGTGGCTGTTCCAGTGCCCAATTTTGTATTTGTTCCACCATTTTCAGCAACTGTTCGAGTGCCCAAATTTGTATTTGTTCGGCACATACGCTTCCTGGGTTTCCTCAGTGTTGAAACAGCTAGAGGACCCAGACTAAGTTGCTGTGCCATGTCAGAAACATTCTTCTGTGTTTCAACTTTTGTGATCGGTGTTGTCTTCTTGCACAATCTGTTGGGACGACAAGGAGATAAATTTTTGGCTGCGGGGCTGTCATTAATTGCACCCTTTTCATGCAGAGTCTTCATTCTTGGAGAGTCAACAGCTGCACGTGAATCTAAACTTAACCAAGAACTACTTGTAGTCTCCTTCCCTAAGCTTGTCAGACTCAGGTTTAATAAAGGACTGCCCTTTCTAAGAATAGAAGGCTTGCCACGAGAATGAACAGGGCTCCTCAACTTCCATTGTTGATCACCATAATCTTCAGCATTTGTAACTTCTTCCATTGCAAAACTTTGAGCATCCTATGAACAAGTAATTAATGGGGAAGTTAGCCAAAATTTTAGTGCAACAGAGGATGGACAAAACCCCAAACAGAAAACATAAATCAACATCAGTCAACATGAGAACATAGTAATGCCCTCACTGCATTAGATTTAACCAAAAAACAGAGAGAAAAAGTGAGAAAAAAGGGGGGCAACATGCCAAATGATATACTAGTGTGCAACAGAGGATGGACAAAACCCCAAACAGAAAACATAAATCAACATCAGTCAACATGAGAACATAGTAATGCCCTCACTGCATTAGATTTAACCAAAAAACAGAGAGAAAAAGTGAGAAAAAAGGGGGGCAACATGCCAAATGATATACTAGCTCAATGTTGAAACCAAAAATAAAAAGAAAAAATCAAGATAAAAAATAAGCAAAAGTAGACCAGAGGTACATTAATCAAGTCATCAGTAAAATTGAGCTACAGCATGAAGCATTCAATATTTTCTGAAAAAAGGTATCAGAGGTTAACTCGAGGGAATAAAAACTTCCAACAGGATGCAAATGCATGCTAGACATTAAGAAGAGAAGAGAAGAGATGTAAGGAAAGGCAACTGCAACAACAGTCAATGAGTTTGTGGGCGTGAACATGTCTTTGTTTGGTAAAACAAGATGACCTTGAAAGAGTAGAATGATGAAAAAGTTTGCACAGCCAACCCAAATGGTAAAACATTTGAAGTTGGGATAAATCTATGCTTGTGGAAGGAAACTCGCTGAATGAGTTTCCTGAAGCCCACCATGCATTGGATCAGTGGACACGATTGGATGGTCCCACATGGGGTCTTCTCATCTAGTGGATGGAGGATAATGAGTTACCATCGGCAAATACAGCATTAATTAAAGGTTCTGAAAAGCATTAAAAGTGATAGTACTACATTATAAAACCAGGACTACTATCAAGTGAAAGTATATGCGCTCGGCTGAAAAAATGCTAAGCCTCTCCACTCTCAAAAGCAGCATAATATTGAGAGGAAAAAAAAGAAAAGAGAAAAGGCACCTTATCTTGCACCTCAGCAACTGGTTCACAACCTGCACCTTCCTCCCCATCAGAATCAGCCATCTCCTCACACTCAAAGTCTACATTTTCTTCAATTTCTTCATCTGAGTCACTCAGCTCTTCTTGCTCCATCACAATTTCTGGATGAGATTGGTCGCCAACATCATCCATGTTGCATGTGCTGACATTATTGCTTTGGACAGGTGATGCATCAGCACCTGAAACAAGGTTGCTATGAACCGTGGGATGTTCATTGTGCTGATCACGCGGGCTGTTTATTTTACAAGTTTCCATTCTCCTTCCAGACTTTGGTTCACTTGTTGTTGACCTTGGTTGGTTGTTTGCACCAGCATCTCTACTTCTCTCAGATGCCTCCTTTGCAGAATTAGAGCTTAGATGGATATCCAAGTCCAGGTCATTAGCTTTCTCATTAGAGCTAGAGTGTTTAGGGTCAACAGCAATTGGGATGTGATTGACAAATGACTTATTCTGGACCGCACCAAAATGATTTTGAAATTGAGCAGATTCACCACTCAAACAAACAAATTGGTTTGGATTCGAGCATGCCATCACCAAGTTGTTATTTTCCTCATCAGTTCTTTGCAGAAGTGGGTGGAAGTCGATACTGCATGATGCTGAAGTGGAGTCCTTACTCTTCGAAGACTTGTTAAACCCATCAACAACATGGTTTGCTTGGAGGGGATTATGAAAGAGACTTAGATTCAACTGGGGTTGATTCCCTGAAAAGAAACTAAAAGAACTAGATGTGCCACTACTGCAGCTCAAAGGTAAATATGGCAAACAGCCACCTTCTGGGGCCTGGAACAGTAATGGATGCATCTGAAGGTCAGAATCAGTGCCTCTTTCTTCAGCAGTACACACATTGTGAACAATGGCAGATTGTTCTGGGTGTGAATCTGTGACATGGTCTGCTGCTTGATTAGTCTTATCCCTTCTTGAATCTACAGAACTGGGGGTTCTCAAATTTCCAATATGTGGAAGCTGAGCAGCAATATTGTTTTTTCCAGCATCACCAGTCCGAATTCCCGAGGTAGATACTTTGATAGATGATCCACATTGGTTCCTTTCGAAAGCTGACTGAGAAATTACACGAACAGACCGTGGAAGATTCACAGGGGGCAAATCTGGTGCCAATCTCACTAAGTGCACACCATCAGTTTTACGACTCCGGTATGGCCGCAAATGTATTTGAGGCTTGGAGATACTCACTGACATATTAGAAATTTGATAGTTTGGTAGCATGGTATTAGGAGAGGGTTTAGCATGAGCAAGAGGATAATGGTGAGAGCTGGATCCATATGGAAGCCCATTCATGTTATTGATCCAGAGTTGAGGCTCTCCAGGCCTACAATTGTTTGGATGCTCTCTTGTATTTTGATCTTCTCTTGAAATTGTATCACTGGAAATGAGACCCGAGGAACCCGGCCTCCAATCAGATAAAAATGCCTGATGAACATAAGCTTCGTTTACATTATCAACACAATCATCTCCACTACTATTTCCTTTACCAGTTCTGTCAGCCTGATTGTCCTGCACCCAGTAAAAGCACTTAATGACATTAGGTAACACATTAAACTGTGAATCAATGAGACCAAGCTCAGCTAACTTGTTAACTTATGAGCCAAGCCCAGCTGAGCCCTTTAACTTGATGTAACTGCGTAGCCAGGATGCCAGCTTGACATAAGTAGATTATATAGCACGCATGCTCAGGAAAAAAAACAAGGACACACCCAAAGTGTCAGTGAGATTTTAAAAGAGCCACTGTTCAGGCAAAATATGGTTTAATCCACCAAAATTCACATAAAAAATTAGCTAAATCAAATGGATATTGAGCAACAAGGTAAGATGTAGATCCAGGATAATAGCATACTTCCTTGTCAGAAGCTGGTTTCCAATTTGATAATTCTATGGTTCTTGACCGTTTCCTGGCTTCAGATATCCGCCTTTTCTCCTTTTTAGCAGCATCTTGCTTATATGACTTTTGAGTTCCAAGGGCAATCCGCAACTGCCGAGGTAATAAAGAAGGATCCCTATGTGGAACAACAAACTTCCATACAGACAACCAATCAAGTTTGTAAACCCTGAGTCCCTAGAGTGAGTGAGGTTACATTAAAAATCGGACAGCACAATCTAAAAACTGATCATCTGGAAAGGCATATGAAACATCCAGGATGATATTACCTCCTGAATGCGTTCTGTCTCTTCTGTAGTCAATGGGGAGGTTTTCATTCTCCGAACTGCCTGCATAAAGTAGATATTCAGTTCACTATAAATATAAACACCCGGTTAATTTTTGTTATATTCTAGTCTATATCCCTTATTGTGTTTCAAACTCAATGGTGTTAAGATTCTTCAACGAGCAGGGATACAACTGAGAATTATCATTCATACACCTGGGCTCATGCAATTACCTTTATAGGATTTTCTGGTGCCTTCGATGAACAACGATTTTTCTGCCTAACAAAAATCTGCAAAAAAAAAAAAAGCAGCAGAGTTACAATAATGCTCTATATGATAATTGTACATGTGATTTGACTTTAAAATTCAGAAAATTAAAGAACGACATAGAGAATAACAACACATTTCTAGATCACCAAGAGACATGGCAATGCTACAGAAACCATTGACCAACTACCAACTAGCATAGCAGAATGGGAACAACAGCTAAACACATGGATCCACATAAGCGATCATAAGAACCCCAGAAAACAGCATGTTGAATGTACAAACAAGGCAGCAGAAAATAGTATGTACATATATTTAACTACGCTGCAATGAGAACATACATCACATATTAGGTCATAATTAACCTATAACATCTTAAGCAAAGCTTGCTGCTTGAACAAGATAATTGTTTGTAACCTTTTGGTTGCTGTAGCCCAAGCTTTTACAGCTGTATTAGGCAAAGGTCACCAGTCTAATTTCAAAACACGGATACAAGTGTCTAGATCAAAGGCATGCCGGAACAAAAAATAAGCATATTTGAGTTACCTATTACTGGCCAAAAGATACAGGACCCTATTTTCATTAGGATAAAGTGCATAAGTAATGTACAAAAAATGACACAAGTTTACAGTTTAATTCTGGCAGCAGTTACTAGAAGCAATAGTGTTTATAATAGGAATCTATGATGAAAACCACCTGATGCTTAGATTTGCATGGAAGAAAGCGTTGTTGAATTGCCTTCCAATCTGTATTATATTCCATGATCCCTAGTGCCAACAATCTGCATCAAAATCCATTAAAAATTTAGAGCCTTGGCAATCATATCTTACCAGTCATAACTAAAAGCTTTCAATTTAAATGGTAACATGGCAGACAGAACAATATTGTAACATGATACCAATGATTCAACATTCATAGCTTTTCAAAGAGCAAAATTAGATAATGCTTTTGATGAATTGAAGACACAAATCCTGGTTTTGAAGATTTTTCTCCCCCTGACATCATATCCATAAACAGAATCTTACACCTCTCAAATTCTATGACCTTACTAGAAAATATAATCAGCCATCAAAATCTGAATGAACTGACTGTTGATAGTTCGAATACTCAAACTTCATGTTGTTTTCTTTCATAAAAAAGATTGATAAAGAAAACTTTGGAAGATAATGCACCTATAAAGCTATCAGTTTGAAGAGTTGAAAGAGCAGATGAAAGAAACTGAAGAAAACATTCTACTCACTCGTCCTCTGAATCAGTAAAAAGGACCCGATTTGCAACAGCCGCAGGGGGTGGTTTATGTGGAAATAGTACTGGATTGAACAGTGGGAAAAATCGCTGAGCTAACTTGCTAATATCCTTTGGGACTAGTGCAACTGATTGCTTCTTGGTACTTTCAACAATGGAAGCAGCCAATGTCTTCTTGGGTGGTTGTTGACCAGTTGAGGATGTCACTCTATTGGCAGCAAGGGGAACGTTTCCTCTCATAACTTCATTCGCCTCCCCTAATAAGGGAGAATGTGGAAGGTAGAAGAGCGGTTCCTTTTCATTCCATGTTTCAGAACTGGAATTCAGAAAACGCTGCCGATACTCCCGAACAGCTGTCAAAATTAATCAAAATAAATGTTAAAGCATAAATAGTTTAAATACAGCAAAAAGAATACAATTGCAAGAGAACAATGCAGTAAATGTCTTCTGAACTTCATACCATTGTAAACATCATCCATATATCTTCCAACTAAATTGAGCGGGGCTACATCCAGAATTGATACTATTGGACCATTTATGTAAGGACTCCAAGAAGAGCCTGCAATCTGTGAAGAACTCGTTTGCTCATTACATGCATGCTCATCTCTTCTTTGTGGAACGGGGGTATTTTGAGAGACTGACATCTGCAAGTTTAGAACAGGGAGTGATTCGTAGGTGCACTGTCCTGGCCGAATATTGGGCAGTTCATCTGCCACAGATGAGCACATATATGGAGGACAAAAGCAATTACCAGGATATGGAACTCTTTTGCAGGCTATTACATTATCACGTTTGTGAAGCATCTCAAAAATCAATCCCTGAACCTGGGAGGAAAGTTGTTGCCGGGAAGAATCAAGAATGCAAAGAGAGAATACTTGAATAAGTAGCTGAGTATGTTCATGTATCAAACAATGCAACTGGTTTATTTGCTGTGGAGTAAACCCATTTATTTTACCACTATCTTCTGCAGAAGACGCATAGCTAGGAGCAGGCTTAGGTGCCAAAGCTTTCTCATTGACAGCACTAAAAGGAGGAGCAAATCCATTAGGCAAAACTGGTAAAAGAGGGCGCAACGGCCTTTTTGACTGTTCTAAAAGCTTCTTCTTATATTGAGCAGAAGCCTTTTGACGTTTTTTCTGCCTAGTCTCCGGCCTTCGTCCACCTCTCTCATACTCAACTCTCTGACCCTCATCCCTTGCACCATTATCAACATCACTGTCAAGCAGCTCCTCAAGTTCAATCTCAAAATCCGCATCATTATCCTCATCATCATCATCAACATTTTCATTTTCTTCATTAGCCTTACCATCCCCATCTCCACCAAGCAAAACGGCCGCAAGAAATTTCCTATACTCCACCTCATCATCAACATTCGGAAGATCATCCTCATCATCACTCTCTTGCAAAAACATCTCTAACTCATCAAGGCTAAAACTCGCAAGCGAATACCTAGCCCTTGTCCTCTTACAAATAGCATCTTCATCATCATCCACATCCAACACAACCTTACTCACCCCGCTCTCCTTCTCCCTCTCATTCCCATCTTCCACATTCGACCCAAAACCCAATTTCCTCCTCTTACCCCTCCTATCCTCACCACTCTCCCCTTCCTTTCCACTTCCCACCTCAACCCCACTTGCCATAACAAACTCCTCCTCATGAGTCACATCTCCAACATCATAATGTCGCACCTCACCACTCCTCACCTCCTTCACACCCTCCTCCAAACCTTCAACTTCAGAGCTCAAACTCGACGACGCCTCCGGCGAAGGCGTTCCCTTTAAAAAGGGATTAAAATCCATATCTTCCTCCTCGTCCTCTTCCTCATTCTCATTCGCTTTTAAATCACTCCCTTCAACATAAATCTCAGCCATAACCCCACGAACAGGCAACACTTCTTAACCTTAAAATAACAGCAAAAAGGAATCCCAGACAGCAACTTTTCACTCAAAAACCTATTCACATCGAAAACCCATAATCAATAAAGATTAATTAACATTGTGGAATTCGGAACTTTGATTATTTTTTCTATTATAAAAACTTAAAACCCCCAAATTTTGAGAGAGAAGACAGTGGAAAACGTTTTTACCTGGAAACAGAGTGGAGTATAAAATGGAAGAAATCGAAATCGCACAGACAGAGAGGAGTAATGGGGATTGAGGAGAAGGAAGAAAGTTTGGATTTTTTTTATTTGTTAGAGAAATTGTGAGGAATGAAGAAATTTTCTTTCGGAGTTGCTGGTGTTGTCTAATGAATGATTCAGGAAAGGGAAGATAGTAGAAAGGGACTGTTTGTTTGATTCTTCAATAAGTTATTTAATTAGTCCCTTACGTTTTATATGAATATCTCAATAGTCCCTTATTTGTTCAACTTCATCCCTGCACTCTTGTCGATATGTGTTCTTTTGGATAAACCACAGATATACTATCAGCTATCGGGGTCGTATTAATTTTCATCGTTACTATTTTTTATATCATTTTTATTTTTAAATTATTTTGATTTCTTTAATTGAAGACTTCTATTTTTTTATCTCTTTATTGTCCAGATAAAAAAAAATTAAGAATTTTAATTTGATTTTTTATATATTTTATTTTGCTCAATCACAATTTTTATTGCTCAAACTGAAAAATTTAAAGTTTTTTTCTTCTTTTAATTGGTGCTGTTGCTTAATATATTATTTAATTAGTTTTTTTTTTTGTCAAAGTTAGGTGTGGCGACTTCCATTCTTGCTTAATTGAAAAAACCTGTAATTATAGCAAAAGTGAATGCTAATAAGTATACTCATCTTACGTAGAGAGCATAAGCAAGAACAAAATCTCAATGAGCAAGAACTGAAAAAACTTTGTTTGAAGCTCTTAAAGAGGTTGATAATGATCACCATCTCTTCTAGGATTCTCAAGAATCTTATAACAAGGACAAGTATGATATCATGGATGAGCTCAATCGTCATCTCAGTTAAAATCCATTTGTAAAATGTTTCTTTATGAAGTCCAAAGTATTTAAGTTTTCCTCCGAGTTTATGTAAGTTCTCATCATCAAGCTTGTGATCATCGGTGGCGGTGCAGCTTGTTACACATCTGGAACAAAGTTCAGCTAGCCATTAAGAGTCAACTTGCTTCCCCTGGTGTCTCTAGGAGACAAACTTATGCCATCGGAGAGAGTTTCTGAGGTTGGAAATGCAGAGGCTCCAACTCAGAGTCATGTCTTCAATTCTGAGGCCAAGAAACACCAGCTGGTTTCTTCTAACTGGGCACTACAACTTGAAATGAAATATGCGAAACCGGGGGAAGACATGCTGAAGAACTTTCGATGGTTCAAACTCGGGAAGAAGTTTGGAAAGTTCCCTGCCTTGTGTTAACACCACACACTCCAACCATGCCTACTGTGTGAAGCAATGGAGCGATTAGGAAACTAAGATACCTGAAGTAACAAGGCAGATGACTCACACAACACTAGCTAAGATTTTGGAGAAAAGTTAGGTGATGAAGATGAAAAACTATTAGGTGATGAAGGTGTTTCATTAGCATCAAATTCTAGCCTAAATGGTAATGCCACTGATAAGGAAACACCAACTATATAAGCCGAAAACAATGGATCAAGATCAAGCAAATCATTCTTAGAAAACTGCATGGAGACAACTTCAAGTCCTGATTCATCAAAACAAATCTGTCACTTAAATGAATAAGATTTATCAAATAAATGTGAAGATTACTACCTGCTCTGTTTTTTCTTATGTAAAGATAGCTAGTGCCCTTTTTATAAATTTAACGTGAGACTACCTGTGTTGGACAATATTGATTCGCTACTCTAGTTGGCGTCAAGTCCTCCACTATTTTCCCAATATTTCAGAAGAACACCATTAATCTTTGTTCATTGTAGGTGGATACACGTCGTTCGTCACTAAGAAATGTGTCATGACATGGACTTATTATCAATGAGTAAATGAGAATGGACACGGCCTCATGATTACTGCAAAAATGAAAAGATCAATCCGCATTCTGTCTTGACTAGTGAGTGATTCCATGACCCTTTTTCCATGTATAAAGACACGCGAATTTAGTTTTTCTAAGCTTAGCTTTTACAATATACAAAACCAACCTCACGTGGAAAGGGAACCTGAATGCTTGTCTGTAATGAGATTTTGTGTCAAGGGAATATGAAGCTAAAAACCTTGGATACCTATCCTCATAATTTTGAACTGTGGCCAGCTTCTTAATTTATTGTAATGAAGAGACTAATCAATTCCTCAAAGGCTGAAATTCTTTGTGATCAAGGGAGAAGAAACAAGGGCAGGTTGGCATGATAAACTTAGGGTTCCTCAGTTACTTGATAGCCTTTAATCTGTCATCTTTGTGATTTATGAAAGGTGTGCTTGTGAAGAGAAATGAGTCATGCTCAGTATTGATTAGTCTCACATGATGTCTGGTTCATGTTTTTCCTAGCAACCAAACGGGGAAATTTTAAGGTTCAAGTAACTTGCCTTTTTCTTTGTTTTATTTTCTCCCCCATCTTGTAATATGATGAATCAAGTTTTATGAATGCTCACCTTCACAAGACTTGGACGTTTTTTACTAGAAGATTTAATAGGTTCGAACCATCCCAACAACAAGGATTTACATGTTAGGAGATGACAACCCTCTCTTCATATTTCAAAACCCACTAACCCTGGTTAAAGTTGACTCACCTGACAAATTAATCTAGTAAATTGTAATTTAATCTAGTAAATTGTAATTTGATGCCTCATCTGGGTTGATTTTCAATTTGAATGAGTTTTAACATTGACCCAATTAAATTTGATTAACTTAATAAGTTGATCTGCAATTAGATTGATCTTGTCAAACTCAATCCAAACTCATGGATTAAAATCAAGGAACTTTAAAAAAATTAAAATGATAACATTTTGAATAAAATTAATAGAGCCAGCAAACTAATGACTACTACCCTTTTCTAGCTCAAATCCCAGACCGAATGACAAGAAAAAATAAAAATAAAAAAAGTGGTCATAAACGACACCAGCAGAAATTCCCAGTGGGTGATATGATTTTTCTCATTGCAATTTGGGAACCATGCATTGGTTCCATGAATCACACGGTTAATTTTGTTGTTAAATAGAATAAACACGAAAGAAAACAAAGTTGAACGAAAACAAGAAAAACAGAAAGGGCTATTTTGGTTGCCAAAATTCATTATTGTTGCCTTGTCAGCTTCCACAAAGACAAGCTTCGAAGGTAGTGCTGTCTATTTTTGTTGCCGAAATTCAATTTGATCTTTCCTGTGTTGGGTACAGATGCTACCATTGCCTAAATTAGCTGGCAAGCAAGGTGACAGGAAAAGTCCACCATTGTGCAGGTTCTTCGAGTAAAATCAAACCTCTTGTACAGTGAACCCAAGAAAATCCGAGATGTCAACAGCACCTCAAATTGTAATTTATTTGGCTGGAAACACACAAATCATGCCACTAAAGGGGGAAACTGCAGAGATTTCTTGGCCCCCAGTTGTAGAGCAGTACTCATCTGTTCTGAAGGGACAAAAATTGTTTCTCTTCCCACATGATATCAAGTGTTAATCTATCACAGAAATCTGATGGCTTGGTGGCGATTGATTAATGCCACCATTGAGTTTGTAAACCCACATGACAGAAAATTCAGGCTGTTATCCGAGGAACGAGGAAAAAAGCCCCGATGCACTCCCAAAGAAAATAGCACGAGAGTTTATTCATTATCCACCATAATTTGTCAAAAGATTATTCGATATCTCATTGGAAAAAAAAAATCAGAGTGAGTTAAACGGGAACCAGAAAATAGAACAAACAAAATACTAGATATGCACAAACATTACAGCTCAAATCCAAGCAATCCAAACTTGTGCTCGAAGTGCCATTTTTCAGATTCAAAATGTGAGACTGGACAGTGTATCCCTGCGTTCTCAGTGAGATTGCTTTGGTTCTTGTAAACTCTTTTAGGTAATAGTTCTGCACTCACCTTTGGAATTAAAAAAGCTTTCCTGCATGCTGAGTTCCACTTCTCATCATTGCACAGAATTCTTCGTAGTTGATCCTCCCATCCTATTAAATCCCAAGATATTATTAGCAACCAATAATGTCATTATTATAGGAGTCACAAGAGCTAGAATTACGACCACTTACATTATCTGCATCCACCTCGGCAATTATTTCCTTTATGGTGGCTTCATCTCCCATTCCATATTCCTTCATTGCCGATTCTAATTCATCCCTTGTTATATACCTGTCATGAAATTTATAAAAATGAGCTTTTCTTCCTGGGAGAATCTAGTTTGCCCCGTGTCATAATAAATTGATAGAGTTACTAAAGTTCATTACTATGGCATGATCAGAAATCACTTTCACGTATAAACTAACTATGGGGGAGAAAGTACAAATTACATTCACTTTCACATTCTACTAGATGAAACTGATCAAACACGGTAAATATATAAAGTCAAGGATTTCCAAACAAGAAATGTGGCCATTGGGGAAAATGAGAACTCACCCACTGCTGTCCTTATCAAAGTACTGAAATGCTTTGTATAGGTGTTCATCTCTTTCCAACTTATATCTATGCATAGTAGCAGAGATAAACTCAATGTAGTCAATAGATCCATTTCCATCCACATCAGCCTGAAATGTATTACATACAATAATAGAATATGAGTATGAGATACACGAAATAATCAGAAAATTCAGTTGTGTTAAAGGTGGTATTACTTACAGCTTCCATGAGTTGCTTTACTTCAGCTTCGGAGAGCTTTGACCCGAGTCGAGCCAAACCTGTCTTCAGTTCTTCATAGGTGATGGTGCCACTCTTGTCAGTGTCCATGTTTGTGAACATTGTTTTAAGACCTTTAATTTCTTCTTCAGAAAGATTTTCAGCAATAACCTATGGGATTCCAAAGTATACAATGTTATGAATAGAAGACCAAAAGCAATCCAATATTCCCATCTAGACTCTCATAACTCAACTTGGAAAACATACCTTAGAGTTTCAACTGCTTTTAATAAAGCAAATACACCTTACACTTTTTTCAACTTCAAGAATGACACGTGAGGATACATTATTAAACAATATTTGAAAAGTGAAACTGCAGGTTGAAATTACGTGCTTCCTTAATACATCTAATGGCTGGTTGAACAAAAATCCCAAACCTTATTAAAACTTCAAAGGATCTATCAGTAAGGGGAAATTGGTCAAAGAACTCTTGTGCATAAAGCATACAATTGCAGGACGGTATTCTGTTAGCATCCACATCAGAGATAAGATGTGTCCATCATCTTGGGGAATGGCTGCTATGCATTTTTACATTGGAAATACAATAAGAATATTTAATGTCAAGTGACAGAAAAAGGACTAAAAACTTCCATTTTACCATTACAGTCACCACCTACAGTTTGTATGTTATATATCCAATCCCATTGAAACATACCAATAAATCTCCTATGAGTGAGAAAGTATGTCCTGTGCCTAGGCTCTCCAACTCTGAACTCGTTGATCTCTAAACAGAAAATTAGATGTGAAGGCACAAGCATTGAGTGACATCTGTTGTGCCCATATGTAGTTAATAACTATGGAAGCACAATATATGAATATATACACATGCCAAACCCTGCTACATGAAATGCAATAAGTTACAATAACTCTTCTTGATATATCTATATAGTTTTTGCAAAATAACTTCCATACATAATCAGCAAAGATCATTCAACCATAGGATTTATAGACACATACACAAATATTTAGAGCATAACCACAAATCAAAACACCGTACTTAGAAAAGAACTACAAGAACAATAAGGGCATATCAGATAATTTAAAAATTTACCTTCAAAGCAAGCTTCTTAAGCTTATTCATTGCCCTGAATTGTTTCATTCTAGAGAGAACAGCACTATCTAATGGCTTGTCAGCACCTCCTTCCTTAATCCATGGATGCTCTAACCACACACAACCATTGATTTTAGGCACAAAAGGGCATGCCAGTGCAACACAAAAGTCATATGGAATACCAGAAACTGACCAAAAATTAAAGCTTCTTACCAAGAACTTGTGCAGAAGTGATTCGCTTTTTAGGATCCTGAGTCAACATCCTCCTGACAAGATCTTTTGCACTGTTAGATATTGAAGGCCATGGGTCACTTTCAAAGTCAATGTCTCCTTGTAGAATGGCATCAAATATTCCCTTTTCATTTTCTACAACACAAATTTAGTCAATTAAATTAATCCAGAGGAAATCTATAGTGATTTATAAGAGAGCTTTTCTAAAAAAATTGGCAAAAAATTGTCTTTACCAGCCCAAAAGGGAGGGACACCACTGAGTAGAATATACAAAATAACTCCTGCACTCCAGATGTCTATTTCCTTTCCATAACTACGGCGCAATACTTCAGGAGCAACATAATATGCACTGCCCACTATATCACGGTAAACTTTACCTGCAAAGTTTTGGAAAATCTCAGTTAACATAATAATTCATGGTCGATTTAATATTTCTAAGAACAAATTGAGACAATCCTACAGCTTGAATGGAATTTCAAAAGAGCAACATAGGTTGAAATTTGACGAGAACTAAGACAGAAAGATCATACAAATAAGTAAAATGAATGGAAGACCTGATGTGACTTTTTGTCAATTGCTAGTGCCACAACAGCTTATCTCATTTTTTTTTAAATTCATCCACCTTGCTATATTTATACAGCTTATATTCTCCTCAATTCAGATGAGTCATACAAGGCAAAAACAAAAAAAAAAAGGAAAGGAACCATTAGGCATTTCTTGATCATCCAAGTCCACCAAAATCTCTTTAGTTTACTTGATATCCCAACCTCATAAGTGTTTTCTTGTTAGTTAACATGCAGAATAAGGTTGAATCTGTTATTCTTATATAGAAAATCAGCAGCTGGTAGATCTACCAGAAATAAACTGACTTGAAAACCTAACTGCTAGCCACATGAAACAGAAAGAGCAGGAAAACAAGTGTTTTCCACTCTTTACTTGTTAGAAATCAGCTGAAAAAAGTAAATTGAGCAGAAGACCAAATATAACTTGTTGTCAACTGCTGGCAGGCAACAGCCTGTCACATTTCCTGAAATCTATCCATCCCGCTCTATTTATATGGGTTACATTCCCCTCAATATAGCTTAACCCAAGGTATTCAAAAATAGTAAAAGAAAAGGATCACTTGGTATTTCTTCATCATCAAACTTCACCATAGCCTCGATATCATTTGCTAATTTGTGTAATATCACCACCAAGCTCAAAGTGTAATCTAATAAACAAAAGATGCTGTTATAGTATTCAAAGACATTTCCTGGATGGCATTGTTTCTAACACCTTTTTATGGATAATCAAACTGTCTCACTAGGCTTTTACCCATAAATATAGTCAGAGGCAGAACCACATCAAAATTAGCACATAATCCAGCAAATAGGATATGAACAGCGGGCCCCTATTCTCTATTTCACAGTTGCTCATTCTAATAGCAAATAGCCAATCCAATTGCATCACTTAATACCAATTTCAACTCCTTTTCTACTTCTTGAACAGATTCGGAACTAAAATCTGAACAATTCCAAAAGTGTAATGCAGAAAATTCTGAAATTCACTAAAAAAAAAGCACAGACTTTACACAACACAGCAGATTTTAACACGATCCTCGAACAATTCAGCATATAATACAACATTACATATATCATAGAACCAATAACTGAAACAAAAAGGAAAAAACATTAAGAAATTAACCTTCCTCGATGAACACAGACAACCCAAAATCAGTTGCCTTCAGTTTAGCACCCTCAGCTTTGCTAGACAGCAAGAAATTCTCAGGCTTGAGATCTCTATGCATCACTCCCATAAAATGACAAGCATGTACCACATTCACTATCTCCCTACAAATCTTAGCAGCATCTCTCTCTGAATAATGCCCTTTTGCTATAATCCGATCGAAAAGCTCCCCCCCTGCACAAAGCTCCATAACAAGATGCACAGATTGCCTATCCTCATAAGCCCCTCTAAATTCAACAATATTTGGCTGTCCTGACAAGTCCTGCATGATATGAACCTCTCTTTTCATATCCTCTTTATCATTCTTATTCACTAACTTCCTCTTCAATATTGACTTGCAAGCATAAGTATGACTAGTTGAATTCTCTGTGCACAAATAAGTAACACCAAACTGACCTCTACCCAATTCTTTTCCAAGAGTATAGTGTTGCTTGATGTCTTCAAAAGGCTTGCCAAGTATAGTATCAGGAGCTGGCCTTGTTGGGGTTTGTTGTTGTGTCTGTTGAGGTCTTGTTGGTGGGGTTTGTGTCTGAATTTGAGGGACTGTGACTTTCTGTTGGCTTGGATGATATTGAGGTTGTTGTTGTTGATTGGTTTGCCTAGGATATCCAGTTGCTGGTCCTCTATAACCATTAACATCTGGTGTTGGAGCATTTTCTTTGCTACCGCAACAACCCATCTCGAGATTTGAAAACTCTTGAAAGAAATGGA
>Ga0325401_1000334_pt1 | contig 32597 bp, 22 predicted proteins | sample PopdelMetagenome_FD_205666 | JGI IMG/M metagenome (GOLD analysis project Ga0325401, IMG submission 205666) | Populus deltoides microbial communities from Bellville, Georgia, United States - Xylem-PdKOR-R2 | ecosystem: Host-associated > Plants > Phyllosphere > Stem > Wood/Secondary xylem | place...
TGTTCATATGTGATGAACACCCAAGAATTTTATAGGAATCGATCAACTACTTTCGCCATCAGAGGCATTCCAATAACTATAAATGGCTAGTTTCTTTTATGCAAAATAAAAGAGAAATTATGAACATGCATGATATAAAAGCTATTTCAAAAGAAAAATCAACTAGAAATCATCAATCCTAACATACTCTAAGTTGTGTTAAATTAAATCTTTATATTCTAGCACAAGAGTATAAAATTTCACACTCATTACACTTACACACCTTTAATCATCCTACGCGTGCTATTGAGTGAGCTATAGAGATTATAGATTATAGTTTTCAATTGTACAATCTACTATTTGAAAGAGTGAATCTCGTTTTAAACAAATCATAATTGTAAACACTTGAGAGTTTGGATAAACTCTTAGCATTGATGATGTATTGTCACCAAGGGAAAAATCTTGAAGATGGAACATCTTCAAGTGATGTAATTTCTTGGTGTGGATTCATCAAGGGTATTACATCTTTCACTTGGATTAATAAAAGTGCAAACCCCCGGTTATAATTTTTCTAGGTTATTAAAATACGAGAAATTTAACTGATAGTAAAATGAGTTAAATTAAATTAAAGAAACCTAAATCAAGATAAAAATGGTGAAATTAATGAAATGAAAAGTGAATATAGTGCTAAATTGTTAGAAAGAAAAATTTATGGGGATAAAATAAATACGTAAGACTAAGAGTGGTCAATGTTCAAATAACAGAAGGTTAGGAGTTTATGTACAAATGATAAAATGACCCCTAGGGTTTAGAGGATTAATGTATATGTTTTATACAAGGATTAAACAAGAAAATTTGGATTTTTCTTGCGTAAAAATCATCTACTGACCAATTTAGCACTATTAAACAAAACGCTCAATCCAACTGTCAGATCGAACTAACAATTTACGAGGACCTCCTTCACATATAGTTTCATATACATTTAAAATTTTAGAGCGATCAGAGTTTGGTAAGGTTGTCAAATAATGTCGACAATTAGACTGAAAAATAGCATGAAAATCATTAATGGCAGTTTCATAAATATGCTTGATCAATTGGGAAATTCCAGCACCTTTCTTCTTCATTAAACCACGGTTGGACAGAAAAATAGGAGGAAAAAAGAGAGAGAAAAGAGAGTTTGGGAGAGAAAGAGAGAAAAAGGCAAGGAGAAACCCTAAAATTATGTTAGGAAAAGTGTTTTTTAGCTAAAAATCAACAAGAAACAAGAGATAAAAGAAGGAACAAGGGAACTTAGGAGACAAAGAGAAGACATATTGATGGCAGAAATTCTGATAGCTATAAATCTACCCTCCACCGTTGGATTAGAATGATATTTGGATATATTGTTCTCCTCCATATCTTATATATTTTCACTGGAGGGATCTTCTATATCAGTCCCTGTTTGAGAGATATCGCAGGAGGACAATTTCTGGGAAAATACACTTCTGGATAGTCTCAGTCGCCAACCATTTGCTCCATCGTCCACCATTGGATCGGGCTATAATTTGGATATGTTGTTCATCCTAATGCTGTCTAGAATCGGAACGGTGGAGATCAGAACTAACCACTCCAAATAGAAGTTATGCTTCTTGCACAGTAAGTCTACAAGTTTTAGGTCAGTTCGGTTAAACCTATGATTCTGGATATTTCACCGTTGGGATGGAGTTTATATTTGGATATGTGATACTTATAATAATGAATTATAACTTGGCTATATGGATTGCTTGTAATATTATTTTTTTGTTATTTATGGTTGATTGAAACTGTTGTCAAATTTAGTTTTGTGTGAGCTGAAACAACTCAAAAATTAAAAGGAAATGGAGCAATAAAGAGACTTAATTTTTAGAAGACTTTGAGGCTGCTATGACAGCCCTGAAAGTCTATGTTTAGGGGGGTGGCTAAATACATCTCCAAAATTAAAAAAAGAAATAGGGGCTGGAGTAACAGCCTTAACTATAAAGTTGTTAGGATAAAAATGTCTTCAAGAACTAAAGCAAAGCTGCTGTGACAGCTTTACTAATGGTTGTTAAGGGGTTGATTTGGATAGCCCCAAGAACAAAAATTTATGGGAAATTAAAGTCTTATATAAAGTGATTAAGGTGAGGTAAGTTTGGGTTAAGAAATTAGCTTGGAAAAGTCTGCACAGTTCAGGTTAACGGATGACTATGTGAACGTGAAATAATGATCTAATTTAGATATGAAAATCTTGCATGAAATCATATAATGATGCTTGTTAGTTGATAAGAAAACATTGAAAAGGGGAATGAATGATATTAAATCTTGGTCTTGTGTGGAGCAGGAGATGCATTGACTGCGGGACCTCAAGCTAGCAGAACGGGACCACTAAGAGGAACAAGTAGGTGTTTACCACTTCACCTCTTTATATTTTGAAGAGTTTAATATATTCTAAAATTTTATTTGTTTATGATGCATGTTGATTTAAGATAGTAAAGGATAAGAAGTTTGATAGTGGAAACAAGATTAAACATGATGGTTTGTGTCATGAGTGTTGTCGGGAAAAATATTATATAAGGTTATTGTACTTGTTATCCTAATTTCTAAGGGCAACTCGGATTGATATAAAAAGTCAGCCACATGAGTGAGGCTAAGGAAAGTTAGCCGACCATATGAGGAGCAAAGAGGAAAAGGGGGATATTGTGGTTTTCCTTAATGAATTTACTATAATAGGTTATTTTCTTTATGTGAAAGTGTGTGTGAATTGAATGAAATTAGCATGAAAAGAATGAGGGAACTCTTGGTTCCTTAAGGCCATGCTTTCGGTCAATTATGCATTAAAGGGGGAGGATGTTTAATTTGATATATTTAGCTTGATGACGTGTGTTTAATCGTGTCAAAATAAGGAAAAAATGCATGTTGAAATGTCACGGATTGTGTTTAGAAGAATATTGTTCGAAAAGTTTGTAAAATCGATAAGAATGTTCTATTTTGACGTTAAAAGGGAAGATTGAAATAAATTGGATAAATTGGCTCTTAAAAAGATTTTTTTGACACTCTTATATGGTATGTGTTATAGGTAGGGGTTGAGATAAAAGAGAAAAGTTGAATTGTGGATGTTGTATGTAAATGGAAAGGTTGATCAATCTGGACAGATTCGTCTCCTGACTTTTGGAGAGAATTCGAATAGGAGGATGAGGGAATTAGGATCAGGTTACATCATAGTGTAATTGTAGTTTTGGATGTTGACTAACTAAGAAAACTGGTCTTACTTAATTTGGAGCTATAGAATTCCAGTTATGGGTCACCAACTGAGACTGGGTCATAACACACCTTATAGAGCAGTAGGTCTGATTTGTTGATGAATAATTTTGAGTGTCTTGGGGGAAAAACTATGTTCTCCTCCCTTCATGGAACTTGTAGCTCAGTGTCTTAGCTTTCTAACGAGACCAACCTTGCTTGAAACAGAGTCCTAGAACTTTAGATATAGTAAAAAATATAAGTAAAGGTCGGAATATGACCTCTGCCAATAGATTCGAAAAGTCCCTAAAACGACTATTTAGATGCGTTAAAGGGTGAAAATTTGGGTCCTTTCCCTTTAGGGAACATATGATATTATATCTTAGCTTCCAAAAGAAACCAGTCATGTTTGAAATGAAAATTTGTAATGATAACTATGGTTGGACAAAGAATGACAATATTAATGGGTAAAATTTGCATGGACTAGCTATGTATCGACTAACATACATTTAATGTATGTTAGTTAGGGTCCCGAGTAAGGGGATCGTTATGCATCGACGCCTACGAGGTGATGATGATACCAGTGAAATTGGTATTGACAATGTGTTAGACAGAAATAATTGTGGTTAATCTTATGGAATCTGGAATGGAAGTTGAAAATGGAAGATGAAACGGTTTTAGAAGTTGAATGAGAAAGAGTTCCAATGGAAATAAATATGGAAAATGGAAGATGAAACAATTTTAGTAGTTGAATGAGAAAGAGTTCCAATGGAAACAAATATAGAAAAGTGAATAGAATATGAATACATGTTTGCCTTTTTAAATTGTTGGATATTTGTGTTACTATACTTATTGTGATATTCATGTTTCAATAATATGCATTTTGTTTCAGGACCATCGCATACATGACAAGAGTAGATCCTAACTTTTGTTCACTTTTTATTATCTAGTTCTAGGGAGTATATCCTTGTATTTTGAAATATTAAAACATTTATATAACTTAATTTGTATAATTGATGTTTAAACTTGAATAGATGAACTTAACTCTGAAATTTATATAATCATGTTTCATGTATGCGTGTTTATCGCATTTATTCCTCTCTGATGATATTTGTTGTTATTAGTATGTTATAAATTTATAGTTGTGGTGATGATGATGATTGTGAGATTGAGACCCAGGACAATTGGATCGTGATTGAGTTATGAGATATGAGATATTAAAAGTGTAAACATGGTATATGTCGATAACATGAGACCTCCCAGTATAAGGGAGACTCTGCTGAAATTTTGGTGGAATTTTATATGAGAACTGTATATAAAAAAATTAATTACCCGTATTTTTATGTACCAAATCATAGAAAAATAACTATAAATGCATATGAAAGTATGAGGCGTTACAAAAATAGTACAATACTCAAGTACGATTGGTACTTAAGGTGTGGATGTATGCTTGTTGAACCATGTTAAAACTGATTATGCAATCTTTCTTCCCTTATCTCTTCACTTTAAGCACTTTAATTATATTGTTGGTTATTGTATTATATGTTCTTAGTGTGTTTTTTGCATTATTTGACATAATTAATGGAACACCTAATTCACCTTCTTGGTGTTATTATTGCCTTAATCCTAGAATAATAATTCGTATCAGAGCTTAGTTCCTACATATATAGGTTTTCTTAAACTTGAGTTGAATGACAACCGCTAACTATAATGTTCAAAATGAAGGAACATCTACCTCTAGGCTACCCTTCTTTGATGGCAATTGTTATATCTATTGGAAAGTTAGGATGGTTATATATCTTAAATATATTGATTATAATTTATGACTATTTATTAAAAATGGACCTCACAAGCCTACTAAGATTGAAAATGATATAATGATTCATATACCTAGAATTAAGTATACCGATAACGATAAGAAGTTGTTTTCTATGGATGCTAAAGTTGTGAACACTTTGTATTGTGCCTTGAGTATAAGTGAATTTAATAGAATATCATCATAAAAATTCTAGGGATATATGACATGCTTTAGAAGTAGCTTATAGAGGTACTAATCAAGGGAATACAAAGTTCTTAAACTTCAAGAAGGATAGAAATATGAAAGAATCTAGTAAAGAGGTATTTAGATGCTACAAATGCAACAAGGCAGGACACATTAAGGTCGAATGCCCTCTTTTTCAAAGCAAGAAAGAAGAACCGCTATCATAAACGATCAATGAAAGCAACATAGAGTGATGACTCGGACTCTAGCTCAAGTGATGATGAAGAACATGTTGCAAACATGTGTTTTATGGCAATTGAAAGCAATAATGAGGAATCAAGGGAATATGGGGAATGGTTCTTGGATAGTGCTTGCTCAAGACACATGACTAGAGATGATTCATTGTTTTCAAGTATAAGCAAGATCAATGGTGAAAGTCATATTTGGAGACAACTCAAAAGGAAAGATCATTAGAGTTGGCAATATTGGAAGTAAGTCTTCTCCCTCTATAGAAAAATTGTTTCTTGTGAATAATCTAAAACATAATTTGCTAAGTATTAGTGAATTGTATGATAAAGGCTACAAGATCAAGTTTGATCATGTATGTTGCTTAATCCTTGAAAATGATAAAGTTTTACTTGTTGGTAATAGAAAATGAAATGTTTATAAGATTAAAATTGATGAATGCATGAGGATAGAAAGTTGTCTTGTTGCTAGTATTAATGATAATTTTTTTTTGGCGTAAGTGATTAGATCATATAAGCATGAATATTCTTTCTAAATTTGTAAAAAATGAGGTTGTTAAAGGATTTCCTCATATTGCATTCAAAAAGAAGAAGTTACGTGATGCTTGTTGTCGTGACATGCACGATGTCGAATAACGGACCTGCCTCTTAAGAAATGGTGGAAAAAGGTTTTGGGTTTAATCATAAAATTATAATTATAAGTTCAAGAGTCGCCACCTAATGTTTTGGTCACTAGGAAACCTAATGGTTTGCAAGAATCCGGGTAAGGGACTAGTTGTGCAAGGGAAATACGCATCACCTTTAGTGCACCTTACCTAAGGTAAGTTTCATTGTTGTTTGATTGATATTCTAAGTCGGGTTTCTTTCCGTTGATCTTATCTAAGGTATAAGGCAGATCTCCCTTTGTGAGAAAGTCTTTACCTTATTGGGTTAAATCTTAATCGTTTTAAGGTCCAAACTTATTTTTTTTTAATATAGCTAAGACCTAGCATTCCAAATGATAAACTAATTATAATGAGATTTTTTGTATTTTGGCCAAACCATAATGGATAATCATACACCAGTTATGATATCCATTTTTGTATTTTTTTAAAACATGATAAAAGATGATTTTATCTTCCTTTTTTTAAAAAACTATGCATGTAAAACCTTTAAGACTTGGCTATATGCATGAAAACCAAACACATTTTTTTTTTGTTTTTTATGTTAAAGTTTATTTTTTAATTCTTGGATTTTTATGGATATTTTTTGAAATTTCAGAGAAAATCAGATATTTTTAATATCAGATTTGTATCTTACAGTGTAAATCTACAACTTAATATTATACAAAATAGTTGGAAAAACATGCGAGGGACCGACAAGTATTTTTAAAATGCCTTTTGAAAAATTTGAATTTTTTAAATATTATTATATTATATTATTTATTAAATGGGCTATACTCGACTCAACCATCTAGGCCAGACTTGGTCAAGTCAGGTTGGGCTGATTGACGACCCAACAAACCTCTCTTCTTTTTTATATTGGGCTGGACCCGACCCAGCCATTTGAGCTGAATTGGGTTTAGCCTAAGGCCCACATGGTCGTTGACCCAACTTAACGATCATGTTTTTTTTTTTGATCAAATGTAAGTGTATAAGAGATCAAAAAGTATACATTGCTGGAAAACCAACAAGTTCAGATACAAGGATGAACAGAAAGGGAACATGCTCCCTTAGAGACCTAAAGAACAACCATTGAAATGTAAAACCAGCATAGAAACAGACAATGGTTATGAGAGGAACCAAAAACAAGGTTCCTAACCTAACACAAAGCAAAAGACAGGATAAAAGAGTATCCTCATAACCACAAAGAGATCTTACAAGAAATAACAGAAACATGGAATAAGCATTGACCAAAAGCTAGCCATGCAAGGCCAATCACCACTAAAAACTAGATTGAAGAACCACCAAGTCGGTGATCATCAAAGCAGGTTGCAAGCCGATTAAGGATGAGTCGGCTACGACAGCAACAATAGAATAGCAAACTCCCAGCCTAGACAAAGAAAGCCATGTGAAGGAGACAGATGTCCAAAGCATGGCCAAAGTCAAGAACCGAAGTCAACAATGGCAGCCAGCAAGTGGATCTCCAAGCAATCACAGCCACATGCAAGAGCATGTAAATGCATTCCTTCCACACGTCCAAAGAACAAAGAATGGCCAATCAGAGCACGCCCATCCATCCAAGCTAAATAAGAAAGGCATAATGCTAGGACGTAACCACATGCATGGGCCATGCAGAAGAAACAACAACCAACCCGATCATGGATTTTTTCTGCATGGCCCATGCACCCCAGGGTCACTGACTACCGAGGGGACATTGAGGGATTCGCAATAACCAGACAGAAGAGGCCCTTCCAAATCCACCACCTCCATCATCAGCACATCAAGGGAAAACCCACTAAGCAAGCCGAAGACCCATAACCAGCACAGGCGAAACTAAGAGAAGCATAGCAACACAACAAATCAACAGCCAACATGAAAAGAAAAATGAACAAGGATACTAAGAGATACACGCATCATTTTACCATCTGCATGATTTCCACCCTACAAGCCCCCGAATGGCACGGCTTAAGGATGACATGCACCTTGTTATACGCAGCCAGTTTCTAATCATTTGCTAAAGAAGGGAGATCCAATGGTAGCTAAAGAACAGGTGACTCTGTGACTCCTCATCCACCTGGCAGAAGACACATGTTAAGTCAGTTTGGAGGAAGTGAAGCCTATCTTTGGTTCGAAGCCTGCCCAAAACTGCCAGCCATAGAATAAAACTATATCTTGGCATAGACCAAGACTCCTAGATAACTTTTCTCTAATGCACAGGATTGCTTTGAAGCCGCAAAAATGTATAAGCTTTGGCTGTGAAAGGTCTAGTAGAACTGCTCCAATTTTCCATCAAAGAGAGAACATGGGATTGGCCGCCACCCATCTCAACTAGCTTATCCCGAAAGTTGATGATTGATTTCCATAAAGGAGAAGAACTTGGGTGAGCTTCAGTGTCCCAAAAAGAATGAGGGTGTATATAGTAGTGATGAACCCATTGGATCCAAATAGTATAAGCCTTAAGATGAATATTCCAGATATGTTTAGCCAGGAAACTGTTATTAAGCGCTCTGAGGTTAAAAAGACCAAGGCCACCTTCATCCTTAGAAAGACAAACCATTCGCCAAGCTACCAATGCAGATTTGTTCCTGGAGACTGTGCCAGTCCACAGGAAGTTGCAGCAAAGACAAATAATTTGCTTGATAACAGTATCAGGAACCGGGAAGATGTTCAACCAGAATTGAACTATACCATATAAGACAGACTTGAGCAACTCCAACCTCCCAGCATAACTGAGATGCTTCCCCAACCAACTTTTAATAGCCGAGTCAAGCTTATGAAGAAGAGGGGAGAATTGGTTGGCAAGAAGTCTGTGAGGGCTGAGGGGAACTACAAGGTAGCGGAAAGGAAATGACCCTTCAACAAACCCCGTGTCTGAAAAAATAAGCTGCTTTATACTGTTCGAAACTCCACCAAAAAAGATGGATGATTTGGATGCATTGATTTCCAGCCCTGAGGTCCTCCCAAAGATGGTCAATTACTAGAACAAGGAGGATACAAAAGAACGATCTCCCCTTGAAAGCAGGATGACATCGTCAGCGAATGCAAGATGACAAATGCCCAGTGAGTCACACTTTGGATGGAAATGGAAACTTAACGATCATGTTAATTAAATTTGTCGTTGAATGTGAAATGTATTCTGCATACAACGACTACAGATGAGGATGAGGGGAAGAAGACGGTTACCTAATGCAGGAGGGAATGGCTAGCTGATCGTGTTGGGAGGCCAACATGAGGCTGGTGGTGGTGTTGATGGAGGAGTTGGCAGCTGGTGTTAGTTGCTAAAGGAGAATAAACCCGTGGTGGAGAGGAAAAAAAAGAAATTGATGGTGGTGGTGGCTATTACTGTTATTGGTAAGAAGATTAGGTTGCAAGGGTGTTGGGCTGCCCTTGGTCACGACATGGATGAGGTGGTGGTGGATGTAAACATAGTGGAGAGAGAGGAGAGATGCGACAATGACAGAAAATAAAATTGGGCGGGCAGATTTTTTTTCCAACTTTGCACCTTAATTTCTTGTTCTTCAATGCCTGGAATCCAATAGGGGGTGAAAGAGGGATATTTTATTTTTATTGGGAAAAAATCTTGGCCTTTGATTCAATTGGAAATGATCCCAACCGTTGGCTCAAAGGTGCAATCATGGACTGTGAAAATTGGCTGCTAAAAGCTAGTCGGGTTGGCCACTTTGAGGCGGCGTCGCGGTGGTTATAATGGCAGTTGGCTGGCAAGACCTACTCTAGGGTGTAGTACAATGTCAGATCATTATGGTGGTGTATGGTTTGCTTAGTTAGTGGGGAGAAGAAACATTAAATTCCCCTGAAAAGTAGCCATCTGAGCAGCTTTTTCAGGAAAAAAGAAGAAGATGATGAACAACAACCAGACGACGTGTTGTTTGATTTCTTTTTTATCTTTAAAACGACGTTGTTTTGGCTTTAGGGTTTTAATTTTGAGATTTAGCCAAAGTTCAACTTAGTCCTTCGACTTTTGATTTATTTTAATTGCACTCCTGATTGATTTCAAGCTTTTAATTTTATGCAATTTTGGCCTTGCCAAACTTCATCATCAACCTCGAATTTTAGCGTATATTTCATTTTTGGTCCTTTGCTTGGATTTATGCAATTTGATCCTCAATTGACCATTAAACTTTTAATGTTTTTCAATTTCACCCATGTCTTCAACCAAATTGAGTCTTTAGAGTTTGATGCCTTTTTGAAAAAAATCTTTGGCTGTGAATTTCTTTAATTTAATCCCTAATTGATCTTAAACTTTGATTTTCTTTCAATTATACCCTGCTTTCAATCAATTGACTTTGTAAAAATTAAGTTTGGTTATCTAAAATTCCAATCTTCTTAATTAAGTTCAAATTGGACCTACAATCTTAATTTTTCATCAATTAAGTCCCTAATAAAATTAATTGACCCATTAAGAGTATAATTAAGTCCTTACACCTAATTAAATCTTTTAATTAGACCTAAATTAATTTTTAAACATAATTAAACTCTTAATTTGACCCATGATTAAATCAAATTGGTCTATTAAAAATCTAATTATGTCCCTAACTTGATTTTTATGCAAATCAATTCAAAAATCATTTAATTTGATTTTGAATCTGCATTGTCTCTCTAGTCTTGGGTATAATAGGATACGATTAAGTTTCTAATTCCATCCAAAATTACACTTTGATTTTTCTATACATTTGAAATCCTTCCCAACCTACTTTTGCCAAATCCCTAGTCTTCTCGCTATTATTACTTTATTTTTTATTTTAAAAGGAAAAAGGGTAAATTTTTAGGGAATAACCCAAAAATGGGTTATGACAATTGCCACCCTTTTTACAATGCTTGCGACAAAAGTCTCGTAAGAGACTTTAGATAGGTAACTTTGTAAATAAGAAAAAGGAATGAGAGATAACAAACTCACCAGATTAAAAAATGGTCAATCCTTCTTAAAGTATTTGAAATGAGGGCTCAGAAGTGCACTTAGAGGCAAAATATATAGGGCTAGAAAGTATACTATTTGGGATGAAGGCACATAGATGAAAAGAGACAAAGTTAAAAAGCGTATTATATGGGAAATGAGAGCTCAAATGCGCACTTAAAGGAAAAAAGATATAAGGCTAGAAAGTTCACTATCAGAGAGATAAGGGCTCAAAGGCACACTAAAAAAGAGATAGAGATAAGGTTAAAAAGCACATTATCTGGTATACGAGGGCTAGGAAAGCACACTAAAAAAGAGATAAGGTTAGAAAACGCTCTATCTAATGGTTGAGGGTTTAAAGGCGCACTTAAGAAGATAAGGGATAGGGTTATAAAGCATGTTATCTAGTAGACGAGGGCTGGAAAGCACACTTAGAAAGAGATAGGGTTAGAAAATGCACTATTTAATAGTCGAGGGCTCAAAGACGCACTAAAAAAAGGGATAGAGCTAAAAAGGGCACCATTTGGTATAAAAGGGCTAAAAAGCGCACTTGGAAGACTATATAGGGCTAGAAACCGCATTATTTGAGTGATGAGGGCTTAAAAGTGCACTTAAAAAGAGAAGAGATAGGGTTAAAAACCTCACTATCTGTATACGAGGGCTGAAAAATGCACTTAGAAGGAAAAAGATAGGGTTAGAAAGCACACTATCCAGTATGCGAGGGCTAAAAAATGCACTCGAAAGACAAGCAATAGGGTTAGAAAGCGTACTATCCAATAGGAAAAGAGATAGGGCTAGAAAGCACACTATTCGTAGGACAAGGGCTAGAAAGCACACTATTCGTAGGACGAGGGCTAGAAAGAGCACTCGAAAAAAAATGAGATAGAGTTAAAAAATGCACTATCATAAGGATGATGGCTCAAAGGCGTATTTAAAGGGAAATGAGATAGGGTTAGAAAGTGCACTATTAGAAGGAAAAGAGATAAGGCTAGAAAGTACACTATTTGGAGGATGAGGGCTAGAAAGCACACTTGGAAGGAAAGAGATAGGGCTAGAAAGCGCACTTGGAAGGAAAAGAGATAGGGCTAGAAAGCACACTATCTAGTATGTGATGGCTAAAAAATGCACTATTTGGTATGTGAGGGCTAGATAGTGCATTCAAAAGAAAGAAAAAAGATAGGGTTAGAAAACATACTATCTGGTATGCAAGGGCTAGAAAGTGCATTCGAAAGAAAAAAGAGATAGAGCTAAAAAGCACACTATTTGGTATGCGAGGGCTAAAAATCAGACTTAGAAGAAAAAAGAAATAGGGCTAGAAAATACATTATCTGGTATAAAGGGCTAGAAAGCACATTTGGAAGGAAAGAGATAGGGCTAGAAAACGCATTATCTAGTACATGAGGGCTAAAAAGCACATTATCTGATATGTGAGGGCTAGAAAGTGTACTTAGAAGGAAAAAAAGATAGGGATAGAAAGTGCACTATCTCGTGGTTGAGGGCTCAAAAGTGCACTCAAGAAGAGAATAAAAAGGGTTAGAAAGTGCACTATCTGGTATACGAGGACTAAAAGCGCACTCGAAAAGAGATAAGGATAGAAAACACATTATTTGATGGTGGAAGGCTCAAAGACGCACTCAAGAAGAGAAAGGATAGGGCTAGAAACCGTACTATCCAAGTGATGAGGGCTCAAAAATGCACTCAAAGGAAGAGATAGCGTCTAAAGACGCCCCATCTAAGAGACGAGGGCTAGAAAGCGCACTTAAAGAAAGAGATAAGGCTTTAAAGTGCACTATCTTAGAGATGAGGGCTAGAAAGCTCACTCAGAAGATAAGATATAGGGCTAAAAAGCACACTATCTGAGAGACAAGAGCTAGAAATCTCACTCAGAAGACAAGAGATAGGAGATAGGGTTAGAAAACGCACTATCTAGAAGACGAGGGCTCAAAAGCGCACTTAAAATGAAAAGAATAGGGGTAGAAAATGTATTATCTGAGTGATGAGGGCTTAAAGGTGCACCCGAAGGGAGATAGGGTTAGAAAACACATTACTTGGAAGATGAGAGCTCAAAGACACACTTAAAAGGAAAAAAATATGGTTACAAAACACATCATCTATTCTGCCAAAGATCAAAGTATAATGCATTATGATTGATATGTATATTTATCTAAGAAATATAGGTCCCCTTTCTTTATGAACTTTCCCTCTTCTTAAAAGTTTAAGTATCTGTAGTAAGCTTTAATGGCTTTTTCGCTTTTACTTACTTGAGTCACAACTTGTGATCTTAACCTTTAAGAAGGGCATGATATCATCATACTTCTTTGCTTACAAACCTTTATCTCAAAGTCGATAGCTATGCCTTCTATTTTCTGGTTTTTTAGAAAGGAAATCATAGAGCCAACCCTAATACGTGTTTTTTTTAGATTGCCCCTCCAACATGATCATGCCTCCAAGTGTTCAGAGTTTTTAGTTTTCTTTAGAGATGATGCTATGTGGGATATGGTTTGGTTATTTACAAAGATTGTTTTCATGAAACATTATTGGGATTTCAAAGTTATTCCAAACACAAAGACTATTTTGATGTCAATTTCAAACAAACTTGTTCTAAAAAAATTCAAGTGATTCCTATGGGCAGGTTTGAAAGTCTTTGTTCTGCTGTTTTGGTCAAAGCGTGAAGTTAGCTTTCATTTTATGTTTGGTTAATAGGGTTTTAATTTGAGGGTTTCAGAGAACTGTTCTTTAAAGCATTCATTTTATTTGTATGAATAATTAAGCTTGTTTCTCATGGGAAATCATTGCTTACCAATCCAACTCGCTTGCCTTTGATCAGAAAGGGCTTGGTTGGGCACGTATTGTTGGCTTCGGCTTATAGTTACAAAGAATAAAGGATACTTGTAGGCTTAAAATATGTTTAAGGGATTTTATGACCACGAATCATTAGTGCTTGTTTCCTAACCTCTTTTTGGTCCATGTCTTTCTAAACCTTAAGATTGACTTGCAAAATGGTTCATCATGCCTTGTAGTGTCGGGCTTGTGTTCTTTCTCTTTGTTTTCTTTATTTGGTTTTGAGCATTATAATCATATTAGCTATTTTTGTGGTATTCTAAAACCTTCTGGATTCTTTAGATTCTTTCATGTCTCCAGCTTTGTTTGGACAACTTTAATCATTGAGGATTATTCTGCATATTTGGATTATTATTTTTTATTCTCGCACTTGCCTCTAGTGTAGGATGTGATCTTGGTTAATGTTATTTTCTTAAGAAAAACTTACTAGGCTCAATAGGGACTACAAAGTATATATTTAGCCTTGTGAAAGGATTATTAAAAATGGTATTTTCTCATTTCAAATGCATGCATTGAGGATCGGTAAGATTTGCTTTCTTTCACGTGAACATGCAAAATAGTTTCTCATTATTCATTTAGCTAAAATTTAGCTTTAAAATCGTCTCATGGTGTTTGAGTTGTTCTTCAGGTTTTTCTAAGCATATGGTCAGATTTTTAGGAGATCACTTGAATTCCTAGAACTTGTCTTTTAGAATAAACACCAATTTTATTTCTGTTTTTGTACTAAAACTTTATTTTTTCTAGAAACTTTTGAGAAAACATGAGATCACGCATAGTTTTTAAAGAAAATGGAAACACACGAAAGAATTCTTGATCAAACTTCAATTTTTATTGATTGATGGAATATCAAAGTTTGGCCAATTATTCTTAGTGTAGTGGGTTTGTGAATTGGTGGAACTTTTAGAATTTCTGAAGATGTAAGGTGTGCTCATGTAGGTATGAAATAAAGAACAAAGATAATCATGAATATATAAAATGCATGCTATAATTAAAAAGAAGTGTTCATTTAATAAAGAAAGTCTTGTGTCATTATGAGCCAAATTGCCGATAAAACTAAAACAGGTTGAAACATGACAAAGTCAAAATAATTTTGCAGACATGATCAAACAAAGATAATTACTTTTTTAAACACAATAAGAGTAGACTCCATCTTCTAATTTTGATAGACCTTTTCTTTAGCCAACCTCCTTACGAAAGCTCTTGCAAAGATCTCATTTATGGTGTGGATAGGAAGCTGCGGTAGAACTTCATCTTCTATTTCAGCTTCCACTCCTTCAGTTTGCTTCTTATCCTGGCATAACAGGCATTCCAGAGTAATGACATGAAGATATGTCATACCAGATCTAATCACTTTTACAAACTTTGGAAAAATTGTTCGGAGGGGTGGGATGATAAGTTCTAGCTTCTAGTACTACCATTTTATCTTGATTAATATCATCACATGACTTTGTCTTATAAGATTCATTGGCAAAGGCATTTACAACTATATGAGCTAACACTAGTGCTCTAGACGACACAAATGCTCGATTGTGTTGGGGATCTTGACCTTATTCTCCCACTCTTTCTTCGAGGGAAGTTGTCTCTTGAGTTTGAACAAAAGTAATAGGTCTATTGGAAGGACCTTCACTAGAGGTATTTCTGAGTGTTTGCTCGAGTAAGCTAGCGATGCGCTCTTCATCATCCATACTTCTTAGTCTGAGTTGGGTGTCGTAGACTTTACAAATTGAAGCTATTTGGGGGGACATGTATTTCAACCTGATGCACATATGTATGTCATTCAAATTGAATGTATATTTATGCAAATGTATATACATGCATATTAGGTATGGATTAACATGTTTAAAGGGTTAATCCATGACTTCTCAGTTGAATATGGGCAAAAAATTTTAGTCTGATTAATCTGAAAAGATCTTTCCCAAGTCTTTATCTTAGTTAAATCCACATAGAGAGTGAAAAAAGGTGGGTCTAAGCTACAATTCCCTCAACTAATTACATCATCTCAAATTCTTACCTATATTAAAAAAAAATATGGTCTTAGCTCAGAAAATCCCGTGGAGTTTCAAGATTATTGATTAGGACACTTTGATGCAAAATAAATTAATAGGGAGTTTATACCCTAAGGGAAAGTTCTAGGCCATTACATAAGGGTAAGATTTCTATCTGGTCTAAAAAAGGGTCTATGATCTTCCTAATGACCACCTTTCATGAAGGTAATATAGAAGTTTACAAAGAATGATTGGGGCATAGTATGACCGCCATTACCGAGTAAATGCTTAGTTTATAATTGGATGTTTCACAAGTCTGAACCTCGACTGAAAGTCATGAGGCAGACCACTACTCTCCATTTAACCTAGAATTGGGTGTATTTGTAAAAATTAAAATGCATGAAGATATTAATTCATACCCTACATATTTATGCATGAGCAATATGTAAAAATGCATGTTAAATGTGTTCAAATTAAACAGACCAAAACAAACATCCAAATAATTAAACAAGCAAAACATAGTTCAACTAGACAGGGTGTCCCCAATGGAGCCGCCATCATAGTGTTATGGCCACTATGAAACTTAATGGCCTGCGAGAGTCCAGTAAGGGATTGAATGTGCAAGGAGAAGACACACCACCCCTAGTGCACCCTACGAAAGGTAAATTGCATTGTTGTTTGATTGTTTTTCTAAGTCGTGTTCCTGTCCGTTGGTCTTGTCTAAGGTACAAGGTAGATCTCCCTTCGTGAGAAAGTTACTACCTTATTGGGTTAAACCATTTTAAGGTCCGGACTTATTTATTTCTTGAATATAGCTAAGACCTAACATTTCAAATGACAAACTAATTATAATGAGATTTTTTGTATTTTGGCCAAGCCCTAATAGATAATCATAAACCAGTTAAGATATCTATTTTTGTATATTTTTAAAAACATGATAAAAAGATGATTTTATCTTCCTTTTGTTTAGAAAATAAGAATGAAAAATCTTTAGGATTTGGCCCTGTGCATGAAAACCAAAAATATTTTTCATTTTTGATATGAAAGTTTATTTTTGGATTTTTGGATTTCTTTTTGGATTTTTTTTGAAGTTTTGGAGAAAACCAAGTATTTTTAATACCGAGTTTGTATCTTAAAATGTAAATCTACAACATAATATTATACAAAATAGTTGGAAAAATATGTGAGAGAACCACAAATATTTTTAAAATGCCCTTTAGAAAAAAAATTAAATTTTTTTAATCTTATTATATTATTTATTTATTAAGTGGGTTGGACTCGGTGTAGCCATCTAGGCCGGACCTGGTCAGGTCAAGTTGGTGCGACTGATGACCCAACAAACCTCTTTTTTTATGTTGGGTTGGACTCAGCCTGACCATCAGGGTTGGGCTAAAATGGGTCCTCCCAAGGCCCACATTGTCACTCACCCAGCCCAGTGACCATGTTAATTAATTTTGTCATTGCATGCAGATTGAATTTTGCATGCAACAGCTATAAAGGGGGATGAGGGGAAGAAGAAGGTTACTTGATGTTGGAGGGAGTGTCTAGTTGGTCGTGTTGAGGAGGTTGACATGAGGCTGGTGGTGGCATTGGGGGAGGAGTTGACGGCTAGCGTTAGTTGCTGGAGGAGAAGAAACCTGCGGTGGAGAGGAAGAAGAAGAAATTGATAGTGGTAGTGGTTGTTATTATTATTGGTGAAAAGAGGTTGCAAGGGTGTTAGGCCGTTATTGGTCATAACATGGATGAGGTGGTGGTGGCTATAAACATGACACAGAGAGAGGGGAGAGGCGACAATGGCAGAATAGAAAACTAGGGGGCTGATTTTTTTTGCCAACTTTCTACCTTAATTTCTTATTCTTCAATGTCTGAAATTCACCTCTATTTATAAGGGGTGGAAGATAGCCATTTTATTTTTATTAGAGATAAATCTTGGCCCTTGATTTAACTAGGAAAGATCTCAACTATTGGCTCAAATGTGCAATCATGGACTGTGAAAATTGGTTGTTAAAAGTTGGTCGAGCTGGCCACTTTGGAGTGGCGGCTGCAAAGGCAGTTGGTCGAAAAGACCTACTTTAGGGCCTAGTACAATGTCAGGTCATCATGGTGGTGTATGGTTTGTCCGGTTTAGTGGGGAGAAGAAGCATTAAATGCCCCTGAAAGTAGACACCCAAGCAACTTTTTCAGGAAAAAGAAGAAGATGATGAACAATAACAAGATGACACGTCACTTGTTTTTTTTTTGTATCTTTTATCTTCAAAACGACGCCATTTTGGCTTTAGGGTTTTAATTTAGCGATTTTGTCAAAGTTCAACTTGGTCCTTCGACTTTTGATTCTTTTAATTGCACCCCTGATTGCTTTCAAACTTTTAATTTTATGCAATTTTGGCCTTGTCGAACTTCAATATCAGCCTCGAATTTCAGTGCCTTTCTCATTTTGGTTCTTGGTCTTGGATTTATGCAAATTGACCCTTAAATGACCATTAAACTTCTAATGTTTTTCAACTTCACCCCTGTCTTCTACCAAATTGAGTCCCTAGAGTTCGACGTCTTTTTTAAAAAGATCATTGGCTGTGTATTTCTTCAATTTAACCCGTAATTGACTCTAAACTTTGATTTTGTTGCAATTATACCCCTGATTTCAATCAATTGACTTTGTAAAAATTAAGTTTGGTCCTCTAAAATTCTAATCTTCTCAATTAAGTCTAAATTGGACTCCCAAACATAATTGTTCACCAAATAAGTCCCTAATAAAAATAATTTGACCATTAAAAATATAATTAAGTCCTTGCACCTAATTAAATCTTTTAATTGGACCCAAATTAATATTTAAACATAATTAAACTCTTTGACCTATGATTAAATCAAATTGACCTATTAAAAATCTAATTATGTCCTTGACTTGATTTTTATGGAGATCAATCCCAAAATCATTTAATTTGACTTTGAATCTTTATTGTCTCTTCAGTTTTAGGTACAATGAGGTACAATTAAGCTCTTAATTCCATCCAAAATTGCAATTTGATTCTTCTATACATTTTAAATCCTCCTCAGCCTGCTTTTGCCAAATCGCTAGTCTTCTTGCTATTATTATTTTATTTTTTATATTGAAAGAAAAAAGGGTAAATTATGGGGGGAATAACTCAAAAATAGGTTATGACAATTGCCCTTCTCTTTACAATGATTATAATAGAAAGTCTTCTAAGTGACTTTTGATGATAAGCTTTGTAAAGAAGTAAAAGGAATAAGAGATAACAAACTTACCAGATCAAGAAATGATCAATCCTTCTGAAAGTGTTTGAAGTAATGACTCAAAAATGGCTTATGACACTTGCTAAATGGGTAAACAAATAAAAACATCTTTTAAAAGCAAGAACCACATTTCTGTCTTAAAACCTTTAAATTTGCTACACATAGATTTATTTGCTCCAACTAGAGCTAGAAGTATAAGTGGTAATAGGTATGTGTTTATAATTGTGGATGACTTTACAAGATATATATGAGTTTTGTTTTTAAAATTAAAAGATGAAACTATTTATAAATTTGTGAAGTTTTTAAAGAGAGATGAAAATAAAAAGGATTTTTCAATCATAAACATAAGGAGTGATCATGGTGGTGAATTTATAAGTGATTTGTTTGAAATGTTTTGTGAAGAGAAATGATACTACCATAACTTTTCAACTCCTAGAACTCCTCAACAAAATGATATTATGGAAAGGAAAAATCGGTCTCTTCAAGAAATAGCAAGTGTAATGTTAAATGAATTCAATATCGCTAAATGTTTTTGGACAGAAGCCGTAAACACTTCTTGCTATGTTTTAAATCATGTCATCTTGAGACCAAAATTAAAAAAGAATATTTATGAGTTTTGGAGAGACAAGAAACCCAACATCTCATATTTCATTTTTTTTTTTAACACCAAGGATAACTTTGACAAGTTTGATTTAAAATTCGATGTTGGTATTTTTCTCAGATATTCCTTCTCTAGAAAAACTTATAGAGTTGATAACAATATAACACTTTATCTTGAAGAATCCATGCATGTCGTCTTTGAGAAAACTCAACATGACAAAATTTGAGATTTTAGATAACATAAATGAAAGTGTTCAACATTTAAGTTTTAATGATAAGACACTTATGAGGGACACTAATAAGATATGAACAAGGATCAACCAAGCTCAAGCCATCAACAATAAAATGTAAATAACTCTTTTGTGCCACTAAAAGAGCTAAGGTAAGTAAGCTTTCATCCTCCCAAGTTAATTATTGGTAATCCTTTTGAAGAAACTAAGAGTAGAGCATCTCTTAGGAACATCAATAAGCATTGTGCATTTGTTTCACATATAGAACCCAAATCTCTCTTAGAAGCTAAAAAAGATGCAAATTATATTTTAGCTATGTAAGATAAGCTAAACCAATCTGAAAGGAATGATGTTCGAAAACTAGTCCTTAAACTTAAAAATCAATCCATCATAGGAATAAAATGGGTTTTTAGGAATAAAATTGATGAATATAGGACCACAATGAGAAACAAAGCTGGACTAGTCATAAAAAGGTTATAATCAAGAAGAAGGTATTGATTATAAAAAAACCTTTACACCCATGACTTTACTAAAATCCATAAGAATGCTTTTAGCTTTTGCATGTCATACTAATTTTACACCTTTTCAAATGGACATAAAAGCATATTTTTAAATGGTTTTATCATGAAAGAAGTATATGTTGAGCAACCTCAAGGTTTTGAAAACTTTCATTTTCCCGATCATGTTTTCAAACTTAAAAGGTTTTATATGGTTTAAAACAAACACCAAGAGCATGATATGATAGATTAAAGACTTTTCTTATTGAAAATGGTTTCAACATTGGCAAAATTGACACCACCCTTTTCATAAAAAGAAAAGGTAAAGACATGTTGATTGTACAAATATATATTGATGATAGTATATTCAGTGTTACTAATGCATCTATTTGTAAGGAATTTGCAAAATGCATGTAAGATGGGTTCAAAATAAGAATAATAGGAGAATTAAATTTCTTCCTTGGATTGAAAATCAAACAAACAAAGGATAATATCTTTATTAACCAAGACAAGTACATCAATGATCTACTAAAAAGATCTGGGATGAAACATGTCAAGAAAGCCAACACACCCATGGAATTATTAACAAAGCTTAATATGGATGAAAATGGTAAGAATATAGACATCACTAAATATCAAGGAATGATCGGTTCACTCTTATAACCATTAGTAAACCCGATATTATGTCTAGTGTTTGTCTATGTGCATGTTTTCAAGCATGTCCAAAAGAATCCCATGTTAGTGTTGTTAAACATATTTTTTGATATTTGCATGGTATAATTGACTTAGGGTTGTGGTATTTGAAAGAATGCCAGTTAAATTTAATTAGCTATTCACATGCGAATTTTATAGGATATAAAGTTGATAGAAAAAGGTACTAGTGCAACATGTCACTTTCTAGGATCATCAGTAGTATCTTGGGCTAGTAAGAAACAAACTCAGTAGCCCTATCAACAACTGAAGAAAAATATATTGTGGTAGGTAGCTATTGGCTCAAATTTTATGAATGAAATAAATCTTAAAAGACTTCAAACTTAATTTTGATCGTGTCCCTATTATGTGTGATAACGCAAGTGCTATAAGTTTATCTAAGAACCATATACAACACTCACATACAAAGCATATTGAAGTGATACATCACTTCCTAAGAGATCGCATGTTGAAAGGTGAAATTGTACTTCAGTTTGTTAGTACAAAACATCAACTTGCATATATATTTTTACAAAGCCATTAGGTGAGGATCACTTTTGCAAAATATAAAGGAATCTAGGCTTTATACATATTAATGATATTTGAGGTCTTATGTTTGTGTATATACATCATTGGATATAGGTTGGACATGTTTAAGTGATAAAATATATACCATTTTAGCATAAAAAATGTTTTCTAGAAACATTTTAATTAGTGTAATTGTGACGAACCGGCTAACCTGCTTATCATACAATTTCAACCGATTGACTGATTGAAACCGAGAAATAGAGGTTTTGCTACTTGATGAACAATAATTTTTTGAGGTTTCAGTTGGGTTTAGTTTTTAAGACTACAAATTAGACAAATTTTTTTTTAATCTCATAAGACATCGGTTTCGATCATAACTTGAAATATATGATTTTCATTGAATCGGTCGATTGGTTTATACATCTAGGACAACCGGCCGACCAGTTGAAATAGAGGACACAAATCTTTGCTATTGCCCAATTTTTATAGTTTTTACCCCCTTATTTCTTTGTGTTTCAGATAAAAGTTTTACATCAAAAGGATCTTTTTAAGTATATAAAAAAGGATCAGAAGAGAAATTTAGAAAATTTTAAGGTTTAGGTTAAACTAGTCGATCAATTTAACTAATTAAGGCAACCATCCGACCAGTTGCTTAAGAATATATACTACCCAACCACCTCCAAGTGACAATGTGGAAAGGTACATGACCACTTTCTCAAATAGATTTACTGCTATAAAAAGAGGTGTAGGTGATAAGGTAAATGCCTTTAGGATAAATACTTGAAGAAATGGTTTGGAGTAACATATATAACATGAAAAAGGTTATATATCCCTATCTAATTAGAATGTTCTTTGCTAATATGAGAACAACCTTTCAACCTAAGATCATAATAAGCCTTTAAAACAAGCCCATTGAGTTTAATTGTGAAATTTTGGAAAATATTTTAGGTATTTCAAATGATAGGCCTCATGTGTTTGAAATGAAGATTATCCCTACCATTAAAGGATTTGTATATGATAAGGTGATGATTATACATACCAGGAGACATGATTTTGCATCGGGTGCAAAAGTTAAAAGCCAAGATTTGTTGTTATGACCTAGGTTGTTACATAGGGTTACATATAATATTTTGCCTGAAAAAAGGCACTTTGATGAAGTGACTTTTATGAACTTGTGTCTTATCACTTGTATGATTAGAAGAAGAACAATTAATTTGCCATATATTATGATGAAGAATTTGATAATGTAAAAAGATAAAAAAACAAAAGTCATTGCCTTATGGTCAATGTTTGTCAACTATCTTTGAGTATTTTGATAATGAGTTAACGAATACGGATAGGACACCATATTCTAAACATTTAGAGATGGATCACAAAACCCTCATCAAGATGAAATTTGTATTAAATAAGGAATGTGCTTGGGTTGCAAGAGAAAAAATGAGAGTTCATATAGAAAAAGAATATGAGGAGGAACAAGAACAACCTGCTGGTGGTGATGATGAGTTTGTTGACATGTTTGCAACACCACCCACAGTTTTCTCATCAGAAGATGTTGGTACAATCTCTTGGTGATCAAGAATGGAAGGTCGATTAGAGCATATTGAAGGTGAGGTGCATCACATTCGAGAGGATGTGCGTGATATCAAAGACATGATGGCTAATCTTCTCTCCTGATATCCACCACCTTAGACGATTGTACCACCAACATCATGTTTTCTTATTTTCATGTTTTACATATGTTTTATGTCTTTAAACTCTTTTACCTATATTGTAATGAATACTATCTTTAGAACATTTTGCAATAGTTTTATGTCTTTTTCTCTATGTTTGCTATACTTCCTCTCTTTAGTTTTTGTTGATGATAAGAAGGAGAGAATTGGAATATATATTTTGAGGAGAGAAGTAGTGAATAGATATAAAACATAGTTACATGGTCAAGGGGGAGTGAAACTTATACTTATATATTGCTAATTATTGTTTAAGTCTACAAGGGACTATCTTGTGAAATATAAGGGGAGATACATATTTTTATATTTATAAATATATATTAATTGTCATCATAAAATATAAAGATATTGTTGACCTCTGCGTCACGTATTAATATTTTATGTATTTTGATGATAATTGTCATCACCCAATTTTGGGTGATTCCCCAAAATTTATTTTTTTTCCAAAATAAAAAAATAAAATAAATAAAATAAAATAAAGGCTGACAATGCGGAGAAAGCTGACCAAGAAAGGCTGCAAAAATAGGCGAAAATCAAGCTGCAATTTTCGAAGGAATTTCAAGGCCTAATTGTACCCTGTTATGCCCAAAAATAAAAAAATACAAATTCAAAGGTCAAATTAAATGAGTATTGGACGAATTTGCATAAAAATTAAGTCCAATGACATAATTAAATTTTTAATGGGCCAATTTGATTTAATCATGAGCCAAATTGAATTTTAATTATGTTTAAGAATTAATTTAGGTCCAATTGAAGGATTTAATTAAGTGCAAGGACTTAATTATACTTTAAACGGGTCAAATTAATTTGAGGGCTTAATTGGTGAAAAATTAAGTTTGGGAGCTTAATTTGGACTTAATTGAAAAGATCGAAATTTTAAGAGACCCAGTTTAATTTTTACCAAGTTAATTGATTGATTAGGGGCCAAATTTACATAAAAATTGAGGGACCAATTTTGAAGCCAGAAAAAATATTTTGCCTATAAATTGCCTACAATTTCAGCTAAGTAAAGGGGGGGCAATTTTGACAACATCAGAAAAAAATACAAAAAAACCCCAAACAAATAAAAACCCTAAAACCATCACTCTCTTCTCCATCTTTGGCAGCAGCCGCCCCCCCTTTGTAGGATTTTTGGTTTTTTTCCTCCTCAACCCGGACACTCCTCTCCATCAATGCCGGCCTCCACCAAGCCTTCAACAGCAACGGCCGCAGACCAGCCAAGACCGGTCATCTCTTCCACCCGTCATCAACGACCCAGCAACAACTCCTCTCTCACAGACCCGATCTGCCACCTGAAACAGAGGAGAAGAAGGCGATCCCCTAACCCGCAGACCGGCCTCCAGCAACAAACTCTGCCAGCCTTGCAGCGGCGTCTCTTTCCCATAACAGCGACGCCGCCTCCTCACCCATGACGCTGGGTCCTCCATGACGGATCTGCCACCGAAAGAAGAAGAAGATGACCGATCTGCAGAGGAGGCAGAGAAACGGGACAGATTTAAAAAAGGGAAGAAACCGAAGAAGATTTGAAAAACAAAGGAAATGAAAACTAAAATCAACTGCCTGTGTTGCGTTTTGATTATTTTGCAGGTAGTGGTGTCCCTCACTTTCGGCAGGGAAGGGCAGAGAAGGAGAAAGCAGGGAAGATCCGCCCGTTTCCGGCATCAGTGCCGGCACGTGAAGCCACGCGCAGCTAGGAACGGCGGCGCGTTGGAACATGCGCCGCCAGCGTTCCTGCACGAATTTCTGCAGTTCCTAAAGCACTTCCTTTGCAATTCCTGGAGTTTTGAGGATTGTTTTGTAAAGTTTGAATTATTTGATGTAATTTTTATTTATTTTTGAATATTATAATTTGTATTGTGGATGTAAAAAAAAGAGAAAAAAAAAGAAAAAAAAAGGAAAAAAAAGGAAAAATAAAAATATAGTAAAAAAATATATGTGTGTGTTTGAATGTTTTTTTTATGGATATATTTTTTAGGATAAAATTGCAAGGAATAAAGAAGGATTTAATATTTTGATCGGATCACGGTGTAGAAGTACAAACTTGTACGGAAGTTGTATTTCTAAAATTCGATGAAAAGATAAAATTTGTAAAACTTCTTTAACACATCACAGCCACAAAGCAGCTTACCTCAGGTTGGGTGCGTTAGGGGTGTTAATACCTTCCCTAACCACAACCAGTCCCTTACCCACAAATCTCTGACAAAGACCAGTACACCTGGGTTTCCTAGTAACCCTCAATTAAATACTAGGTGGCGACTCCCAACAAAATCAATTCCAATAACAGAGAGAAAAACCGCCATCGCCAGGGCGGGGATGCCGCGCGGGGTTTTTCCGACGTGCGACAATAATAATTAAATGAAAATGGACTAATGATATGCTTGAATGAGATTAAGTTTAAACAGATCTATGTGAATATCACATTAACAAGCATAAGAAATTGAATGAAGAAATTGATAAACAAGTCCAAGATGCAATACAAGTGAAGACTTAGTTTTTAAGGATTCATTTTAATGCTTATTATTAAATCTATATATCTTACTCAAAAGCAAACTAAAATTAACTCACACACTTCACATTGTATGCATAAATAGGATTGATATACACATTTAACCAGTTCAAGTTTCATCAGGTTTGAAACTATCAAAACTAGTTTTTAAGTTGAACAGTCGACTGTTTAAGAATACTAAGTAAACACTTGGGAATTTTATAGGAACTGATCGATCAAATGATATGGTCATTTGAATCGGTCGATCACTTTAGCCATTAGAGGCATTCCAATGACTATAAATGAATAGTTTCTTTTGGAAACACACACACATACATAGCTCTTTCTTATGCAAAATTAAAAAGATTCTAAACATACATGATATAAAAGCTATTCCAAAAGAAAAAATCAACTAGAAATCATCAATCATAACATACTCTAAGTTGTGCTAAATTAAATCATATTCTAGCACAAGAATAAACAATCTCACAATCATTACACTTACACAATTTCAATCATCTTAAATGCTATTGAGTGAAATTATAGAGATTATAGTTTTTAATTGTACAATCTACTCTTTGAGAGATTGAATCTTGTTGTAAACAAATCATAATTGTAAATACTTGAGAGTTTGGATAAACTATTGGCATTGGTGAGGTATTGTCACCAAGGAAAAATCTTGAAGAGGGAACATCTTCAAGTGGTGTTATTTCTTGGCATGGATTCATCAAAGACATTGTATCTTTCACTTGGATTGATAAAAGAGTATAATACTTAAGTACGGTTGGTACTTGAGGTATGGATGTTAGCTTGCCGAACCACGTTAAAAATCGAGTTTGCAATCTCTATTCCTTTATCCATTTACTTTAAGCATTTTAATTGCATTGTTGGTTATTGTCTTATATGTGCTTAGTTTGTTTATTTGTATTATTTTACAAAATTAGTGGAACACTTAATTCACCCATTTTTAGGTGTTATTAGTGCTTTAATCTTAGAACAACAATTTCATCATAATTAAGTTTTATTTCCTATCAAATTTGATACCCATTATTTTTTACATTTTCATCATTAAACTTTAAATTGGTTGGGAATTGAGCTTTTTAATTGAGACCGAATATAGGATTTAACAGATTACGAGTTTTAGATATTAATCAATGTTTAAAAGTTTCATTCAAGTTTGCTTCCCCCCCCCCTCTTTTTTTAAACTCATTTTTTTTAAGTTTCTCCCTTCAACATATATTCAATTAGAGACTAGGATATTATATTTTCATTTATTTGCTTTTTGTTGAATTTTTTAATAATTTTGAAAATGACTTAAGTTATCTCGGGTCTTTTTATTTGTTTTCTTTGCTGATTTTTTTGGATATTTTTTTAAATTGATTTTTTTTATTTCATCCTTCAATATTAAATTGGCAGGAAATTCATATTTTTTATTCAACCTAGGTTTAGGATTTCATGGGTTTCAAGTTTGAGATATTAACTCAAGTTTAGGAGGCTTGTCTGGGTTTTTTTTTTTTTTAAAAAAAAGAAACTCATGTTTTTTCAGTTTTATCCTTCAACATCTATATTATTGGTGATTAAGCTCCATTATTTTCATATCTTCTTTTTATAGGATGTTTTTTTGTGAATTTTCAAAATGACCGGGGATATCTAGAGTCTTTTTATTTGTCATTTTTTAATTTAATTTGGAAATTGTTTTAAATTGATATTCCTTTTATGATTTCATCCTTCAATATTATATCGGTCGGGGATTGATTTTCATTTTAGTTTCATCCTTCAAGTACGTGTTTTTTTTTTTATATTGGGCTTTATGATTTTATTCGATTTCCTTGCTATTTATTTATCCTAGTCCCATCATTTATACCACGTGTTTGACAGGTTGGCCTAAATTTGTTTTTAGGGTTTTTTTAATTTAATACTTTTTACATTTTATTTTTCAACATTAGGTTGCTTTAGAATTGAGCTTAGTAATATTTCTTGATTTGCTTTTTATTAGGATATCTCGTTTGCATGAACCGAATTATAGATTCTAATTGGCTTGCCTAGCTTACTGGGTGTTTTTTTAGTCCTTTTTTTATTGATTTGTTTTCCAAATTAATCCTTTAATGTTGGATTTATTTGGAATTAGACTTTGAATTGTTTTATTTTATTTAATTTTAATTGGCTTATCCTGATTTCATGACCTAGCTTGCATATTTGGCATGTTTGCTCAGGTTGACTTAAGTTATTTTTTTTAAAAAAAAGTCTTGTTTTTCCATATTTGATTGGCTGAAATTATAGATTCGTAGCCTCTTTTTTTATATAACTGTTCCATTTTTGGCAAGTTGCTATGATTCTTTTATATATATATATATATATATATATATAAACTGGTTTATTAACTATAGTTATTTAATCTTTTATTGTCTATTTAAATTATACCTGCCTTTTTTGCCTAGCTAGATCTACACCTTATCATGCTTTATTTTTTACTTCTTTAAAACACTCTTGCGTTGCCTTTTGAGTCTTTTTTTTTTTAATTGATGAAAAAACTTCCCAACCTATGGCATATCAGGGCTCACAAATCTAGTCAAGTAAAAGAAGATTACTAAACATGTTGTAACCCAATTCTTGACCTTTTATTTTTTTATATATTTTGAAAAATTTAGAAAAATCCAAAAAAATATGTTTTTTCATAAATTTAGTAATTTCCTTATTTTCGTCAAGTGTTAAAAATGGTCATATAAAAATAAAAAATATAGCTGGGGCTAAAATTGGACCAATAATCAAGTATCATAAACAAAAATTGAGTTTGAGAATTTTTAGGTCATAACTGAGGATTTAATCGAAGAGCAAATTTAGAAAAGGGCTTAATTTGATTTAATTTAGTTAAGAGTGAAATAAATTTGAAGTTTAAGGATGATTTTGAAATAAATAGCCAAGTTATAAGTCAATTTAGGTCCTAAATGAAAATATAATTTAACATTAGGAGTCAATTTAATTTAAAAATAAAGATTGGACAAAAAGGATATATTTGCAATAAATGGTTAAATCTGGAGGAATAAATTGATTCAATTAGGGGTACAATCAAAAATAAAAAATGTGATTTAGAAATTTTTGGGAAACCAAGTACTAATTTGAAATTGAAAGAAATTTCAAGATTAAATATCTAAATTGAATGAAATTCAAAAAGTTAAGGACTACAATGAAAAAAGATAAAATCATAAGGGGACCAATTGACTTTGTGTTTAATTTCATTTTAGTCTTGTTTATTTTCATTCCAATCAATTTAGTCCAAGTAATTCCATTTCAGTCCAATTATTGATTCATTTTAGTCCAAATTAATCCAGCAATTAATTTTAGATTTTCAATTGCAATCCCCACCAGTCAAGTCCTGATTCTAATCTTGTAATTTCAGATCCACAATCCAGAAATTCATCCCAAATCTTCAATCAAATCCTAAAAGAAATCAATGCTCCATTTGTTGGATTGAAATTAGTTTCCTTTTGGAAAGTGAATTCTGGGAAAGTGAATTATTTTATGATGTTTGGTATTGTAATGGAAAATAAGTTGGAAAACACTTTCCAGTGTTTGGTTATGTCATGGAAAATGAGCTGGAAAATAACTTATTAATGTTTTATTTTTCTTAAGTTTATTAAAATAATGAGGAATAAATCTTACAAATTAAAAAGTTGAATGAGAATGAAATTGAAAAAAAATATAATTTAATAAATTATCTCAAATAAAATAAATAATAATCAAAATAATAGAGATCAAATCTAAAGAATAAAAAAAGATGAAAGATGAAGAAATTAAAATAATAATAATTAACATTTCATAAATTATTGCAAAAAAATAAGTAACAATCAAAAGAATAATGACCAAATTTGATAGATAAAAAATTTCAATAAAAAAATGATAAGGGAAAAAGCAAATAACAATTATAAAAATGAGGACCAAAGTTAATATAAAAATTAAATTTTAAGAGATGAAATTGAAAAATAAATATTCAAAACAATATATATATATATATATATATATAGTAATCAAAAGTTTAAGAACCAAATTTGATATAATCAGCAAATAATATAACATTTCTAAATTTTTCATAACTTCTGGAAAGTGTTTTCCTCCCAAATTTTCCAGGAAAATACTTTCCTAGAAACCAAACCAAATTTTACTTTGACTGAAAAGCGTTTTCTGTTGATCAACTTTTCTAATATCAAACAAATACAGGAAAGTTTAAAAAGTAATTTGTTAAAAAGTGAATTTCAGAAACATAGCTCAAGTCCCAAAATCATTTCAAAACTTAAGCTGCGTATTAAAAGGAGAACCAAGAACAAAACAAGTGGGAGGAAACTAGAGAAAACAAAAAAACAAAATAAGATCCACCACACAGTCCCTTCACTCTCCCATTTCAAAAAATCTACAAATAGATTTTTCATCTCTCTCTTCCCTCACTGTCTCTCTCAAAACCAAGACCCTTCTTCCATCGACGGCTAGGCCAACACCATCTTTCTATAACATAAACAACCATCATCCTCTTCTTTTCTATTTTTACTTGAAACTAACACCAGGTAGAATTCCCTCACAGATGTCCCTTCCTCTCCTCCACACAATGAAGCCAAGCTTGACCAATAAGGCCAACATTCATCAGTGAAAACCATAATCGACGCCATAAAGTAGCCATAACAACCATTTCAGCCACTTCCGCCCATAAAGAAAGCAACCAACCATCATTTTCTCTCCACCAAACCAAAAAAACAGACCCGTTAAAGCCAAGAACTCAACACCCCTCTCACCATCAGCGAACCGAACCAATCAAGCTCAACCCAACTATCTCAGTGACAATCCAGTAGAAAAGAGAAGAAACACCAAGAGACAATGAACAAGAAAAGCAAACCCGTGAGAAGCAGGAGAAAAGATAAAATAAACAGATTGTGTATTGTGTGTAAATCTTTGCTTGCAAGTAACAGTGACCTTTGTTGCGTTGCATAAACATTACAAAAATACTAAAATAGCTCAGCAATGTATAGTAGATTGTGAGTATTTTTAATATGGATTGGAACAATGTTTATTGGGAGGAATTAGTTGATTCTCGTGATAAGTTATGAGTGATTTGCATTTTACTATTTTTTCATGGCGTGTGTAACATGCTATGGGTTCATTTGTGATTTTTGAGGCAGCTTCAGGGCTAGGTTAGCTAACATGTTGGATGCTTGGTGAGTGAGATAGGGATTTCTGGTCTATTGGTTGTCTGTTGTAGGTTCATCTGTGATTTTGGGGGCCGCTTCAGGGCGGGTTAGCTGACGGCTTGGCTTGGGTTGCTGGGTTGTTTGTTATCAGTGGGTGTTTGGTGAACTGTCATTCTCTTGATTTGTATAGTGTGGAGGGGTTGGTAGTTAGATACATGTCTTACCTGCAATGTACCCGGTTGCGTGGTTGTTCTTGAGAGAGTGCTAGTCTGGTGCAGATGGATGGGATTTTTGGTTGATTTTGCTCAAGATGACAAGGTTTCTTTGTTGTTTCTCATTGTTCTGGGCGGGTATAAATATTATGTAACTACGTTGAGTTGTTTATTTTAATTATTTCTTTTGAATTTTGCGGGATTCAAGGGATTGCAGATGAATTTTGCGTTTGAGATTGATTGGGGTAGCCATGCTTTTCTATTTATTTATTTATTTTATGTGCTTATTTATAGAATATTTAATTAATAATTCATTCTCTCTCTTGAAGAGTCTGGAAAAGTTTATATAGTTTCGCTGGCAACAATTGTTTTGTTTCTTGGGGAATTTTCCAGGGGTTTGGTTCGGTGAGTCTGCTTCATTCTCTGTAGTTTGGGATTTAGGGTGTTGGAATCTCTGTGTTCTGGTCGAGTTCTCGAAGATTGCTGGTGCTATTTCTGATGTTTATCTGTTTTGCAGTTTGGCGTTGGGGTGTTTTTGGGCTCTAATGGCTGTTGTAGTTCTTGGTTGGTCAAGGGTCTCTATACTGACCAGGTCGGTTTCCTGTGTATTTTCATTTTCTGTTGTGTCATTTGGTTTGGTGCTATTTCTGATGTTTATCTGTTTTGCAGTTTGGTGTTAGAGTGCTTGAGCTTTGGTGGTTGTTGCAGTTCTTGGTTAGTCAATGGTCTTTGTACTGACTAGATTGTTTTCCTATGCATTTCCATTGTGTTGTGTTACTTGGTTTCTATTTGGTTTGTTTAAGTTTTTGAAAAACTTGGGGTCGGTTTTTATGATTGGAATGCATGATTTTTATTACGAGATTAGACAACTGTTTTGGATTTTCTAGCAACTACATTAGAATGCTTCTTTTTTTTTTGGTTGCTTGCCTTATCTATCAGCGTTTCAATTGCTTTATGTTTTTTTTATGGATGTTTCGATTACCAATATTTGAGGGCTTAGAAGTCAGCTAAGTCTACATGACATGGATTTGACATGTTTGTCAGACCCAAAACCCTTGGATTTCGTGGACTGTCAAGTTCAAGGTGCATTGACTTGGCAAGATAGCTAAGTCCAATGTGTGTGGGCTTGGTTTCAATTTATTAATCATCTTTCAAACAGTTGATCGATTGTTTCTTAACATACACTAAGAGCGTGTTTAAGATTATGGTAGAGATTGTTTTTGAAAGTGTTTTTCACTTGAAAATACATCAAAATAATATTTTTTTTTTATTTTACTTTTTTAAACAACCACCACAGAAAACTACCACAGTACCAAACATACACTAAGAGTGTGTGTAAGATTATGGTAGAGATTGTTTTTCAAAGTGTTTTTCACTTGAAAATACA
>Ga0325401_1000335_pt1 | contig 32575 bp, 18 predicted proteins | sample PopdelMetagenome_FD_205666 | JGI IMG/M metagenome (GOLD analysis project Ga0325401, IMG submission 205666) | Populus deltoides microbial communities from Bellville, Georgia, United States - Xylem-PdKOR-R2 | ecosystem: Host-associated > Plants > Phyllosphere > Stem > Wood/Secondary xylem | place...
ACGGTTAGATTATAGAGTTTACATACTAACCTGGATAAATTTAAGTTGGTTTTATTAATTTTTTTTATTTTTTAATATTGTTAAAATTATATAAATTTATTAATTTCAGTTAAATTAATAACCCGGGTTTTATTATTTTTTATTTATAATAAAAAAATTTATGTTGGCCCGCATCCATGTAGTAAGCTTTCAGAAATTGATTCGATTACATAAAAATCACAACACTAGTGGTGTAACAATACTAGTCGTGGTTTTTGTCTTGAAAAAAAATAAAAAATAAAATAATTAGAGATGGAAAATAGGAGGGATGGAAAGAAGAGGTGAATGAAACCAAACTCTTCCTCTTCAACACAATCCTTCTCTCCCACCAACCTATCCTTAATTCAGATTCCTTAATTCAAATCAATGGTCTCTCCCAATCCCAACTCTTCTTCTTCTATCCACTATTTCTATGTCTTCTAGGGTTTCGATTTCTTTCAAAACCCAGAAGTAAAAATCAGGTATTTCTCTTCTCTCGCTCTCTATCGATCGATTTGAATTTGGTCCTCTTGATCTCTTTTTTCTTTTGATCGTTACTGTATGCATGTTAAATTGATTTCCCTTTTAATTTCTCTGATTATTTTATTTTTGTTGATAATTTATTTTTCAAGCCTCCGATTTTCGTAATTCGTTTGGAAATATTATGACTTTTAGTGTTAGGATACCTCCCCTGATCGTAAATTTAAACTGGGTTTTTTTGGGAAAATTAGGGTTTTGGCTCTAAAAGAGGGATTTTTTTCAGTAACATTATTGTAAATAAATTAGGGTTTCATTTATTTATTCCTGGTGAGATTAACTTCCAGCTCGTTGTAGCTTGATATTGACTATTTGGTTACAAATTTGCCTTTCTTTTGAAGTAGAATTTTAAGTGAATGTTGTTTAGATTGTGAATTTTGTTGGTTTGTTAACCGTTTGATGTTTCGTTGCTGTTCATAAAATAAATTGTGGTTTTGTGTTAGGATGTGTAGTGAGATATATGATTTGTGTGTTGAGATTTTGCAGATATTGGTATTGGGAATTTGGAATTAAGTTTTTGGAAATATGACGATGAATGAGCGGAAGACTATTGATCTTGAACAAGGATGGGAGTTTATGCAGAAGGGAATTACTAAGCTGAAGAACATCCTAGAAGGGTTGTCTGAGCCACAGTTCAGCTCCGAGGACTACATGATGCTATACACGTAAACACTTCTATGCCACATTTTGTCTATGATGATTTTTACATGTGTTTGAATTAGCATATGCTTGACTTGATTTGTTGTTGTTTTTGATGATGGTATTTTTATTTCCTTTTTTTTTTGTAGAACCATTTACAACATGTGTACGCAGAAGCCTCCTCATGATTATTCCCAACAGCTATATGACAAGTACCGGGAGTCTTTTGAAGAATACATTACGTCAACGGTGAGGAACATATAAATCAAGTTTGCATAATCATGTCTGGTACATACATTTTTTCGTCATGTTTAGAGTCACATGTACTCTCACCAACAAGAAATGTCAACTCGTTTCCATTATCTGCATCTTGACCAAGAAATTATATGTTTAGTTTCCACTGCATTGACAAATTTATCCTTGTAATGGATGGTTATACTTTCAAGTCAAGGATCTGTAGCTTAGGGGTTGAGAAATTGCTATTTATGGTTTTTAATGGATGGTTTTGAAGGAAACATTTATTTTTAAATGCTAGTGTTGTCTACCAATTATTGATAGCATCCCCTATCACTGGAGTAGAAAGCCTAAGGTAAGGCTATTGTTTAACTTCTTGTAATTGTTTGATACATCTTGGTGAATGAATGGTGAATTTTATGTCATGTCAATCCATGCCAAGTGATGTGATTGGACAACATACCTGCTTCTTGAAACCTGGCTGTTTTTCATGATCATGGAACTGGAAAAATGCAGGTGAGGCAGTGGCTCAGAAATGAGGCATCTTATATTCAATCCCCCTGGTTACTTGGTACATTTGGGTTGAGTGATCGCATGCATTCATGTGAATCAGTTTTGGATTGGATTCAAAGTGATTCAGGTTAATGTATACCCTTACTTTGACAAGGTCTTCTCAACTTTCTATCCTTTTTCCAATAAACACATGTTATGCACTGCCATCTCATTGATACTTGGAACAAAATAACCTTGTCTGCTCCTTTTCAAAGGAGATGGAGGGAGATAGGTTGGGCGAGGGAGACATCTTATGCACATGTTGAACATCATGGTGCTGCTCCCCTTCTATTTGTTCGCTTTACCCTCTGTTTCAAATATAAGATTCCTTCATATGAGTTTACTGGAAGTTGATGGAACTTTGTTTACAAGAAGAAAAAACCCTCCCTCTGTTAACATCATTGTTTCTTTTTACTTCAACCCAATATATGTAGATATGTTTCTGATTGGTCTTAGTTTTCATTTGTCTCCATTAAAAATGCAATGTTCTGCTGTTTTTTTTTTTTTTTTTGCTATCGAGCACTTCTCAATTTGTTGCCAATTTTCTGTTTTCTGATGCAGGTATTGCCATCCTTAAGGGAGAAGCATGATGAGTTTATGTTACGAGAGCTAGTTAAAAGGTGGGCAAACCATAAAGTCATGGTTAGGTGGCTTTCTCGTTTCTTCCATTACCTTGATCGCTATTTTATTGCCCGAAGGTCACTTCCACCCCTTAATGAAGTTGGACTTGCTTGTTTCCGCAATCAGGTATGTCATGGCTGATTACCTGATTCATGTGCTGTCTTATATTCTGTCTGTGTTCTGTGTTTGTGATGGATTTTTTTTTCCCTTCCATTGCTTCTTGAACCATTGTCCCAATTGAAACTCCACTATATTCTGTTTGCTAACACAACTATTCCCTTGCAAGAAGATACATCATAATGTAATATAATGGAACGTCTTTTGATTCCAGGTGTACCAAGAGCTGAATGGGAAAGTGAGGGATGCTGTAATTTCTCTGGTAGGGTCATATTCTTTCTCCTAAATGGATGGTTTTCTGTTTCTTAACCCATGGACAAAATAGTTAACATGATTGTCCTTAAACAGATTGATCAAGAGCGTGAAGGAGAGCAGATTGACCGAGCTTTATTGAAGAATGTCTTAGATATATTTGTTGAAATCGGAATGGGGCAGATGGATTATTATGAAAATGACTTTGAAGCAGCGATGCTTAAAGATACAGCTGCTTATTATTCTCGGAAAGCAGCAAACTGGATCCTAGATGATTCATGTCCAGATTACATGTTAAAGGTAAACTGGATATGTTCTGTTAATGAGTCAAAAAGAATTTTTGCCCTCATGAAATGGTTTTTAATGCAAATAGTTTCTAATGCATCTTGTTGGTGATTCCAGGCTGAGGAGTGTCTAATGAGGGAGAAAGATAGGGTTTCTCATTACTTGCATTCCAGTAGTGAGCCAAAATTGCTGGAGGTTTGTGGCTGATTCTATGCAGTAACTCTTTGTTTTAGTTGCTCATTAGTGGTGGTTATTCACACAAAATACTAGAAAACCTTGTAAAATGGGATATCCCAGTTCAGGTACTGGTTCAAACAGCTGCATTGCCTGGTTTGAGGCCTAACTTAAAGTTTTACCCTTGTTTTTATTCTCTCTGTTATTTTGTTGTTGTGTCAGAAGTCATGTGTTCTTCTCTGCAGAAAGTTCAACATGAGGAGTTGTCTGTATATGCCAACCAGCTGCTTGAAAAAGAGCACTCTGGATGTCATGCACTGCTTAGAGATGACAAGGTTTTTATCATATATTCATTAGTTAACCATTTTTTCTGCTCATTGCAAATTAACTAACAGTCGTTGTGTTCTTGCTTTGTTTCATGCTGTTTTAGGTGGAGGATTTATCAAGAATGTTCAGGCTCTTTTCTAAAATACCTCGAGGCTTAGATCCTGTTTCTAGTATATTTAAGCAGGTTGGTAGGCTTAATAATTTATTGGCCATGGGGAATCTGAGATAAGCATTTTGTTGGTTCTATCTTTTCTTCTTCTTGTTTTTTTCACCTTCATTTTTCTATGTTCTGTTCCATAAAACAGCATGTCACTGCTGAAGGTACAGCTTTGGTCAAACAGGCTGAAGATGCAGCAAGCAGCAAGAAGGTCGGTCCTATGGCTATTCTAAACTTTGCAATTTATGTAATTTAACTCCTGGGAAAATTCTCTTTCCTCATATTTGCATTTTATTGCCCCTCCCATCAAGCAAAAAATAGAGTTTTTCTCTTAGATCTGTTCAATTTTTGTGCAATTTTCTGTGCAAGATTGTTTAGTTATGCACTCCTTAGTAATCTTTGAAACCGCTTTCATAAATCCCATTCACTAAAAGTATTGTGATTGTGTATGAACCTTTAGATTTCATTTGTTGAGCAGTTTCTCTATAATAATGATGATAATGAGGATGGTAAGATATACTTGGTGTGCAGGTTACGTGAAATGTTGTTGTCAATAATTTGGCGTCCCTGTTTTGCTTAACTTTGCTTTGAAATTGATTTTAATTCACCACCGTCCTGCTTACCTTATGGGGTATATGACCCTTTTCTGTTGCATTCACGAATAAAGCAAATTCAATTTCCAAAAATCGGCGAAAGCCTTGTTTAATATCAGAATCCAATTCCATCATCTATCCAACCCAGCAACCCACTGGCCCTAACTCATCAGCTCCCAAGACAAAATGGTGCTTGCTTTTGCACCAGTTCTAGTTTGCTAAGAACACTTTAGCAACTTTATTATTTTTGAAATATTTTATTCTCTATCCATGACAATGATAAACGTCATTCTTTAAAACAAGAGCAAGGGTAGTCAAATATCCTAGCAAGCTTGAGGTTCTAAAGCTCTTGTGCACAGCATCCATAAATTACGTACCCTAGTCATAGATCCTTAGATGCTTGTTGAGTATCAGATTTATCCTGGCATATCATCCTTGGAAGATTGCTTGCTAATCTTGGGTCTTTACTGGTTGTTCTTGTCTTTACAATTTGTGAGAAAGTAGGATACAGATCATAAAAAACTGAAATGAATGACCTATCAGAACTATATTGGTATCTCTGCTACTGAGTTTTGCTGAATAGTCCTGATGGTAGCCCAAAGCTCATCATAGATAAATTTTTCAGTCCCCACTACTTGAGGAGTTGAAGGGTATTTATGAGATGATTTTAGGCTAATAAATCAGTCAAACACATGTGGTTGTGGTCTGCTCCCAAGTTGAGATTTTTCCGATGATTGGTACAGCAGAGCTCTATTTTTGCATTAATAACGAGCTCTTCATAAAATTGGTTGCATGATACATTACTCTCACCAACATGCATGGTATATTTGTGAATGCTCTTTTTTTATTCATGTTTTTCTAATGCCAGCTTTTTTGTTACTTTTTTTTTTTTAAAAAAAGGCAGATAAAAAGGACGTGGTTGGCTTGCAGGAACAGGCAAGTCTCCATTTTTAAATCCATATATTGACTGACTGTTGAAATAAGTGGAAGCTGATTTTGGTGGCCTTCAGGTTTTTGTCAGGAAGGTGATTGAGCTGCACGACAAATATCTGGCATATGTCAACAATTGTTTTCAGAACCACACTCTTTTCCACAAGGTTTGTGTGGTTTATTTATACCTGACATTGCACGACAAATCCTTCTTGATCTGTTGTGTCTAAAACTTGTTCTTCTCCAGGCCCTCAAGGAAGCTTTTGAGGTCTTTTGCAACAAGGGTGTTGCGGGAAGTTCAAGTGCAGAATTACTAGCAACCTTTTGTGATAACATTCTTAAGAAAGGCGGGAGTGAGAAACTGAGTGATGAGGCCATTGAGGAAACACTGGAGAAGGTCTGTTGTGCTGCCTTTGCATGGTTCTGTTGCTCATGTTATTATTTAACTTCATAATTGAATTTGTCATTGATTTATAGGTTGTGAAGCTGCTTGCTTATATTAGCGACAAAGACTTGTTTGCTGAATTTTATAGGTGAATTATGTCATCTTCTGATGAATAGATGCTTTAATCGAACATTATATGGTGAACTTTTTAACTAAAAGAGGATTATTTTTTTGTTGCATGGTTTCTGGCAGGAAAAAGCTTGCTCGACGTCTACTTTTTGATAAGAGTGCCAATGATGACCATGAGAGAAGCATTTTGACAAAGCTGAAGCAGCAATGTGGTGGGCAGTTCACCTCAAAGATGGAGGGAATGGTCAGTTGCCTTGAACCATCATTTTCTAATTCAGAAGTTTAGATTGCTATGAACATGTAAGATTGGGATGCAAATTGCGATTCTTTCTTGAATTTGATTTTCGTCTAGGTTACGGACTTGACATTAGCTCGGGAAAACCAAACCAGTTTTGAGGAGTATCTAAGCAACAACCCAAATGCAAATCCAGGAATTGACTTGACGGTTACGGTTTTGACAACTGGCTTCTGGCCTAGTTACAAGTCTTTTGATTTGAACCTTCCAGCGGAGATGGTATGCTTATTAATTTGTCTTAGTTAAAATGTTTGTTGCTTTCTGGTTGATATGTCTGGTTTTTCTTTAGGTCACGTGTCGCTAATGCATACCTTTCTCTGATTGTCTGATTGCTTCCGCTTTAGGTCAAGTGTGTTGAAGTTTTTAGAGAATTTTATCAAATAAAAACAAAGCACAGGAAACTTACCTGGATATACTCATTGGGTACCTGTAATCTTATTGGGAAATTTGAACCAAAAACCATGGAGTTGATTGTGACAACCTATCAGGTATTAAGTTAATGAATTTAATCGCATATGTTTTTATTTATTAATTCTGATTCGTGTAGAAGTGCAGGTTGTCCATAAGTTTCTTTATTTCTAATGTTGATTTTTTCCCATGTTTAATAGGCTTCTGCACTGTTGCTTTTTAACTCCTCAGATAGATTGAGTTATTCAGAGATCATGACTCAATTGAACTTGACTGATGATGATGTTGTTAGACTGCTCCACTCTTTGTCATGCGCAAAGTATAAGATTCTAAACAAAGAGCCAAATACAAAAACAATATCTCCTACCGATCACTTTGAATTCAACTCCAAATTTACTGACAAAATGAGGAGGATCAAGGTGCTGAGAGCTTCTACAATGTCCTGTTGCTGTTCTGTATCATGTGAAAGCTAATGAGCCTTCTTTGTTCAACTTGCAGATTCCTCTGCCTCCTGTAGATGAAAAGAAGAAAGTAATTGAAGATGTTGATAAGGACAGAAGGTATGCGATTGATGCATCAATTGTGCGCATCATGAAGAGCCGCAAAGTTTTGGGTCACCAGCAATTGGTTATGGAGTGTGTTGAGCAGTTGGGTCGCATGTTCAAGGTTTATATTGACATTTAGTTTCCCCTTGATGCCTTGATGGTATGCGTTCCTTTTCTTCCCTCTATCTTAAATCACTGTTTTAATTGAAATGTGGATTTGCAGCCTGATTTCAAGGCAATTAAAAAACGGATTGAAGATCTGATTACTCGAGACTATCTTGAAAGGGACAAAGAAAACCCCAATTTGTTCAGATACTTGGCATAAAACAGCATGCTTGATTGTCCATGAATAATGACTTGGTGACCATTGTTGCTGCAAATCACACCAAAGAGCGACAGTATACGGTTGAAATAGCACGGGTGTGTATAAATGCTGCTAGTGAGTGCCTCTTTGGTGATTGATTGGAAGCAGGAGTTGGAACCCTCGCATATTTTTCCTCCAGAGCCAGGTATGAACAACTTCTATAGATTGTGTACCCACGATGGAGAAATCTAATTGCTTCCCTAATGTGATCCAATGCGCCAAGGGCACTATCATGTATCATTTACCTTGCTACATTGAGTCTACCACATGACTTAGTTGTTTGTTTGTTAATAATTGTGCTTGCTATTCCTGTAGAAGGGGGGGAAATGTAATCTAGTTCTCTTCACTTTACATTTTGTTTGTCGGATCCAGAAACTACCAGGTGAATGGTATGTCTTTGAATGCGAGCATCATTACCTGTGCTATTTTATGTTTTTCATTGTATCACCTATAAGAGTAACTCCGAGTTTGCATTATTTAATTAGATGGATGTGCTGGTTATCAAATATTATTAGATTGTTCATACTTGTAAAAACTTGGAACTGCTTTAACTTGCATCATTTCACTGTCTCCAAAAAAGTTGAGATCAATTTTTGTATTTCAAGTCCATCCGTTTTCAAGGAGAGCTAAAAGTTGAACGTCTCTCATTACATTGTCCCAGTTGTTTTATCGATGGTTTTCTTTAAAAAATGGTTCAACTTTGAATATTTTGTCATCCATAATGTTTTCCCTTTTGGTGGTATGGTACAAGTGTCATCCGGCGATGATGCATATAACGAATAGCTCCCCGATGGTTTTTGTGATGCGGTCCTCGCACTGCAACTCTGCATGAGTTCTGCTAAAAACTCTCGTGAAACTGTAATCTATAGCTTTTCTTCCATATGTTTTTATAAACTGCAACCACACGCCTCATCTCTTTGGGGACCTGAGTTCTAGATGATACGACAGCTCCATGGCATCATATGTTAGGTGATTCCCTAATTTTATTTATTTTTTGGTAATCAGAATGTCCGCTTGCACTCACTTTTGATTCCTAAACTCCCTTTTAAATAGTTATGATTCCTTAACTCCCTTTTAAAATAGTTATGAGCGCATGTTAATTGGTCGACTTCATTCACTTGATAGCACCTATTTAACACGATCCTAACTTTTCAAATTTAGAAAATCAACTGCGTTCTCTGGTGGAGAGTTCGTTTTCAAACTGTTTCATTGGAACGTGTTTTACAAACATTCAGCAGCACCAAACCTCAAAAGCTAGGGATGACATGACCGGTCCCCATAGCTTAATCCACCCCCTTGATTTTATTAAATAGAAATAACTCTAGAATTTATTTTTTCGGCCTTTCCTATATAAACAACGGAAGCCTATATGTTTTGTAATCAGATTTTGGATCGAGCCAGCTTGAAATGGCATTGTTTTTGTCTAATATGAGCGTGGCAATCCGGTTAAACCATTACAGCTCGTGTAAAAATGGGCAGGTCGATCGTTGCGGGGTTGCAATTGATCTGTCCTAGAAATAGTTTATTTTAATGGAAGCAGCATGGTTGGCTCTTCAGAGCAGCGTGCAGCTGTGTTTGCTCTCGAGTCTAGATTCTTAACAATAATTTCTAGTTCATAGAATCTGAAGCTATGCATCTTGCATGCTCTAATGGGAAGTTGTTTTCAACAAGATTCGTCCCCATAACGTGAAAGATGGAAATATTTGTGGTTTTGAAGTCATGCTGAGAAATGAAATGACGCTTGCAGTAGTTTGATTTGAAATGACAAGACCTATTATTCTATTCGATCAGACGTCAGACAAATATCTTCCGACTTTTGGCTTGCAAACACGGAACCTAGCCAAGTAAATCCTAGAAAAGTGGTTGACTCACTGCTTGGGATCATGGGATGATTGTTCGATCCTTTATGATGGAAATCAAAGCCGCCAAAGGAGTGCAGGAAGGAGCTTGCTGTTACTGCTAACGTAAGCGTTGAGCTTGGAGCCGGAGACTGAAAGATGGTATGGAGATTTTTCTCAGTTGAAGTCAGCTTGCAGGACAAGAGAATTCAAGCGGTTCAGTCACAAATGATGTGCGACAATGAGAGTCGATGAATGTGCGTGAAGCAAACATAGATTTTGCAATTTGGACAAAACAGGGTCCCAAAATGGACAAGTGAAAGGAGCAAAACCGACGGTTCTCTTTACTCTCCCAAACCAGGAAGCAAACACTAGGAAGCAATTGCGTCCTTCCATGAATTGTCTGCCTGTCCCCAACTTTAGTCCTTTTGCCATTAGTCTTAAGTTCCTATTCCTCGCCATTCTACTTATTATATTATTTTAATGACATTGACTTGCAACCTGTGGATTTCCTCATGCATTTGGGACCCCATTTTGCTGAGATCACTCTCCGCAAAAAACCCCCACTCCTAAAGAAAGAGTATCTTGAAAGAGGGAGGGAGGGATGATTCCAACAATCGAAAATGGTGATAGCAAGTTGTGGAATGCAATAAACTTGCACGTTTGGTTGTCCATCGTGGGTTGTCGAACGTCATCATCGAAAGCTTCTTCTCTCTTTTTTCTGAAGCAGATGATTTCTTCTGGCAAAGAGAATTTCTACGTGGTCCTTCTTGCTCAACTATGAAATCTTGCTGTATAATACATCCTCTCCAGTTCTATCTGATGTGATCAAAGCTGGAGTCATCTGCTGCCCAGAAACTCTCAGCTAAATGATGTATTTTTTTTAATTGCTGGCTGGGAGAGATTTTATTTCCATTTTAGAGTTACAAGAGGCTTCACTTGATTGTCTTGCTTCATTCCTGAATAAGAGGAACAAGGAACATTTGCTATAGACAGAGGGCTCAATAAGATTTAGCTTTCCATGACCATGAAAGTTTTGCAGGTTTGAACCAATGTTTGCTTTCCATTGCCTGTGATAGGTCGAAGTAACTAGGATTTTTGGTGTGAAAACTGAGAATAAAAGCTGGCAAGGTTCGTGTTATGATCCCAATCCAAACTTATGAGCGGTGCAGTGTATTTTGGATTTGCATTTTCAGCTTCAATCATAGTTCTTAAGAATACAATGAGATACTGATTTTATTCCCATGGCCTGGGGGATTGATGGAAAGTGGAGATAATCATTCCATCACTTATTTGTTAACATGGTCAGAATTTCTCACGTTTCTTTCTTCTTTCTCTCCTTTTCTCCCCACTAAATTGATCGCATCATCTTTCCTTTGCTAGCTGTTCTCCTTGATTAAGTTCAAACAAGACATAATTTGTTGTTTAAGCTTGTAACGGTGGATAGTTAATATATAATATTCCACTTTGCTGATTGCACCAGCAATTTTTCCAGGCTGTCTTTCCTGCAGAATTGATTGCATCAGCATTCCTTTGTTTGTTATGCTTTATGATTGAGTTCAACACAAGACATGATTCACTTCAAAAAGCTCATTTATAATGGGCTTAGGGGAAGCGATTTTTTTTAAATATTCTACTCTGCAGGTTCCACCATCATTTTCCTTGGAAATGCGGTTCTAAATTTGCTGAACGTTTTCTTCTTTTTAGTTTTATTATGAATCTTGAGATTTCTGCCAATTATTTTTGTTTTACCTCACACCTTATGTCATGCATGCTGGGAATTTCTGTTGTGATCTGCTTGTTGTCACTTCAGCTTAGAATCACCAGAAGCCCAATTACTAGTTTGTTGCTTAGTGCTACCGTCACCAATAATATATTAACAACTAAACAGTATGCATTACATGATACATGTGGGCTCTCCTCTTTCCTACCACTAAGAAAATGCTTTCCTCCCCTTAAACAACTGAAGACGTTTTGTCCCTTTTGTGTTTTGATTCTTGCAGAAATATGTAGTGGCAGTGTGGTTAGGTTCTCCCCACATGATTGCTGGTTTCTTTCCCTATTAGGAATCTGATACGGGGAATAGTAAAAGTGACATCTTTTTTCTGTTTTGATTCTTGTTTTCATTCCTACTTGCTGCTGCTGCTGCTGCTGCTGCTTACTAAACGCACTGGACAAGAAATGCTTTGGAAACACAAGACCCCACCGCCTTGTATTAATTGATGAGCTAATACAAATGAGTTTGCATAAGAATAGTGCATCCCATCAACTTGTGATTTGACCTTACCATTCTAAATAGAAACATAAACGACATTTTATACAAAATCTAAATATTGAGCACCCCAAGGTGGGTGGGTGTGTGTGGCTAAGTAGGTTTCTTGCTTTCAACTTTGGCAAATTCCAGGGTTTTCTTGCCTTGCAACTTGCTGGTTACATAGTGTTTACTATACTCTCCATGATTGTATGTCCTATACTTGCATGGGTTGTTCTCATCCACCAGTTCTGGAATTGGTCCAAGCTCTATTTCATAGCTAGGGGCATAAAATGTGACAATAGAGAGCCTGTCTTTTTCCTTGTGAGTCACTGCTCTGTGTTCCACACTCTTGTATTTTCCATTTGTTAATACCTGTGCATGCAGAAAATTAGTGAATTCTACAACATCGATTCATGGTAAGATGGAGAAAGGAAAGCCCATGATTTCCTTACTTCTAAAGTGTCGCCAATGTTGATGACAAATGCATTTGGAACAGGCTGAATAGGCATCCATTTGTTGTCTTTAAGGATTTGGAGTCCTACTGAACCACCCTTCCCTTGCTGCAACACTGTAAGGGCACTTCCATCTGAATGCGGACTAAGACCTAAAACAAGGTCCGGTCTTGCACATGGTGGGTAGTAGTTCATCCTTATGGCTTGCACAGCCACCCCAAACATCTCTTCAAAAAAATCTGTTCTCAGGTTTAGTGTCATGGCTATATATTCCAGTAGATGCTGACACAGCTTCCTCACTTCTCCTGAATAGACCTCTACAGTTTCACTGATGCAAGAATTGCACGACGCATTATAAGTAAATTGAAGACTTGTCCGCTTAAAATTCTGGAGGAAATAGAAATTGTGTTTATACTGTTACCTGAACTTGAGTGGCTTTGCTGGCCATAGTTTTGGGACCCTTATAAAGTGGGGCTCAAGCCCAAGAGCAAACATGTTGCACCAGTCCAGCTTTTGGTCCTCAGAGAACACAAAGGCCTGTCCATATCCCTGAACAGTCCCTGGCAACATGGGATACTTCTGCTTCTCCTCTAAAGGCAGCACGAAGAAATCCCTGGCAACCTTCTCTATACTCTCCAGCAAACTCAGATCAATCCCGTGGTTAATCACCTGATAAAAACAAGAAAGCAATATAAACTTAGCCTTCGTGCTCATTTTATCCTGCACTAACAAAGAAATAAAGGGGGAAAAAGAAATATCAGCGTGTACCTGAAAAAAACCCCACTCCTCGCAAGCTCTTGTCAGCTGCAACATTTCACTCTTGTATTCATCTTTATTGCCTTTAACAAGCCTTGAGAAATCAATGATGGGAACGGTATCAGGAGGCTGTAGAGCTGTGGCTAGTGTTGGTCTTTCTGTCATGTCCCTAACAAATCTTTCAGGGATTGTTGCTGGCCTAGCCTTTCTCAGTTCTTGAACATCATCAATATGACCAACGTTAATTGGAGAAATGGGAACAGGAGCCATGGAAACAGAATTTGGAAATGTGTCAAAAAATTAGTGAAAGCTAAAGAAGAAGTTTTAACTGATAGCTTCAAGCTTACACAACTCTGCATTTATAGAAGGAGAAAGTGCAGTCTGCATTGTTAAATGCCCAGTGGTCTTCTGTGCGTGGACCCGTGTCATGCACTTTATAATATCACCTTTCACGGCACAGCTAAATTCTTGTACGAATCCAGAGTCTGTGTCAAAATTATTATTTGCTAGTCCTCCTCGAAACTCTTCTTCTCCAAATAAAGTCAGAGAAACTTTTCAAGTTAAATGCCCAAATTAAGCCATTGGCAGGGATGGGATTCCCTTCTAATTAAAGACCGGACAGCCTCTTATTATTAGAGACTTAACGTACATGCTATGGAAAGTGCAAGGACATTCATCATCTCAATGTCTTCATCAAAATTATGGATAAATTAGAAAATTAGCATGTAAAATAAAAATAAATGTCGAATTAACATGTCAAAAAAAAGTTTTTGGTGAAATACCATATATTTCAATATCATGGTTCTGAACTACAACATTTAGTTACATGTCACGGTTCTAGACCGCGACATCAATTAAATGTCGTGATTGAGAATAATAAACGATTTGTAATGGTCAGTTAAACTGGTCAACCAATTTATAAAAAAAATCATAAAACTACTAAAATCAAGGTCTCGAGTAGAAATTTTTGAAATCTAAAGATTCAGCACCTTTCCATCAACCACAAAATTTTATTAGTGCATCGTCCTTGATGTCCAACCTTTGTTACATGTTTCGACCACCAAAAATTCTTGACATGTTAACAAAAAAAAACATATACCATTCTACTTCTATCACCATGAACCATATGTCGTCACAATGCATAGAATAACCACCCATACTCCTTTCACTCTAAGACAGTGTACCAAATCATCATTACCAATGATTTTAACATAAGAGTTCATAAAATTATGATTTTTATATGAAATGATTGATCGGTTTTTATAATTGGATCAACCGCCCTACCAATTGAGCCACAAGATTGACAGTAAAGCTACATGTTAAGTTGTTGTTATTTTGAAGTGCGACAAGGTAAAAATATGCTATTTCTCTTAATCTTTTTCAAATAGTATTATTGTGCCAAAACTTTTAACCTATTGTGCTTTTTTTTTTTTTTTTGTTAAATCCCAAGATTATAGTCTGTAGCCATACAAGGCACTTACCTGCCTTGAGCCATCTCAAATAATTTCACTTCTATTGAGCTGTTACTAGCACCTAGCTTCCCCGTAGGGTAAGGTTGTCGTAACTCATAAACTCCTGTCCACTTCTCTGCTTGTCTTGTAAGAGAGGAAGTTATCCTAATGAAAAAGCACAACAGTCCAATTCCTTGGTGCGTTTTTTATTTATTTATTTTGTGAAGCATTTAACGGACATGAATCGGTGCATACCTAGACAGGAGGAAAGATCCTTTCACGTGAAGCTTGCTAAAAGCTCCTGTATTCCTTCCTTCGACAGTTTGTTTTATTATGCGATGAGGGGATTTTTGTCACGATACCAAAGAAATTGCGTGAGTTTCATGTGATTATTTAATAATTATGGCCATTAAAACTAACAGAGTGGTAAAGATGGAGATAAAAAAATAATATCAAAAATAGATTGGAGACCTAATTTATATGCCTCCTCCTAAATCATGCCTAGTGTTATTGTCATCATGCATATGTCCTCCACTTCTTCTTCCCTTCCTCTTCGTCCCTGTGTTTTAAGCCTCTGATCTAGCCACCTCCCGGGCCCTTGAGGATTATACTATTCAGCCATGGTTGTTACCATGGAAGGTTACCACTGGACCACTAACTAGTGCTTGTCTACAATCCTCAAGCCTTTTCTTGAGGTCTTGTTGGCCCACTCCTTCACTTTCGAACAAGTTATTTCGCTCCTTTCTGCTATATAATTTGTCTCGAACAACAACGGACCAAAATCCTCTCATTCTACTTCGAACCATGCACAATTTGATGAGGATTTGTCTTCCAAAAAAAGGGGTAGAAATATTAGTGTACTGAGAATCTTAGAAGGAACGTCCTAAAAAGTCTTGGAATTTGAAAAATAGTAATGAATAGTAAAATATCAAGAGCTTTTACATTTTGATCTTTAATTTTTTTGATGATTTTTTTTTTAAATTTCAAACTTATTTTTTTTTATAATTTTATTATTCAATATTAAATTTACTGGTTACTAGATTTCATAATTTATTTTAATTATTTTCTATAAAATTATTTCATCTTATAATCTAAATCACGAGTTTTATAGATTAGTTATGTTAACTTAAGTTTTTTTTTTTTTTTCTCATCATCATCATGGCAAATGGTCATGGTATAATGCATTATTGCTGATTATAAATAAATACATATAATATATAGGCATACATGGATGATTATAAATACACATCTTAGGTCAGCTACTAATGTAATTTTATATTAGCATACCTACGAGTTCAATTAAACTATTTCCAAGCTTTTGTCCATTTAGAAGTCTTGACATGGCTGGGCATATGCCGTGCAGAGTTTAGTTCTGATTGCCTAAACAGATTCAATCACATCCTAGTATTTGTAAAGAATTGTTCAATTTATTTCTTAGTATTTCACATGATCATGGATCAACCCGACACTGTTTTTCCACGACAAAAAGAAAAGGGAGAAAGATACCATTGGACTTGAGGGTATATTAGCATAGGCAAATTTGGCTTTTTCATGGGAAAAAATGAAAAGAACATCGTCACCTATCTAGTAGGGTTGTTTATTAGTAGGGTTGTTTATTGTTCAGTTTGGTTTAGACTAAAAAAACTAACCGAACCGAATTATATTAATTTTGTGAAATATTAACCGGATCAAAAACCGGTTCAAACCAAACCGGTCCAGTTCGGTTAAATCCGGTTTTTAAGGCAAAAAAACCAGGAAACCTAATCCCATCATCCAGATTTTTTATATGGCAAGAGAAAACACAAGCACAGAAAGAAGATCGATTTTACAGCCACGGTTTCCATTGTCATTAATCCCATCGATCTCAACCATTACCACAAATACTTACCACAAGAAAAACAACTAAGAATGAAAAGGGAAAAAAGATAAAAACAAGAAAAAGATACAAGAAGTGACAAAGATGCTCAAAGATATTGCCGGTAGCTTTGTTCTTTTCCTATGGAGTATATATAGCAAGTACAAGCTACAATAAATTTTCAAGTTACAGAGGCTTATAAATATACAGAAGCAAGGGAGAGAAACAATTGTTAACTCTTATTTTCTTTACTATCTTTTCGCTGAAAATCATTGTACATCAAGTTCTTTGGATGTGAATGTGCTGTTGAAAAATATGACCTTCGCATTGAAAGCTCATTCAACAACCCACTGGAAAGGAAGATTGAAAATTAATTGAGAGGGGGGAAGATTGGGAATTTTCTTTGGAGCAGGCGGCGGCTTTTTGTGAGAGACAGGAAGGTTATATTAACTGTTATGGTTGGGTTATAATTTAACTATTTATACTTCAAAGATTTGTGTAACTTTTGGTTTTTAGCAGGTTTGGTTTGGTTTGTGTCGGTTTCTGGTTCAAAACCGAAACCGAACCGGACCTGTTAAAATTTTTGGTTTTGACAATTGGTTTAATCGGTTTTTCATTTTGGTTCGGTTGTTTCGGTTAATTTTTCTTTGGTTTTCTCGGTTAATCGGTTATTTTGAACACCTCTACTATCTAGCATGACCCAGGATATGAGAATCTTAAGCCTTGACATGATTTTTAGATACATTATTTTTCAATTTATATTATTACCAGATCCAAGATTCTTCTTATAAATGATATTTTTTATTTTTTTTAGACTTGTTATAGATTTAAAAGGAAAAAAAAATATTAAACTCGATTGAGTTTATAATCCAAGTACACCTTAAATATATGGAGTGAACACTATGCAAGTCCATAATGTTTTTCTCATTTTTCCTTTATATATATAATCTAAAGCGTGTGGGGTGAACATTATGTAACTGCATTGTTCACCCTTTCATGTTTTATTGTGGACGCACTGTTCACTTTTTTTTTAAAGTTTGCTATAAATTTAAGAGGGAAAAAAAATATTAAACCCGGTTGAGATCATGGTCTAGGTTCACCCAAAATAAACTAAAGCGTGTGGAGTGAATACTGTGTAGATACACTGTTCATCCCCGCATATTTTACTGTGTACGACATTGGTCATTAGTTTTTTTTAAAGGTTTTGCTATAATTTTAAGGGGAAAATTTATGAGGTGAACAATATGCAACCGCATTGTTCACTTCCTTATGTTTTATCGTGGATGATATTATTTACTTTTTTAGGTTTGCTATACATTTAAGGAGAGAAAAATATTAAACCTGGTTGAGTTCACGGTCCGGATCCACCCTACAAATTTTACTGTGATGACACTATTCACTTTTTTTTTTGTTTAAGAAAAGATATTTTCTTTTTTTTTCTATTTTTAAAAATTAATCCTAATCTTATTTTGTTTTTATATTTAGATTAATATCCTTTCTCTCTTTTATGTTATTTAGAAAGCCTATATGAAATGATGATTGTTTTTTTAATTATGCATTTAATTTTTGAGGAGGTTTTTCTGATTAATTTATATTGTGTTTAATTTTTTGTATAGATAAACTTTATTTTTGAAAATAAAAGAAAATTTATTTTCAAATAATATTTCTAATATATGTAGTATTGCATATTAGTTTTTCCCTTTTATTTTATTCACTCAATTTAATGTGTGTGTCTATTTTTATTATCGTTTGATTGAATAAAAAAATTTATTTTAATTAAAAAATTTAGTAAACAACTGCATAAATGTCATGTCTTTCAAAATTAAATATCTTGATCATACCTGTCTCTTGATTTTTCCAGTTTTTATTTTTGTTCATTGTTTATGATTTTTTTTTCCACTTATTAACACACATAGTTCTTAATTTATTTGATTACATGTATGTATAAAATTTTTAATTTTTACTTAGAATTTTTTTAAATACAAAAACATGTTGGAAAAGTTAATATATAAATTTTTTTGTTGAGAAAAGAAATACCTAATCAGCAGTGTAATATGAGTAAAATATCTAGTATATACTAGATGAAGTAAAAGGATTTAACATGCAAAAAGAAAAAAAAAATTTAATAAAAGACACGGCCAACACCATGTTTCTTGCCAAAACCTAAGGAAAACATGCATAGATGTATTAAAATTTTGAGAATGGAACTTTGTGAAACTAGACTAAATTTTTTTAATGAATATATTTACTATACTTCATTTTTTATTTTTTTTAATTAATTTTTTTTTTCAATTTCATCCTATAACATTGACTTGATTGAGAATTGAATTTCATATTTTTTTTCTAGTTTGTTTTTTTTATGGGATTATTATAGTCTCATGACCCAAGTTGAGAGTCTTGCTAGTTCGTCAGGTTGACTCGAGTTTTTTTTGTTTGTTTTTTAATTGAATATATTTTTTTTCAATTCCATCTTTTAATATTAAGTTGATTGAGAATTAAAATGTATATTTTTTTACTTACTTTCTATGAAGCTATCCTGGTCTCTTGACTCGAGCTTGATAGATTAACTCATGATGATTTAGGTTGTTTTTTTTTGTTTTGTTTTAATTTTATCCTTCAACATTAGACTGATTGGAAATTGATTTTTATATGTTTTTTTATTTACTTTTTATGAGGTTATCATGATCTTATAACCCAAGTCGCTAGTTATGTCGGTTGACTATGATTTGTTTTTTGTCATTTTTTAGTTTAAACTTTTTTAATTTTATCATTCAATATTGGGTTGATTGAAAATTATGATTCATAATTTATTTTGGTTTGTGTTCTATAAGGTTATCCAGGTCTCATGACTTAGATTGTTTGATTGATTTACTTAGGTGGTTTTTAATCTTTTTTCTTCATTTTTGTTTTTAGTCTCATCCTTCAACATTGAGTTGATTGAGAATTGAGTTTTATAATTTATTTCAATTAATTTTCTATGAGATTACCCCAGTCTCATGACTTAAGTTTGACAGGTTAACCTAGGTTGACTCAACTTATTTTTTTAGAATTTTATTTTTAATTTCATCATTCAACAATGAGTTGATTAAAAATTGAGTTTAATAACTTTTTTTTATTTTCTTTCTATAGGGTTATTAGGGTCTTATGACCTAGATAGTGGATTTAACAAGTTAACCCAAGTTGATCTAATATGTTGTCATTGTAATATTTTTTAAAAAGATATCGTCTTAATTTTTTTTAATCATATTGTATTTTTATTGGCCATTCAAGTTGTCTTTGAACTTGTAAGTTTACCAAGTCATATCATGTCAATCTCCATGTAGTTTATATATATATATATATATATATATATATACATATATATATATATATATTGCTAAAAACCACATTAATAACATTTGCATATTTTTTTATGTAAAAAAAAAAAGTGATTTGACCCAAAGTGTACTACAAACAATGATTCAATGATATACTTAAAAAGTTGTTAAAATTTTCAAATATTAATCTTAAATTTAGAATTTAATAAATAAGAGAGTGTGTGTGTTATCTTTGTTTAACCATTGTACCTATTTATGCAATATAGTATAAACTAGTTAGTTGCTTGCGTGTTTTCGTGGGGAACTTTTCAACAATGCCTAATGATTGATGTAAACTTGTCCAACCTAGAAACCCATAGTCTATGTCTTGGCTCTAGTTGAGTTTAATAATCTTGCATTTTATAAACTATTTTAATAAAATAAATAATTATAAAAATATATATTTACGAGAAAGACAACAAAACCCAAGATAAAAATAGGCAATCATTTTTCTCTTCCTGATTGGGCCTTCATTAGACTCAGTTAGGATGAAATTCAGGTTTGAATTAAAAAGTTAATAAAGAATTAGAGACTGAATTGAATGAAAGAAAAAAAAAGTTTTTGTCATGTGCAGTGCATGCGCCAACATGTAAGGAAGGTTGCCACTTTGAGAAAGCACGTCTCTCTTTCTTTGCACTCCTCTTATAGATCCAGTGTTGTTTTCAGTGACCCATTCTTATCTCTCTCTTTCTTTGCACTCCTCTAATTGGTTCTTTGAAAAAGAAAAGGGATGCATTTCCCCCTCAATTTCAATTCTAGCCCCTTTACTTTCAATCATTTAAAAGATAGAAATTTCCAACTATTTTTACAAAATCAAGCATAATTTAATATCAAGATTTTTTTATACTACAAGAACCTTATACTAAGTAAATCAAATTAAACCACCAATCTCAATCTCAATTTATCTTATTTTGAAAGAATCAAACAAAAAAACAAAATACTAAGGTGATACGAACCAGATTGTTAACACAAAGGATGGTGAGAATCAACAATCATTACCACATGATCCTCTAGAGTTACTAATTGGGTCATAGCAAGGTCAAGGGCCAATAAAATTAAAAAGGTATTGATTGGGCTGATTCAAAATGATTAGGCCAAAAAAAGTGTATAGACTTCAACAAGGGATGAACATATTTTAATTAATATAATCAAGGACAAAGATGATAATGAGAATTAAATAAAATCTGAAATTAAAAAAAGGGAGTCAACAAAAAAAGATTTTATTGAGCTGTGGAGTCTTTATAAAGCCAAAACACAAGGCTGACAACATCCTTTCTAAAGGACACTTTTGGCTGCAGGCTTGCTTTGAATTTTAGGCTTCATTAATTTAATTATTATAAAACTTAATTTATTATATTTATGATCCTATGTTCAAACCATTAAATTTTTGTTCTTTGGCACTATAAATATCCTTTTGAAAGGGAGTGTAAGGGTTTTAGACTTTGATGAATGAAATATATATGTGTTTGAGGGTATTATCCTACTTTGGTTTTCTAACGACATGCATCAACTTATTGAAAAAAAACTGTCTTTGTGATGTCATCCTACACTTCTCGTTCATAAATTGCTATTTGTTAGATAGGGATTTTATAGTCTAATAATGTTCATGCTTAGGTTTAAGGTAATCTCTGTGTTACACTTCCAAACTTAATTTCTTGACTTTCTAGGAGTTGTATCTTTTGCATGTGGGTTATGAGACCGCGCGATTTGATATCAGAGCTTGGCTCTATTAATTATGTTATATCCTTCTGTTAATTTTGTTTTTTATGTTGTTTCGTGTCAAACTACTTGTTCTAATCTTCTTCTCTTTAATTTAGTAACAACATCTTCTTAGTAAAAAGAAAAGTATAATTTTTATTTGTTACTATCTCTCAATATATCAATAGCATAAAAGTAAAAAAAAAAAAAGAAGATTAGTTTCAGATTTTGCCGTAAAAAAACTAAATAAGGAGAAAATGGATCAAATCAACTTGGAATTAGCTCAAACTTGATATTCTGGTTACTGGAGTCCTAACCGCTTTACATAGTAAATCTGGATTCATTTAGACATTGTTTTCTTTAAGTTCCAAATTTGGGTATTAAAAGGGCTATTTTGCGTCAGGTTTTATTCCATGTATTAAAATGACTCAAAATTAACTCAAATTTTATGTTCTATTTACTGGGGTCCTAATCGCACTATATATTAATTTTAGGTTCATTTCAACATTGTTTGCTCTAGGGTCCAAATTCGTGTTCCAGCTTGTTGTAACGAGTCTATTTTGCGTAAGCTTTTAAAACTTGTTTTGTTTCTATTGATTTTGTATGTATTAGTATTCTATCATCATATTTGGCATATTTAGGTGTTATTCACATCATTTTCATATATTTCACCTCTATTTTTTTATCTGTTTTTAAGTCTTTCATATTTCATACAAATTCATTTACTACTAATGAAACTGTAATCACAGTTTTGTTTTTGCTTGTTTTCATTATTTTGTTGCTTCTAAATTCATATTTATTCATTTGGATTATGATACTAAGTGGTTCTATATGATGTTGATTTTAGTTTAGTAAGAGCTAAAAAAAATTGAGACGAGAAGAAAAAGGCGTAGCAAGCATATTAGAGTGAAAAAATTTGATATGTCAGATCAGAGCAGTACACGAACCCCTTCTGATGGTGACGTAAAACTTCAAATTAAAGGCACAACACATATGTTAACAAATATACAAATGATGTTAGGAGACATGAGAACATGGGGATGACTCTAATTCTAATAATCATGATGTACGTAGAGTAGGGGTTGAAAGGATGAACCATAACAGTAGAGCTAAAAGGCTGATTTTAGTGATTTTAGGGAGGACAATGATGACTTTAGGGATGAAGGTTTTGAGGATGAGACTTTAGGATAGAGGGGAGGTTTTCAGCAACCTAGAAACTGAAGAGATTTTGGGTCTAGACAAAGAGGCCAATTCAGTCAGAGGGGAAATTTCCGTAATGTGGAGAACATGATGATATGGATGGGGAACTAGACTCTATTAAACTGAAAAATCCTTAATTTCCAAGGTAAAAATGATCTCGAGGCTTATTTAGAGTGGGAGAAAAAGGTTGATTGGGTTTTTATTGCTATAGGTATTATGATAAAAAAAAAAAAAACAAGAAGTTGGTGGTCATTGAATGTATGGATTATGCATTGATATGGTAGGATTAAATTTTAATCAGTATGAGAAGGGATGGGGAGCGACCTGTAGAGATATGAGGGGAGATAAAAGTCTTGATAAGAAGGAGCTTTGTTCCTAATCACTATTATAGGGATGTATATATGAAGTTACAAGGTCTGACTCATGGTTATAAGATAGTAGATGAATATCACAAAGAGATAGAGATAACAATGATTTGGGCTAATGTTGTTAAAGATATAGAAGCCACAATGACTAGATTTCTTAATGGGCTGAATAAGAACATTGTTAATGGTGTGGAGTTACAACGTTATATAGAGTTGAAAGACATGGTACATATGACTACAAAAGTGGAGAGATAAATCAAGAGAAAGAGGTAGCGTAAGACCACATATCAACTTGAAGGCCAAATCTGAAAAAGAGGGGGCTGCCCAATCGAAGTCCTTTGTGCATGTTAAAGTCGAACCACCTAAGGCCAAGAAGGAGACGCCATCTGATGGGAAAGGTAAAATCAATTCACAACCAATATGTAATTGTGATATAAAATGCTTTAGATGTTTGGGGAGTGGACACATTGCTTCTCAGTTTCTAAATAAAAGAAAAATGATCGTAAAGCATGGCGAGATCGAGTTTGAAAGTGACAAATCTAATATTGATAAGATGCCACTCTTGGAGGATTGTAGCGATGTGGAGATTGTATATTCAGTTGAGGGGGAGGCCTTGGTTATAACATATGTTTTGAATGCACAAGTTAAAGAGGATGATGTAGATCAATAAAGGGATCACATCTTTCACACTAGGTGTTATATTCAAAATAAGATATGTAGTATGATAATTGATGGAGGTAGTTATGCCAATATCGCTAGTACGACTTTTGTTAGAAAATTGAATTTGAATATTATGAAGCATCCTAAACCTTATAGATTGTCGTGGTTGAATAAATATGATGAGGTGAAGGTCACTAAATAGGTGTTGATTTCCTTTGTTATTGGTAGATTTTCTGATGATGTTATGTGTGATATGGTCCTTATGCATACCAGTCACTTACTTTTTAGTCATTTACTTTTAAGGTGTTCATGATAATTTGATAGTAGGGTTTCAGATTTTGCCGTAAAAAAACTAAATAAGGAGAAAATGGATCAAATCAACTTGGAATTAGCTCAAACTTGATATTCTGGTTACTGGAGTCCTAACCGCTTTACATAGTAAATCTGGATTCATTTAGACATTGTTTTCTTTAAGTTCCAAATTTGGGTATTAAAAGGGCTATTTTGCGTCAGGTTTTATTCCATGTATTAAAATGACTCAAAATTAACTCAAATTTTATGTTCTATTTACTGGGGTCCTAATCGCACTATATATTAATTTTAGGTTCATTTCAACATTGTTTGCTCTAGGGTCCAAATTCGTGTTCCAGCTTGTTGTAACGAGTCTATTTTGCGTAAGCTTTTAAAACTTGTTTTGTTTCTATTGATTTTGTATGTATTAGTATTCTATCATCATATTTGGCATATTTAGGTGTTATTCACATCATTTTCATATATTTCACCTCTATTTTTTTATCTGTTTTTAAGTCTTTCATATTTCATACAAATTCATTTACTACTAATGAAACTGTAATCACAGTTTTGTTTTTGCTTGTTTTCATTATTTTGTTGCTTCTAAATTCATATTTATTCATTTGGATTATGATACTAAGTGGTTCTATATGATGTTGATTTTAGTTTAGTAAGAGCTAAAAAAAATTGAGACGAGAAGAAAAAGGCGTAGCAAGCATATTAGAGTGAAAAAATTTGATATGTCAGATCAGAGCAGTACACGAACCCCTTCTGATGGTGACGTAAAACTTCAAATTAAAGGCACAACACATATGTTAACAAATATACAAATGATGTTAGGAGACATGAGAACATGGGGATGACTCTAATTCTAATAATCATGATGTACGTAGAGTAGGGGTTGAAAGGATGAACCATAACAGTAGAGCTAAAAGGCTGATTTTAGTGATTTTAGGGAGGACAATGATGACTTTAGGGATGAAGGTTTTGAGGATGAGACTTTAGGATAGAGGGGAGGTTTTCAGCAACCTAGAAACTGAAGAGATTTTGGGTCTAGACAAAGAGGCCAATTCAGTCAGAGGGGAAATTTCCGTAATGTGGAGAACATGATGATATGGATGGGGAACTAGACTCTATTAAACTGAAAAATCCTTAATTTCCAAGGTAAAAATGATCTCGAGGCTTATTTAGAGTGGGAGAAAAAGGTTGATTGGGTTTTTATTGCTATAGGTATTATGATAAAAAAAAAAAAAACAAGAAGTTGGTGGTCATTGAATGTATGGATTATGCATTGATATGGTAGGATTAAATTTTAATCAGTATGAGAAGGGATGGGGAGCGACCTGTAGAGATATGAGGGGAGATAAAAGTCTTGATAAGAAGGAGCTTTGTTCCTAATCACTATTATAGGGATGTATATATGAAGTTACAAGGTCTGACTCATGGTTATAAGATAGTAGATGAATATCACAAAGAGATAGAGATAACAATGATTTGGGCTAATGTTGTTAAAGATATAGAAGCCACAATGACTAGATTTCTTAATGGGCTGAATAAGAACATTGTTAATGGTGTGGAGTTACAACGTTATATAGAGTTGAAAGACATGGTACATATGACTACAAAAGTGGAGAGATAAATCAAGAGAAAGAGGTAGCGTAAGACCACATATCAACTTGAAGGCCAAATCTGAAAAAGAGGGGGCTGCCCAATCGAAGTCCTTTGTGCATGTTAAAGTCGAACCACCTAAGGCCAAGAAGGAGACGCCATCTGATGGGAAAGGTAAAATCAATTCACAACCAATATGTAATTGTGATATAAAATGCTTTAGATGTTTGGGGAGTGGACACATTGCTTCTCAGTTTCTAAATAAAAGAAAAATGATCGTAAAGCATGGCGAGATCGAGTTTGAAAGTGACAAATCTAATATTGATAAGATGCCACTCTTGGAGGATTGTAGCGATGTGGAGATTGTATATTCAGTTGAGGGGGAGGCCTTGGTTATAACATATGTTTTGAATGCACAAGTTAAAGAGGATGATGTAGATCAATAAAGGGATCACATCTTTCACACTAGGTGTTATATTCAAAATAAGATATGTAGTATGATAATTGATGGAGGTAGTTATGCCAATATCGCTAGTACGACTTTTGTTAGAAAATTGAATTTGAATATTATGAAGCATCCTAAACCTTATAGATTGTCGTGGTTGAATAAATATGATGAGGTGAAGGTCACTAAATAGGTGTTGATTTCCTTTGTTATTGGTAGATTTTCTGATGATGTTATGTGTGATATGGTCCTTATGCATACCAGTCACTTACTTTTTAGTCATTTACTTTTAAGGTGTTCATGATAATTTGATAGTAGGGTTATTCATAATAGATTTAGAAATAAATACATTATTGTAAAATATGGTAAAATCATCACTCTTATAACTCTATGTCCAAAACAAGTCGAAAAAGGAATGTGAGGTTGAAGAGAATGAAAAATCATATAAAGACAAGGATGAGAGAAAACCATCAGATTCGACCAATTCTAAATCAATAATTAAATTATTTAAGAGTGGAGGTAAGACTAGAGGAGTGAATAAAGTAAATGTGAGTGATGATCATTGTGTGGAAAAATTAAAGAAACCACCATTAAAGGGAATATAATATCAAATTGACCTTGTACCTAGAGCTATGATTCCTAACTGACCAACTTATAAAAGTAATCATGAGAGACGAATGAGCTTCAAAGGTAAGTAGATAAGCTGATGATGAAGGGTACATTCGTGAGAGTATGAGCCCTTGTGTTATGCTAGTGTTACTTATACCTAAGAAGGATGGAATATGAAGGATGTGTGTTGATTGTCGAGCCATCAACAAAATAACAGTAAAGTATAAACATCATATACTTGGCTTAATGATATACTAGATGAGTTACGCAGATCATGTATTTTCTCTAAATTTGATTTGAAAAGTGGGTACCATCAGATTAGGATGAAAGAACACGATGGATAGAAAACTGCATTTAAGATTAATCATGGTTTGTATGAATGGTTAGACATGATTTTTGGACTTACAAATACACCTAGTATGTTTATGAGGCTAATGAATTATGTGTTGTATGTATTTATAAGTAAATTTATGGTTCTGTATTTAAGGCAAGTTGATAAGTTGATGATAAAGGAGGTACATTCATGAGAGTGTGAGCCCTAATGTTGTCCTAGTGTTACTTGTACCTAAGAAGGATGGAACACAGAGGATGTGTGTTGATTGCCGAGCCATCAATAAAATAACAGTAAAGTATAAACATCATATACCTGGCTTAATGATATACTAGATGAGTTACACAAATCATTTATTTTCTCTAAATTTGATTTGAAAAGGCGGTACCATCAGATTAGGATGATAGAAGGGAATGAATGGAAAATTGCATTTAAGACCAAGCATGGTTTGTATGAATGGTTAGTCATGCTGTTTGGACTTACAAATGCCCCTAGTATATTTATAAGGTTAATGAATCATGTGTTGCATGCATTTATAGGTAAATTTATGGTTGTGTATTTTGATGACATTCTGATCTATAACAAAAACTTGAATGAGCATCTTAATCATTTATTTAATGTACTTAATGTATTCTGTAGTAAAAAATTGTACACTAATTTTAATAAATGTACCTTTTTGCATGGAGCAAATTGTGTTTCTTAGATATGTTGTAACTGTAGAAGGTATCAAGATGGATAAAAACAAGGTTAAGGCCATTCGAGATTGACCTACACCTAAATCTGTAATTAAGGTGCGAAGTTTCCATGGTTTGGCTTGTTTTTATATGAGGTTTGTTAAGGGTTTTAGCACATTAGCTGCACCACTCACTGAGATCATCAAAAAGTTAGCTGGTTTTAAATTAGGGTATTGACCAAGATAATGCATTTAACTTGTTGAAAGAAAAACATTGTTCAACACCTTTATTAACTTTACTTTACTTTATAAAAGCTTTTAAGATTAAATGTGATGCCTCAGGAATAGGTGTTGGAGCTATTTTAATACAGGATAAATGATCTATTGCTTATTTCAGTGAAAAGCTTAATGGTGTAGCGTTGAACTACCCTACTTATGATAATGAGCTTTATGCTTTGGTGAGAACTTTGGATACATGACAGCATTATTTGTGACCAAAAGAATTCATGATTTATTCAGATCATGAATCATTAAAGCATTTGAAATGACAAGGTAAGTTGAATTGGCGACATATAAAGTGGGTGGAATTCATTGAAACATTCCTTTGTGTGATCAAATATAAGCAAGGCAAGAACAATATAATGGTTGATGTGCTTTTATGAAGGTATGCTCTTTTATCTACCTTGAATGCTAAGTTGTTAGGATTTGAGTATGTGAAGAAATTGTATATGAATAATGATGATTTTTCTAATGTATTTCATGTATGTGAGAATTAAGCTTTTGGGAAGTTCTATAAGCTTGATGGATACTTGTTTAAAGAAAATAGACTTTGTGTGCCTAATAGTTTTATTCGTGAATTATTTGTTCGTGAAGCTCACGGGGACGATTTAATGTCGCTAAGACTTTGGATGTATTAAATGAATACTTTTACTGGCCTAAAATGAATTATGATGTGCAAGGAGTGTGTGATAGATGCATTACATGTAAAAAAGCTAAATCTAAGGTCTTACCACATGGTTTGTATACTACTTTACTTGTACCTAAAAAATCTCGGGTAGATATTTTCATGGACTTTTGTTTTAGGTTTACCTAGGTCGAAGAGAGGAAGGAACTTTATCTTTATAGTTGTTGATAGGTTTTCTAAGATGACGCATTTCATAACATGTCATAAAATCGATAATAGAACCAATATTTTTTTTTTACTCTTTAGAGAGATAATATGACTTTATAGGTATCTAGAAACATAGTTTTAGATCATGATGTAAATTGTTTTAGTTATTTTTGGAAAGTTGTATGAGGAAAGTTGGGAATTAAGTTGTTATTTTTACTATTTGTCATACACAAACTAATGGTCAAACAAAAGTAGTAATAGAATTTTAACTATACTTTTATAATTGGACAGTTGGAAAAAAAATGGTGTGTAAAGGTTGGTTTTAAGGCTCCCTTTCCACCCTATTTTATCCTCTTCAACTACACAAAATTCACCCTAATTTATAGGGGATGAAAGGGGGTATGGGGTGTTTATTTGGTATGAATCTTGACCCTTTATTCAAACGGGAAGGATCCCAACCATTGACTAAAAGTCACCATCACATGTTGTAAATGCTGGTTGAGTTGTCTTTTTTTGGTTAACTTTGTAACAGGTTTAGGGCTTTCAAGAGACAACTTTTTTCTTAGGCTCGGATGCAATGGCAGGTCATCAGAGTGACATCGTTTTTTTCTTATATGGTGAAGGTATGAGAGAGAAGGAAGGGTTGAATGGTGGCATCAAAACTGGCATTTTTGTGTTATCCATTGAAAAAAATAAATAGTGCCAAATGACTCATTGTCTGGAACTATTTTTTTTTTACCTTTATTGATCAAAACGATATCGTTTTAATTCAAAACACGTTGTTTTGGTCAAAACAACACCAACGGTCAAAACAACACCAAAACACGTTGTTTCATTTAAATGAAATGGTGTCGTTTTGGGGTTTTTTATTTCAGCCCCTACTTTTTTAATTTATTCAATTAAATCCTCAATTGAATTTTGATTCTAAATTCAATTCAATTCTCCCCTGCCGAGTTTTAAAATGATCCCCTGATTTCAGAGTCCTTTTCAACTTTTTTTAATCTTAAATATTTTTAATTTTCCCGTAATTCACTTCTAAACTTCTAATTTCTTTGATTTCACCCCTGTTTTCTATTGAATTTGGCCTATGAATTCACGCCCCTGTTGCAAAAAGGTTTTTAGTTCCGAATTTCTTCAATATGGCCATTAATTAACCCATAAACTTTGATTTTCTTGTAATTTTATCCATGATTTCACTCAATTTGAGTTTGGGAAAATTAAATTTAATCCTTTAAAATTCTAACCTTCTCAATTAAGTCCTAATTAAGCTTTTAAACCTAATTTTCACCAATAAAATCCTTAATAAAGTTAATTTGACCCATTAATCTAATTAAGTCCTTGCATTTAATTGAATCTTTTAATTTGATCTAAATTAATTCTTAAAATTAATTAAACATTTAATTGGGACCATGATTAAATTAAATTGGCCCATTAAAAGTCTAATTAAGACTCCAGATTTAATTTTTATACAAATTTGTCCAATAATCATTTAATTTGACCTTGAATATGCATTATCTTTTTAAGTCTTGGGGTACAATGAAGTACAATTGGGCTTCTAATTTTGTCCAAAACTCTAGTTTAGTTCCATCGTGCATTTGAAACCCTTCTTAACCTATTTTTTTTTTTTTTGCTAGGTTTCCACTTTTTTTTCATTGCTTTTCAATTATTTTGTTTTTTTTATTTTTAAATTTTAAAAGAAAAGGGATAATTTTGGGGAAAACTCAAAATTGGATTATGACAGTTGCAATCTCTTTACAATGTTTACGATAGAAAGTCTCGTAAGGGACTTTAGATAATAAGCTTGTAAAGAAAAAAATATGAGAGATTGTGGATATATTAGATGAAGAAATGGTTATTCGTTCCAAAAGTGCTAGAAGTAAGGGCTTGAAAACGCACTAAAAAAAATGGATAGGGCTAAAAAGTGCATTATTTGGTATGTGATGACCATAAAGCACACTTGAAAGGAAATAGATAGAGCTAGAAAGCATACTATCTTATGGGTAAGGGCTAGAAAGCGTATTATGTGATATGCGAAGGCATTCTAGCACACTCAAAAGGAAAGAGATAGGGCCAGAAAGCATATTGTCCAGTATGAGAGGACTAGAAAGTACACTCAAAATGAAATAGATAGGGCTAGAAAGCACACTATCTAGTTGTGAAGGCTAGAAAACACAATAAGAAAGTGTCAAAGATGTTGTCTCTAAAAACCGCACTGATTTTTAAATAGTGGGAGCCTTGCCGGGCTCTGGCATCTTGTTGGGGTTTGTTTTCGCTGGAAAAGTTTGAGTCCATCAAGAATTCTTTCCTTGGACTCCTTTCATAGGTAAAAATACAATACGTTGTGATTAATATGCATGTATTCTTACATGAGAAATAGAGATCCCCTTTCTTCATAGACTTTTCTTTTTCAAAGCTTTGATTCTCTTAACAAACTTTCACGGCTTTTTCACTTTCTCTTACCCGAGCCACAACTTGTGATATTGAAATCTAGGAAGGGATGCTTATTGGACGATCTCAGATGATATTGGCAAACCCCATTGTCTAAAAACCTTTATCTCAAAGATTATTAGCTTTGCCTTCCATTCTTTGTTTTCTTAAAAGAGGAATCGTGAAGCCAGCCCTATTGTGCTTCTTGAGTTACCCCTAGTCTGATCATGCCCCTGGGTATTTTATCTTGTTTTGTTTGCTTGGATTTTCATAGGGATGATGTCATGCAGAAGAGTGTTTGGTTTTTTTACAAGAGGTTGCTTTCATATGAAATCTTTAGAATTTCAAATCCATTTTCAAACACAAAAACCATTTTGATGTTAATTTAAAACAAAATTGTTTAAAAAAGAATTCATGTAATTCCCATGGACGGGGTTTCATTAAAGTTGAATTTCTCCATAGGTTTTTCTATTGGTGACAATGTGAAGTGACCTTCTTTTTTCCATCTTGTTGGTCAGAAAGGTTCAAGTTTTGACATGATAGTTTCAAAGGAAGGAAAGATTTTTAAAACATTCATTTTATTTGTATGAATAATGAAGCATAACTTAAGGTTCTTAAAAATCTCATTTTGCATGGGAAAGCATTGCTTACTAATTAGAAATGGCTTTATTGAGCACGTAACATGGGTTTTAGCTCTTGACCATGAAAGAAAAGGATATCTGCAAGCTCAAAAGATGTTTAAGGGATCTCAAGACTAAGGATTACTAGTGCTCGTTCCTAGACCTTCTTTTAGTTAAGGGGATTTAGACCTTAGGATTGACTTTGTAAAATTGTCTGAAATGCCTCTAGTGTCAGGATTTGGAATTTTTGCCTTTGTATTTTTTATTTAGTTTTCAGCATCATCATCATCATATCAACAACCGAATCTTTGAATTCTTTTGTGCCTCTTGCTTTGCTTGGGCATCCTTGATCATTAAGATTATTTTATATATTCTTGCAGTCAAATTGCTTTTTTAATCCTCGTACTTGCTTCTAGAGTGGGGTGTGATCCTAGTCAGGATTGATTTATAAGAAAAACTTATCAGGCCCAAATGGAGACCATAAATGATATTTTTTTAGTATTGTGAAATGATTATCAAAGATACCTTTTCCTTAATTTCAAATGCATGCGTTTAAGATTAATAAGCTTTTTCTTTCTCTCATTTTATCCATGCAAAATTGTTTTTCATTGTGATTATGAATCATTAGTCATTCAATTAAAACTTAGCTTCAATGTTATTTTATGATGTTTGATTTTTTTAGGTTTATAAGCATTTGGTTACCTTATTAGGAGATTACTTGAATTCCCAAAACTCATTTGTTAAAAAATCACCAATTTAACTTCTGTATTTGTACTAATAACTTTGATTTCCCAAAAACCTTTGTGAAAACAAAAAAACAAGGTCTTTTAAGTTTATGAGATCATACAAAGTTTTTTTTAGAAAGAGAAAGTACAACAAAGAATTCTTGGCCAAACTTCAGTTTTTATTGATTTAATAGGCAAGGTACTTCTTTACAATGTTAGAGTTAGGTTTAGGTAGATCATCTCCATTCATCTTGTTAAAATTAGAGCTCCTTAAAAAAAAAAAAAAAA
>Ga0325401_1000336_pt1 | contig 32497 bp, 29 predicted proteins | sample PopdelMetagenome_FD_205666 | JGI IMG/M metagenome (GOLD analysis project Ga0325401, IMG submission 205666) | Populus deltoides microbial communities from Bellville, Georgia, United States - Xylem-PdKOR-R2 | ecosystem: Host-associated > Plants > Phyllosphere > Stem > Wood/Secondary xylem | place...
TGCTCGGCATCGGTGGCGGCTTCATCCTGGTGCCGGCGATGATCTACCTGCTTGGTATGGCGGCGGGGGTGGTGGTCGGGACCAGCCTGTTCCAGACGCTGTTCGTCACCGCCGCCGCGACGCTCGTCCATGCCACCACGACCCGCGCGGTGGACATCGTGCTCGCCGGGCTGCTGCTGGTCGGATCGGTGACGGGGGCGCAGATCGGCGCGCGGATCGCGGGCCGCGCCCGCCCCGAACGGCTCCGCCTTGCGCTCGGGCTGATCGTGCTGGCGGTCGGCACGCGAGTGCTGCTCGGGCTCGTCTGGCGGCCGGAGGAGATCTACACGGTGGTGCCGGGATGACGCGCTGGCCCCTCGTGCTCGCGCCGCTGCTGACCGCCCAGGCCTCTGCTCCGGCGACGCCACTGCTGGTCCCCGACGTGTCCCAGCGCGACGTCGAGATCGCCTACAGCTTCACCGGCGCCGAACTGCTGCTGTTCGGCGCGATCCTCCAGCGTGGCGCATCGTCCGAACATCCCGCCGACATCGTGGTGGTGGTCAAGGGCCCCGCGCAAGGCATCGTGATCCGCGAGAAGCAGAGGGCCGCGGGCATCTGGATCAACGCGCGCGCGATGCGGTACCGCTCGGCGCCGGGCTTCTATGCGATGGTGTCGTCGCGCCCGGTGCGCGAACTGGTCGACGATCGCACCCGCGCGATCTACGAGTTCGGGGTCGACAGTCTCCAGCTTTCGCCGGTGTCGAGCGCGCCGGAGGCCGAACAGGCCCGCTTCGCCGCCGGGCTGATCGACCTGCAACGCCGTGCCGGCCTGTATTACGAGGCGGGCCGCGCGGTGGAGATCACCGACGGCGTCCTTTACCGCGCGCGCGTCTCCATCCCCGCGCGCGTGCCGGTGGGGCGCTACACCGCCGAAACCTTTCTGATCCAGGACGGGCGGGTGATCGCCGCGGCGGTTCGGGGGATCGACATCCGCAAGTCGGGCTTCGAACGCGCCGTCGCCCGCGCCGCCGAACGGAACGAGGTCGCCTATGGCCTGGTCGCGGTAGCGCTGTCGGTCGGGCTCGGCTGGGCCGCGGGCACCCTGGCGCGGCGCTGGGGGTAACCTGTCGATAACACGCTATCTTCACATATCCGCCCTAGCCATGTCCCTTGCGTGAGAGGGGACGAACCAGTGACTGCGATGCCTTTGTCCGGCCAGTTTGCTCCCGATCCGGTGGGCGCGGGCGCGATCGGCTATGTCGATTCGATCGCGGGCGGCGGGGGGCGGGTGCTGATGGACCGCGCGGCGTTGATGGCGGCGGAAGCCGATCCCGACCCCATCGTCGCGCACGCGGGACAGGTCGGCGCGCAGGTCAAGGTGCGGCTGGGCTCGACCTGGCTGATCGCCAACGTTCGCTCGCTCCGGCTCGAGGATCAGGCAGGCACCTGCATCTCGGCCGAGGTCGACTTCCTGGGCGAAGGCGACGAGGAACGGCTGACCGGCAAGCTCTACCATTTCCGCCGCGGCGTTACCCGTTACCCGATGCCGGGCGCGGAGGTGTATCCGGTCACCACCGCCGATCTGCAACAGATCTACGCCGCCGACGACCGCGCCCATTGCGGCATCGGCACCGTCTATCCCACCCGCGACGTCCGCGCTGCGCTGTATGTCGATGCGATGCTCGGCAAGCATTTCGCACTGGTCGGCTCCACCGGCACCGGCAAGTCGACCTCGGCGGCGCTGATCCTCCACCGCATCTGCGACATGGCACCGCAGGGGCATGTGGTGATGATCGACCCCCACGGCGAATACAGCGCCGCCTTCAAGCAGCGCGGCGCGATCTACGATGTCTCCAACCTCCAGATGCCGTATTGGCTGATGAACTTCGAGGAACATTGCGAGGTGTTCCTGACCACCAGCGGTTCGGAGCGGCAGATCGATGCCGACATCCTCGCCAAGTGCCTGCTGATGGCGCGTGCCAAGAACCGCCTGGGGCAGGAGATCGCCAAGCTGACGGTGGACGCGCCGATACCCTATCTCCTGTCGGACCTCACCAACCTGATCCAGCTCGAGATGGGCAAGATGGACCGGGCGGGCGACACCGCGCCCTACCTCCGCCTCAAGACTAAGATCGAGGAGATCAAGGCCGATCCCCGCTACGGCTTCATGTTCTCAGGCATGCTCGTCGCGGACACGATGGCGGGATTTCTCCAGCGCATCTTCCGGATGCCGGGCGACGGCAAGCCGATCTCGATCGTCGACGTGTCGGGGGTGCCGTCCGACATCACCGCGGTGGTGGTGGCGGTCCTTTCCCGCATGACCTTCGACTTCGCGATCTGGAGCCGCAACGAGCCGCGCCGCCCGGTGCTGCTGGTCTGCGAGGAGGCGCACCGCTACATCCCCCGCGACGACACCGGCTCGTCGGTCGGCCGCATCCTCAGCCGCATTGCCAAGGAAGGGCGCAAGTACGGCGTCAGCCTGGGTCTCGTTACCCAGCGTCCCTCCGACCTCGCCGAAGGCGTGCTGTCGCAGTGCGGCACGATCATCGCAATGCGCCTCAACAACGATCGCGACCAGGCGTTCGTCCGGGCGGCGATGCCCGAAGGCGCGCGCGGCTTCCTCGACGCGATCCCCGCGCTGCGCAACCGCGAATGCGTCATCTCGGGCGAAGGCGTCGCGATCCCGATCCGGGTGGCATTCGACCCGCTGGAGGAAACCCGCCGCCCCGCCTCGGGCGACCCGGTCTTTTCGGTGCTGTGGAAGGAAGTGGGCGGCGAGGACCAGATCATCGCCCGCACCGTCCAGCGCTGGCGGGCACAGGGAAAATAGCGTCGGCGACCCGCGGTCGGCAAACCACAATCCAGGCGGGCGGGGTCCTACCCGGTCGCCCATGCCCTTCGAGGGCGGCTCATACCGGTCAGCTGCCCGGCCGCACCGCCAGCAGCTGCGCCATCCGCCCCTTCAACCGGCGCAGTGTGTCGCCCGACAGCGTCGTCACCTGATCGAACGAGATGGTGCGCGGGTTCACGGGTCGACCGTTGCGGCGCACTTCCCAGTGGAGATGCGGTCCGGTGGCCAGCCCGGTCATGCCGACATAGCCGATCACCTGCCCCCGTGCGACGCGCGCGCCCGGGCCCACCGCGATCCGGCTCATGTGCCCGTAGCGCGTCTCGATCGACGCACCGTGCGCCAGCCTGACCAGATTGCCATAGCCGGCGTTGCGGCCCGCAAACGCCACCACGCCATCGGCCGCGGCATGGATCGGCGATCCCGTCGGTGCCGCGATGTCGAGCCCGGCATGCAGCCGAAGGAACCCGAGCAGCGGATGCAGGCGCCCGCCGAACGCCGACGAGATCCGCCCCGCGACCGGCATCCCCATCGCGCCGCGGCGCTCGGACTGCCCATTGGGGTCCCACCAGCTCTCGTGCCCCGGCTCGCCCCAGCGCACGAGGCGCAGCGCGCGTCCGTTCCGGTTCAATCCCGCCAGCATCAACTGCCCCAGCCGCACCTCGCCGGTGGCGGCACGCTCGCGCTCGATCACCATGTCGAAGCCGTCCGCCGCGCCGACGTCGCGCCCCAGCGACACGCGGCTCGCGATCGCCTTGATGTACTGTTCCAGCGCCTTTGCGGGTGCACCGGCGGCGCGGGCGGAGCGGTACAGGCTGGCGCCGACCTGTCCCTGCAGCCGCAACGGCGTGTGGTCGACCGCGATCGGCTGGCGCGTCATCGTCAGTCCCGCGGCCCCGCGCACCAGCGTGACACCCAGGTCGAAGCGCGCGCGCATCTTGAGCCGGTCGAGCGGGCGCGACTGGGTGCGGTCGGCACGTCGCCCCAGCGTCAGCTCGACCCGGGTTCCCGCGGGCAGATCGTCGAGCGATCCGACCCCCGCGACCAGCGCGGCGGCATCCTCCGCATCGCGCCGCCCCACCCCGGCGCGCGCGAGCACCCCGGTCATCCGATCACCCTCGCCCAGTGTCGCGACCAGTTCCACCACCGGCCGCTCCGGCGCTTCGGCGAGCGGGCGGACGAGGTCGTTCGCCGCCATCCGCCGGCCGGTGTCGGCGCCCCAGCCGATCGGCGCAATCGCCTGCGCGCGCGCCTCGTCCCATTCGGCGCCGGTGACGGGGGCGGGCACGCTGCCCGCGATCGGGCGAAAGCCGGGCGACAACGCCCCGGTCGCGACGCACAGCGCGGTACAGGTTGCCAGGCCGCGCCACCAATCGCCGCTGCCGATGCGCTGGCCAAGGTCCGGCACCCAGTCGATCGCGGACAGGCGGTGACGAAGCGTCTCGCTCCAGTGCGGCGGCGCGGGCTGTTCGGCGAGCGCGCGGCGGAACGAGCGGGTCGCGGTGCCACCGGCCAGTGTCAGCGACGGATCGTCGGCCAGGAACAACGGCTTCACCCCTGCAAGCTCGCCGTTTCCCCCCGGCGCGGGTTGCAGCGTTGTGGGGCCGAGTCGCTAAAGTCAAATTAACCCCGACGCCGCCTGCGACGAGCCGGGCGGCGGCAGCGACGATCGGCGGCACGGCACCTGCGCCCCATTGCGTTCGCCCGCATCCACGCCATGTTGGCGCGCATGAGCCGCAGCGACGCCGGCGCCGTCACCGCGGTGCTCGGCCCCACCAACACCGGCAAGACCCATCTCGCGGTCGAACGGATGTGCGCGCATTCCAGCGGCATCATGGGCTTTCCGCTCCGTCTGCTCGCGCGCGAGGTCTATGACCGGGTGGTCGCGATCAAGGGGCCTGAACGGGTCGCGCTGGTGACGGGCGAGGAGAAGATCGTCCCGCCCGACGCGCGCTGGTTCCTGTGCACCGCCGAATCGATGCCCGACCGCGATGCCGCATTCGTCGCGCTCGACGAGGCGCAATTGGGTGCCGACCTCGAACGCGGGCACGTCTTCACCGACCGGCTGCTGCGCGCGCGCGGGCGCGAGGAGACGATGATCCTGGGCTCCGCCGCGCTGCGCCCGATGATCGGAGCACTGGTGCCCGAGGCCGAGATCGTCGCCCGCCCGCGCTTCTCCACCCTCTCCTATGCCGGCGCCAAGAAGATCAGCCGCCTGCCCAAGCGGTCGGCGATCGTCGCGTTCTCCGCCGAGGAGGTGTACGCGGTCGCGGAGATGCTGCGCCGCCTGCGCGGGGGTGCGGCGGTGGTGATGGGGGCATTGTCTCCCCGAACCCGCAACGCGCAGGTGGCGATGTTTCAGGCGGGCGAGGTCGACTATCTCGTCGCCACTGACGCGATCGGCATGGGGCTCAACATGGACGTCCAGCATGTCGCCTTTGCCGGCCTCCACAAATTCGACGGTCGCCGCACCCGCCGGCTCACTGTCGCGGAGATGGCGCAGATCGCCGGTCGCGCCGGCCGCCACCAGCGCGACGGCACCTTCGGCGCGGTGACGGAGGAAGGGCCGGGCGCCTTTACCCCCGAGGAGGTGTTCGCGATCGAGGGGCATCGCTTCCCCCCGCTCGACCATCTCTACTGGCGCGAGGGCGAGCCCGAGTTCGGCTCGATCGACGCACTGGTGCGCAGCCTCGAACGTCGCCCCGCCGACCCGGTCCTGCGCGCCGCCCCGCAGGCACTCGACCTTCAGGTGCTCAAGCGGATGGCGGAGGAGGGCTGGGTTCGCGATCGCGTACGCGGCCCGGCGATGGTCAAGCGGCTCTGGGCGGCGTGCGGGCTGCCCGACTTCCGCAAGCTCGGGCTCGACCCGCACACCCGTTTCGTCGAACGGCTGTTCCGCAATCTGTCGGAAGCGCAGGGCCACGTTCCCCATCAATGGTTCGCCGACGAGATCCAGCGGCTCGACACCGTCGCGGGGGACGTCGAGACCCTGGCGGGACGCATCGCGGCGATCCGCACCTATGCCTATATCGCCCACCGTGCCGACTGGCTCGCCGACCCTGTGCACTGGGCGGACCGCACCCGTGCGATCGAGGAACGGCTGTCCGACGCGCTCCACGCCGGCCTGACGCAGCGTTTCGTCGACAAGCGCACCACTGCGCTGATCCGCCAGATCGGCGCTGACGCCTCGGCATTGCCGGTGGTGATCGGTCCGGAGGGTGAGGTGCTGGTCGAGGATCACCCGATCGGCCGGCTTGACGGGTTCGCATTCCACGTCGCCCCCGATGCGCGCGCGGGCGACAAGCGGCTGCTGCTCGCCGCCGCCGAGAAGCGGCTGGGCGCTGAACGCACCCGTCGGGGTGAGGCGCTGGCCGGCGTCGCCGACGATGCCCTGGCGCTCACCGATGAGGGCGCGATCGTCTGGCAGGGGCACGGGGTGGCCCGGCTCGCCGCCGGGCCGGCGGTGGTGCGCCCGCGGCTGATGCTCGACCGCGCTCTCGACTGCCTTGCCAAGCCGCTCCGCGCCAAGGTGGAGGCGCGCCTGCTGGGCTGGATGGCGGCGCGGACCGCTAGGCTGCTGCCGCTGCTCCCCCACCTCGCCGATATGACGCGCGATCCGGCGGCGACGCCGAACCTGCGTGTCGTCGCGGGCGCGCTGGAGGCCGCGGGCGGGCTCGCCCCCCGGCTGCCGCTGCGCGAATCGGTCGACGCCCTACTCCCCGACGAACGCCGCCGACTCCGTCGGGCGGGCGCGACCATCGGTGCGCTCGACTTGTTCGACCCGCGCGTCCTCAAGCCGGAGGCGGCGCGCTGGCGCCGGGTGCTGCTCGCCGCGCGGGGTGAAACCATTCCCGCCGCCCCGCCGGCCGCCACTGTCCTGCTGCGGGGCGTGCCCGGCGCGACGGTCGCCGCCGGCTTCCGCCCGCTCGGCGCGCAGGCGGTGCGGGTCGATCTTGTCGAGCGGATCGCGCGTGCGGCGCACGACGCCCGCGCCGGTCGCAAGCCCTTCGCTCCCGACCCCGCGCTCGCCACCTCAATGGGGCTGGAGCCGGGTACTTTCGCGCGACTGATGGCGGAACTCGGCTTCCAGACGCTCAAGGCGGTGGACGGCGAGGGGCTCCGCTGGGTCTGGCGTGGGCGACCGCGTGCGCGTGCGGTTGTCGCCGTGCCTGCCCCCGACAACGCTTTTGCCGCGCTCGCGCACTGGAGCCGCGGTGGCTGACCCGGCGGCCGGTGCGGCGATGCGGCTCGACCGCTGGCTGTGGTGGGTGCGCCTCGCCAAGACGCGCAGCACAGCCGCCGGCATTGCCGCCGACGGGCGCCTCAGGATCGACGGTCGCGCGATCGATCGCGCCCATGCCGCGGTCCGGGTCGGCAACATCCTGACCTTTGCGCACCACGGCCGCATCCGGGTGCTGCGGGTCGAGGCGCTGCCCCATCGTCGCGGCCCTGCCCCCGAGGCGCAGGGCTGCTATCAGGAGCTCAACGCGCCGTTGGTTGACGGGTTCGGGAACGGGCAATAGCAGCGGGTCGTTTCCCGGCCCGAATTGCCTCTTCAAGGGTTTTCCAATGACCTACGTCGTTACGGACGCCTGCATCCGCTGCAAGTACATGGACTGCGTCGAGGTGTGCCCCGTGGATTGTTTCTACGAAGGCGAAACGATGCTGGTCATCAACCCGTCGGAATGCATCGACTGCGGGGTGTGCGAGCCCGAATGCCCGGCCGAGGCGATCCTGCCCGACACCGAGGCGGGGCTCGAACAATGGCTCGAACTCAACACCACCTTCTCCGCGCAATGGCCCAATGTCACCCGCAAACTCGACCAGACCCCCCCCGATGCCGACGCGATGAAGGGTGTCGAGGGCAAGTACGACAAGTATTTCAACCCCGAACCCGGCAAGGGCGACTGATCGCAAACCCGCCGCTCGGGTGCGACCCGCTTACACAAAGCTGGTAATTTTGTTGCGAAGCTGCTAACGGGATGATGTCGGGCGTGACATGCATGGCCCGCCATCGTGAACCTTTTGTCCCTCCGGCGCTCAGGGCCTTGTCGTTGCCCTCCTGCCCGTTACGGGATCGACCTGAAAGGCCCTTGAATGGCTGCCAAGGCTTTGTCCTTCGATGTCGGCGATTACGTTGTTTATCCCAAGCACGGCGTCGGTCGTGTCATTGAGCTGCAGAAGCAGGAGATTGCGGGCCTTAGCCTCGAACTCTACGTGCTGCGCTTTGAAAAGGAGCGAATGACGCTTCGCGTTCCTACCAACAAAGCTGAGTCCGTTGGGATGCGCAAGCTATCGTCGGACAAGACGATGCGCGAGGCAATGCAGTGTCTCAAGGGCAAGCCCAAGGTCAAGCGCACCATGTGGTCGCGCCGCGCGCAGGAGTATGAGGCGAAGATCAATTCGGGCGATCTGGTCTCGATCGCGGAAGTGGTGCGCGACCTTTTCCGCGCCGAAGACCAGCCCGAACAAAGCTATTCGGAGCGTCAAATTTTCGAGGCGGCGTGCAGTCGTCTTGCTCGCGAACTCGCCGCGATGGAGGAACTGGAAGAGCCTAAGGCCCAGGAAAAGATTCTCGACATCCTCCGCGCCGCTGCCGCGATCTACAACAAGGACAAGCCAGCGGTCGCGTGACCCGCTTGAATGCTGCCGGGCGAAGTCGCAGCGCTTCGCGTCGACTAGGCAACATCCACTTCGTCACGCCGGTTCAAGGCCGAAATGGCGGAGGCAAGCCATAGGGCGGTCCAGACGGGCCGCCCTTTTTCTCGTTGCGCGCCTGTTCCTCCAGCTGTATTGTTCATACAATACGCCAAGGAGGACCGCCATGCGCCTGATCGCTCTCCCGCTCGCCGCTGCGTTCGCACTCGGTGCCTGTTCGGTCGGCTTCGGCGGGGAGGACGACCGCGGCGGCATTGCTCCCAGCGGTATCGGCACCCAGCGCAGCTACGCTGCCGATGGCTTCACCAGAATCACGCTCGCCGGTGCCGACGATGTCAATGTCCAGGTCGGCCCCGCCTTCTCCGTCCGTGCGGAAGGGGCTGAAAACGTGCTCGACCGCCTGCGAATCAAGGTGGACGGCGACACGCTGGAGATCGGCCGCAAGCGCAACATGCCGGGTTCGGGCAAGGCGCGCATCTTGGTGACACTGCCCCGCCTTGCGGCGACAAGCCTTGCCGGCTCGGGGTCGATGACGGTCGACCGGGTGGAAGGCCGCAAGCTCGAAACCGAGATCGCGGGTTCCGGCCGCTTGCGCTTCGTTCGCCTCGCCGTCGCCGCGCTCGATGTTGATATCGCGGGCTCGGGTACGCTGGTAGCAGCCGGCACCGCCGCGAAGCTCGACCTCGATATCGCCGGCTCGGGCGATATCGATGCCCAAGGGCTAACCGCGCGCGAGGCGGACGTGTCGATCGCCGGCTCCGGCAACGTCCGCGCCACCGTCAATGGCGATGCCGAGGTCCAGATTATGGGCTCGGGCGATGTCGACCTGGGGCCAAGAGCGCGCTGCACGATCAGCAAGATGGGGTCGGGCAACGTGCGGTGCGGCGGGTAAGGTGAACGACCGTTTGTTCCGCTTCGCGTCGAGCCCGGTCCGGCGTCCCGCTTACCGGACGATCGGCTCAACCTCCGGCCTGATCGGGTGTCGGCGAAGCTGCGCTGCGAGGAAGATCATATGCCCGCATTACGCAGGAACATCGTGAGCGGGTCGGGGCACCACCTGCCGGCGATGGCCGAGCAGCGCTGTGCCGATTACGTCACCTCGACATCAACTATGCTCTTGTCCGGATATGGGACTCTAGGTAGGTCGATTTTGGAGCATGTGACGTCTGACGTGGGAGACAATGGTCTGTCCTGGGCGTTAAAATCGTGCTAACGCAGCAATCGAGCAGCGTAGTAGTCCGTCAATATCGATGGTTGTTCAACGAAGGGGAAATGAGATGAGCATTGTGAAAAAAGCAGTTTTTGCAGCGGCAGTTATCGGTGGCGCGGCTGTAATCAGTGCTCCGGCCAACGCCGCGAGCTTTGTTTTCACGCCTGGCGCAGCCTCGCCGACGACCAACTTCAAGGTGATTAATACCTTTGACAGCGCCACGGGCCTGACCGGGACCGGTTTTGAGATCAAGACTCCGCCCGCCGACTCCGCCGGTGCGCCGCCGGCCAACTCGGTTCCGGCTGGTACTCCTTACCTCGCCGTGCAGGGTGGTGGTTCGGCGACCTACAACTTCACCAATCAAGTGTCGGCGTTCCAGTTCGACTGGGGCTCGATCGACGGGTTCAACACGCTGACGTTCAGTAGCAATCTGGGCGGCGATGTGGTCGTTCCCGGCACCAATTTCACCAACCCGGCCAACGGCAACCAGATCAGCCCGGGCACCAACGGCTTGTTCACGGTTACCGGTGACGCTGGCGAACTGTTCAGCAGCGTGACCTTCTCGTCGACCACGAACTCGTTCGAGGTCGACAATCTGGCGGTCAGCGGCGTCGTGCCCGAGCCGGCGAGCTGGGCGATGATGATCGGTGGCTTCGGACTGATGGGTTCGGCCGTGCGTCGTCGTCGCGCGCAGACGACTGTCAAGTTCGCCTAATCGGCTTACGAGACGTGAAAGGGCTGCCGGCACATATGCCGGCAGCCCTTTTTCTATATCTTCCACTAAGTCCGGTTTGCGATCAAATGCCGAGTTGGTGGTCCAAGTTTCGTTGCTTTTCCGATCGGTACACCAATCTTCTCAGCTTGTTGCAGTTCGGAAAATGACAACGACTGGCCAGCTTGTTGATAGTTCTGGCATCTATCACGGACGTGCGAACTTCGTCGTCCGCGGCCTCTATACGTGAAGCCGCCGATGATGCTGATGCCGACCGTCTGTCATGTCGCCGGCGACGATGAGCGATATTCTACGGTGTAGCCCGTGCCGTCGGGTGCTGCGCCACCTTGTACGTGATTGGCGTTGCTCATCAGGCAGCTCCTTCTTTGGTTAATAAGATTTGCAAGCGTGCGGTTCGCCCGCCTCCGCCGCTGACATCTCGTCATGGTACTCGTATCGGCCGCGCTGCTTATATCAGCAGGTCGATTGCTGGATCGCTATTGTATCGGTCCGTCAGGCGGGCTCGGGTTGCTTGTTGCGTGTTACCGCGCTAAGGCCGTTTTCCGCTTTTGTTGCACCGCAGCAGAGCATCGGTGTGAACGATCACAGCCTGGAGTTGCCGATGATCCTGCTGCGCACGACCCGGATTGATACCAGCACGCGCGCACTTGCCGGCGACCTGCGTGCCGCGAGCGGCGGGACGGTAGCGATGCTGGTTGACGAGCGGCGTGGATCACAGGACGCGGGCGGAATGCCGAAAGTGTCGGTGACGGACGAGGCTTGTGCGGCGCTGGGGCTTTACCGCCCGGCCGATTACGGTTGGCGATGCGGGGACTACGGCTTCTACCTAGCGCGTCGTCAATATCCCGCAGAGACGCACTTCTGGATGATTGACTACGACGTGCGTATCGGGGGTGATGCTGCTGCCTTCTTCGCGGCGTGCGCTGCGCGGCCGGAGATCGATCTGCTCGCTGCGCATGTGCGCGCGACGGGGCGGGACTGGTGGTGGTGCGCCTCGGTTGCCAGCACGGATGCCGAGCCGCGGCGCTGCTTCTTTCCCGTCGTTCGCCTCTCTGCGCGGGCCGCAGACGTGCTGCTCGCCAAGCGCCGCGCGCATGTCCGCCGACCGCTGCGCCGCCTGCTCTGGCCCAATGACGAGGCGTTTGTGGCCACCGCGGTTGGTGCCGCCGGCCTGTCGTCGGCCGATTTCAATGCACTGGGTAAAACCTTCTATGATGACGAGACTTTCACTTACACCGAGGTGATCGACGCAGACGAATTTGTCCCCGGTGACGGGCCGCCGCGCCTCCATCATCCGGTGTTGTCAGGCGAGGATCTCGCACGCAAGCGTCGCAAGCTCGTTGACGACCACGGCAAGCCAACGCCGCGCTGGAAACGCGCCTACCGCCGCGGCGCGGCCGCAATCAACGGAGCGACTCGATGGTGAACTCCGGTATCAACGGTACCTATGTCCTTCCGTAGCTCCGTTTCCTGGCTGGGCGCAGCGCAACTGGTGGGCTTCGTGCTCCAATTCGCGACCTCTGTCGTTTTCGCGCGCTACCTGTCGCCGCATGAGATGGGCATCTATGCCATCGCGGTGGCGCTGGTCGGCTTCCTGTCGATCATCCAGCAACTCAGCCTGCCCGCGCTGATCGTGCGGGAAGAGAACCTGACCGACGACTTCCTGCGCACCGCCTTTACCCTCAATGGCGTGCTGACTGTGCTGTTCGCGCTGCTGATCGTGGGCGCGGGCGTGCTGGGTGGATCGTCGCTGGGTGACCCGGGCGTGCGCAACGTCCTGTTCGTGCTGGCGATCAGCCCGCTGCTCGGCACTTTGTCGTTCCTGCCCATGGCCCGGCTGGAGCGGGAGGGGCGGTTCAGGGCGCTGGCGATGATCGGGACAGCCGCGATCGTCACTCATGCCGCGGTGGGCACCGTGCTGGTCATGACCGGCGGCGGATATTTGAGCATAGCTTGGGCGCAGCTCGCCTATGGCATCGTCTACTCGGCTGGTGCGATGATGGCAGGGCGCGGGTTCAATCAGTTCCGCCCGGGCTGGCGTGCATCGCGTCGGATCCTAGGCTTCAGTGTTCAGATGCTGGCGGTGTCGGGTGCACATCAGGCGCAGAGCCGGGTAACGGAATTGGTGCTGGGTCGGATGCTGGGCCTGAGTGCGCTGGGGCTGTTCAACCGGGCCAACGGCCTTAATTCACTGGTGTGGCAAAACCTGGCGGGGATCGTCTCTCGCGTGCTGCTGGTCAATTTCGCCGAAACCCATCGAGCGCAGGTGTCGCTGCGCGACCGATACCTCCAGACCAACGCGGTGATGACGGCGGTGCTGTGGCCTGCGTTCGCCGGGCTGGCGGTGGTCGCCAAGCCTTTCATCGTGTTGGTCTACGGGCCGCAATGGGTGCCGGCGGTGGTGCCGCTTGCCTTTCTGGCGATCAGTTCCATCCTGCTCACCAGCATCACCATGACGTGGGAACTGTTCACCGCGACCGGGCGCTTGAAGGAGCAGACCCGGATCGAGACGATCCGTGTGGTGATCGGCACGGGCATGTTCGCGCTGGGCTGCCTCCACAGTCTTGAAGTCGCAGCGGCTACGCGCGTTCTCGATGCGGCACTGGCCATCGTCATCTATCGCCCGCATGTGCTGGCCATGACCGACACGGAGGGCCGGGATTTCCGGCGCATCTATCTGCAGTCCGCGGCGGCGACGTTGCTTGCGATCGGCCCGGCCGCGGTGGTGATGCTCGCAAGCGGCGACGGGCTACCGCCGATCGCTCTACTGGTTGCGGCAGTCATGGTCGGCATGGCGCTTTGGGCCAGCGCGATCCTTCTGTTCGATTACCCGCTCGCTCCCGACCTGAGGCGGGTAAAGGAGCGCATCCTGCGTCCTCTGCTGCGTCGGACCAGGGTGCCCGCCTCGGAAGGGAGCGGTTCGTGAAGGTCTCGGTCGCTATGGCCACCTACAACGGGGCTCGCCACCTTCCCGAGCAGCTGGCGAGCATCGCCGGCCAGACGCGGCCGCCCGCCGAGCTGGTGGTCGGCGACGACGGCTCGACCGACGACACGCTGGCTGTCATCCGCGCCTTTGCCGAAACCGCGCCCTTTCCGGTCCGCATCCTCGACAAGCCCACCCGCATGGGCTTCTCCGACAATTTCCTGAGCACCGCCGAAGCATGCGAGCACGACTGCATCGCCTTTTGCGACCAGGACGACGTGTGGCTGCCCAACAAGCTGGAAATGTGTGCCGGCCGGCTGAAAGACGACAACAGCCTGATCGCTCTCCACGCACTGACCGTGGTGGATGCGACGCTGCGCCCGACCGGGCTCCACTGGGACCAGGGCGGGCAGGTCGACCGGATTTGCGAGCCGCTGGAGCTTGATCCGTATCACGAAGGCTGGGGCAACTCGATCGTGATCCGCCGCGAGGTCGTGCACCTCGTCGATCGTGCACGCCGCCCGCCCCAGCCGGAGAACCAGAAGCTGCCGTTGTCGCACGACACCTGGGTCTACATGCTCGCCGCCGCGCTCGGCCGCGTGTCGATCGTGGCGGCGCCACTGATCCTCTATCGCCAACATGGCGGTAACGTCGCGGGCGTGTCGGAGGGCCCCAGATTGGGCCGGATCGCGTCGCTGACCCGCGTTCGCAAGAGGCGCTGGCGCGAGCAGGCGATCATCAACGCACGCATGGTGCCGCTGTTTGCCGAGATCGCCTCGCACCCCGGCTCCTTGGCCGAGCGCGCGCGTGCCGCCGCGGCGTGCTTCGAGCATCGCCATGCCCAGATGGATGCACGCGCCGGCATCTTCGACCGGCCGACCGTCGCCGCGCGATACCGGGCGTTCCGCAGCTTCCAGCGGCTCGCCGGGCCGCCGACGCCGGGGCTGGGATCGCAGGTCAAGAGCCTGGCGCTGGGCGTGTCCGGCCTCAACCTGTCGGGGCCGGGGCAGGGGTGAGCGCGCGCCGACCCTTCGTCCCGCTCGTCCCGATGGGCGAGGCGATCCCACGCATCCTGTGGCAGACCTGCCCGGCCCCTATGCTCGTCGGTCCCTTGCGCGACAATGTCGAGGCGATGGCCGCCGCCAACCCCGGCTGGGATCACCGTGTGTATGACGATGCCGCGATTGAGGCGTTGATCAAGCGGGATTACGGCCGCGCGATGCTGCGCTGGTATCGCCGGGTCAGCCCGGAATATGGCGCGGCGCGGGCCGACTTCTTTCGCTATCTCGCGCTATACCGCCATGGTGGCGTGTATCTCGACGTGAAGAGCCGCTTTACCCGCCCAATCGACGAGGTGATCCGCCCCGACGACCGCTTCATCCTGTCGCGCTGGCGCAACGGGCCGGGCACCCCGCACGAGGGGTGGGGGCTGCATCCCGAGCTGGTCGACGTGCCCGGTGGCGAGTTCCAGCAATGGCACATCGCCTGCGTCCCCGGCCATCCTTTCCTGCGTGGGGTGATCGAGCGGGTGATCGCCGGCATCGCAACCTACAGTATCCGCCATACGGGCGTCGGCTGGTGGGGGGTTCTGAGGCTGACCGGCCCCATCGCCTATACGCGCGCCATATTGCCGCTGCTCGACCGCCATCCGCATCGGCTGGTGGCGGACGAGCGCGCGCTGTCGCTCGAATACAGCGTGCTCGACCGCAGCAGCCACCAGGGGCTGTTCCGGCGCCACTACGTCGCCAATACCTCGCCCGTCGCCCGTCGGCCGGGGATCAGGGGGGCGTTGCTGCACGGCTATGCTCGCGTGTTCGGCACCGACGCTTTTGGCTGGAGAGAGAAACCGTGACCGTGTCGCCACCGACGCCCCTCGTCGACGTCCTGATCCCGGCCTACAACGCCGCCGCCACGATCGAGAGCGCGGTGGACAGCATCCGCGGCCAGACGCTGGACGACCTGCTGATCCATGTCGTGGACGACGGATCGACCGACGCGACTCCGGCCATCCTCACCCGGATCGCGGCGCAGGATCCCCGGGTGCGCGTCCATACCCGTGCCAACGGCGGGATCGTCGAAGCACTGAACTTCGGGCTGTCCTTCTGCGAGGCCGAGTTCCTGGCCCGGCACGATGCCGACGACCTGGCCTGGCCCGACCGGCTGCGGGTGCAGGTGGAGTATCTGCGCGCGCATCCCGACGTCGTGGCGGTGGGTGCACGGGCGCGGCACATCGATGCGTCGGGCATTCCGACGGGCACCGTCGCCGACCTGGGGTCCCCCGACCTGTGCGATCCGGAGCATCTGCCCTCGCGCGAGCCCTACATCATCCATCCGCTGCTGACGCTGCGCCGCGCGGCGCTGGAGCGGGCTGGGGCCTATCGCTTCGCCGTCCACAGCGAGGATACCGACCTCTACTGGCGTCTCGGCGAGCATGGGCGACTGGTCAACCTGCCCGAGACGCTGGCCGACTACCGGTTGCACGATGCCAGCATCTCCGGCAACTCGGCCGCCAACGGGCGCATCATGGCGGTCAACGCCCAGCTTGCGGGCCTGTCCGCCCGGCGCCGGCGTGCGGGGCGCCCCGACATCGCCTTTTCCAAGGAGCGGGTCGCCCGCTACAAGCAGGCCAGGACTCTCGCCGAGGTGGTGGCGATCGCGTCGGAGGATCTGGACGCGGACGAGCGGCTCTATCTGGCCCGGGCCAGCGCCGCCAAGCTGCTGGAGCTGACCACCTATCGTCCCTACGATCTCGACCGCAACGACGCGGCTTTCGTCCGCGGTGCGCTGGGCGACAGGATGCCCGGGGTGGACGGCACGCGACGCAAGGTGTTGGAGCGCCACGTCAGCGGTGCCGCCGCCCGGCTAGCGATCAAGGGTGAATGGCGGACCGCCTGGGCGCTGTTGCCGCCCAGGTTGTTGCCAGGATTCCTGGCACGGGTCGGGATGCGGGCGGCGGTGCCTGCCTCGTTGCACCGTTTCGTCCAACGCCGCGGCACGCGCGCGGCCCTGGGTCACTGAACGGGGGGTTGCGCAAAGGCCTGCCGGAACGCCGCGGCTGCGCGGGGTTGACGGCCTGACGACAGTTCGCCGTTGAAGTCGCCCGCGTCGTAATCCCAATAGACGTGGTAGGCCACGTCATTGGCGGCGATCCAGTCCGCCACCCTGGCGATGAACATCGCGTCGTCGCCCCAGCCATGCCCGTCGGGCCGCGTGCCCGTGCCCCATTCGGGCAGGGCGATGGGTTTGCCATGATCGCGGCCGAACCGCGCCAGCCAGTCCAGCCCGTAGGGCATGGTGCGCAGGTTGTGCCACCGCGCCTCGGTGTCCACGGCGTCCTGGGGCCGCCAGGACTGGTTGTAGAGGTCCAGTCCCACCACATCGACGACGTCGTCGCCGGGATAGAGCTGGTCGGGGGCGATCTGCTGTTCGCCCTGCGCCGGGTTCCAGACGATCCGGAAACGTTGTCCTGGCACGCTGCGCAGTGCCGCCACGATGCGGCGGAAATACGCTTTCCAGGCCACCGGATCGTCCTTGGCCGCCCATGGATACCAGCCGCCATTGAACTCCCAGCCGATCCGCAGATACGCGTCTGCCCGGTCGCGGCGGACCAGCAACCGGCCGAGATCGCGGTAGTGCCGGTCGTAATCGCCCCGTGCACCCGCCCGAAGCGTCGTGCCCGAGCCGTTCTGCATCAGCATTGGCACCGCCTGCGACAGGCCGGACCGCCGTCCTTCCCAGCAACCCTGCGCCCAGTTGATCGAATCGAGCATGTGCTGCCAGTCGACGATTTCGGAGAACTCGGCGACGCCGCCGGCAGAACGGCCGATCAGCTGCTCGAACGGTGCCATGCGGTCGCGGGCGGTACAGCCTGCGCCGCGGTACACGAACGGGGCGGGCAGGGGTCCGTGCTCCGGCTCTCGATCCGCCGGCTCCTCCGGCGGCCGTGCGCAGGCCGCAAAGGCGGCACAGGCCAGCACCGTGGCGATCAGGGCGGGTGCCCGCGTCACCATCGCGGCTCGGCGGGGGTCAGGCTGGAGGGCAGGGCGGTGAGAGGCGCCGCGGACCACACGCACACCAGTGTCGCCAGGATCACGAACGGCATGAACAGGAGGTAGCCACCACCCATCTGGTAATTGGCCAGAAGATACAGCGACACCAGCGCCATGTCGCGGCGCCACCACGTCCCGATCACGAACGCCGCGAACAGGGCCAGACCAATCAGGCCATATTCGAACACGATCTTGAGCGCGGGATTGATGCTCCCCGCCATGCTGGTCCCCATCCGCTCCAGCGCGCCCGGGCCGAAGCCGATCACGGTGCGAAGCTCCCCCGAATACGCGCGCAGCACGTCGAACTGGACTAGATAGCGGGCCGAGGCGCTGCTGCCCGAATAGCCGAGCTCGCCGGTTCGCCCCGCCAGCCCCGCCACCAGCCCCGGCACGGCCAGCGCCGCCAGCGCCGCCAGCACCGCGCCCGCTGCGATCAGCACCAGCAGCCGCCCGGACGCACGCGGCGCGAACACGAGCGAAAGCGCGGCCGCGATCGCAAAGGCGAGCAGTCCCGTACCTGCGTAGGTGGTCAGATAGGCGACGCCGTAGAGCGGCAGGAAGCGCCATTCGCGGCGCACGAACACGTCCACCGCGACCGCCAGCATCAGCACCTGCGAAAAAATACTTGGCTCCAAGAGGACGAAGCCGTTGGATCGCATGATCGACGAGCCATAGGCGATCACCGGATGGTAGTTGAAATACGGCTCGACCAGCACCGGCCGCAGCATCGGCACCCAGTCCATAAATGCGAAGATGCGTAGCCCTAGGAACTGCAGAGCGTATTGGGCGATCCCGGCCGCAGCGATCGCGCGCAGGTAATACACGAACAGCGTCAGTGTCCGCGATCCATCGAAGCGTTCGGTCGGTGCCGCCAGCAGCCCGAGGTACAAGATTAGTACCGAGCCAAGCGAGGGCAGGCTGATGCCGCTGATCCGCTGGTCCGGCGTGATGATCGCGACCAGCGTGGCGATTAGCGCCACCGTCGCGAACCCGCCAAAAGCCAGGATGCCGCCCACCCGCAACCGGGCCCGCCCCGTCCAGAGCAGCCACCCCAGGCTGCCCACGAATACCGGCAGGCACCAGTAGATCGCACCCCCGCCGACGAACACGCAGAAACGCTGTAGCAGGAGGCAGAAGACGAGGTTGAGATGGACGAACAGGCGGCTCGCGCCGGTGGCTGGGGGGGATATCGTGCGATCGGGTGTCCAGCCGCCGCTCGCGACGATGCCGCTCACTTGACGCCGCCCGCGGCGGTGATCGGCGCGGCACCGCGGTCCTCGCGCGGACCGTGCCGCCGCAGCCAGCGGGTCAGGCGACGCTCGATCCACACCTGGCTGACATGCGACATCGCCAGGGCAGGGGGCAGCGATACCATCGCGAACGCCGCCTGCGCAGCCGGGCCCAGCGTTGCGGCCAGCCCGCTGCCGACCAGTGCCGCCTTGGTGACCGCCATCACCACCGGATGCCACAGATAGAAGCTGTAGCTGATCGTCCCCAGCCACTGCATCGGCGCGGTGCGCAGCACGGCGCACAGCCACCCGCGCTCGCGTGCGATGCCCAGCAACGCGATCCACCCCGCCGCGCCCGCGGCGAGCATCAGCGGCAGCGCGCCTGCCCAGCCTGAAAGCCCTGCACCGGACGGCGTCAGCCGGGCGATGTCCTGTCCGGGTGACAGCAGCTCGGCCTGCCGCCACAACAGCAGGAACGCGACGAGCCACAGGCCGGGTGTTGCCGCGAGCCGGAGCAACAGCGCCCGGTCGAGCAGTCCTGCCGCGACCAGCACGCCCGCAGGCATCAGCAGCGCCCGCGGCAGCGCCGCTACCAGCAGCGCGCCCACCACCACCATCGCCAGCCGCCCGCCTCCGCGCGGCGGACCTGCCCACCAGAACAGTGCCGCCAGCGCGTAGAAGCTGATCTCATACCCCAGCGACCATGCCGCCGGATTAACCTGCGGCAGGTCGTAGACCGGGGGTGGCGCCAGGAAGTTGAACGCCCAGTCGAAGGGCGGCGGCATCCAGTGGCCGGTCGCGAGGCTCATCGCGGTGATGACCAGCAGCGTCGTCCAGAGCAGCGGATAGATACGCGTTGCCCGGTCCCAGGCGAAGCTGCGGAGTGAAGGCGCCCGCGCCAGCGCGCCGACGATCACGAAGCCGCTGATGCCGAAGAACAGCTCTACCCCGAACTTGAACGCCCCGAACACGTCCACTGCCAGCCAGTGATCGGCGGGCCAGATCGTCGCCAGCCCGGAATTGGCGACGTGGAAGCCGAATACCATCGCCGAGAACAGCCCCCGCGCGCCATGGACGGACGCGTTGAAGCCCGCGCGCGGGGCCGCGGCACCGGGGGTACGGGACGGAAGCACGGAAATCACCGGTTCAGCCTTGACTCATGTTTAGCTTTGATGACACATTCCCGACAGGAGAGAAGCCTTAGAAATGACTAGGCATTTTACGAGGTCGGCGATGATCGGCCGTAGCGCAGGACTAACCATCTTGCGCAACCGATCGCGAAGCTTCGCGCGCTACGCCGTTGCGATGAACAATCCTGTACCCGATCAGGGCCGGTTTGCGGTCGCCAGACATGGTGCACTCCTGCCTTCAAATTATTACGGTGTGGTATCGCTGGCGGCTTGGACTGGGCTGGCTGCGGGCGGTCTGCTGTGCTGGAGCGTCATCCTGTCGGTGATCTGACCGGATCGCGAAGCATCACGCCGCGGGATAGCCGTAGCTGCGGTACTCATGATCGACGTCGTCGCTGGCATAGGCCGCCACGGCCTTCATGTTGACCTGCGTCATAATTAGCCCGGACACGCGCACCCGGACCCCCGCCAGCCGGCGCAACGTGGACCGGACCACAGGCACCGGCGTGTGCTTCCACCGCACGATCATGAATGCCTGGTCCACGAAATTCATCAGCAGCCGCGATTCGACCGCGGCCAGCGCCGGGGCAGTATCGATGATGACCAGGTCGAACACCTGGCCGATCCGCTCCATCAGATAATGCAGGTTCTGTTCGGATTTGATGTGCCGGTGCTCGAAGCGCTGCTCAAGCGACGGCAGGATATAGGCGCCGCTGCGCTCGTCGCGCAGCAGGGTGTCGCGTACCGAGGCGGTTTCCGCGAGCACCTCCGTTAGCCCCACGCTGGGTGACAGGCCGAAGATGCCGGCGATGCTGGGCCGGCGGATGTCGCCGTCGATCAGCAGCGTGCGCCGGCCGCTGATCGCCGCCACCCGCGCCAGGCAGGCGGCGGTGGTGGACTTGCCCTCACCCGCACGTGCCGAGGTCAGGCCGACGACGCGCATCACCTGACCGCGGCCGTCATTCTCGATCGCGAACAGCAGGCTGCGGATCGCCTCGGACAGCGGCGACAGCGGCCGGTCGACCACGAAGTCGATCGGCGCCATGGTCCGGTCGCGCGACGTCGCCACCGAAGCCAGCGCGGGCACGTTGACGACATGGCGCAGCCCCAGCGCCTCCTCCGCCTCGCGCGAGGAGATCAGCGTCTGGTCGAACAGGTGGAGCAGCAGCACCGTGCCCCCCGCCGCCAGCAGCGCGATCACCGTCGCCAGCAGCAGGCCGAGCTTGCGGTTGGGCGAGCTGGGCTGTTCGGGCGGCAGCGCGGGCGACAGCGGCCGGGCGTCGATGTCGGCGACCACCGACTGGCTGGCGACCAGCGTCTGGCGTTGCAGCAGCGCGTTGTAGTTGGTCCTGAGCGCGTCCGCCCGCCGTTCCAGTTCGTTGAGCTCGACCGAGGCCGAGGTGTTCGCGGCCAGCTCGCCACGGGACGCTCCGGCGATGCCGCTGGCTGCGCCGGCGCGTTGCTGCGCCACCTGGACGCGCGCTTCCAGGTTGGACATCACCCGGCGGATCTCCCCCTGGATTTCGCCGTCGACCTTGGCGACTTCGTCGCGCGCGCGCACCACTTCGGGATGCTGCGGCTGGTAACGCGCTTCCAGCTGCGCCAGCCTGGCGCTCGCCTGGGCACGCTGGCCGCGCAGCTGGTTGACCACGGACGAGCTGAGCGCCTCGCCCACATCATCGCCAGCCGATCCGCGCGCCATCTGCGAACGGGCGGTGGCGAGCCGGGCGCGCTCCTCCGCCAGCTGGGTCTGGGCGTTCGCCTCCTGCTGCTTGTAGACCGACTGCTCCTGTTCGGTCAGCGTTGCGCCACTGGCGCTGAGCAGGTTGTGCGCGCGACGGTAGGAGGCGACCTGCGCCTCGGCCTCGACCACGCGCCCGCGCAGCTGATCCAGCTCGCCCAGCAGGCTCCGGTCCGCGGTGCGCGCCGCATCCAGCCGGGAATCGTTCTTGAGGCTCAGATATTCGGCAACGAACGCGTTGGCCGCGTCGGCGGCGATGACGGGCTGCGCGGCGGTGAAGGACACCGCCAGCACGTTGGTGTCCCCAGGCCGGTCTACCCTGATCCGCCCTTCGGTGGCGTTCAGCACCGCGCGGGACGAGGGCGCCGTCTCCGACTGGGTCACGACCCGGCCGTAGTCTGGCTGGCGCCGCTGCATGGTCGTGACCACCCGCCGGGCGACGCCGTCCGACCGCAGGATCTCGATCTCCGAGTTGACCGCCTCGTCCTCGGCCGAGTTCTCGGGCAGCAGGTCGTTGGTCTTGGGCTGGACGTTCAGGACGCGCGAATTAACGATCAGCGTCGCGGTCGCGGTGAACTGGGGCACCCGTTGCAGCACATAAGCGCCCAGGCCGGCCAGCGTGACGAGGAAGACCAGCAGAAAGGGCAGCCAGCGCCGCCGCAACGCCATCAGCACGCGGCGCACGTGATCGACCGGTGCGACCTGCCGCTGCGGCAGCGGCGCGACCTGCCGCACCAGCTCGCGCGGAAGGCCCTTGCCGACGGGAACGGGAACCTGCTCGCTCACGGTCAAATCCTTGCACCCAATCCTACCAGGATCCTGTCCCGAGCGAAGGACTTGTACCGCGCATCCCCGGTGGATGACAGGTCCAGTCGGTCGGCACTGACCCGAAGGCTGTAGGTGCGGTTCAACCGGTAATCGGCACTTGCCGACAGGTTCACGCGCGCATCCCGCCGGTCGACGCCGTTGAAGCTGTCGCGCTGCACCTGCACGCCCGCCCCCAGAACGAGCGACCGCAACAGTTCGTGATCCACCTGTACGCCGCCATTCAGCGTCACATAGGTGCTCGAATCAGGCGTGCCCGCGTCGTTGACGCTGCGCACCGCGCTTACCGTCACGGTGGTCAGCTGGCTGGGGAAGAACAGGACGCGCGAATTGACCGCCAGCCCCGAGAAGCGCCGAAAGCGGTCGTCGCGGTAGGCCGAGGTGATGTAGCCCAGGCCGATCTCGCCCCGCGCGAGCACGGGCAGCTCGAACCGCACGCCCGCCAGTACCTCCGTGGTGTCGGCGCCGCGGCGGGTACCGGTGAAGCTCCGCTGCGAATAGCTGGACGATGCATGGGCGCCCTGGACGAAATAGGCGATGGCCGCGGTCTGGATCACGTCGGCGCGGACGCGGGCGGAGCGGACATTGCCATCGCGGTAATCCTGGTCCAGCGCCTCGCCCGTTCGCAGCGTGGCGTCGCGAAAATCCACCCGCTGTATCCCTGCCTCGCCCGCGATCATCACGCTGCCGAAGCGTTTGGACAGCCCCAGCGCACCGACTGCATCGGTAAAGGCGACCGGGCGCCGGGTCAGGGCAAAGGCGTTCTGCGACTCGCGCGATTCCCGGTTGGTGCGGAACCGACCCAGCAGACGAACCCGGGTCTGCCCCGCCAGATCCTGGGTGGCATAGGCGGCCAGGGTCACCGCATCCAGGTTCTCGGTGGTGTTGCGCGCGTAGCGGGCAAAGGTGCCGTCCGCGCTGAGGTTAAGCGACCGGCCCGACCAGTTCGAGGTGAGCTGCAACGACGGTGCCAGCGCGACGAACGCGTCGGCCTGCCCGTCGTCCTCCAGCGCGAACACGTTGTCGGTCGCGTTGCCGGTCAGTTCGGCGGAAGGCGCCAGGGTGAAGGAGCCGACCGGAAGGCCGGGCACTTCATAGCCCGGGACTTGCCGCTCGCGCACCGGCGTGAGACGCGAAAAGCGGAAGCTCTCGTCGGGCGGAAGGTTCTGCGCCGCGACCGGCATCGCCGCGAACAGGACGCTGCCTGCCGCGTAACGGGACAGGCGCCCCGCCATTAGAAAAAGCGTTCCAGCACGCGCACCGTGTCGCCGGGCAGTACCTGGAGCGAGGGATCAAGGCGATAGCGCACTTCGCCTGGCTGATTCAAGTGCTGGATCGCAACCACTTTGCGGTTGGCGCGGTAGCTGAAGCCGCCAGCGGTGGCGACCGCCGCGTTAACGGTCAGCCCGACGCGATAGGGATATTGCCCCGACCGGCTGACCTCGCCCAGCACGAAGAAGGGGCGGTATTCGGTGATGTCGACGCTGACCTTGGCATCCTTGACGAACTCCCGGCGCAGCCGGCCGGTCAGCACCGCCTGGAGTTCCGGTACGCTCAGGCCTGCGGCTTTGACCGCGCCGAGCAGCGGATAGGAAAGCTCGCCGTTGCTGCCGATCACATAGGTCCCGGTCAGCCCTTCCTCGCCATAGACGTTGACCCGCACCTTGTCGTCGGCGGCGAGCCGATAGATGGGGGCGCCGGCGGTGATCGACGGCCCGTCGACCGCGGCGCCGCCGCCACAGCCCGCGGCCGCCAGGGTCAGCGCGATGCCGATCGCCGCTCTGGCCCGCCTCCCAATCGTCTTGCTCAAGGCACGGCTCCTCATGCGATGGTCTCCGCGGCAGGGCGTGGCGTTCCCGCCGGTCGCCAGCCGCGTACAACGGTGACGGTAAAGGCGAGGCCCCAGGCCAGGTGCATGATCGCCATCGCCGCTCCCGCCGCAAGGACACACCGATCACGCAGGCGCAGCGCCATGCCGGCCGCCGCCACGACCAGCATCGCCATATAGCCGATCGGCACCGCCAAGAGCAAAGGATAGAATGGCGCCAGCACAAGCGATACCGTGATCCCGCTTGCCATCAGCGGCGGCAGCATCTGCCGAAGGCGCAACCGCTCGCGATGCTTCAGGAAATTGCTCGCCCGGCCGATGCCGTAGCGGCGATACTGGTGGAACAGCGCCCGCAGCGTCCGGCGCGGGAAATAGCCGACCGCGATCGTGCCCTCGAGCCAGATGCGCGCGCCCGCGGCGCGTGCGCGGTAATCGAACTCCGCATCCTCATTGGCGACGAAACCGGGGTCGTAGCCGCCGATCCGCAGGAACAGCGCCCGGTCCATGCCGGCATGGTGGCCGTGATCGACGAAGCCAGAAAACCCGCCTACCCGGTGCGCCGAACCGCCGGTGCCGATGCGGCTGTTCATGGCGGCGGCGATGCCCCGCTGCAGGCAGGTCTCGCCGCGGGTGTCGAGCCGCACGGCCACCATGTCCGCGCCGGTATCGGCAAAGGCGGCCAGGACACGCGGTACGAAATCGTCCGGATAGGCGGCATGGGCATCCATCCGCACGATCGTGTCGGCGTTCGACCGTGCGTCCGCCACCGCTGCGTTGATGCCCGCCGCCTGCAGCCGCCGGGGGTTGTCGACCAGGCGGATGCGCCCGTCGCGCGCCGCGTGCTCCGCCACGATCGCGCGGGTCCGGTCGGTGCTGCGTCCGTCCGCCACCAGGATCTCGGGCACGGACGCCATGGGCAGCCGAGTCAGCTGGTCGAGCAGCTCGCCGATCCGGCGTTCCTCGTTCAGGGTCGGCAGGACGACGAGCGCGGTGCGACTCATGCGGCCGCTCCGCCCGACATAGGGGCAGCACCGAAAGCGCGCGCGAACGCCTCCCTCGCACGCTCGATGGTGGCCGATGCCAGCGGCGTCGGGGCCGGGACCTGCGTCGGTTCCGCCGGATCGGTCACGCGATCCAGCCCGGCCGCCAGGTCGTCGCGATCGAAGTCAAGCAGCCGTTCGGGTGGCAGGAACTCGCGAAACGCGTCGATCGGAGAGGCCAGCACCGGCACGTCATACGCCATCGCCTCCAGCATGGACAGCGGCAGGCCCTCCCAGCGCGACGGCATCAGCAGAACGTCGGCCGCCGACAGATAGAGGTCGGGCCGGTCGGTCCAGCGCACGGGGACCACCAGTCCCGTTGGCAGCCGCGTCGCGGCCGCCTCCACCATGGCTCGCCCCGGTCCGTCGCCGACCAGCACGAACGACCAACCGGACAGGCGCTCGGCGCCGGCGCGGATGATCGCGGCCAGCAGGCGGTCGATGCCCTTCTGCGCGGGGTCGAGCCGCCCCAACACCAGCGCCAGCCGCCGACCGGGCGGCAGGTCGGCGATCGGCGCGCCGATCAGCGCCCGCGCCCGGGCGCGCTCGGTGCGAGGTGGCGGCTGGACGCTGTTATAGGCCACCTCGATCAGGACAGTGACGCCATGCGCGCGCAACTGGCCCGCCACCGCGCCCGACGGCACTACATAGGCGTCGGGCCGGCGGTACAGCGGCCGACGTATCCAGTCGCCGATCAGTCCTGCCCGGCCCATGTCGGCCATGGAGTGGGCCATGGGGATGTAGCTCACGACGCGCACGCCGTCCGGGATCGCCCCCGCCGTGCTGGCCAAGTTCTCGATCCGCCCCTGCGCCAGCAACACCGTCGACGGCCGTTCCGCCGCTACGAGTCGTGCCACCTCGCGCCGGTAACCCCGACGAAAGAAGCGCAGGTACGGCTCGCCGCGTCCCTTTACGGCATCGGACGCAAGGACCGCGACCGCGGGCGCGAAGGGCTCGAGCGCCGCCCGCAGCCGGGCATTGGCGCGCGGCACCGCAAAGACCATGCGATCGAACCGGTGCCGCTCGATCAGTCCGGGCAGCAACGCGAGCAGCATCCGCTCGTGCCCGCCGAAATCGGGGCTGTCGTGGAGGATGAGCAATGTGTCCGTCATGCCTCAGGTCGCCCGGCGCTCTGCCCAAGTCTCGGCCGCGGCGCGATAAACCTCGACCGTCGCCGCCCCGATCGCGTCCCAGCCGGGGACAGCATCGGCAACGCGGCGGGTCGGACGGCGTCCGACCGACCGCTCAAGCGCCCGGGCGAGCATCTCCACATCCCCCGGCGCGACCAGCTCGCCGGCACCGCCATCGGTACCGATGAGATCCCGGAACGCGCCCAGATCACTGGCCACCAGCCACCTTTCCCGCGCGGCGACGAGCAGGAACACGCCGCTCGCCTCGATCGCGCGATACGGAAAGACGAACGCGTCCGCTTCGGCCAGCACCCGTTCCACGGCAGCATCGTCCAGATAGCCGAGCCGCCACTCCAGCACCCCGTCCAGCCCCAAAGCCTGCGCCCGCGCGCGCAACGGCTCTACCGCGAGCAACGGCTCGCCCGCAACGACAACCCGCAATCGCTGGCGCACCCGATCCGATAACCGACCCAACGCTTCAACCAGCAGGTCCACACCCTTGTAGTCCTGTATCTTCCCGAACTGCACCACCGTCCAGCGCGTGGTTGCTGGCCGGTCGACGACTGCCGACGGCCCTGCGGCACCCAGCAGGCCGTGCGGTACCACGGCGATCCGCGCATCGGGCAGGTTGCGCCCCATTAGTGCACGGCGCCCCGCCTCCGTATGCACGATCAATTGGTCCGCAGCAGCCAGCACAGACCGGAACCCGCTCCGTTGGGCGATCGAGACCTGCTTGCCGTTGAAGGGTTCGGTGTCGTGCACCGTCAGCACCACGGGCCGGGTTCGTTGTAGACTCTTGATGAAGGCCGCATCGATTCTGGGCAAGACCGACCATTGGAAATGCACGACCGCAGCGTCTTGCTCGCGGGCGAGAGCCGCCACTCGCTGCAGCCCCCGGGCGTGCTCGACCGCCTTGACCAGCTTGAACTTCCCGCCCGTGCGCCGGCGGGGCCCGTCGGTGAGAGGATAGAAGAAGCGCTGCACCTCGTCTGCCTGAGAAAAGGCATCCCCTTCACCAGGGCGAAGCGGACGAGTCGCCCACAAGGGTCTGAGCCCCGCGGCACGCAGTCCCGCCGACAACGCCGCATCATAGGGTGCGGTAAACAGAGACGGGTCGACCAGAAGGACGTGCCGTCCACTGACGCCTGGATGAAGGGAGCCCGCCGCGCGGGACGCCGTCAAGAGCAGCCCCGCGCAGACACCACCGCAGGGATGGTCCGGGTCAGCACGAAAAGGTCGGTGCGCAGCGACTTGGACCGGCTGTACACCGTATCGAGCACCACGCGACGACGATAGCTTACGTCGTTGCGGCCACTGACCTGCCACAGGCCGGTGATGCCGGGCCGGACGCTGCAATAATGGTGAAAGTACCGACCATAGCGCACAATCTCGCTCTCGATGATCGGGCGAGGCCCCACCAAGCTCATCTGGCCCAGAACGACGTTCAGGAGCTGCGGCACCTCGTCCAAGCTCGACTTGCGGAGCAAGCGACCTAGCGGGGTGATGCGGGGATCGTTGCGCAGCTTGTGATCGCGCGCCCATTCCGCCGCCGCAGCCGCATCGGTGGACAGAAGGTGGTTGAGACGGGCTTCGGAGTTCGGAACCATGGAGCGGAACTTCAGGCACGGGAAGCTGCGCCCGCCCCGCCCAATGCGTCGATGTGCGTAGATGGGGCACGCGCCATCCTGCGCCCAGATCGCCAGAGCCAAGGCAACCAGCAAGGGTGCGGCCAGCACTAGAAAAATCACTGCGACCGCGATGTCCAGCACACGGATCAGCGCCGATTCGGCCACGCGTCCGCCCCGGCGAGATCCAGGCGCACTGGACCCCTCGGCAAGATCGCCCATGTTGATGAAAGCAAGACGCGAAACCATCGAAATAGCCCTTTATGTCACCCGACGCAGGCAGGTGCTGCCGCCCGCCGATAATCCAAGCTCTCCGGGGGTGGTCGATCGTAACGTCGATGTTCTGCTTAACACGGCAGATACCAGTTTGTTCGCAGTTGCGAAAGGCTCGATACGGGAAAGCTCTCGCATCCAGTCGCAAAAATGGGACACTTTGACTGTATCGGCTATCGATCTTTGATGATTTGTCCCGTTCCAGGACGAATCAGGCGACGTGCGCAGGTCCGGGCGCGTATCCGCCCTCCTGGGCCAAGGCGTCCAGCACTGCCGCATCGGCATGGGCGTCGAATTTTCTGGCGAACCAGGCACCGCTGGCGCGGATGGCCGGAAGGTCCTCAGTGGTGAGCAGTTTGGGGCCAGGCCAGTAAATCGCGCGTCCGTAGAAGGGGGCGATTCGGTCCGCCCAAGGGCCATTAGCGACCAGGGCCTGGATCACCAGTTCGTCGCTGAGGAGCAGGTGGCGCAGGTAATTCGCGACCGTGCGCATCAGCGGCGCACTGACCGCCCATTCGCAAAAACCGCGAGGTAGGACAACCCATTGCGACCCCTTGTACGTGATGTCGAACCCCGCTGGCGGCCGGCGCCGACCTGGCAGGCGAAAGGCCCGCAACGGCGTTTCCATCATCGGCGACCAGCGGTGATGCCAATCGTCGGCGGGCAGGTCGGCTATCGAGCGAAACTCGACATGCACGCGATCCCCGGCTGCCGTGAGTTCCCGCCTGATCGTCTCGAGCGGCTTGGTGGGGTAGCATTGCCCGCTCAGGTTGACGAACCGGTCCCAGGCGATCGGGTGACGAAGCGCCTGGCGGATCGCATCGATCAGCACGCGCGACAGGGACCAGCCCCCCCAATTGGTCGCGCGCGAGCGCATCAGCACGATGTTGGGCCGTCCTGCGCAGATGCGGCGCACCTCGCGCATCAATCCTCGCCGATCCTTCTTCAGGCCCAGGCGGGATTTGAGATCGACGTGGATCAGGAACAGGTCGTCGGGCGTGTAGATCGCCCGCATCAGCCATTCGAACTGATACGGCTTGTGATGCACCATCACGAAATAGGCCAGCCGGCTGGTCATGCGGTCTCATCCTCGCAATCCGTAGCGGGCGCTAGCCGCGCGCAGCCGAACTGGCCAGCCCTGGCCGCGAGTGTGGCCACCAGCGGCAGGGCACCCAGCCACGTCCCGATCGAGCCGGACGCAGTTCATGATGCTGATCCCGCGGTACGAATCGTTCACCAATCCTGTTTACCCGATTGCGAGAACGGATCGGGCAGAGCCTTCACGCGGTGAACGTCCATCCGCGGGAAATACGATGACTGTCACAAACCGTTACCACAGGGATTTTCTACGCCGTTTTTCGGCAGCCGCATCCCGCGGGTGGACGGATCACGGGTTGGTTGGCCGGCTCCTGCGCGTGCGCGCGCCCGTCTGCGCCTCCATGCTGTTGACGATCGGTGCGTGCGGCGGCGGAAGTGATGCCGGCCCAGTCGGTTCGGCTTCGACGACCGTGACGGTCGTCCCCGCATCGGCCAAGCCCACCGTGTCCGTGACCTTGAGCCAGCCGGAGATCGCCGGCTCGGGATCGGCGACGCTGGCCTGGACCTCGACCGACGCGACGAGCTGTGTGGCGTCCGGCGCCTGGACGGGCACTCGGAGCGTCTCGGGGAGCGACACGGTTCGGGGTGAGGCTGGCAGCCGGAACGAGTACACGCTATCGTGCACCGGGCCTGGGGGTACGGCATCCGGTACGGCAACCCTTGCCGTTGCAGCCGCCGCGACCACGGCGGCAGGGACGTCTGCGGCAGCCATGCCGTTCGGGCTGTATGTCGGCAATCCCAACGGAAACGACGCGAGTTCGATGGCGTGGTTCCATTCGCAATGGGACACCTCGGTCCAGCAGCTCGGCCGGACGCCCAAGTTCTTCGGTACCTTTACCGATTTCAGCCAGGATTGGGACCGGTGGCCCAGCAACGCCGGCTGGTTCGCCTGGTCGTTCAACCAGTCCAAGCGCGTCGCCGGCATGAAGCCGGTGATCGGCATCAAGCTGTCCACCAACGCCTATTGGAACCGGCAGGCCGACGCGTTTCGCGAGATCATCGACGGCAAGCGCGACCAGGTCTATCGCGACGTCGTCACCGCGTGGCGCGACACCGGCTATTCGGAACTCCGCTTCCGGATCTCGTACGAGTTCAACGGCAACTTCATGCCAGACAACTTCGGCAACACTCCCGAGATGCTCGACCTTTGGCGCCGAGCCTTTGCGCGGGTCGCGGACGTCATGCACGCCGTGCCCAACGTCAAGGTGCTGGTGGTCTGGAACCCGGCGAACATCAACTGGGCCGGCAACTCGGTGGCCGAGGCCTACCCCGGCGACCGCTATGTCGATGTCATCGCCTCGGACATCTACAGCCCGCTCTATCCCCAATCGCTGCGGGACTGGTCGGGTGGCCCTGATGCTGCATCGGTAGCCGAGTGGGCTAAGAATCCCGTCAATCGCATCCACTTCTGGGATTATCCGGCCGCGACGCAGTGGACGCTGACCGGCAGCGGCTGGGGGATGGTGCAGGCGCTCGACTTCGCGCTGGCGCACCGCAAGCCCTTTGCGATCAGCGAAACGGGCGTTGGTGGGGATGATAACAAGATTGGGCCGTCGGATGATGGGGAGTTTCCGGGTTATTTGCGGAAGCGGTTGGATGGGTTTGTTGCGCGGGGTGGGACGATCGATCATGTGATCATCTGGGATTTCGACGCAAGTGACGGAAAATGGCGGTTTTCCCGCGTTCCCGGCAAGGCGGCGACCGCCGCGGCGTGGAAGGCGTTCCTGCAACCCTGACGCCGGCAGGGTGGCGTGAGGGGGTGGTCGGGTCGGGGCGAAAGGGTGGCCGCAGCCCCCGGGGCGGTGCATAGGCGGGCGTTCTGGCGGTGGAGCGGGGATGGTGGCGGAGACGGTTCCCGCAACGGGCGCGACGAGGCCGTTCGTGATGCAATTCACGGCAGAGCCCGACGACATCGACGAGCTGGGGCATGTCAACAATGCCGTCTGGGTGCGGTGGATCCAGCAACTGTCGGTCGCGCACTGGGCAGCGGTCGCGCCGCCCGAGCACCAGGCGGCGCATGTCTGGATGGTGACCCGGCACGAGGTGGACTATCGCGGCAACATCGGGCTGGGCGAGGTGGCGACCGGCGAGACCTGGGTGGTCGGCGAGCCCAGGGGCGCGCGTTTCGCCCGCGCGTTGCGCTTCACCGGCGCGGACGGGCGGGTGAGGGTGGAGGCGGTGAGCACCTGGGCGCTGATCGACCGCGCGACCGGCCGGCCGATGCGGGTGACCGCGGCCATCGCCGCGCCGTTCCTCCGTCCCGCATAGGCCGCGACCGACCGACGCGGACGAGGGTCAGCCGCTGTTGCGCAGCCCGGTCGCGATCGCGTTGATCGACAGCAGGATGCCCTCGGCGATGCGCGGGTCGTCCTCGCCGGCGCGGTGGCGCTTCATCAGCTCGATCTGGAGGAGGTTGAGCGGTTCGATATAGGGGAGGCGGAGACGGATGGAGGCGTCGAGCGCGGGGTGGCGTTCGAGCAGGCGCGACTGGCCGGTGAGCGCGAGCAGCGAGTCGCGGGTGCGGTGCCAGCCGTCGCGGACCGTGTCGAAGATCGGCCGCAGGTCGGGTTCGACGAGATCGGCGTAGCGGGCGGCGACCGCCATGTCCGACTTGGCGAGGACCATTTCCATGTTGGCGAGGCTGGCGGCGAACAGCGGCCACCCCGCGGCCATGTCGGCGAGCAGCCCCTGGTCCTCGCCGGCGAGCGCGTGGCCGACGCCGTACCAGCCCGGCAGCATGACCCGCGCCTGCGCCCAGCTGAACACCCAGGGAATGGCGCGCAGGTCCTCGATCGCGTCCGAGGTCTTCCGCGACGCGGGGCGCGAGCCGATCTTGAGCCCGGCGATCTCCGCGATCGGGGTCATCTGGCGGAAAAAGGTGCGAAAGCCCTCCGTCTCGTAGACCAGCCCGCGATAGGCCGAAAAGGCGGTGGCGGAGAGCCGGTCCATCGCGGCGGCGAACCGGTCGGACTGGGTGTCCGACAGGCGCGGGGGTTCGAGGCTGGCGAGCAGGGTGGCCGAGGCCATCGCCTCCAGATTGGCGACGGCGCTGTCGCGGGTGCCGTATTTGCCCGCGATCACCTCGCCCTGTTCGGTGATGCGGATGCGGCCCTGGACGGTGCCGGGCGGCTGGGCGCGGATCGCGGCGAAGCTGGACCCGCCGCCGCGCCCGACCGCG
>Ga0325401_1000337_pt1 | contig 32452 bp, 15 predicted proteins | sample PopdelMetagenome_FD_205666 | JGI IMG/M metagenome (GOLD analysis project Ga0325401, IMG submission 205666) | Populus deltoides microbial communities from Bellville, Georgia, United States - Xylem-PdKOR-R2 | ecosystem: Host-associated > Plants > Phyllosphere > Stem > Wood/Secondary xylem | place...
ATACATTTTCTAAAAAAAATATATATATATATATATATATATATATATATATATATATATATATATATATAGAGAGAGAGAGAGAGAGAGAGAGAGAGTCCAATTATTTAGAAATTAAGATATTTGTTAGACTAACTGTCTGAAAGGAGCTAGTGACATTAATCTGACTGATGACCGGGATATTTGATAGACTAGTTGTTCAAAAGCAGCTAGTGGCATCAGTAAAACTGATGACCGAGATGATTGGATTGATTAGTTTACCTGGAAGGAACTAATGGTGTTGATATGACTGACTACTGGAATATTTATTAACTAGTGGTCTTAAGTGAAGTTAGAAGTGCCAACACTTTGACTTGCTGAGATAGTTGGTGGACTAGTTGAAGGAAACCAAATAAGATAATATAAGAAAAAAGGGTAGCCATAATGATAAACATCCATGAGGAATGGTAAAGACTAAGTTGGCTATTAGGATGATAATGATATGGTTGATTGAATTGTTATAATAAATGGTTGAGTTGGAAAGTGGTTTTGGCAATCCACTAGAGGTTGAACAGATGATGATTAATGATTTAGATGTGTTAAGATATTGGTTGTTTTGATAGTGAAATTATATATGATTAAGGTTGTTTTGAAAGTATGTGTGAGTGTAAAAGAAAAGGTCATTTCAATTAGGTATCAAACAAATTCAACACTGTTTATGAAACAATACTCGAGCATATTTTGAAAAGCTATTTCAATAGTTAAATGTATAAAGTTTAAAGTTGTCTTTGGAATAACATTGGGGGTGCATCAAAAGGGTTTTTGATAGCACGATGTAAGAACTAACTATTTTGAGGTTTATTGGGTAATAAAAGTATAATAATTTAAAGAATTATGGAGTTAGTTCCAAGGTTATGCTGTCAAACAGGATTTAACACATATTAAGAAAAAGGTGTATAGATAATGTGATCGATATTTCATGATTAGAGTGTATAGCCAACTTCTTGGAATTCTGACTTAAATTATGGATAACTATAAGATCACAAACAGGGTGGTGCCTGTTCTTTAGGAAATTGTATTATGCATACCTAGGAGAGAGATTCACTTCCATTTGATATAATAATGAAATATAATGACACAAAAGAACATCACGAGTAATGAACCTTCTAGAGGGGATTTAGAAAGTATGAAATTTCATCTATGAATTACTTTAAAGAGAAGAACATACAACATGTATGTGGAATTGGTATGTAAGTACAATCTTTTGATGATAATATTAAGGATAACAAAGTAAGGATAAAGTAAAGGGACTTGTATAAAAGAAAGAAGGAGAAATGAGATGCTCCTCATTCAAAGAGGGATTGGTGGTTATTGAGGTTTGCAAAGTCACCTAGTAAAATTTATAAAAGAGGATGTGATTATTAATATGAGGTTGAAGGTATTCGATCAAGACTAAGAAGTAATATTTCATCTTTTTTATAAGGTATGGTATAGTAAATTTCCAAGTAAATTCATATTAAGGGAGAATTGGAATGAAACAATCGAATTGATGAGTGGAAAAAGGATTATGCAATTGTATATACATTGTCAATCTTGGAATAATGAAGTAAATTATTATGTGCATTTAATATCAAGTGAATTATGTCATTATTTACTTATGTTGTATACTTTTTTTTTCTAGATGCTGATCAGACTTGAACAAAGGAATACCATTTCCCTATAGTTCTTTTAGTTTAAGTAATGAAAATATAATGTGGGACATGATAAATTTCTTTTAATATATCAAAGGATGTTGATACATTTATAATGTATATAATTGTGAATTTATTATGCAAGTACTTAGCTCTTGGCTTTAATTATTATATTATAATTCAATTTTAATTTACCTTTGTATAATAAATGAACTACGTATGCTAATATATTATAAATGATCTTATATCTATGATTGTTAATGTTACTTATTGAAGAGTTCATAATATATTTGTTGTGTGAATCAAATGAATGATTTGATGGAGTAGAGAATATCTACTCTTGACTTTGCATTGTGAATGGATAAAGTCCAATATGTCTTGACAATAAAAGTTTGTGATGTTGGTATGTATATATGTGTCAACAACTTGGGAATGTCTATTTTAGGGGAAACTATGTTGGGATTCCTATAGAGATCTCAATGACTTAAAGGATGGAATTTGATGGTGTAAAAAAAATTACCTTGTTTTTCATCGAGATCAAGGCTCAAAACTCTATTATGATGTTTAGAAATTACTGGGTGTTACACTGACAATGAGGTGTTGGCAGGAAAGTGTGGAAAAACCACAATGCAAATAGGTAAGTATCAATAAAAAAATGTTATATTATTATAAACTTGTATTCTTTTATTTCCTTACCTTATTTTTGTTTAACAAATTTTTATACCAGATTGCATGATTTATGGTATGATGCCTACAAACTAGCAATTAATAGAGCTAACTTTGATGACATAGAAATATGAAAAAATTATAGAACGAGACATGTCACAAAGTGTAAATGAGCATTGTTTTAAGATTTTATAGCATCAGAAGTTTTTAAAAAGAGCTCACAATCCGGGTCTCAAAACTGAAATAAAAAAAATCATAGTTCGATGAGCAAGCACACCAGAGGAGCGCTTCCATTTATGAACCATGCAAAACACCTAGTAAGACCTTGTTGTTATATATTTTATTATCTTTCTTGAAGTTTCAATTAAGTGTTTATTTATAAGACCATTAAAAAAAACTATTTAATTTATAGAAAAAGCAGGTTAGGTGTGAACCAACTCCGATAGAGTTATATGATGAAACTTATATAAAAAAAAGGGATAAAAAGGAAAGGTGAGAAAAAGTTTGTTGATAGAACAACAGAAGTGTTTTGTTGCAAGTTATTATATAGTTATCATTGCCTTACTAATATTTATTTGCATTATTAATATGAATTTAGGATTGTGACTTTTTTGTATTGTTTTATAGGATAAATATAACACCAACATGACTGCGAAATTTACCAAAAACAATTTCACCCATCCTCCTCACGATCCTCAATTATGGTTGAAGGATGATGCAACTAATAGACCCAATAGGAATCAAGTTTATGGTATGCATATGATATCAACCTGAGAAATAAGAGCGAGTCGTACTATTTCAACTATAGACACACCACATTTCGACCCAAGCCTAAAATCACCGGACGTTTATGTGCTAGTCCAAAAAAGGGTTCGTGAAGAACTGGAAGTATATTTGCCCAATTTGGAGGAAAAAAAAAAGAGCATGATTCAAACAAGAAATAGAATGTATTGGGAGCCAATACGTACATATATGGCTTTACATTTGCCTCCCCCTTTTGAACCTTCTAGTTTATGATCTTTTCTTTCCCCTCCACCTCCACCTTTACCTCTACCTCCATATATTTAGGAATTTATATGTCTTGTTTAAAACATATTTGTGTATGGAATATTTAGATGAATGATAAAATATGTATCATAAAATTTTGTTATCGAGATGCATTTTTGTTGTGATTGTGATTTTTGTTATTGTGATTTTAGGATGAAAAAAATGCATTTAGGATTATAAAAACTAAACAATAATAATAAAAAAATGTTTAAACGATGATGGAATCATTAACAGAAAGATAATTTGGTCGGTCATTCCACCGACAACTTATTTTATCAAAAACTTGTAGAAGATTTAGGCATTTTCGACATAATTAGCAAAAGAAAGTTCCATAAAAATTTAAGATGCTGAAGAAGTTACTAATAGAATATCTACAATAAATATTCCATCGGTATTTGAATTTCTGATAGATAATAAATTCTTATTGAAAAAATTTATGACGACAAGTTTCCATTGAAAATTTAATTGAGAATTCAAATACCAATAGATTTTGTTCTAAACATTGATGAAATATTCCGTCATTTTTTTTCAATTTTTTGGTAATGAATCAAGACCAAATCAAAAAGGTTTTTTTAATTTGATCCTTGATCAAAATTTAATAAACCTTTCAAATTCTTTATAATTTCAAAATAGTTTCTGGGTTTTCAAATCTTTTCAATTGAAGTCAAAATCAACTATAAAATTAATTTTTTTTACTTAAGTCTTGAATCAAAGTAACAGAACCTTCCAAATTTTTTCATTTAATGTTTTGGTTCTTGATACTTTAATTCCTTCAAATAAAGTCCACTATATTGGATTAAATCTATAATGTCCGGTTAAAATTTAAAAAAATTAGAGTCTGATCTCTCTCTCACACACACACACACACACACACACACACACACACACACACACACACACCCAGATATACAGATATATATATGCTAATGACAGTTATGGTGTTTTTTTTTTTTGTCTTCTCAAATAATACTTTTATCTAATATTATAAGAAAATAATATTTAGCTAATTCCTAAGTATCACGAGGAGACAAGCAAGACTTGAAATTTAATGTGCGGTTCAGCATTAAATTGAAACCACGTTACTTTCTTCATCTCTTTACTTTTTTTTCCAGAGGTATGCCTATGAAATCCACTATATTGGAAATTTAAAAAAAATGAAAAACAAGGAATAAAAATAAAGCATATTTAAGAAATATATATAAAACCTAATCAACATGAAAAAAGAAAAGAAGTTTGGAGTACATTTGCAAACATAATAAATAAAACATAATGAATGTCGCCCATGCTTCATGGGCTAGTTAGAATGGAACGGAATGTCAAACCAAAGAATTACGGCCAACTACGAGTTGATATAAGGGTGAATGAGCTCTTTCTTTTCAGAATGCTTACCCGTGAAATTGAGAGTTCGAACCTCACCTGTCACAGTCCACAGTTGATGGCCTATTTATATCATCACGCATTATAATTACAGCTACTTCAGAGAACACTTTTATTGTTTTTTTGGTGTTTGAAAATATATTGTTCCTGCTCCTAACCCTAAAATTCTTGTTCGAGTCCCTTCATTATCTTTAGATCAATTGTCGATAAAGAATGCTAAATAATTACTCCACTAAATGTCCAATTTATTGTGCTATTTTCTTGAAATTTCAATGCCGCTAAAGTACTAAAAGCAAGCCATGCTTGAACCAAAAATTTGTACGTGTAGTTGGAAAATCTAAACGAGGGCATTGCTAGGCTCTTGATCATTCACTTCAAAGCGATCATATGGTAATCGTCGATGTAGTCATTGCTTCCAAAGGCTAAAACAACAATCGATTCTCTCAGGTAATCAATCGGTTAGGTTCCTTCTACTCATCAATGTTCTTAGTTGATTCAGTGTGGACTCAAAATTCTGAACTTGTTAGCATAGAATTGAAAGTTAAAACTACTCGTTGTGCATTAGGGTCTTTGATTAATCTTCATCAACGTCAAAACTGTTTATTCACATTTATGTGTTGGAGAATTACTTAGTGTTTGCCCAACTCATCAAGGATGCCACAACTGCTGAAGCATAGTTGAGGAAACCACCAAATATTTTTGACTCAGATGTGCAAGGATCCGCAAAGGCTGGAGGATACAACACTCCGAGCATCTCACCTGTAAATCATTGATTCAATGAAGTATGTGTGTGTGTGTGTGTGTGTTTGTGTGTCAGCTTGGAACGCACTGTCATTGTCTATCCCATTTTGGTTGATGAAACCATGAGAACTAGGTAACCTGAATTTATTGCTAGCTACCTAGCCCTTGGGACCTTCATCTTTTTCTCGCTTTAATTTCTCCATCAGGCTGGTAATTGTTGTTTTCTGGAGAGGTGTAGGAGAATGAGAAACCTGAAAACAATAGTTACCAGGCCGATGGAGAAATTATAGCGAGTAACGGATGAAGGCTCCGATGGCTAGGTAGCTAGCAATAAAATCCAGGTTACCCGGTTTCTCATGATATCATCGACCAATATGAGATAGATAATGACTGTTGTTCCGATCCTACCTCTCTCGCACGAGCTCCAATTTAAGAACATGTCCCGTTCCAAGCTTACATTATATAATGTGTGTTTATACACACACGCAACGTATTTTGTTTTTTCATAATTAAATGAGTTGATGTGTTTGGTTTTTACATGAATTTATCTATTCTTGTTTTTAATTTTGTGTTAGTTTATTTTAAATATTTTTATTTTATATAGTTTTTATTTGTTTGTTTTTATTTACACGTGCAAATAAATATATTGATGAAAGCTCATTTAGAAGCTAATTAAATAAAAAAATTTACCTTCAAAAGGTTGTGCACCTGTTCTAAGAAAGAAGAGGAGGAAAGTGAAATTTCTATTGTAAGGATAGGAAATTTTTGTACTAAAAATCTCAAGAATACATTTCGGTAAATCATACATAACTTTCTCTACAAATATTAGAATTATAAGATTATGGTGTCAAAGTAAAGCCAAAAGTAAGATCTACAACTTTTGCATTTATAACGTATTTCAAAATAAATCATTCTAAGGCTCGAAAGCAAAGGTCGAAATCTAACAGTTTTGGAAGGAAAATCCAAAAACAAAACAAAAGTTTTAAGACCAAAAATAAAGGAAGAGATTAAAGGAAGAGACCATGATCAGAGAAGAAGAAAAAAAAGAGGTTCTTTTACCATTCGAACAAAAGAAAAAAAATGGAGAACGAGAAGAAACTAGATGCTGTCTCAGAGTGATTCGTCAACCAGTTTCAAGAAATAATTTTATTCTTCTCCTTGATTTTCCCTTGATGTATTCTAATAAGGACATGATTTATTTCATATTCATTGTGAACTAAAGTTATTTTTGTAAGACTTTGATGCAGTTCATTTTTTATTATACAATTTAAATTCCAAGTTATTTTATTTTAAATTTTTTTCATGTTGAGTTTTTATCTTCGATCTTATTGCTTACAATTTTCTAGCAGATTATTGATTGATCTAATAAAGCATGATAAGACTAAAAGGTAATTTATTATTAGAAGTTTTCAGGACTAAATACCATTAGTTGAGTAAAAGATAGAGATACTTTACCGTGATTAATATGATTTTCGATTAAGAGAAATTCAAAGAATTTCATGAATCTTCAAATAATTTAATTTACGTAGAGATATGTTGAATTATTAGGTGGAGATATTTTTAAAGTTGTTTGAAAGAAAACATGTAATAATTAAGGGATCTTTTAATCATCAACATGAGAATTTGGAATTTGATAAAAAAAGAATAATAAATTGTGTAGGATTAATGAAGTGAAATGAAAAGCTCTGAATTTATTTTTATTATCTCTACAATCTTAAGTTTTATTCTTTATTTATGTTAATTTACTTTTGTCAAATAATTTAGTTTAATTTATATGGTCAATTCTATAAAATTTCGGTTTGATTTCTAAAAATAATTAATTTGATAAATTTCAATACTCAATAACATAATTAGTCTTTGTGGGTTCGTTGTTTTTTTCTTCACAAAACTTTACTACTTGTTGCAATTTTGTTCATTTATAAATATTATCACATTAAGTTTTTGACGTTATTGTTGGGGATTAATTATTTGTTATTGATATTAATGCTAATTAAATTGTTAGAAGTGTATGCCCTAATCTAAACTAGTAGAGCCTACATTTTTTTGATCCCGAGATTAAAAGGATTTTGCATCAAATAAATAAAAAGAAGAAGTAAGAAATCACCATATTTTCTTTTACTATAGCAAATCAACATAATGAAGAGGTGAAGAGGGCTTTGATGGACTAATATATGCCATCGGTTAATAGGTATGCATCTAGCATAAGAAAGCCAACTATGCAAGTCAACCATTTGAGATTACATTAGCAATAATTCAAATGATACACCAAATTGTTCAGTTTAGGGGGTTATCATAGGAGGATCCTAATTTTCATAACATAATTTTTCTAGAGATTTATGACACCTTTAAGCACAATAGAGTGATAGATATGATAATTGTTTGAGACTTTTTCCTTTTTCAATTAAAGGAAAAGTAAAAGCATGACTAAATTCTTTACCACCTAGTGTTATTACTAATTGGAATGAGTTACCACAAAGTTTTAAGGAAAGTAACTTTCTCTTGCCAAATAGCAAAGTTAAGGAATTATATTACCATATGTACTCTATTTGAGAATGAATCTTTTCATAAAGAATGAGAGAGATGTAAAGATTTATTAAAAAAATATCCACATCATGAACTTCTAGCATAACTTCAAGTCCAAACATTTTACAATGGTTGGCCATGGTTGAGTTACAACTTAAGGAGGTTTGACGAGTAAAACTCATAAAGCAGCTTATAAACTTTTGAAAGAGTTGACATCCAACAATTATTAATGGCCTTCTAAGAGAGCAATGTAATGAAAGGTGTATGGAGTTTTAGAACTTGATTTTATTACCATATTAACAACACAAATGACAACCTTATCTAAACAAATAGATAAGATGAATGTTAATGCTATTCAAACAAATGTTGTGTGATTATTGTGCAGGAAATCACTTAAGTATCTATTGCCAAATGGAGAAGCCTTTTGCTCAACCAAATTTCAAGAAAGTTAATTATTTGTCCAATCTTCAATGTCAAAACAATCCTTATTCAAACACATTTAAGCCCAGATGAAAAAATTACCCTAATTTTTCATGGAGCACAAATCAAGGAGCAACTAAACCAACTTAAAATTTTTAATAGCAAGAAAAGATTAAGGAAATATTCATGTAATACATGTAAAGATAGATTTTGCAATCCAAAATAATTTAACTTCAATTTGTAACCTTGAAGCTCAAATTGATTAGTTCTCAAATATTCTTACAGAGAAGACACAAGGAACTTTGCTAAGTAAGATTGTCACCAATTCTCATGAACATGTCAAAGCAATATCATTGAGAAATGGGAGGACAATCTGTGGAGCTAACAATGAAGTCAGAATGAAAGGTATAATGAATGAGAAAATTGATAATGAGGTGTTATTGAGTTTTGAAACAACTTTTAGACTTGTGTGATATTGAATGATTTATTTGGATTATAAACTTTAGGCAATCTTTGAGGCAACAAATTTTATGAATTAAACCAATTCTTTTTTTTTTTTAATTCTTGTTTGAGGACAAGCAAGAAGTAAGTTTGGGGTATTCGATGCACTTGATTTTTATACAATTTTTACCTACTTTTCTTTTTAATTTTATGCTAGTTTGTTTTAAATATTTCAATTTTATATAGTTTTCATTTATTTATTTTTATTTATATGCAGGACTAAATAAATTCATGAAAGCTCATTTATAAGCCAATTAAATGAGGAAGTCTACCTTAAGAGGTTGTGCACATATTTTAGGAAATAAGAGGACAAGGAGAGAGAAATTTCCTATTGTAAGAAAAGGAAATTTTCATATAAGAAATTTCATGAATATATTTCTGTAAATCAGACATGAATTTATCTAAAACTACCAGAATTATACGATCTTGGTGTAAAAAAAGTAAGATGAAGATCTATAAGAATTATAAGTTTCTATAAATTTATAAATTATACTATCTAAATGTAAATAGGGCTCGAAGTCAAGGTCAGAATACACTAGGTTTTGAAAGAAAAATCAAAAAACAAATAAAAGGATATTGTTACAGGTTGTAAATATCACATAATTAGGAAGTAATGTAGAGCCTAATTATAGGGATTCTAATTAGTCTACTTTCCTACTATAGGATCCTAATTGTAGGGATTCTAATTAGTCTACTTTCCTATATAGGGTTCCTATCTTGTATATAAGGGATAGATTGATCAATGTTAAAGTAAGAGAGAATATATTTTTTCTTCTTTTATGTTTTCATGGTATCAAAGCATTGGTTGCTCATATTTGACCTAATACTATAAAATTTGGTATAACACATATTTTTGATTTGTTGTGTCAATCTCTCCCCTGATGTGATTGTTTAGATCCAGAATAGGTTTTCTTGTTTTCAACGATAATTTTATTAGTTAACATTTACAAATAAAATTTTGTGAGTTATGACTGATAAAAAGACAGCAGTAATATCTGATGTAATCCTGGTGTTGTATAAAATCACTAAACACAAACTCAATGGCTCCAATTATTTGGATTGGAGTAAGACTGTTCGTCTTTATTTGTGGAGTATCAATAAGGATAATCATATGACTGATGATCCACCTAAAGATGATTCAAGACAGACATGGCTGAAGAAGGATGCCCGATTATTCTTGCAGATACAAAACTCTATTAATAATGAGGTAATTGGCTTGATCAGTCATTGTGAATTTGTTAAGGAATTGATGGAATATTTGAATTTCTTATATTCTAGAAAAGGGAATGTCTCCCGCATTTATAAGATGTGTAAAACCTTTTACCGTGCATAAAAACATGATAGGTCTCTTACAAGTTACTTTATGGATTTTACAAGAACTTATGAAGAGCTTAATATGTTCTTACCTTTTAGTCCTAATGTAAAAATACAACAAAGTCAAGGGAAGAATATGGCTGTCATGAGTTTTCTTGTTGGTATCCCTTCTGAATTTGAGACTACCAAATCTCAGATTCTCTCTACCTCTGAGATCTCTTCATTACAAGATGTATTTAGTAGGGTACTTCACATAGAAAGTTCTCCACATGTCTATCTTGTCAGTCGAACTAATATATGATGCTGGACGATCATATTATAGAGGTGGTAACAAAGGAGGGGTAAATTTGATCGTATATAAGATTTATGAGGGATTGTGTGTCATTATTGTCATAAGCCAGAACATATGAAACGTGATTGTAGAAGACTACAAAACAAAACTCAGAAAACTCACTCGGCCAATATTGTATCTGCTAATGATACATTCGAAAAATCAGTTCTTATCTTTGCAGATGAATTTGTCAAGTTCTCTTAGTACCAAGAATCTTTAAAGTCTTCATCTACCCATGTTCCTACCATTATCGAGTCAGGTAAACTGAATACTTGTCTTATTTCCTCATCCTCCAAATGGGTCATGATTCTGGTGCCACAGATCATATGATAGGTAATTCCAGTCTTTTTTCTACTTTTCAGTCACATACATCCACCTCTAATGTTACTTTAATAGATGGGCCAACATCTTGTGTTCTTAGGTCTAGCATAATTACCCCAACTCCTTTGATTTCTCTGTCATCTATTCTATATTTACCTTAGCTGTCCTATAATTTAATTTCTGTAAGCACGCTTACTCTTGCGCTTAACTATTGCATCTTATTCTTTCCTGATTATTGCTTATTTTAGGATTTTATGATGAAGAAGATTATTGGTAAAGGACAAGAGTCTGGAGGTCTCTACATCCTGGACACACAGATACCCAAATCCATTGTTTGTTATGGTATAACAACCCCTCTTGAGGAGCATTGTCGGTTGGACCATCCTTCTCTACCTTTGTTAAAGAAACTTTGTCCACAATTTAGTAGGGTGTTTTTATTAGATTGTGAGTCGTTTTAGTTTGCCAAACACCATCGTCTTTATTCTCATCCTCGAGTCAATAAGAGAACAAGTTTTCCTTTTGAATTAGTTCATTCTGATGTTTGGGGTTTTTGTCCAGTTCTGTCTAAAATTGGATTTAAGTACTTCATTACTTTTGTTGATGATTACTCTTGCGTGACTTGGTTATACTTAATGAAAAGTCGTTCTGAGTTGTTTTCTTATTTTTGTGCTTTTTGTGCTGAGATTAAAACTCAATTTAATATTTCTGTCCATACATTGTGTAGTGATAATGCAAAAGAATATTGTTAGCATCTTTTCAAACTTACATGTTTTACAATGACATCCTTCATCAAACTTCATGTGTTGATACTCCTTCTCAGAATGGAGTAGTGGAACGGAAAACATACATCCTTTTGAAACAGCAAGAGCCCTATTATTTCACATGAATGTTCCCAAACCTTTCTGGGCTGATGCAGTTTCAACAACATGTTTTTTGATTAATCGTATGCCTTCATCAGGCCTTTATAATATCCTTTTTCCAACCAAGTCATTGTTTTCTATTGCACCTAGGATATTTGGTAGCACTTGCTTTGTCTGGGATGTTCGTCCGCATGTCACCAAATTAGACCCCAAGTCTTTAAAGTGTATTTTCCTTGGTTATTTTCATCTTAAAAAAGGATGTTGATGCTATTGTCCTAGTTTTAATAAATATCTTATCTTAGTTGATGTTACTTTCCTAAAAGCTACACCATATTTTCAATCTTCCACTCCTACTCGTCAGGGGGAGGATGATGACTTGTTAGTCTATACTATCACATCCTCTAAACCTGTCTCTGAACTGGATCCTGCTAAGCCTCCCATTCTTAAAGTCTACTCTAGACGACAAATCCTTCCTACTACATGTCCTACACCATCTCCTTCATCATTAGATCTAACCTGAAGCGATGCTCTTCCTATTGCTTTACGCTAAGGTAAACATCAATGTACTTATCTAGTTTCTTCCTTTGTTTCTTATCACCACTTGTCATCTTCTTCTTGTTCTTTTATTGCTTCTCTCAATTCCATGTCTATTCCCAAAACTATTCATGAAGCCATATCTCATCCTGACTTGCATAATGCATTGATAGAGGAAAGTTACCTCTAGGGAAACAAGCTATTAAATGTAAGTGGGTGTTCACAGTTAAGGTAAATCCTGATGGGTTAGTAGCTCGACTGAAAGCCCGACTTGTTGCTAAATGATATGCTTAAACCTATGGAGTAGATTATTCTGACACTTTTTCTCTTGTTGCTAAATTGACATCTATCAGGTTATTTATTTATATAATTGCTACTCATAGTTGGCCTTTGCATCAGCTAGATATCAAGAATGCTTTTCTTTATGGTGATCTTCAAGAAGAAATTTATATGGAGCAACCTCCTAGATTTGTTACTCAAGGGGAGTATAGGAAAGTTTGTCATCTTCGCAAATCTCTGTATGGTTTGAAACAAAGTCCTCGTGCTTGGTTTGGAATATTTAGTTAAGTAGTTGAAAAGTTTGGCATGACAAAAAGTAAGTCTGACCACTTTGTTTTTTATAAACAATCTGAAGTTGGCATCATTCTTTTAGTTATGTGTGTAGATGACATTATCATTACTGGAAGTGATATTATAGGAATCTCATCTCTTAAGTCCTTTCTTCACACTTAGTTTCACATGAAAGATTTAGGGATGCTACAGTATTTCTTGGGTGTTGAAGTAAATAGGAGCAAAAAAGATATCTTCCTATCTCAGAGGAAATATGTGTTTGACTTATTAACTGAGACAGGGAAATTAGGGGCGAAACCATATAGTGTCCTGATGATTTCTAATTCGCAACTTATAAAATATGGTGAATTATTTGAAGATCCAGAGAAATATAGAAGACTGGTTGGGAAGTTGAATTATCTTATAGTGACTCATCCAGGTATTGCTTATTCTATCAGTGTTGTAAGTCGGTTTATGTCATCCCCAACAGCTAACCATTGGGCAGCTTTAGAACATATTTTATATTACTTAAAAGGAGCACTTGTACGTGGTATCTTGTATGAAAATCATGGACACACTCATATTGAATTTTTTTCAGATGTAGACTAGGCAGGTTTCAAGGTAGATAGAAGATCCACATCAGGTTATTGTGTCTTTGTTGGAGGCAATTTGGTTTCGTGGAAAAGTAAGAAGAAAAATGTTGTGTCATGATCAAGTATAGAATCAAAATATAGAGCCATGACACAGTTTGTGTGTGAAATAATATGGATATATCAGCTCTTAATTGAAGTAGGCCTCAAGGCTTTAGTTCTGGCAAAATTATGGTGTGATTACCAAGCTTCTCTTCATATTGCATCTAATCATGTTTTCCATGAATAAACTAAGCACATTGAAATTGACTGCCATTTTATCCGCAAGATTACAACAATGTTTGATTTCCACAGGGTATGTGAAGACTGGAGAACAATTGGGGGATATTTTCACGAAAGCTCTAAACGGGGTTCGAGTTGATTATCTTTGTAACAAGCTAGGCATTATAAATATCTATGCTCCAACTTGAGGAGGAATGTTACAGGTTGTAAATAGCACATAATTAGGAAGTAATGTAGAGCGTAATTATAGGAATTCTAATTAGTCTACTTTCCTAATATAGGATTGATTCTAGTTAGTCTACTTTCCTATCTTGTAAATAAGAAATAGATTGATCAATGTAAAAGTAAGAGAGAATATTTGTTTTCTTCTTCTGTGTTTTCAGATATTTTAGACCAAAAAAAGAATAAGAGATTAAGGGAAGAGACTATGATCAAAGAAGAAGAAAAAAAAAAGGTTCTTTTATCATTCAAACAAAAAGAAAGGGAGAACAAGATGTTGCCTTGGAGTGCTTGGTCAACCAATTTCAAGCAAACAAATTTTATTCTTGTTCTTAATTTTCCTTTGATGTATTCTATTAAGAACACGATTTATTTCAGATTCATTATAAACTAAAGTTATTTTTTTAGAGGTTTGACGTAGTCTAGTTTTGATACACAATTTAAATTTTAAGTAATTTTTTTATTTTTTTTATGTTGAGTGTTTATCTTTGTTTCTATCGCTTATAATTTTCTAGCAAATTATTGTTTGATTTAATTAATCGTAATGAGACTGACACGTAATTTGTTATCAGAAGCTTTTAGGATAAAATACCATTAATTGAACGAAAGTTAGAGATACTTTACTATGATTAATGTGATTTTAGATTGAAAAACAAACGAAAGAATTTAATGAATCTTCAAATAATTTAATTTACATAGAGATAGATTGAATTATTAGGTTGAGATATTTTTAATGTTGTTTGAGAGAAAACATTGAATAATTAAGGGATTTTTTAATCAGCAACATGAGGATTTGGAATTTAATATTAATAAATTATGTAGGAATAACTATATAATATGAAAAGTCTTATATTTATTTTTATTATTTCTACAACCTTAAGCTGCATTCTTTATTTATTTTAATTTATTCTTGTCAAACAATTTAGTTTAATTTAGGAGTTCACTTCTATAAAATTTCAATTTGATTTCTAAATATTAATATTTAAAAGCTTAATTAATCCTAATGAATTCCACGTTTTCCCCCCCTCAAAAACTTTACCATGTATTGTGATTTTGTTTACTAACAAATATAATCGCATCATGAGCCTGAGTTGTAATCTTTGATTAGTTCTCTCGTCCCTCTACCCACTTGAAATATATATAAATACTAATAGAAACCAATATACTGACATAAACGAGATAGCAAGGTACCCCTCAATTGTTACTAAGATACAAACATTAGAACTAGAGGTGTTCACGGTTCGGTTCGGTTCGGTTTAGACTAAAAAAACCAATCAAACCAAATTTCTTTATTTTTGATAAAAATTAACCGGACCGGACCAGAAACGGATTCAAACTGAACCGGTCCGGTTCGGTTAAATCTAGTTTTTTTGGAAAAAACCGGGAAACCTAATCCCTTCTTATATGGATTTTTTTTTTAAATTGGCTTAGCTTTACATTAAAATTCACAAGAACCTGATGTTCGGTTAAAATTTGGACATGAATTAAATTAGATGCAAATTGGCGGAATTTTAGTTTTAATATGCTTCCCAAAGTGATAAATCAATGCAAGATGCATGATCAAATTTAAACATCTCAAATTAAAAGTTTGTTCGCACTAGAAAAGTAAAAATTAATAAGCGAATACATTAGCAACCAACAATAAATTATCATAAACATCTGGCATAGTTTGAAGGAAAAAACCCAGCAATACCAGCATCCAAAAATTCCAGCAATGGCAGCATCCAAAAATTCCAGCAACGATAATACTATAAAAAAACACTAGCAAATTAGCAACATATTAGAGTTCAACTATTGAAAGAATTAAGTATGCAAAATGTTAAGGGGAATTAACAAGGTATTGCTGCTCTTCCCTTCTCTTCTTCTCTTGTTCTAGTTTTTATCATTGGTTTCTGTTTGAACTTCTGGTTTTGTTTTCTATACTATATTTTTGTCAGAAGAGGACTAAATTGTAGAATCTTGATTATGGTTGGTAGCTTTAAGAACAAAGGAAAAACTCATAACATGGAAACGCAATCAAATTCGAACAGGAAATGTATATTTACATACATATTTATATATATGCAATCAAATTAATAATTTATATACATATTTTATCAAATTTGCAATCACATTAATTAGAAGCAATACATACATATTTTTTTTTATCAACAGTAAATAAAAGACAAATAATTTAGCATGAAATGTATATTTACATCTGGAAAAGGAAATGCAATTTGTAATATTATTAGGCTCTCTAATAGTATTGCACAATAGAAGTCATATAATACTTGCTGCTAGAGAACAAGATAAAATCACCTTAAACACTGCACTTCAACAACCCATGCTCACAAATCTTAGATGATCTAAGATCCACGCTTGAAAAACAAAGAAACAAAAACAACCCACTTTACACAATTCATAAAACTAAAAAACAAATAAATAGATCAACAAAACTCATTATCTAAAAAAAAATCAACAAAACAAAACAAAGATATGAATTTAAGCTTAAAATCACAGGGGTAGCAGTAGGGACTAGCCATTACAGTCTCTCAACAATTAATCAATGGAATCTTACTATATCGCTATGACAGAAACAACAGAATCAACTAAAGCTTAACAACCCATGATATTTAATTATTTATTAGGTTATCCAGACTAAAGTAACAAAAGCATGAAACGTATCAATCAACATAAGCAAGTATGCAACAGATTACTTGAAATCTAAAGCAATACATACGGAATAAAAGAAGTATACAACAGATTACTTGAAATCTAAAGCAATACATATGGAATAAAAGAAGTATATAACAGATTGCTTGAAATCCAAAGCAACAAAATTTACCTTGTTGTCGTTTCTCTAGTGAAGATGGTTTGTGCAGAAGTAAAGAGAGAAGAAAGATGGAGACAAATGCTGAAGATTGCAAGATGGAAACAAAGATGAGGGCGGTTTATGCAATAGATTACTTCTAAGAAACCTCGTTTTGTTCTGTTAGATGTTAGAACTTAGAATAGACTTTCAAACCCACTAGGCATGCATAATCAATTTACCTTGTTGTCGCCTGTCGTCGCTCAAATGAAGACGATTTTTGGAAAAGGAAGATTGAGAGAAAGATTTTCTCTGGGAAGTGGGAAGGAGGCGGCTCTTGTGTGAGATGAGAATGAGATGCACATGAAGGAGGCCGATTAGGTTAAGTTAAGTATTTATACTATATATATATATATATTTTAATTGTTTAATGGGTCCGGTCCGGTTTGGTCCGGTTTCTAGTTCAAAACCGAAACCGAACTCGACCTGTTAACATTTATGGTTTTTTAAATCGGTTTAATCAGTTTTTTTTTCGGTTCGGTTTTTCCGGTTAATTTTTCTTCGGTTTTATCGGTTTTCTCGGTTAATCGGTTATTTTGAACACCCCTAATTAGAACATAGATGACAGGAATTCTAAGACAACATAATTCAAAGATTGAAAATCCAAACATTTGGAAATGGAAACATGAACAATTATGAGTTATGAGACATATAAAAGAAAGAAAATGAAAGAATTGTCCATTTACCGACAAGAAGAGAGACACCAATTAATGCAATAGCAATTAAAGTCCCCATCCATATAACAGCAACAAAGACCGACATTTGAAAAGAAATGAGAAATATAAGGGTTTTGGGTTTGTTGTCTCACTTGGCACTGGCCTAAGCCGACCACCTACAGATGGGGAAACCCACCCTTTGTTTTCCTCTGAGCTAATTTACCTCCGCCCTATATGGGGCCTTCCTAGGGTAATTAGTCCCTCATGTATAGGACACTATCCTTCTGGGATCACCCCACATAGTGTAAACATGCCGGCAAGGCTTTGATTTACCCCACTCTTGGTTGGAATGATATGGATGCATGATGGGAATGAATAGTGGGTGCAACGACACAGTGACTGCCAAAGAGTCCTCTCAGGTGTGGCTCTAACCGACACCGAGAGGGACGACTCCACCGGCACAACAAGGGGGCTAAGTAACGCGACCTGGCCCTTATATCCGCTTCCTGAGACACTGGCAGGTGGTTGTGACACCAAGTGGGAGTTCATGTATAGTTGTGTCATGTGGAATTCACATGTGATGACGACGAAAGTTTCCAAACTGCAGTTTTCGTGGATACAACTACGTAGTGCTTTTCCTTCTATTCAGGATAATAAGACAACAAACCACTCCAATCTTTTGATACTGTACTAATAAAGACCTAATTCCTAAATGTGCGATTTGTTTTTGTCCGCAGCACTAAGACACAAAGTTCTGTCGGTAATTTTAACCATCGGAGTCGGATCGCAAACATTTCACGTCGGGAGCCATACGATGCGTCAGCTGTTTGTAAGCCTAGGCAGTCTGATTTTACTGGCGAGGGCTCTCCATGAGTTTAGATCTTTCTATCTAAAACCATACATCATATCATAATCAAATGTAAAAAATAGTTCTTGGGATCTTTCGACATACTTGCTAGTAAAACTGATAATGATGCTTGAGTAAATGCATTTATGAAGGGTGGTCTCATCTTCTTTAATTGTCGAGTTAATTTCTTCTAAAAATCCACAACCTCTACTTTGCCATCATACATGAGTCGTTACTTTTTTTTTTTTTTAACAAATGAAAGAATTTCTAAATATATATTTGCGCATGCTTCCCAAAACTCTCAAATTTTAAATTTCACTCAATTTTTAAATGTTTTCCTACTTTTTTGTACATTTTTCATTAGTAAAAGATAAGAAAAAAATGAAACACAAGGAAAACAAGAGTTAAAGGAAGAGAGAGAGAGAGAGGACTGATAAATTAATTTAGAAAAAACATTTAGTGTGCTGGTATAAACAGAAGAATTCAAGAGTGTACTGGCCTAAACAGAAGAATTCAAGCACATGACAACGGTGACAGGCCTGAAAAACAAAAAGGAAAGAAGTATATTAATATAATGAATTTTTCTATTCTTCTCTCAATAAAAAAAATTCAACACTAAAAAAAATTTAAGTCATAAGAAATAATTTGACATTTCATTGTTATTAAACATGACTTAACAAGTTAAACTTAAAACCTCCTAATTTAAATTTAAAATTAAACCATATGAAAGAGGCTTTGACATGACCCAGTCAACATGGTGAGTCCGAAAACATCCCGAATAAATTGTAAAAAGTGTGGTTTAGTTTTTTAAAAAAATCAAGATGATTTTTTTTTAATATTTAGATGTCGACATATTGAATCAACCTGAGCTTCATGACTTAACTCGTGAAATTCACAATCTGGGTGATGGACTCCACTAGGTTTATGAACTTTGTTTTCTAAAACTATTTTTATTTAATTATATGATAGAAAAAATAGATATTTATAAAGCAAGCACAAACTAAATGTTATGAGATTTATTTGAGAGTGCGAAAACTTTATAGAAATCAAACTGAAATAATTTATAAAAACATTCAAAATCAAGCAAATGTTGAAGGATGAAAATGAAAAATAGAAGGGGTAATGCGAAAAAGAAAAAAAGGTCACCTCCTTCACTGTTTATATGAACAGTGAAGGAGGTGAGTTGGCACCCCAACTCTTTTAGATGTATTAGGTAATATCCTAAAAGGATATCATGAGGTGTTATTAGCTGCTGAAAGAAAGCTTAAGATTTATCACCCTCATTTTTTCTACAAAAAAATTAATATATATTTGTCGACTAAGTAAAAATAATTGTTATTTACCATGAAACAAGAAAAAAAAACTAAAATTGATCGTTAATAGTAAAATCAATTAGGTTTAGGAAGAGTTCAAATTGTCTAGGAAAGATAGGAAGTGATTGATCAAGATAACTAGGAGTCGTGATTTTCCAGAAGAGTTAAAAGATGTGATCAATCAGGAAAAGGCAATCAACCACGAGGATAAGAGTTTATATGATTGACTATAAACCAAGTCACACTCTAAATAAGAGTATGTGGCATATTGCATAAAAAAATAACAAATTAGTTAAAAAACATATGAATGCCATGAAAGAGACATGCCAATAAAGATATAAATTGTATTAAGATTCATGTTATGAGCTCTTAATCTACTATGAATAATTTGTATAGGGTTAGGAATTATAGTACATGTATAATTTCATCTTTGTAACAATATAAAAGGTCATCTATTTTGCTAGAATTGATGGTCAACCTATTGGGTTTCCTAAAAGACATGAACATGATGGAAATAATGTTTTAATTTTTTTCAGGAATCTCATAGATCTTGTTAGACAATATAGTGTAGTTTAAGATTTGTGCTAAGATTACGTGAGGATCAATTCTTTCTTCTAAGGTTTTATCAACTCTTCAAAGTTAGGTTATTGTAAATTACAAGTCTTCCAATTATATAGCTCCTAATAGTATCCCACATGAATTATTAGTTAAAAATCTCTTAAATCATGTTAGGTGAGAGGGATTGATATGCCTTAAGAACTAGATTTTTTCTTTTCTTTTTGTTCTTTGTTCTCAGATCTTCTTTGTTGTATTTTCTATGTTTGAACTCATCTGAAAAACATTAGGCATAACATTTATAGAAAAATTTTAATATCCCTATTAATAATAAAATATCACTTTCCTCTCTAAAAAATATCACATATCTTATTCAGGATAGTTATTATAAATTTATACAATCAAATCCTTATTTGATTTTTCTGTGTCTAAAATTACATTATAGTCCTTCAATTTTAAAAATCATTTACAATCAAGTAATATATGATTAGTCATATTAGTTTTCTTTCTTACCAATTATTATTATTATATGTGATGTATTAGGTTTTTAATATTTGCCGAAATATAAATTATATAGCTCCTAATAGTATCCCACATGAATTATTAGATTAAAAATCTCTTAAATCATGTTAGGTGAGAGGGATTGATATGCCTTAAGAACTAGATTTTTTCTTTTCTTTTTGTTCTTTGTTCTCAGATCTTCTTTGTTGTATTTTCTATGTTTGAACTCATCTGAAAAACATTAGGCATAACATTTATAGAAAAATTTTAATATCCCTATTAATAATAAAATATCACTTTCCTCTCTAAAAAATATCACATATCTTATTCAGGATAGTTATTATAAATTTATACAATCAAATCCTTATTTGATTTTTCTGTGTCTAAAATTACATTATAGTCCTTCAATTTTAAAAATCATTTACAATCAAGTAATATATGATTAGTCATATTAGTTTTCTTTCTTACCAATTATTCTTATTATATGTGATGTATTAGGTTTTTAATATTTGCCAAAATATAAATTATAATTCTAATGAAAATAGGATTAAATAAATTAAATAATAGAATTTATTCTAAAATCAACAATTTGATTGATTATAATTGAAGATCAAGTGCAACATATAACATCGTGTCATAATCTTTGAAATATTAGAAAAGTAATATTTAGTTTGACTTAGTCTTTTAATGACTAGTTTATTAGTATAATTATTACCCATTTATCTAGAATATTACAATTTACATATTTCAGCATAGAGAGTGTTTACTCTATCAAATCTTGTTGGTTCTAAAACACCACAATCATTGGTTTTGTTGTATAAGATTAGAAACTTTTTCAATTTTCATTCCACCATTTATAAGAATTTCATAATCAATACTATTAAAAACATATGAAACATTTTTTTTTAATTCACTTAGGGTGATAAATCCTCTCTTGATCACTCAAATACCTTCATATAATTTATGTTATACCTAATATGTGTCCATCTGTTACATTTGATTAAGACACATGTAGTAAGGATCAAAATATAGTATTCTCTATATAAGTTAACTTGGTGATCTTAATTTTAGGGATGACTTTCATAACTACCATGTGAGTCTTTCTATAGACACGAGTAATGTCTCCATATGAAATTCTCATGTGAGTCAGTTTAGTGTACTTGTTATTTAATAAGCACCTATATATTAGTTTTAGGTATTTCTTGTATCTTAACTTATAAGAATAGTTTCTACATTTCATAAAAAAAAGAACAAATGTATTAGTCTCAACATTTCTAATTAATATCCAATCTTAATAGATAATTGATAAGGAATATTTAGGAATAATACTTTGACATAATAAGAATCCTTGTAATTATAACCACTTTATATTTTCTTTGCAAAATATTTTTATCCTAAAAACTTTATGTTTACTCTAAACTCATTAATCTAACTTAAATGATTAATAAAGATAAAAATTTGTTTTTAGAAATAAAATATAAGTTTTGCCTGAATAATACTAGTGTTAGATGTAAACACCTAATTAATTGCTTGGAATATACAGTAACATAACTTTAAACACACAATTTCCTTTTTACAATTTACCTTTCTCTTTGTAATTTATCCTTTAATTATCATTTTTATTTTTTTCTTTCATTTATAGCTTTTATCTTTACCTCTTTATTTCTTTCTTACATTTTTTTTCAAAATAGTTTCTTTACATTTTCTTTTGATTTTAATTTGTCAAAGTCAAGCAATGTTTGTAATATTTTGTTTGATTTGCGAGGCTACTATTTGTTGTTGTTTAGGAATTAGTTTCTAATTGTAGTTTTTCAATGAATAATAAATAGCATAATAGATCTTGAATTATCTAATTGATTAATAGATTGACATGTTCTGTGGTATCTATTTATTATCATAACAAATTAAACTATCGACCACCAACAAATTAGCATAATGTTAATATAATAATAGATTAGCAATCATGTTATCTAAAAAGCAATCTTGTAAAATCAATATAATTATGACCAGTTAATAATTAGTATATGTAACTAATGAAGGCCAATTATATAGCCATGAAGAATTTATCAATCAATCACTAGTATAGGGGGGAATTAAGCAATCATAATTAGAAGTACCATGTAATGGTTCTTCATTGTCTAACTCTATTGAGCAATAAGGAATTGCACATAGATAGATTAATAGTGTTCCTATCATTATTTAAGCATCATTTCTTTCATCATCTTTTGAAGGATACAATGGCGTTCCTAAACCTTCATCCTAACATCATGCATAATCTATTTTTTTTAGAGACTTTTAGTATAGTTGGGAGGTTAAAATTCCAATCAGCCACCAATAGTTCCTCTTGAAGGACGATCCTTTTATCAACAAATGAATTTATCTAATTCTAATTTGATAGCCATCTAATTGAGCATGGAAAATACAACAAACATTACCTACCATAATAACATTTTGGTGGTCAGTAGAACCATATAGGTCATGGTCAATCAGCTCAATTAAATTCAGAATGAGTTGAGGTAAAAATGATCTCTCACACAGATACTTAAAGGCAAGTATCATGGTATCTTTCAAAATCAAACACTTAAGAGGAATGTATGAGAGTTTATAATGATATAATAGATATCAAATTCTAGTATAGAAAACATAGTGGCACCCTTAGAAACACTAGAACACAACCACATATAAAGCACCACCTACTTTATAAGTGTATAAATAGCCTTGGGTTACTTACATGGCCTAACAGCCTTATCTATAGACATCCTAACTTTTGACCAGGTAATATAATTCTCTAAAGGCTACTTTCAGTAAGGAATGCCAATCCTCTTCTACTTCAAGAACCCATTATAGAATAATAAACAAAGGGAAAATTGACAAGGTGAAATTAACCTTACACTTATGAGAGATGAGTTTCGATATTGAACACCTAAAATAAAGCTAAATATGAGCAAGTTATCTATTATCTCAATCACATTCTTATAGATGTTGAGGGATGTTACACTTAAATATAAAAGCTTTATTTGTCCTAATACTTTTCCTATCTAAAGCTCTGATAGTATATAATGTCAATTGATGTGTATGTAATTTGTAAAATAAACTAAATAAAGTACATATTGTCTAACCTTTTCTTATGAGATCATATTAGTAAGTAGATTTTAGTATTGTTCAAGTTCAATTATGATTTAATACTAAAATTTTTGTCTAATTTCTTAGTTAATCATACTTTCTTTGATATCAATCAAGAATTAGAATAAGATTATGATCTTGTTGTGGTTGAATTTATTCTATGGTAGTTATAGTTTGATAGGCAAAACACTAAGAATAAGATTAGTATAAGGGTGGTAATAATTTATATAGTAGGTCATAAGGTGAACTTATCGTTTGAGACTGACTTTTTATGAACCAATAACCAAGTTGACTATGTGGCCTTAACCATAGGTCTCAAAATACTCTTAGAGTTAGAAGCGTAATTAGTTAACATAATAAAAGATTCTTTACATTTTATAAACTAGTTAGCTGGTGAATAAAAGTTTGAATAGCCTACACTAACTCCATACCATATAGTAGTTAAAGACCTTTATGATTTAATTTTTATTTTTTAGTGAGAGTAAACAATACAAAAACTAATGGCTTGGCTCAAAATGAATCATATAAAATGCCCTTTAATTATCATAGCATCATCCTTATGGGGATTGTCGATCAATCAGCTATTGTTGATATATAATAGAAGTATAATGATTAACAAAGTAGTAAAAATCTTATAGGGAAAAAATGAATAATACATGGATAACATGACTGTTATTGAAATTTGTTGTTAGTTGCAGGCAAAAGGTTTAAATAAAACAAGTGTTTTGGATTCATATAAGGAATATAGATAAGAAATAAAGACTTAATTTCAAGATCATTTCCAGAAATTCTCAAGATCTTTTAGATTGAAAGTGACCAATTATGTTCTCCTATAAATGTATTAAATAGGAGATAGAAAATTGATTTTTTTTCTTAAATACTTAAGACTAAAGAAAGCATTGTTGATTATAATTAAGGTTCATGAAGGACTTTATGAAGCTCATTAATTAGGAATCATGATGAGATGGTTAATCATGAACCATACATTCCATTGACCATGAATAATCAAGGATTGCATTAGTTGTGCAAAAGAATGTCAAGCTTACTAGTATTTTTTTTCCAATACATCGAGTACCATCAAACGAGCACAATGACCTTTTAAAGATTGAGTAATGGAAATTATTGGCAAGATACACCCACCTTCTTCAAGAGAGTATAACTATATCTTGGTACCTACATATTACTTCATTAAGTTAGTTGAACCATTCCTTATTGTTCGATCAACCATGAAATTATGATCAAGATTATTAAGGAAAAAAATCACCTATAAATTTGGATTACCAAAAACAAACATTATTGAACCAACAATTAATATTTATTGGGAAGGATGTGAAACAATTCACATAGGAGTGAAAAGCAAGCAAAATTGACTAATAAAAAATTGATTCGTAAGATACAAAAATTGGTGAAAAATAATCATAAGGTTTGACATGATCCATTTTTAAAAGTATTATGGGCATGTAGGAATTTATAGAATATTTCCTTAGAAACCTTACCATTTATTTTAACTTATATCCATAATGTTATAATGCCCATGAAACTTACAGTTTAGTTACTCAAATGAGCTATATAGTATGATATAGATTGAATATATTATTATTCTATTATGCTAGTAGTAAGAGGATTTGGATGGAATAAAACTTATTACATTTAGAGATCACTTACTAGCACATAAAAACAAGGTTAAAAGAGCATAAAATAAACATAATTGACCAAATATTTTTTTAATGGGTAAACTGGTGTAGAAGGCTATAATACCAATTAGCCATAAGAATTTAAAATTTGACAAATGGTCCCAAATTAGGAAAATCCATATGTTATTGCTAGAATTCTTAAAGGAGGTGTTTATAATCTAGCTTTTCAAGATACAGAGTTGCTTTGTTTTTTGTCAATCAATGATTGATATCTAATAAAGTAATACCCTTATATGAGAACATAAAGTGAGATTCTTAAAGAAACTAAGGGAATGACCTGAAGATTATAAGCGTGAGATAGCTCTAAACCTATATTGTTTGTACTTTGGGCTTGATGGTTAGGTTGTTTTCATAATATAACTCAAATTTTGTTTTTTGTATGTAATAATATGTAGAATTTTAATTGTTTGTTAAGTATAAATAATTAGTAAAGTTAATAATGAACAAACGTTTTTCACAAATTATAGAAGTGAAATCATGTTCATTCAAAAAATTAACACAAATAAATGAATAAAGTTGAATTTCATGAAATTAGGAATATAATATCACATTAGAAATTTTAGTTTACATTCATGAAATCTCATAAGTATTAAGAAAACAAAATTGTGTAGTTACATCAAGCTTAAAAAAGCAACCCAGCCCTGAATCCTTCAAAATATAAAGCTATATTATAAAGTGTTTTTGTTGACTTTTTCTTTAATTCATGTAACTTCATCACTTTGGTCATGATAGTTATTTTTTATGTTTAAAGGGTTAGATCCATCTCTATATCACTCTTAGCTTCTATCTTTATCTAGTTTATAGAAGTTTTAGATTCAGTAATGGATACTTCTACATGAGCCAGTTTCCCTTCATGAAATGGATTTAACTTTATAAAAATATATATTAATAATAATATTTTTACAATAAATGATCTTTATGAACAACAATGTGTTTATCCTCTTAAGCTTTATTTATAAAAGTGTTATATTTTGTGTTGTTTCATAATTTATTTGCATCTCTAAAACAGTTATTCCTATTATTCCAACAGGAATAAGGCATTCTTGGAGTTGTAGAAGGGTTTCTTATATCTCCTATCCAATTAATTTCATAACACCTTGGGATAAGATATTGTCCAAAATTATTGAATATGCTCCATAACAACCTAGTCATTGAGGATGTTTACCCCTTTCCTAGAAAGCACTAAAATCATTTTAACAACCCCTAGTATAGATTATCTCTAATAATGTGCTTCTTGACTAAATATCTCTCATATAGTTTTAGGAGATAATAAAGCCAGTAAATCATCAAAAGTATCCTAAAAGGAAGAAGCTTATTTTATAACCACTCGTAAAAGTAGACTAATATCAAAGTTTTACCTTTTTATCTTGAAGATGGAGTAGCCATAATTGGTCAATTAAGAGTAATGGCTTATTTGTCTTCCATAACTAAAAATAGAGTTAAGGCTTCATTCTCTTCATCATCTTTAACTAGAAGTTGGTTAAAGGATTTATCTTTAAGTTCTTGCTAAGAAGTTACTATTGTTACTCGAGATTTATTGGTACATATTTCATCCCTATTCCATATAAAGGGAGAGAAAGTATAATTATGCAATAACAGTTTTAACTGCACTAGTGTTTACTTTACAAGTTCTTATCCTTATTAAGATAGATTCAACCAATCTATCTACCCTATTTGTAGTAATCTCATGCATACTAACATCATTTATAGATGAGGATGAAGGGAATTCTCTTTCCAATATCACATCCATAATGACTATAAAATAGTCAGTAGTTAGATGACAAATCCTAAGAGGTTGTTCAAAAATAAAAATAGAAAAAATTATTGGATTAAAAGATCTATTTAATAGTAAAGAAATATACGTATCTTGAACAATTATAGGAGGTGAAAATGGAACAGTATTGGGAGTAGAACCAAGATTTGGTGACACAACAATAAGGTTTAGAGCACTTTTAGGAGTAGTAACAACAATATTTGGAGTTATAACAATAAGGTATAGAGAAGCATTTAATATAGAAAAGGAAGATAGCACTTGTAGCTTCATCTCCATGATAGATACCATTGATGGAGAAGTAGTTTTAGGAATTTGTGCCTAGAAAGCATAAGAAGAATATGGTAGGGCACATTTTTGAAAAACAAATCTATATATAACATGTTTTTATTATCATACATACCTTAACCCTAGTCCTTATATAATAATGGGGGCTTCATCTTCTTCAGCTATAAGAGAATGTGAGGCCTTATGAAAACTAACTTCCATTAGTGGTAAAAAAAAAAAAAAGCATTGATAGGTTGAGAGGCTGTGTAGAAATAAGAGAATATTTTAGAACATAAAACATTATTCAATAAATACAATTAAACAAATTAAATATCAATATGTTTTTGCTACAAGATTTCCAAGTAGGCCTACTTAGGTCCTTTATTTTTGGGTATATATTACTAAACTCTTGAAAATACAAAGTTGTTCATGCCTGAACCCATCATAGGACTTCAAGAACAAAAGGTCCTAAGACAACTATTCTACTCTTAGCTAGAGTTATTTCCATCTTCAAATACACTATGGTTGGCTTTTATAACCTATAGCATATTAGATATTTGCATATCTAGTATAAAATAAAAGCCATACTTTATCTTTACAAGAGTAAGTTCATTTCCTTTTCCTTTCTCTTTAAAAATACACCATATTTAGGTCACCCAAAAATAAGTCTTCAAAACGATTGGTTGAAATTTGTGCCTAAGTACAAAACTCCTCATTTATTGAGAATATGCCTACTATTAAGGCCAAAACATGTAAATTAAGTGTCTACATCTTATAACTGAATTGGAAGACATTATTGGATTCCAATTAGAAAAGATAGAAGGTGGCTGACAATGTTTTTTTAATCAAAATGGCAGACAATTTCTTTTTTGATCAAATGTAAGAATATTATAGATCAAACAAAATAAAGCTGGAGACCAGCAAGTCAATATATACAAGCATGAACATTGAACAAGAACAAAGTTCAGGTCTAGCAGTTCAATATAACCAAAATAAGCTTAATTGATGGTGACAGAACCATCATTACAAACATCAGATTTCAAAAATTTAAAGCAAAACACAATGCCTAAACAGGAGGCAACTAGCGGCATCAACCAACAGTAAAGTAGCAGCAACTAAGGATCCCCTGAACCAGAGGAATCTGGACTTCCCCTAGCATGAATGGGGTCTGATTGAGTATACTTCCCTTTCCTGTTACTTCCAGCCTTGTTACATATAGATTTAGTATGGCCAAGCAATCGACAATCCTTGAAAACTTAGGGAGCGGGAGCGGGAGCGATTCAAATACAACTGACTACAACAGAGGCATTCCATTAGGCAACACAACATTAATGGTGCTTGGCAAAGCTGAGAGCAAGTCCACCTCAATGAGAACTTTAGCATATAAGAGCCTGGACATAGAGGTGATGAGGAGATCACACTAAAGCAGTTTTCCAAGAACACTTGCAATCTTAAACAAGCATATTGGAGACCAACATTGAAGTGGGAGATTGGGAAACCTAACCCAAACCGAGACCACGGATATATCATTAGCAATAAAATCAAAATATTCTAGCATGGATTTTAAAACTAGTGGCCTTCCAAAAAAAGAGTAAGGACCTCTAGACAGAACAACAATCTTATCAGCTTCAAAAGTAAAATTATGAATCAACCATCCAGAGTCATGAACGGTTACTTAACAGAACATTTCCATTTTCCAGTGAGGTTGTTTAGAGTTGTGTAACCAGGGAATTTACCTGTAACATAGCCAATAATACACAATTTCCAAATGTCCCTAGTGTGCCCTAGATAATCAACCAACATGGGACAAGATGTAGTGTTGTTGAAATTAGGGTAATGGACCAGTATAGGATACGTATGACAATTGATAGAATCAACAAAGGGTTGATATGTACCTAGAAAAAAAGTAACAGGGTCTAAGTGTAGAGCCTGACTAGGACCACGAGGAGGGCTGCTTCCCTTAACAGTGCCCTCATTGTAAGCCTGAGGTATCTTAACACACGATGAAGCAGCACCCAAGGAGATAGGAACCATCGAGGGTCGCGGTACCAAGGGATACTGGTTAGGAGCACTACAATGCTTAAAATCATGGCCACCACTAGGACCAGACATGAGCTTCATCATCAGAACAAGATTCAACGAGTACAGGGTCCGGGTCAGAAGGACCCGACCTGTCAAGAGCAACACCTATAGGAATTCAACTTGTAGAAGCCACATTAGGGCAAACCCCACTAGAGCCAGAACTCCGAGGGTTAGGGGCTCGTGAGGGAGACGCGGTTAGGGAAGGAGTCTGGTTATCCTGCAGGATGAGGGAGCTCCTTCGAGTTTGAGCCCTAGTTCTACAAAAAGAAGTAGGCAGAGAACGAGGTAGCTGACATGGACAATCTTGTTGCGCAAATCAAAGTAACAATGACTTCTTTGATTTAGCCATAGAAACCACAATGTGATGACAAAATCAGCCATAAATAAACCTTCTCGTCTAAAATACAAAAGACAAATGCACGAATGCTTTTGCCGTGAAAAAAAGACTCTCATAAGAGAGAGAGAGAGAGAGAGAGAGAGAGAGAGAGAACTTAGAGAGAGATGCTCTCAACTTAGACTTGACTGAGAGCTCTTTCTTGATGGCTCTAATGGTAGTAATTCTAGATAACTAGATGCAATCAAATATTTTATAGCATTTCAATTATTCACCAAAGTGTTATTGCATCTTACCCAGACATTTGATATTATATATATGAAACACTAGGCAATATTAAAATGGGTTTCTTCCATATATAGAGGTTTACATAGTCAATTTAAACAAAAAGTATCTATTTGAAGGCTTATAATAAAATGACTAAATTCTTATTCTTATATAATCTTTTTATAGAATGGTCCAAAACACTCTCAAACCATATTATAGACTAATTAACATGAATAATAAAATCTGTATAATTTTAAAAGTGGTTAACAAGCAGATATCATTGTGGAGCAGAGCTCTGGGATGTCATTCCAATGTTTGAGGAGAATAAGGAAGTCTAAGTCCCTTCAATTATTATTTTTCCCATAAATCTCTATGTTTTCTTATAAAAAAAATGTGGAATTTATGTTGAAGGTGAAAAATTAGGTTATAATTGAAGAATTATAACATAATTTGTTGAGATTTAAGCATCACACCTAAAATAGCTCAAGCACACTTGTTTGAAATAATTTAGCTAGCTGACATGTTAGGTAGAAATGTGTGGTCAACATGTTTAGGAAACAATACTTATTTACCATGTCATTTATGGTTGATTGGTTCAATTAATTTTAGCATTTAAATAACAAGAGATAATCCTAAACTTGTTTTTTAAATAAAGGATTATTGAGAGCATTTCTTAAACAAAAAATAAACATCAATGTGTTGACTAAGTAAGAACAATAGTTATCTTAATCAAGCAGGGAAAGGGAGGATAAAATCTATTGTTAGTAGTGAAATTGACTAGGTTTAGAAAGAGTCAAAGTCCATGATCATCTATGAAAGTTATAAGGTGTGACTAGACAAGAAAAAACAATCAATCATAGAAATAAGAGTTCATATGATTGACCAAAAGTCTAATTCCTACTCTAATTAAGAGTTTATAGCAAATTACACTACTGAGAATTAAAAAATTAGTTAGCAAATGTATGATTGCAATAAAGGAGACATACTAATAGGAATAGTTTGTATAGGGTTAGGAATTATATTTTATGTAGCATTCCACTTTGTAACAATGTATAAAAATTTCTTATTGTAACACACAATTTCCACATGATTTCCTTTCTGATAATTGTAAAAACTTCAGTGTAATTTTTTCATATGTATAGAAATTCATTCATTCAAAGGATCATGCAGTTTCAATTATTTATAGATCTACTAAAATTTCAGCAATGTTTTTTATATTTATACTATATCAAGTTATTGAAAACTTCAAAATGCACAACAATTGAACATCATAACTATGTTTAACCATCTTAGACTTCATTCCATATCCACACAACTCAAAGTCAATGTTTAAAGAAATCAAACACTTAAATGGAATTATCACTAGAAATTCATCTAATAATCATAGTTCTAATACTCATCATAAAAGTAACCATAACAATCCAAGTTATTATTATATATAATTCTTATATGCTTAAGAAAATTTATAAACATGTAAAAATCTAGAGAAAATTTATCAAAAGTATCAAAAGTATCACAACATAATAAGGATTAATATTTTTACTTGTCTAATATATACATTACAAAAGGTTTACTAATTACATATCCATTAATTTAACAAAAGGACTAAATATTTATCATTCTGCACCCGGCTGTGGAGTACCTAAAATTGATTTATTACACATCATAAATATAACTATATCATGAATCATATAATTAATAAAACAACTTTAATGATACATTTGAATCTCAATTCATCATTTTCAATCAATTTTTCTCCTTAAATCATATGTCCTAGTCATCATTGACCTAATACCACTAGCCCATTATCCAACATAATCTCTCTTTTCTAGGTGTTTAGCTTCTCTACCCATTATCAAGTTCTAGCCCCATCACCAGATAAGTAGTTTCTCCCTACCCATTTTCAAGCACTAGTTTCATTACCAGACAACTAGTTCCTCCACCCATTACTAAGCACTAGTTCCATTACCAGGAAGTTAGTTCCAATCTCATCAATATTAAATTAAAAATAAGGCTTAATACTAAAGTATAGAGAGGGTATACACCTACTTGTTGTTTATGCTTTAGATGTACCTCTCTGCTATTATGCAGTTCCCGTAGCCTCTCCTGTATCAACAGATATACCATATCATTTCTTATTCAATGTTCATTCCGCATAATATAACTTACTTTTCTTTTAACTTAATCATCATTTATAATTTAAATTATCTTAAAATTTCATTTCAACTTTTCATTCAATCCACATTCTT
>Ga0325401_1000338_pt1 | contig 32394 bp, 5 predicted proteins | sample PopdelMetagenome_FD_205666 | JGI IMG/M metagenome (GOLD analysis project Ga0325401, IMG submission 205666) | Populus deltoides microbial communities from Bellville, Georgia, United States - Xylem-PdKOR-R2 | ecosystem: Host-associated > Plants > Phyllosphere > Stem > Wood/Secondary xylem | place...
TTGGATAAAGTTTTTCTGTCTTTTTCTATATTTTTTGACACATTGTTCAATATCCATATATGAAAATATTTATTTTGATTTTTAAGAAGTGAGAATACAACATTATGCCTTGTCATGCACACAAAATTTTCTATGTTTTTTATTGATAAATTCTCTGCAAGTACACATTTTAATACAGGGTAGACACCACATTTCTAGTCAATGATCACCATGCAAATACACATTACATTTTATGCAAATCAAGTATCTCATTTCTCAACCAATAATTATTTCTAGCTAACGTATCATTGACAATCACCCATTTCTCCACCAATAGAAAACCAAACACTACAATCGATGATAGAACCATCATTCCACCAATCAATTATCATTCAAATCTTCACATCCCGAGGTGAGCTTATTTCACTCTTTAACAATTCATTCTTATATTTTTCTCATTTCCTCTCATACACATACTGACTTAAGCATTCGAGAATCATTTGTTCCACATGAGGCTTGTTTTTCAAGATTAATCAAGCCCAAACACCAAGCCCAATTTTCATATAATGTTTTTTCATAACTTCATCAGTGATGTCATCTAGACCCGAGGGCTTTACTAGTTGTTATCATAACTTCTTTTGAAGTTTTTCTAGTTGTTATCTCAACTCTTCCTCGTTGTTAATCCTTTTTTCTTTTAGTTGGTTCAAGAGCTTGCAAAGTCTGAACTTTAAATCCAAAAGTCATGGGGATGGTGACTAGTGATGGATTTCTTCATATTGGAGTGACCAGATATGTTAGTAACTGGATCTCTTAGATCATTTGATTTCTTCTTGACCAATACCAAAAGCTTCCAGTCTTGCATAATGTTCTTCACAACTTTCAAAGCAGCTTAATCCTTGAATAACCTGGAGAATTGGGATAACCCAGCTATCCTTGGCATATGTTGTACACCCCTAAGTTGACTCATAACTAAAGTAGGTGCGTAGCTAAAATATCTGATCACTCCCATCAGAGGCACCTATTATCTTTGCCTATAACTCATCAAGCAACCCGTTGCTCTCATTCAATAGGCTTTCCACTTCACTCCTCCTTGTATCCTTACAATTTTACTTTCCATTTTTCCTCGCTTAGGTCCCTATATTCCTCTTCTTTAACTATCTCTAATGGTCTTTGACTAAACCATAATACGTTATTAAATACTACTCTCTCAATTTCTATATGGCTAATCGACCATAAATAGAACAACTATTCATAACATTTCATTGGTCCCTTGCCAACCCTCCTACAATGATTGAGTGTTAAGATAGTTTCTACTAGTATCGCCGCAATGAGATTTATCTAAGTATTTTTATATGCAATAAAAGCTGCAACCGTCTCTAAATTGATTATTCCAGTGAGGTTTGAAAATAACACCAACCCGAAGATTCTTAAAGCAAGTATTCTGCCTTTTTCTTTAACAAGTTTATAGTCATTCTTCCTCCTTTCATATACTTATTCGATCATCGTTCACTTTAAGTTAGTAGCATTTTTCTCCAATATCTTATGAAGATCTAGAACTTTGATCAATTTATCCAATTAAGTTAGCATTTTTCATGAATAAAATTTTTTAGGGTTATTGAAATATAGGCTAAAATCCTTTGGAATTTTACAAACCTGTTGTAAAATTCATGTAATATCTTTTTTAAAACATGCCAAAGTATTTTAGATTTTTTATATAAAAAAATGCTCAAATAATTTTAAATTTGTTTAAGCTTTGTTTAGCAAAAACCTATTTTTTGTAATAAAACTCCCCAAAACAAGCCTAAGGAGAGTTTGCCAAACACACCATTAGACAGAAAAAACCTTTAGCAAAAACATTGGTAGCCAAACAAAGCCTTATCCATTGATTCAATTTTAATCTGACTGAATTGATTTGACCGGGTTTACCATAAATCTTTGGTTGATGGAACATGAACCAAACCAAAGGTATGGGTTTGACCTGAAAAAAAAGCCAAAAACAAAAATCAAACTAAAAACAGATTAAACTTGTCAAAAACACAAAAACTAATTTTTTTTTGTGGAAACGGATCAAAACCCAGAAAAAACAAAGAACATGAAGAACATAAATGAACATTCAAAGTGATTCCAGCAACACGAACTCTAAACCATACCAGATTTCATGAAATAAAAGGAACAGAAAGGTTGTAAAACATGCAAGGATCAATAATCAAGCAACAAATCTCAACAATCATCACTCAATAATCCTAATTTTACTGAAAATTTTTCGGTACAAAAAATAAAACCCTAAGATTAAAACTCACAAAAAACAATTATTGATGCATGAAGACCCTAGATTATTGTTTAATGATGTCATGTAAATGTGAAGATGCAAAGAAATGAAATAAAACAGGTCAGAAACTCGTAGCTCAGGTAATGTTCTTGGGAAGAACATGAAGAACACCCACCCAGATTTTGCCTATAAATGCATCAGCCTACTGCTAAACACCGAAATGCATACCAAGCCTCAAAACCAAATCTTTTTAGTTCACACAAACCATGATTTCATATTCATATACGTTTGAATCAAAACAAACAACAAAAAACAACAGACCATGAAAAACATGCATGAAATCCCACTTTTCAAAACTGGAAAATAAAAAATAGTAAGCTTATCCAAGAAATTTGGATTCAAAATTGATTTTCAAAACATATTTTGGTCATGACCAAAGCCTTATAAACTCGAGATTAACAATGTGGCTTATCAATGCATTAACCGAACTTACAAAACTAAGAAAACAAACACTATTTGATCAAAAACTAAATTAGAAGGGTTATATTACATAAAAAAAATCAAACATTTCCTAAAATACTTCTGAGAATAACATCAAAATATAGAGTAAAAAATTACAGCAAAAAAAAAAATAATAAGAGAAACAAGCACATCCCTACTTTTGAAGCATTCTAAACACATTTCCATATTTGTAAATATAAACAGAAACCAAATGACAATCAAAATCAACATAAATAGGGCATATGGACTCTACTTTTAGGTTAAGAAATATACCTTCAAACCCCTAGAACAACTACTGCCTTTCTTTCCATTGTAAAGTTTTGTTTCCACAAACTTGTTGCCCTTTTAAAGATGAAGAAACACTTATGCTAGGTTCGTAAACCTTCACAACTAGAGTATTTTCTCAGTATTTCTCTCCTTTGTTTCTCCTCCCTTTAGCTTGAATTTCCAAGGGTATTGATTGGGGTTTTCTAGGGTTTTTGATGATTTCATCAAAAATTGATCAAAGTTGAGCCTCTGTCCTTCAATGGTTTTTGGAATGGTGATTTTGGCATAGGTGGTTTTCCTTTACTTGGAGACAAAGGCATCATGCATTCTTCACCTTTTGATCTTGGGGGAACGATTAATAGCCCTTGATAAGAATCCTCTAGGAGCTTTAAAGTGTGAACACACAAAAAAGTTAGGTGGTTTTGCACAAATAGGTATTTCAATCAAGGTTGACTGAGGTGACCACTTTCAAGGCTTCTTTGAAGCAATTCCGACGTCATCGTCTTTGAAGACTACTTGAATTCGGTAGAGGGGGTGCACATATTTTGTTTGGATCCAACCTTGCTTTATTAGGAGGTCTATAGCTCCATATTCACTTGCTTGAATGTGCCACCTCGATCAGCCCAGAATCTGAAATTGAGTGATGGCTAATTAGAGACAGGATGTTAGAGACTTATATGGACACTGAAATAAATGTTAAGATAAGTAGCTATCTTGAATGGTTATATTAATGGAAAGAAATGAATGGAAAAATAAAATACTAAAATAAAATAAAATTTAAAAAATAGCTAAAAAATAGAAAATACAGAAACGCGAATAAATACTGGATGGAAACGGATTATAATGAAATAAATCTATTGGGATGTAAATTAATAAAAATCAAAATAACTCAGGTAAAAAGGTGGTCTAACCTGTTGACACGATCAAATAGTTGATGTCTTATCCCAAGTGCAGGAGTGTCGAAGTAATAAATAACCCGGCAAGACCAGGGTCGAACCATAGAGAGGTGAATTGTATAAATTACAATTAAAGAGAAAGATTTGAAGAGAATAATAATAGAAAAAAGAGTTGAAGAGAGTTTTGGGAAGTGATATTGATGTAAGGATTAAACAATAATAAAATAGATGTCAAGGTTAAAGGATCCATTAATGGTATTTCAAATAAATATAATATAAACTCTTTTTATTACTCAATTGGAAACCACACACAAAGGAGATTCCAATCGGATGATTTATAGTTAATGGCTCATTATAAAGTATTAACATGATCATATTAATCATCTTATCTAAATAACACCATACTTATAAATATCATCAGGCATTCATGTTGCTAGCTTATGTTAACAACAAATCAAGTTCCTATCATAATAACGATGTTGGCCAAAGACTATGAAGGATCAAGCATTTAATGTACCAAGTGTTATACAACACAAATCTAGATTAACCATTTACCAAGCAAGGTATTAAGAATTACCAAGCAAGGTATTAAGAATTAGTAAGATAAGAAAGATAAAACATGCTAATAACAAATTTTCTTGGATATAAACATTAAAGTCCATGTTGAGTTTATATTATACCTATTCTAACACCATTAGTAAAACCTTTTCACCTTGACATAACTAACTTAGCTAAACATAATGAAGAAGAAGAACATAAATAAACAAGATAAGAACATGATTATGATATAAATTAACTAAGTATAGGAAAGGAAATGAAAAAGTATAAACAAGAGATTAATATAGCATGAAAGAAAACTTGAACATTACAAAGAGAGAAAGCAAGAAGATGATTTTGATCTGAAAAATAATATGATTAAATACAAGGCAAATGCCTCATTTTATAGGCTAAGATTCAGAACTATTGATTGGTGGGCAACCATTGATTTGGTGGCTGGTTTTTGACATTGTTGGCTGCTGGTTCTTGATATTGTTGGCAGATTTTTGATATTGTTGACTGGTGGTTCTTGATATTGTTGGCAGATTTTTGATATTGTTGGCTGGCCAAAATATCATTGCTAACATCAGAATTTGAACCTTTTGTTCCATGAAAACTGTGGGTAATTATCTCAGCTTTTCAACAAAAAAAACCAGAGCTCATTTGGACTTTTAGAACTCAAGATATGAGCTGAAAACCGAACAGTGTTTTAGCTGCAGGACAGGTTCCGACTTATCCATTGTTGCTAAGATTTGAACTTGAAAATGGCAGAATTGAGTCTTGAACTTTCATGAAAGTTTTAGGTCTATATCTTATCTTTCCATCCATATAAAGTGGACCTAAATCCGAGTTCTACAACTCCATTTATGATCAAATAACCGAATGGTGTTCTAGTTTGGAATTGAACCAGCATCTCTTTTCTTAGCCTAGTTCTCTTTTTGTCTCTTCACTTTCAATAGTTAATCACATCAATCAATCCTTTAAATTGTGAGATATACCTGCATTCAAAACAAGCATTCACCATAAATTAAAGATATATTATATTATCAGACTTGTTATTATAAAAGATGCTTTAGTTAGGAAATTTAACGATACTTTAGTGCAATACGATGATATAAAGCCTTAATGAGAATGAACTTTTAAGTATTAATCACCTGTATCGGCACTCGAGAATTTTATGCTAAAAACATGAAAATTTACTATTGAGAGACATGAATGGAATTAATTAAATGGTTACAATTCATAGGTTAATACAAGGGGAAGTGACCAGCCATAGGAGAGAAAGAAAGGAAGAGTGAAAACAAGAAGAACAACATTAGAAATCAAGAGAAAAACAAGAAAAAGTGAGAGAGAGCTTTCGAACTTGTAAGATTGAAAGACTTAGAACATTAATTTAAGGAAGAATCAAGTGAAGGAAGATAGAAGAAGGGAGTGGAGGGCCTGCCACACTAGGAGGAGAAGAGAAGTTGGGGGAACTTAGATTGATAAGCATGAAAAGTTAAGATTCTTACTTGAATGAAGTGTTTTTGAGTTTATTTGAGTAAGTTATCAAACAATGACAATTAAATTTGATTTAATTTCTTATACTCTTGACTCTTTAAATTATGGTTCTTATGATAATTTGGGGATTTTGAGAAAAGTAGTAATTAAGCATGATGTGTTAGATAATCAATTAATTTCTTAGTTCTAGCAATCTGATCCATTCTCCCTAACCAAGGTGGTCGGTGGCCAGTACCTGCAAAAAGTCTCTTTTTGGAGGATTTAGGGATTCTCTGATGCTTAAGAATCTTTTTAGAGAAAAAGCAATGATATTTTAAAGAGAGACTTAGAAAATAAATATGTAGTACAGAATAGAGATTGCAAACCTTTTTTTATTGAAGGATTTATAGGGTCTTTATAGCCCATGAGTCTTGTTTTTTATGGAGAAGAAGGGTTGAAGTGTTATCTTGCCCTGATAACATTAATGAGGGAAAATCTCTCTAAAACATGCATTAAAGAGGGATAAATATCCCTTACACAATGAATGACGGGTTAGTGGTAGGTATTTTTAAAGACTTTTATACACCTAAAGGTGTAGAGAGATGAGTATCTTTGACCTTATCATTTTATGTTAAGGGTCACAAGAAAAAAAAAATGGAGTCTTATGGCCCAATATGAGGCCCAGAAAGATCATCAATTCTATATTCATTTGGGTTAGGCGAGATGTTGAGCCCTAAGATGTTGGGTCTGACAGTTTGCTAGATTCACATGTACTTGGATTCAGCGCGTGACTGAGATAAAGGATGTTAGATCTGGCCGCTTGCCAGACGAACATGTGCTTAGGCTCAGTGCGTAGTTGAGTCAATGGATATTTGATGTGAATCTCTTGATCAGGTGGTCAAGCAACTCCCAACGAAGTAGATAACAAGCTAGAAAGCTAAAAATCAGGTTTGATAGAACCTTAACCCAGAGGTAATCCTATACCAAAGAACCAAAGGTATTTGAAAAAGACTTGGATCTAGAGATAACCTTGTATCTAAAAACTGTAAGTATGCAAATGACACCACAAAGCCAGTTAATCTTTTACAAGTCAATGTATGATCTTTGTCCCTAGAAAGAAAGGTTGTTTTTGCCACAAAAAAAACTCACATTTATTCTCCAACTTGCTGTTGAAATTTGTAGCTAAAAAAATATAATATAGTCTCCTCTAACTAACCTTAATGGACCTTTTTTGGGTTACAAGCTAATGAGCTTAAACTAGTAATCAACTAACGTAAGTCAAATAATGAAATAAACCCCTAAACAATATCTAATTGGTTAGAACAAACCCAAATTAAAAATTATTATTCAACATTAAATAAATAAAATAGGATAATAGAAAAAAAGTCTTCATTCTAAAATTCCTTCATGTAGCCCGAATCTCCAATTTTCATATATTCTTGGCAGATTTTTAGTTCTGACTTCAAACACGTCGTTCTCTCTCGTCTAGATGAATTATTAGGACTACTATATATGGTTGGAAATCATGAGATATTTAGTTTCCATACCACTAGAATCGCAGAACAACTGTACCTGTAGTTTCACATATGTCCCAAATAGTACACGAAGGTCTAGTCTAACAGATTTGACAAGATTTGTCTAGTAAATTCAATTATTTACAATAATATGTTCTCGATCTACATTTGACTTGAACATTTACCAAAATATATTTTCATGTGTCTAGTATTTCCTTGTAAAATTTCAGCTCGTTTCGATGCACGATTTGAGAGATATTCTCGATCTTGTAAAACTAGTTAGTAGATATTTTAAGGTCAAATTCAGACATAACTTTGTTTGTATCAATGTTGAGTTATCACTCTACTTTTGGTCCTTTCAAACGTTGATTTTAGGGGGGGAAGTAGCATAGATACAACATGATGATACATCAATAATGGAATACATGATTAAAATTGTAATAACTTATTTCATTCAACTCGTAATGCAAATTACATGAAAAAGCTACATAATGAATAATCGTATGATTAAAAGAAGTACAACTAAATTAGTCAATACATTGAAATCAAAATTTTACACGAGCAAGGATCACCTAACAATTAAAACCTTCTCAATACAGGGAGTAAAAGTGTTTTGAGAAAAATATGTCGACCAAAAACACTACCAGGAAAGGCTAGCGATCCGCAAAACAATAAAAACACTACCAGTAAAGGCTAGCGATCGGCAAAACAATAAATGTGGGTAATGAAATAATTTTTTTCAATACGTTATGGTACTAAAAAGAACAACTACAATACATTGCATTTTATAATCTTTTAAAAGAAACGTAATAAATCATTACATTATATTTTTTTATCAAGCACTTCTGCACAAACTGTCATATAGAGCTAGAACCAGATCGTTCTAGATTTGAATGGGCTTACATACCAACATTAATGTCAATGAATTGTCAATACAATTAACTCAAGATTGTTGACCAAAACTTCCTTATCTCTTATTTGGGAAATTAAAGATAAGGAATGAAAAATCTAAGAAAGAAAAGTGAAAGAAAGAAATGGGAAGGATATAAAATAAGGGGAAAAGATCGGGTGAAATGAAAATCACTTTTTTTTTCCCCTCTCTTTTTAGGAAGAAAAGTATATTTTTAATGAATAGATTATTACTTTTATGAAAAGGGGAAAAGTACATTAATTAAACTTAAGAGGTAATTAAGAAAAAGATTAAGTTGTAGATATATATAAATATTAATTGCAGTAGAGAATTCCACATAATTGGGTTTTTAATGAGATAATAAACTAATTAATTATTATTTTGTTAAAAAAAACACTTAGAACTCCACATTGGGTATAATAATGAAAGGAAGTCGAAGGTGAAATTAGTGGTTGAGGTGCGGTTCTTGTAAGAAGAGTAATAACTCGATCGAAGGGCTAACGATGGTTTGATTGTGACCTCTAAAATGCATTTAATGGATTAGGTCTTGCATTGAAGCCTTGCACCTTTCGGCAGCTAGAACTTGACAATCCCACAGGAAAATAATTTTGCTTTATTAATTTTAATTAGTGGTCCCTTTCAAAAGAATATTGGTTTGGTTATCATAAATATATATGGGACCTTGCCACACGTAGTTAATTTGCCTTGATTTTTTTCAGAGTTCGCAAATGGATTAACTAACATTCTCTGAAGAAAATCTTTGTTTTACTTTCTTAAAACATTTTACTTTAAAAAAGAAGGAGGACAAACGAGAAATTACTTGTTAGAGATAACCAAGAAATAGATTGTTAAGGGAATGGTCTAATTTTGTATTCTAGATAAACACCATGCCGATGTTGCTTCGAATATTATTTTAATGTTTTTAAAATGAGGTAATGATTATTTTTTAAAATGTTTTTTACTTGGAAATTTATTAAAATAATATTTTTTAATTTATTTTTAATATTAACACATTAAAAATATCTATAATAAAAAAATAAATTAAAAAAATAAAACTTTTAAAAATACTTTTCTAACATAAAAACAAAAATATTTTAATCCTTTTACAACACAACCAAACCACACATAACACAAGTTTGAATCAGAAGTGCAACTTTTCACCACACTAGTTGAATAATAGCCATTTCAATCACATGAATACATAGCATATAGGTCACATGAATGAGAAAGATGCATGATAAGACCTGGTTGATTTTAATTTACGGGTTGAATCAATTTTTTTAATATAAAAAAAATATTCAAGTGTTGTTAATATGTTTTCTTGTAAAAAAATTAAAAAAAATTAAACTATATTATGATTGACCTTATATGATTTGATAGACTTGATAGATTTAAAGATAATCGAATAATCAAAAAAAAAATACTTTTACTTTAAAAAAATCATGACGACATCTTTTTTAAAATATTGAAAAAAAACATATTAGATCATCTTAGAACAATTGTGGTTAGCCTTTCAAATCCGTTACTCAGGTCATGAGATAATGATAAACCTATACAAAGCAAATAAAAAAATTATTAAACTCAATTCTCAATCAACCTAATGTTGAAGGATGAGATTTAAAACAAAATTCAACTAAATAAAATGATTGGAATCAACTTGAGTTAACTTGTCAAACATAAATCATAAGATCGGAGTAACCATATAAAAAGAAAATTAAAACAAATTATGAAACTTAATTCTCAATCAACCCAATGTTGAAGGGTAAAATTAAAAAAAAAACATAATAAACCACCCGTGCAAGTCAACCGACCATACTTGTGACCCAGATCATGAGATCGAGATAACCACGTAGAATGCAAACCTAAATAAATTATGAAGTCTAATTCTCAATGAACTCAATATTGAAGGATAAAATAAATAAAAAATCCAACTAAAAAATGGATAAAGAACCCAAGTCATAAGACCGTGATAACCACATAAAAGCTAATAATAAAAAATTATAAATCACAATTTTCAAACAACTCAATTTTGAAGGATTAAATTGAAAAAAGATTAAAAAAATGATCTGAGTCAACTCAGGTTAACCTGTTAAACTCGTTAGAAAACTAGGATAACATTATAGACAGTGTTTTAAAAAAATATAGAGTCCAATTCTCAATCAACCCAATGTTAAAGGATAAAAAATTAATTAAAAATCGAACAAAAAAAGATCACGGTCACCATGGCTAACTCGCAAAATTCACGACCCGCATTATGAGATTAAGATAACTACATAAAAAGCAAATTATGAAGCCTTATATATAGTAAATTCAATATTAAAAGATAAAATAAAAAAATAAAATAAAAAAAGAAGCTTAAAAAATTTAGGACTAAAGTGAAAGGGCTTGACTTTTCATTATTCATTGCTACAGCGAAAAGCCAATCTCTTTTAGGGAGTGTTGAGATTGCGGTTGGACCGCGCTTCTGAAAGTTTTTGAATTTTTTTAACTTCAAATTAATCATTTTCTGTTTTGTTTTTTGAATCGTTTGGTGTGTTGATATAAAAAATAATTTTTTTAAAAAAAATATTTTAATGTATTTTTAAGAAAAAAAATACCTTGAAAACTAATATTTACCACACTTTCAAATATATATGTTAACATGATATATTTAAAAATAAATTTTACAAGAAAATATTATGAAACCAGGAATGGATCGGCATGGCTCAGATATTCAGCTTAAGCTCTGAGATAACACTAATTTTACCTTATATACCATAATTGGACCTACCAGCTGCTAGAATAAATTAATTCACATGAAATGATTTCGTTGCTTTTTCCCACAGTAAAATTTGGGTCGTACTTTGTAAGGAATTAAAAAGCCAGGTATAAAATCTTACTCAAAGGACTAGAAAACATCTTGTATATTCGATCCATAATGCATTTCGACATTTTACATGATATGGTGAAAGCATGAGGATAAGGTGCTACTGCTAGCTAGCTTGTTTCCCTCAATGTGGTCCTATGCGTTAGGATATGGAGAAGATTTTCTTGTTGGGAAACCATAACATAGTTATGGCCTCTGAGAATATAGATAATTACTGCGCCACCCTTTTAGAAGTAATTAAGCCTTGTTTTCATTGAATTTGAAGCCATGAATACAAGGTAGATTGCCTGCTTTTGAGAAGGGTTCTGGTATCTAGCCAGGTAGATTGCCTGCTTTTGAGAAGGGTTCTGGTATCTAGCCAGGTAGATATACAATGGGTGGATAAATGACTTCATTAATTATATGTTGAAAATTGAAATTTCAAGGATTAATTGTTCATATTGTCTAATCGTAATTATACCATAACCAGCACATACATGTATCTTTATTGTTTTAATTACATACTTCCTTTACATGCTTATTTATATATTAATTGTTTTTTTTTGTTATTTGTTTGTTTATTACCGTGGGTATCCGAATCAATTTGCGCGTGCTTCGACTAATCCCATGGGCTCTAAAGTTAACAACCATGTAAGCTTCCAGTATCCTGAATGACTCGAACTCGTGACCATTGAAAAACAAACCCAAGACTTAACTAGTTAAACTAGTACCCCTCAGGGTTTTAATTGTTTTCTTTTTATTATTATTATACAAGTTAACACCTTCTCTTAATTTTTTTAAAATAATTTGCTTGATGTGAACAATTATTGTTATTAATGATTAACTTAGGTGAAATGTTTTTTTTTTTTCTTAATTAACGTAATATCAATGTTTATTGCTCAATTTAATAACATGATTGTTTAGAGCTCAATTGGACATTGTGGTTTAACGGATAAATACTTCATGACTTGGTACTTGATTGAATTATATGGTTTATTACTTATTTGAACTTATAATTTAATATAAATACATTGCTTATTTATAATATGATTGATTACTAATCCATACTTGCTTGAATTGGTTTGGTATCACATTTATGTAAAATTAAAATCCTATTTAATTGCTAGATAGTTATGGTCTACTTACCAATTAAGCTCTAAATACAAAAATCTTTCATTTTTTAGAAAGAAAAAACGGGGTAACAAGCATGTTTGGAAATGTAGTTATTGTTATTTTTTAAAGTATTTGTTTATATAAAAATATATTAAAATAATATTTTTTAAAAAAATTATTTTTAAAATTATCGAATCAAAACGATTTAAAGCATATAAAAAAATTAATTCATTTAAAAACACGAGTTAATTTATATTTTTAAACCGGCTCTCACAAGATTTGTGAGGGTTACGGCTTCCTCACCCTAGGTCGTTGCAACACCTATGCCTTTCTAACATCCAGCAGTCTTTTTTTCTTAAAAAACAAGAAGAGCACCGTGTGTCTTGCACGAAGCTTTCAACTATAAAATAAGATGATGAATGAACACGAAATATATATTTTTACAAGTCAAAATTCGCAATCATTAATAGCACAATAATTAATACCCACTATAAGGCTATAAAATTGACCATATAATTAATTCAGCGTCTGTATATACCTGACTTTTATGGTCAAACAAGGTGAGTGATGAGAGTTCTAATTAATTAAATAGGCTTCAAGACAATTTACTCATGGACTTGTAATATATTCGTACTTAAAAATCAGGTTTTCATGATAAAAAAGTAAAAAAAGCCAAGAAAAAGGGAGTTCCAGTTTCACCAAGATGATTTAACTTTTTGTTGAATGAGAAAGGCAATCAAAATGGAGATAAAAGATTACCAATTCAAATCTTGGCCTACATCTGTCAATTAACTAGCCTTATTTTTTATTATTATTAATATGAGTGTCCGGCTAGCTTGCGTGTATCTTGATTAATCCCACAGATCCTGAAATTAACGACCATGTAAGTCTCCAATCGTCCCGAAATTTATGGGACTCGAACTAGTGATTTCTAGAAAGCAAATCTATAACCTGACCAGTTGAGCTACACCCTTCAGAATTAACTAGCAGTACTTTTAATCAACAAAGCAAGGGATATTTAAGAGGAAGAAATAAAAAAAAAATAAAATAAAATGAATTCCATGATCCAAAGCGACCACATCATTTTTGTTTATCCTACGAGAAAATCATCCTAAAGCTGTTTATTATAAACCTTAAGACAGGTGACTAATTAGTGTCTTGAATTACTTCATACAACTCCAGCAGTGCTTTGCCTTTTCTCGGATAGTAGCTTTATTCTTCATCTTCTTTTATTTTATTTTATTTTATCGCATTTTGTTTGTACTCTCCTTTCTCCTTGCCTGCTGTATTTCTATGAAAAACAAGAAGAAGAAGAAGAAGAGGGTGAATAATTATTAAGCTATCATAATTAATGGTTGGCATGGAAAAGTGAAATGTCCTCCACGATTCATTATGAAGAACATGATTTTATATATAGCACATCCTGATATAGGCGAACTTGTCATGTGTTTTTGTCCCTATACCGTTGCCTTTTGTTTTGATATTTTATAGGCATGGTCCCTATTCTCTTTCTTTTTCTCCATTGGTCCCTTCACTTGAGAGAATCTCTTGATAGGGTCCCTCCCTTCAATTTCCATGCAATTTACCATGTTTTCAAGAATTAACAGTAGAATGGAAAGAAGAATGCATGAAAAAAGTTCTAGAGCATAGGGACAAACAGAATAAAAATAATAATACGGAGGTCTTCTTAAGAAAATAGCAAAAGTACAGGTTCCAAGCATACGAATAACCCTATATGGCTGGGTGCCGTGGTCCAATCATGGTACGATAAATGTTAGTGGAAAGGTGCATAATATGAAATGAATAAAAGTGTATGCGCCAAATCATGCTAAAGAACAGAAAATTAAAATGGAAAAGAAGAACACATTGGCATGTAGAAGTACCCATGGGGGATAACGTACACCATTCTAGCTAGATGTAGCTAGCTAGCTCCCGAAGACGAGAAAAACGAAAGGAAGCGTCAGAATAAAATGGGTTTGCGCGGAGCTTATAGCGAAATGATAATGACTTCCACTCCATATATATTCGCTTGCCATGACTAATGTTATTTTGGCAAGCGTATAGGCAAACCTATGGTGTGTGTTCAATGGCTCAGTTTTCAGTGTTGGTAACAGAAAATATTGTTTTAGCTTGTAATCTTGAACTTTGCTATATTCTTATAAGAAAAGGCACCCAACCTATCAGAAAATGAACTTGATCTTATCGTCATGGTAGTTATGGATGTATAAAATTATAGTAATTTCATGTACAAGAACAACATTTTAAATAATTCAAAAGCACCATGAAAAGTTTTGGACACAAAATACAAGGATGAAAAGATAGATAAGAAAAAAAATTAAATTTCTGGATTTTAAGATACTCAACTCAGGAACCATGATAAATTAAGTTTAAAAATTTCAACTCATCTTGTATAATATTCATGTTAAGGTATGACTCTGAATGAATACTTACAAGTTGTTGCATTCGTTGAAAAATTGTTATCATCTTGAAAAGATTTAAAGAACTATATTATGCATAAACTTAAGAAAATAAGAGTTTAAGACCTCATAGTAAGATTAAAGGAGAAAGATGACAAATCTAAAAGAAGAGCCAACTTTTTCAGCATGGTCTGTAAGGCGAATATCATTAAACAAGTAAAGAAGTCCCATGTTAAGAAATAAAAGGCTTCTTGCCAAGAAGTTCAATGGAAAATGTTTCATCGGCAACAAGATTGAATATCTGATCAAAGATTGTAGAAATAAAATTCAACAAGGGAGCCCAAAAAGGGAAGGACTATTAAAATCAAAAACACCGAAGTTGATCACCTCACTAATAAAAGTTTTGAAAATAAATTTATTTGCTTTTGTTTCTAAAGTCAACCACATCAAAAATTTCTAGCAATAATACGTTGACACTGGTGCAACAAAATATGTATATATTGAGAAGAGAATGTTTACCACTTATAAAGAAGTGGATGGTGAAAACCTGTACATGGAGAATTCATCTACTTCCAAGGTATTAGGTGTTTGGAAAGTTATACTGAAGATAACTTCCAAAACGCTTCTTAACTCCAACAATGTCCTTCATGTTGCTGACATTAGAAAACATTTAGTGTCTAACTTATTGCTGAGCAAAAATGGTTTTAAGATAACCTTTGTGATAGACAAATTTATACTCTCTAAGAGTGAAATGTTTGTAGTAAAGAGGTATATTAGTAATGACCTCTTAAAAATAAATATAATAATTATTATAAATATCGCACATGTGCAGCGTCGTGTTGATCATCCTCCTAGATCATGATTTTTATGTGAGTGGAAAGAATATGGAATTCTTATCCTTTATTAGTCAAAAACATTTGAAGTCGTCACCTAATATTTTGATAATTAGAAACCCTAATTGGTCTACAAAGTCTAGATAAAATGATTGGTTGTGTACGAGGAAGACAATATCACCCCTAAGATACCCTACTTAAGGTAAACTACATTATTTATATGTCTAATTGCTAAATCACTATTGTGTTTTTTGACCATTGGCATATCTATTGTTTAAAGTCGATCCACTCTAGTAGAGTGAACAATGACTTTACGGGTCAAGTCTAGCCATTTTAGAGCCAAAACATATTCTTTCATTTGTTTCTTTTAATACCAAGAATATATTTTATGTATAAGTTCATAATCTTAGGTATTAAAAATAAACAAATTAATTTTTTGGTGTTTTTTGAGATTTAGGTCAAGTTTTCATAGCTTTAATAAACTTTTTATTAAACTCATAATGCATGCAAAACACAAAAAAAAAAAAAACTATTTTTCAATTTTACTTTTTTAGTATGCTAAATCATGCAATATGTTTTTTGTGTTAAAATGAAAACATGATTTTTTGAAGAAACTTGGCCATATGCAATTTAAATATATAGTTGAAAGAAAGTCTTTTGTTGTTCTTAAATTATTTCTTAAATAAAACTGGTTTATTTAATACTAGAAAAGCACCTCGTATGTAGGTTATAATCCCAAATATTAAATATGAAAAAGGTAAAAAACGATGTGGAAAACCCAAAATTAATTGGAAAGTATTCCTTAAAAAATATAAGATTTAATTGAACTTTGAATAAGGTTGTGTTTGGCAAAAAAAAAGTGTAAGACTGTCAAAGAAACATTAGGACGTATTTTCCAAACACACCCTTAACTTAAAAAATACAAGCTTCATAATTGCCTTAAAGGTATGTTTGCCAAACATGCCTTACGAACAAAACACATTCTTTTTTAGAAAATTTTTCGCAAGACAAACATGGGTTTAGGTTCTAATAGGCACAACCCAACAATATAGGCTTGGCTTTCTAGCCTTAAAACACAAACTAAACTTAAAAATGAAAGAATAAAGAACAAAAAGTTTTTTTATTTGAATTTTTCCATGAACATGAAGAACACTCTCATGAACCTAAAAAACCAAATTGAGAATTAGAGTTAAATTGCATTAAATAAAGGGCACGAAGTTATAAAACATAAAAGATTAAAGTATAATGATGCATCAAATGGGAAAAACAAACCATAAATTACATTAATCATACTCGATATAGTCCTAAACCTAGACCCATACATTCAAAGGTCATTAAGGATCAATTCATCCAATATAAGCACTCAATGTACAAATTGATGGCAAAGAATGATAGTATATAGGTTTAGGCTTTGATCGAAGCACACAAAACAAGCAACAACACTAGCTTGTAAAAAATTGAAAATTATTGCTTATGAACATTTAAACCAAACAAAAAAAAGCTAGAAAATGCCAGAAAGTGCTTAGACCCATAAAATGACTAAATCCATAAAATCATGGCCTATCCCACCAAGATTAACTCAAACATGCTTATTACAACTTGATTAAAGTATAAAAAACTTAATAAAACAAAGAAAAGAAACAACGCAGTAGATTAAATAAAATTTAACACATAACTTCAAATGAATTTTCTTTTACTTTAACATTGTTACATTAGACTAGAATTGGTTCTAAATAGACCAAACATGAATAGTGCTAGCTGAAGAAATAACAAACTACCAAGAAAAATAGTTAACAGTCATATTTTGATAACTTTCATGCAATCAACAAATCAAATCAAATGACTAAATTGAACATTCAAACATCATTGTTGATATCATAACAAATAATTAATATGCTAAACAACAATGGTAATAGCATCAAACATGCACTCAAGACACCTTGAACTTATTTATTCATAATCATGCATACCTTTAACAACTAAATTTAATCAAAAACAAATACATTGGATTTAAATTTTATAAACAATCATCACAAATAAACAACAAACACTTATAATACAACATGGATTAAAAGTTCAAGGTATACCTTCTTCAATTAATGATACCTTTGGTTTGGAATTTCTAGCCTTTTTTTCAAGCTCCATATCCTTGATGTTTTTAGCTCCTAACCTTGATTTGTAAGTTCCCTTTTCTTTTCTTTTTTCCCCCAACTTTTAACACTATTTGTTTTTGTTTTTTTTCCTCTCAATCAACTCAAGAATTTCTCTGTTGATTTTCTATATGATTCCCCCCCTCTTCAAATTAGGTTATGATAGTAACCAAGGTTGAGATGAATACTAATAAGAATACTTATTCTTCTTACTTTCTTGAGTCTTGTGATATATGGTATGGTAGGTTAGAACATGTGAATTATAATTCTATATGAAAGTTAACTAATCTTAAATTATTACCAAGTATAGTTTTTTAGAAAAATCATAAGTGTGAGGTTTGTGTAGAATAAATATTCACAAACCTTCTTCTTAAACAATTAGTAAAATTAATTTATTTGGATATTGGTGATTTAAAATTTATATAAATTACAAGTAGAAAAAATTATTTTATTACTTTTATAGATGATTACATAAAGTATTATTATACCTATTTGTATATAAGAAAATACGAGGTTCTTAAATTATTTAAAAATATTAAGATAATAAAGCTAAAAACAAACTTACTAAGAAAATATAGGTAATAAGAAGTAACAGGGGTGAGAATATGAAACAACTTTTGGTAAATTCTGTTTTTAAAATGATATTATCTACCAAACAATTTATTCATCTCAATAAAATAGCATTATGAAACATAACAACCAATTATTATAAAAAAGAAGAAGATAAATGTCATATTGATAAGTTCATGAACATATCAAAACTTATGGGGGAAGGTAATTCTAATTGTCAAATTATATACTTAGCAAACTAACCCATAAAAAGTTAGAAAATACACTACATTAATTATGAAATGACAAAAGATCTTTTTTACAAATATCTTAAAGTTTGTGGAATTCTTGCAAAAATGGTAGTACTTGATCCAAAAAAGCTCATAGAGGACCTCAAAATACATATTTTTTTTATCGAAGATAATTACAATAGTAGTATATACCAATTTATTGTACTTAAGTCAAGTATTGAGAATATTTATCGTAATACCATAATGAAATCAAGGAATGATATATTCTTTAAAGATGTATTTGAATTTAAAAAAACAAAAGAAAATCATTCACTTAAGAGAATGATTGAAGCTAGCTCAAATAATCCTCATCAATCAAAAGGTGATGAAATTGAGCCTAAAATGAGTAAAATGTCAAAAATAACCAAAACATGTGGTCTTAATTTCTTATATACTTGTTAGAAAATGAACTTTAGACTTACTCCCAAGTAATGTCCTGTCTTGAAGCTTACAATTAGAAGGAAATAATCAATAGTGTTGAATCTTTTATGAATAATCATACATAAGAACTAGTAAGTCTTCCACCAAAAAATAAACTATTAGGACATAAGTGGATCTTCAAAAGAAAGATAAAAGATAATAGAACTATTGACAATACAAAACAAGACTTGTTGTTCAAGATTTCAAACAATAAGAATGTATGAATTAATTTGACATATATTTATCTATGTCAAGAATAAATTTCATTCGATAATAACTATCACAACTATTAATAAATTTGAAATACATCAAAAGGATGTAAAAAAATCTTTCTTAAAAAGTGAGCTTGACAATGAGGTTTACATGGAACAATCTGAGAGGTTTGTTATTAATGGATAAAAATAGAAAAATTATAAGCTTGTCAAGTCATTAAATGTTTTGAAATAAGCATCTAAATAATGACATGAGAATTTTGAAAAGGTTATGTTGTCAAATAAGCACCTAAACAATGAAGTTGATAAATATATTTATATAAAAAATACAGATAGAGGTTATGTCATTTTCTATCTATAAGTGGATGACATTCTAATTTTGAGCAGTAATGATCACATGATCAAGTTTATTTAAAAAATTAATATTAACTATTAAGTTTGACATAAAAAAACATGGGTGTTGCAAATGTAATATTAGGAATAATAAACTTTTCTAGGACATTTGATTGATTGGTATTGTTCTATTCTCATTACGTTGAGCAAATTCTCGATAAAATTTTTAAAGATGGCAATACTATTATCAAACATATTAAATAAGATAGAACTAATTAGCATATTCTTAAATAAGATAGAACTTGATGTATGTTATAGGATCAAACACTTGTAAATTACAATTAAAAGGCTTATTTTTGTTTGCCATTTTTACCAAGCAATGTTACGACTGCTAGAGATTAGTTTTTCCATGGAATAAGAAGTCATCTTTAAAGGGCTTAAAAGACCTAGTAGCTTGACAAGGCTACGACTTGTGTTGGTTTGGATCGTATGGTTATTGTTATAGAGGTGATAGTGGTTAAAGACATCCATCATGGAGGTGGTGATGACTTAAAAGAGTTAGCCTCCCGACATTTTTTTTGGATGTGTAAAATCAATGTACCATTTATTCTTCAATGTTTTTTTTCCTTAATATGACTTTTACAAATTTATCCTATAGGTGATGAAATTCCTTCAATCTTGTTATTCCTCACGTATCCTAATTTTTTTTATTATTATTCTTGGTAGTTCTGTACTTAATCAAGCAACATAAAATAGTGATGCCATCTTCATCACTCTATAAACGTGGAAACCCAAATCTCTGGCTTTTTTTCATGATTAAAGTCATTTCTAGATTTTTTAGACATTCAAGTGAGATTTAGGGTTCAATAAGAGAGGATCAATGGTCAAAATAGAAGAACAAAGTTGTTGTGGTTAAGTTGACTCGGTGGTAGTTGAGTTGGGATTTGAAGGAATAGATGGTAGACTAATCTAGTGTTTTTGTCGTCCACTTGAATTCTTAATTATTATTCCATCTCCATGACTATTTCCATCTTCTTCTTCAGTGATATTGTTTATACTCAGTGATTTGGGTTTACTGGAACTTATTATTGAGTCAGCTCATCCATGGAAATTTGGTACTTGCTTCTACAAACCACTAAAATGTTGGGTGGTTAATATTTGAGAATGCGAGAAAAAAGCATCTTACTAAATATGGGTTCCCGACTGGATGAAGAGAGAAGTAAGAAGTTGTTTTTTGTGATCAAGTTTAAATTATAATTTTAGTATAAGGTTTAAATTTCCATTTGATAGATCCTTACATGACTGATATAGTTAGCATGGTATCGAGATCCGACGATCTATTTAAGGTTTCTAAATTTAAAGATGAATTCCGTGCACAACATTGCATATAAAAGCAAGGGAAACACATGTGTAGCAAACGAGGTCCATTCATCATAATAGAACTTAGGTTTTTTCTTCATTCATTTGTTAATAGAAAGAGAAGAGGGGATAGCTCTCATATTCTAGCAGAAGTATATGAGTTATTGATCAAAGAAAAAGCAATGATGTGAGAAGTCTATATATATAATTTCTCCTAAGTCCTCCGTTGAACCTTTTTTTTCCTAATAAAAATTGATAGAAAATCTACAACATATACAGAGAAATGTGAAGTTCTTCAATTGAGAAGAAATCGTTTCAAAAGGACGTAGGAATCTCCTTGTAGTGAGTGAAACTCCAAGTAAATTAAACAACCTGCTGGGGAACATCCATACAACTATATATCCTCCGATCCCTTCTTTTCTTTTCAAGTAGGCAGGCAATAAAACGTATTTAGCATAGACAAGTTCAAAAAAAAAAAAAAAACCAATGAAATAAGGGAAAAGATGAGGTTCTCTTGTTAAGAACCTTTCATTTGTACCATAATTTTGTCCTTGAAACGATTAGAGAGCCCAAAAACGTGTTCTTCACCCCATAAAAATCCATTTTCAAAAAGTCCCTTTCTCTTGATGACCTAAATGATTCACATGGAAGCCAAGGAAGAAAATGAAAAAAAGGAATATAGTGGATGGTTATTGAGGTCTCAGTCTTCTAATTGATTCCCATCTATAGCGTATTCTCTAATTAATTCCAAGATAAAAAAAAAAAAAAGAAATTACAAGGATGGTGTAGATAAACTTAGTAGAAAGTATTGTTATGTTATATATATATATATATATATAATGGGAATGGATGAAAGGTCGTTTATCACTTTTATAAATGCCCACCTCTTAGCCCCAACTTGCTTCCATTTTCTGCATCTCTCCTACTCAGATTCGTAGGAACAAAGAAGAGAGAAACCCCAGAGCAAAAGATCCTTACTTTCTCTCCTTAATAACTACTATCTCTACAACCCCTACTTTGGTTTATTTCCTCCCAAGGTTAGTTACCAAAACATTGAGACATAAATCTCGTTGTATTCTTGAGTGCTTCACTTGTTTTGGGCTTATCAATCCTCTCTCTCTCTTCTCTTCTCTTCTTCATCACAATGACTGAGGAACCCCAACAGATGAAACTTTTAATTTTCTAAAAAAGATTTACTTTCAAACGTTTCTGTCAATCTCTGCCGTTTCAATCTCCAGATTGAAGCATTACTGGTTCATCCGTTTGTTTTGTTTCTCAATTATTTTCATATCCATGAAACCATAACAAGGGCTAATTCAAGAGCTAGCTGCAGGCGTTCATGGAACCCCTTTCTTCTGTCTATTTTGTCTTCCATCATGAGCTATTCAGTGCTCAAGAGTATTCCTGCTAAATATGCTATGGATTATCCTTATATATAAATCATTCTTGAATTAATTACTAGCTAGTAGTTCAGTAATTTTATTACTCTCTTTTCTGCTGTCTTCACCCAGTTTGTGTTTTGGATCAGCTAGCTAGGCAGCAGCTATGGCATACCAAAATGAACCCCAAGAGAGCTCTCCCCTGAGGAAGCTGGGGAGGGGAAAGGTGGAGATCAAGCGGATCGAGAACACCACCAATCGCCAAGTCACTTTCTGTAAAAGGCGGAATGGTTTGCTCAAGAAAGCCTATGAATTATCTGTTCTTTGCGATGCTGAGGTTGCACTCATCGTCTTCTCCAGCCGTGGACGCCTTTATGAGTACTCTAACAATAGGTATATACTTAGTTCCTCGGCTCATGAATTCTCCCTGTTGCAAGCCCTCTTCAAGTGCTCACAGTTGGTTTTTCTTGCTTTCTCATCCAAAGGGATTTGTTTTTTCTTTTTGCTTATGTCAGTGTTAATTTTTATTGCTTTGGTTTCGAGCTGTTTCTTTAATTGGTTTTCTTCCATCATCATTTTCTTTCTTCAATTGGTTTTCAACTTTTGTTGTGGGGAAAAAAAAATAGGAGCCTGGTGTCAAGGTTTTTAGCTTCTGAGCTAGATCTTCGGGTGTCTTTAAAGTAAAAGAACACAATCATTCTTTATGCTGCAGTTTGGATTGAATTTCTTCTCAAACTACAATTCACTTGTCTTTCTTTCTTCTATTTCATTTCTTTTCCTTGTATAAGCATAATTAATGTTTTGTTTTTCCTTTTCTTTTATTTTATTTCACCCTTAGATGATTGTGATGCATACATGATTTTGAGTTCTTGGTACATAGATCTGGTGTATTAGATAGACATAGAAGCACTATTGTAAGTGTAATAAGGTAGTAGAAACAAGTAGAGGGCTGGGAAAATGTATGCAGGCATGGCATATCAGCCTCTTTATCTCCTCCCTTGCTGTTAAGTTTGCTGTTTCCTTTTTCTTTCTTTTCCATCATTCCTCTTGCACTCTACCTCTCTCCTTCACTCTTTTCTTGCACATACATGCATGTTTGAGTCATCTCTAGGGCTAAAGAGATTACCTATAGCTAAAGCTGTCATCTTCTCATTAGTCCAAACCCTCCCATCTCTTCTCACTTCCAAAATAGCACGTCAGTCGGACATAAGAAGAAAAGAGTACATAGTCAAATTAAATGTGAAAAAAAGGGGTTTTTTTATATGTCATGTCACCAAACACACAAACATATATTACTAGGGTTTCAAAATCCAAATCCCCAAATGGGTTTCTTCATCTTATTTTATTTTTCCAAAACAATCACTAGGATCTCTCAATTTAGGATTCTTTTTCCTCTAATTCACACGAATTTCACAAAATCTCTGTTCGAACCCACGTGGGGAAAGTGAAAAGCTTTTTGTTTTTCAAGCATAGCCCTAGTTAGGGTTCATATTTAAGTAACCACTTGAAGTCATCAAAATTGAACCGAAACTTTAGTGCAAACTATTAAATCAACCATGTGGATTCTTCCATAACCAGTCAAAAATTAAGTTAGATTTCACCTAGATTTTTACCCTTTTTAACCTCGGTAAGAAGGGTACAGTAACTGGTTAGGGTTTAATAGCCAGTTCAATATATCAGATTGTTGTTTTGGTTTATGAAAAGAATCTTTGGTCACGTCACACACGATTTTTCAGTTCTTGACTACTGACAAAAGGGTTCAAGTCATGATTCATGAAAATGAACCATAAATTTTGAACTCCCAATCTGCAAAAAGAAGAAGAAGAAGAAGCAATACCACACATAATATTGTCCATTTCTTCTCCTTAGATCCCCCTCTCTGTTATTTTCTTTCCCATAGTGAAAGAGAGATGGAACAACGAGAAAGGGTTAGCTAAGGTCATGATGATGCCACTGTTGGTCATTGTTGAGTGTGGTTTGCGTTTGTTCAAGATCTTGAATATATGCATGTATGTTTGTGTATGTATGTATGCAAGTTCTTTTAGGAAGAGAGTTAATACAGAGAGAGAAAGAGAAGAGACGTTGTACGACAATACGACAAGTGCTAGCCAATGGGAGACTTCTGTCAATTTTGGCTTTTTTAATGTAAATAGAAGCGTAAAACTCTAGCAGCTGCTGCTGCTGCTGCTCCTCTCTCAGAGTTTCAGTCACATTCAAGAAAACAAAAAAAAAATAGTTTTTTATCTTATTACAAATGAAATAGAATATCGAGGTGGGTAATAGATGGTGGCTCAAGAGATTATCCACCATAGAAGAAAAAAAGAAAATAGATATTGCCCACCATGTAATGAGGAATTGACAAGTGGGATAGATGTGACCGTTGATTTAGCTTGGCCAATCATGTTATAGGACTCAGTGACAGCTTGGCAGAGACAGCCAATCACTGGCTCGACGAAGTTAAGGTATCAGAAAATCTAGATATCTGGATCTTGTCTTAATTGACAAAATGTGTTCACATCTTACTGTTATTATTATGGCAAAATTTTAGGATGCACAAAGAACTGGGTGGAGGTTTTCCCATCCATCTTCTTCTTTAGGGTTTTTAAGGAGTTAACTTAATGGAGTTATTAGTTGATTTGACTCTTTGATTTGAATGTTCTTACCTTAAAATCAAGCTTAACATCATCTGGTGTTGGTATAGGGGCATGATTTTGCTCTCTCCCTCTTCAGTCAATTTCTTCATTTATTTTGATATATAATTTTCTTTTTCCCTAATGTTAAGCCTCTAATGCCACATCTTAAATTACTCTTTAAAGGGTAGAGGGATATGTAACTGATAACTAGTATCTTCACATAAAATACTGTACAATATAGATTTAAAAAATTAATTTTATATAAAATTTGGACTCTCAATTTTATTTTATTTTTGTTATTTGGATGAGTAGTTTGTCTAAAGCAATAGCTAATATGGAGGGTATTAAGAAACTGCCTCTAGTTGTTGAGACAAAAGCCCTGAAGCACGTATTTTACTCACTAATTCAAACTTCTTGGTTGTGCTCTTACCATCTTGGAAAATAAATGGATTTCAAAAAAGTACTTGGTTTCTTAATCTATTTGAAATGATTTAATAATGCAAAATAAAATCAAATGTAAAGTCTTAAATGTAATAAAAAAAAATAATTTTTGATGTTTTTTTGAGTGTTTTTTTTTTTATAATTTTGAAATCCTCATATTTATGTCCATATAAAACATTGGAGAAATCATCAATTCTCAAAATTATTGGAGAAAAACACCTACATATGCATTATCAACTACACAAATAGGAAGTAACCATTTGAAGAAAATTAAAGACTAGAGATATCAGAAGTTGACAAACATGTGTACATGTGTTAATGTAATCGTGTGCAAGTGTCATGTCTGTTGAGTTACCAGTGGTAAGTGTTGCTTCCGTTAATGTTATAACATATTATCAATATATGTAAGTACTAATTTTAAAGAATATTGCTATTAAATAGTAATTAAGCTATCTTTGGATACATAGAAAACCATGGGAAGTGAAAAGTTTCCTTGATAAAAGGAGTTGTGGTTTTCAATATATATATATATATATATATATATTCAAGAATGACATGAGAAGTCTCTTAATAAAGGCCTCCAATGAAAAGGAAACGATGAATAATTTTCCAATTACTTTCGAGTAAAAAGTTATCGATGTTCAATATTTTTTTTTTCTTTAAAAAAAGAGAGAGAGAACAGAATAGAAGAATGTATAGATCTGTCTGTTTTTTAATTTGTTCTTTGATAACTAGAATAGCGTATGTTTCATTTTCTTGGTAAGAGGTTAGATGTGAAGTTCTTATAATACTATAACAAAATATACTTCATCATTTGAGGGGTGGAGGAGATCTTACAAACAAACTACTGAACCCAATTCCCTTTTACTTTTAGTAACATCCCAATTTTGGTGTTGAGATATTGTGATAAGGTAAAGTTATATACTTTGGCCAAAGTAATTTACAGGATGAAGCCTTCTTCTCCCTGATTAGTGACTTTCTGAGGTATTAACATCAGAGTTCTGAAATTTATTAGGGCCAGAGATTTAATATTCTTGAAATCCTCAATTGCAGATAATTATGAAATTTAAGATCAAAATGAAATATCCACAGGATCACTTATTTATGACTAAAATATGTTTTTGGGGTGACATTCTTCCACATTATTCGAATGCACGTTGTGATGACACTTGCTTTTTCTTGATGGAAATGATGACATGAATGCGCAGTGTCAAATCTACAATTGAAAGGTACAAAAAGGCATGTGCAGATTCTTCCAACAACGGGTCAGTTTCTGAAGCCAATGCTCAGGTATCATATATCAGCTCTAACAATTTGTTTGCATGTGCAGATTCTTCCAACACTTTGTTATAACCCTTTGTGTCCTACTGGTTTTTGGTTTTGGATACTGATTAGTTTCTAATGTATGCACTAGGGCTGAAAAAAGCCTTACAGAATTATGATATTATAGAACAAAATTACCAATTAACAGTATTTTTCTTTCTTTTTTAATAAATTACAGTATATTGTTTCGTGAATTTATGTGCGAGTGTTTACACTGAATTTCAAAATGTGCATGTAAGTTTTGAGGCTAGTGTAGAACCACAGAAAGACAGTATATATGGAACTACCAGCATATAATAAAATCCTTTTTATGAAATTTTATTGTCAATGTTTTACACTAAATTCTCTCACTATTCATTAACAGCGTACATGCTTTTAAATTATAGGAGTTCAAGCAATATTCCTAACAATCATTTATTGCCAATATTTGTCAAATACTCTTTGTGATAACCTCATTAATTTGTGTAAAATCGAATAAATACATACCTATTTAATTTTGCTTCTCAGAGTGGAGGTTTTTTCCTACTGCATTGGGAGTCATGAGTGTAAACCTGCATTATAGCCAGTTTTGTGTACAGAAACCCTTTTCCTTCCTCTGTTGCTGTGGCCCTATTGTATCAATTTATTTCCAGTTTGATTCGGTATTATATACATGTTTCCAAGAAGTATAAGGGAGAAATGTACATCACTGATATTTTCTACTTATATTTTATGAGTTCTAATCTGAACTCGAGGATCTTAATCTAGTTATTTATAATGTTTTATTGCCTTTTGCTTTTGCATTTCAGTTCTATCAGCAAGAAGCTGCCAAGCTGCGCTCGCAAATTGGTAATTTGCAGAATTCAAACAGGTATGATCATTTGTGATCTTGATCAATTTGTTAGATAAAATTTGTTTTTCCTCTTCCAAACTCCGTTTAAGCAAATTAATTTTCAGGAATATGCTGGGTGAATCGCTTAGTGCATTGAGTGTGAAGGAACTTAAGAGCTTGGAGATAAAACTTGAGAAAGGAATTGGTAGAATTCGTTCGAAAAAGGTCTTTATTCTAGTACTCAAATGATTCTCTTTTTTTTTTAAGTCAAATATCACTTTAATTTTCCTTGTATTGCAACTAACAAGTTCTGTTTTGTCTTGTTTTCCTTTTGTTTTTTAATTTCTCCCTCAAACCTGCCAGAATGAGCTGTTGTTTGCTGAAATTGAGTATATGCAGAAGAGGGTAACAACTTTTGTGCTCATATTCACCATGGCTTCTTCTACTTGAGATAAAAAAAAATCAAGTTTTTGCCAACTTAATGATCCTATGGTGAACCTCTTCTATTGTATTTTCACCCCAAAAATTTTCTTTGATTCATTGAATGAAAATGCAAATTGCAGGAGATTGACTTGCACAACAATAACCAGCTTCTCCGAGCAAAGGTCTTTCTACTTATCTATTTATCAATGCCTTGTGTGTGTCTGAACTTGGATCTTAATATCTTAGATCGTTGGTGGGTTGTTTTTATTTAGTAAATATGACACTACGTGGGGCTTATGTTGATGTTGCAGATTGCAGAGAATGAAAGAAAGCGACAGCACATGAATTTGATGCCAGGAGGTGTCAACTTCGAGATCATGCAGTCTCAACCATTTGACTCTCGGAACTATTCTCAAGTTAATGGATTGCTGCCTGCCAATCATTACCCTCATGAAGACCAGCTCTTCAGTTAGTGTAAGTATTTCCTTTGCAATGAGCTGTAGTTTTTCATCAATTAATTACTGAGGAGCATACAATTAATTACTTTGATCTGGATGGGTTTCAGTAGCAGCAGCGGCTGAATGGTTCGTGGGCTGTAAAAATTTATTGAAAGGATATAACTGATGCTGTGCCTTCTAATTCTCATAATCATTTTATCTTTCAATTAGTTAGATGATGATTTACGCATTCTTATTGAGATTTTTACCATTGGATGATAAGAGGGAATTGCAATATTTAGCAGTTGTACTAAAAGTAGACTGCTGTTATCAGCACCCCATGGATATATCACTGAAGAACTAGAAGATTACCCAACCTAGTTTTACTTCACTGAACCGTTTGTATGCAAGAACTTAAAGCGTAATCTGATTTCCCAAGTGACAAGTATATGTTTCTAACTCCTTGACGAATCTGCTGCTGATTCCTTTGCTGGTTTAAATTATTCTTATGACTACAAACACAATACTTTTCAACTAGTGAATGAATAATCATTTCCTTGTGTTGCAGTTAAAAAGCACCAAGTGCAGCAACTCCTCGCATTTCCATATTCCATGGAGAGTACCTACTATTTCACTGAGCGCAAAAGCTGCAAGTACGCTAAAACAAAAATCTGAAGTAGCATAACTCAAATTTGTGCGGGTGGAGAGCCTAGTACTCTTCCTCCATTTATTGCTTTTCCAGTCCCAGTTAAGACATAACAAATGTCAGATAAGGATTTCTTTTCTGCATGTTTCATGAAGGCACTAAGATGCTGTGACAGTACTTGTGACTAACTTATTATATATTTTGTCTTATATTTCTTATCTTTCATCTTGTAATATTTGTTCGCGTATCTAGTATTGCTTTTTCACTCAAAACCTGCCGTGACCCAGAATCAGGACTACTGCCTTAGCATGCTGTTCATCAGCGGTACATGTAATAGAGGCCTCTATATTTTGCTGCCAGCTTAATATACAGTTTACATCTTTCATGTGTGAGTTCAGCACGAGTAATTAATTTTATGGTTATTTTCTTTGTAACAGAGCCTCTTGATGTCTATTTGTAAGCATTGCGAGGTTTTTAAAGATTAAATTAATACGTAAGCTGAATGTCTCACAAAAGGTACAAATTGCTTCAGCTGCTCAATCCAGTGCATGCCTACGTACAGGCTGCAGCAAAAGGCAAAGGGTCTGGTGTAGGTAAACCTAGAGCAACAATAATGTAACTGTAGTGGTTGAGGAGCTAGAGCTTTCAAGATGTGCTTCGTGAGTGAGAGCATACGTAGTTCACTGGGTCAGGAGGTGGTGTTTGGTGACATGAGATTCGTAACTGTAGTAGAAAAGCCACCATGGAGTTTAGACAGTGTTCATACGTACTGAAAGAAGAAGATCTATGGTAACAACAAAGAATCAACACTTTTATGCAGAATGATTCCTTTTTTGCGATTTTGAAGTTGAAATTTAATGCCAAGCTCTCTAGCTATGGGTTTCGCAAGTAAGTGGCCATGAAAAATGCATCAAGGTTCAGAAAAGGATTTTGTACGATCAAAAGGATTAATTCTTTTATACGAAATCCAGTTTAAATCATGTAATTTAATATTGGGTTTAAGCTAACAACTTAAATTTGTTCTTTGACAAGTATACAACACAATACATGTACATATAATCTCCTAACTTGAAAGATTAAACCTTAAAGAAATTTCGATGACAAAACATGTAAAAATGGAGTTATGAAGACTAGGGCTGGACATAACATCTTCGAACTTGTTTCCTTTTCTATGTTTGTGGAACACTGGAATCATTAATGAATTTAACTCTTTCTAATTGCAGTCATTTAATTATTGTGCAAGCAAGCTATAACAATTTTCTTAAAAGTATTCTGAAATTTTAAAAATTGGACAATAAAATTTCTATAAGTTTGACAAATATCATAAAAATCATCTTTTGTATCCAAAATGTCCTTAGCAACTATTTGAGAAACAATTAAATTAAAATCTTACAAAATTAAAGTAATGCTAAACAACAAGAAAAAATAAAAAGAAAAAAACTCTGATAATATACATGATTATTGTATTAGTGGGACGTATAAACAGGTCCTATTTTAAAATTATAACATAATAATTTATATATTATTGTCAAATTTTTCTAGTGTCCCTAAAATAGAAAAAACCATATGCCTGAATGTAATTAAGAAATAATAAATATTGCAAGGAATAACTGAAAAGGAAATGAATTGGCAATAAATTGATTTTAGATGAGAATCATTATTAATAGATGTGGAGATGCTAATAGATGTAGAGATGACAATTTAATTTGAACTCAATGGATACTGACCCAAACCGACTTGAATTAGTAGATTTTTTTAGATAGTTATCTTATCCGATGGGTAATAGATATGATATGAATATTATCAAATACAAACCATACCTAACCCGATATATATATTTGTATTATATAGATATATATGTAGAACATTTATAATTTTATTTTCATATGATATATATATATATAGTATGACAATGCATATCCATATGGATATCTAAAACTTGATGGATAAGGTATAAATATCTAAATTTATACTCCATGGGTAATGAATACGATATTAATATAGAAAAACCTAACTTGTAAATGTCTATTAATATTCCTAAATAGACGCACAAAAGATTAAAAGTAAAATTTGTTATTCAAAGATTAATGCAACTTACCACCTTAAAGAGGATGAATTATGTGTATTACTAAGTTTTACAATTAATATAAATTACTTCAAGTAAATGCAATAACAAACAATATAATTAAAGTACTTAGAGTAAAGAGTTAAAGGGAGAGAATTTGCAAAAAAAAAAAAAACATAGTTCAGCAAACCTATATTCACAACTCAAGTGACAAACCGTATTTGAATGTTGTATTCTTTAATATGTCCAAGTTTTAGAGTATAATTATCATTTGATGAATCCATACCAAACTTTTTATACCACTTGAAAAAATCGTTCTATAAGATTTTTTTCCCCAAACATTATGTTCATGTATTGTCACAATTCAGAGTTCAACTTGTCAAATTTTTCAGGCTTTTCACCTTTCATTTTGTATGAAATAAACTCAAAACCCTAAATTATTGATTAGAAACAAAAGTTATAAATAAAAATAAAGTAGAATAATATTGCAAATTCTAGATAGTAATTTATAGTCCTTATCAGAATGCCTTTTCCAATGTCTAATAAAAAAAAATCCATAGAAAACAAGGCCTTTAGAATCTTCTAGACAAATATTAACTCGATCCAATAATTGGATCGAAAGTTATGTTTATTAATATAAAATTACATATTTAAAAATAAGTTTAATCTGCGTGCAAGTAGAAAATTAAGTTGAATCGGCAAGTCTTGTAGGAAATAAGCTCAAATTCTTGAATTAGCCTATTGACTACGTCATTAATTTTCTAAGATGTTGTCCTTGTAATAGACCAAATTGGCATATGCAATGGATCTTATATTGCTTGATGATTATCATCTAGTGATGTCTTAGTTTACCACACTTTAAACAATTTTCTATTATTGGCTTCATATATGGGTTGGTTGCCTTAGGATGCTTATTCTACCTTTCTACCACCATATCATCCTTCTTAGTAGCCTATTGATGGGAATTTTATTAGGTTGCTTGAATACTCTTACCATTCAAAGCCTTGACTTACTAGTTCTTATGGTTTGGCTCAAATTAGTTGCTATTGTACTACCACTTCTACAGTAGTATATATGCTTTCAAAGCTAAGTTTAGTACATCATTGAGCATATGCACCATCTATGCATCAATTTATCTCTAATAGCAGGATTCAAACCTTCTAAATACATAGCAACTATTTGGCCATCGGTCTCTTAATATAGTTGCACTCTATCATATTTATAAAGTCATTAGTGTTGTCGCACGTCAAAAAGAGCGCGGCATCGGCTGGCGATTTTATCTTTTGTTCGTTGTTATGTTTGAATTGATTGGTTCGTTGGAGTCGCCACCTAGTAATTGATTGCGGGCTACTAGGAAACCGGA
>Ga0325401_1000339_pt1 | contig 32361 bp, 16 predicted proteins | sample PopdelMetagenome_FD_205666 | JGI IMG/M metagenome (GOLD analysis project Ga0325401, IMG submission 205666) | Populus deltoides microbial communities from Bellville, Georgia, United States - Xylem-PdKOR-R2 | ecosystem: Host-associated > Plants > Phyllosphere > Stem > Wood/Secondary xylem | place...
AGTTCAATTTTGCTTTTGGAAGTTGGAATCTAAGGACAAGTTGACTGAGACTACACACAGCTGTTCAGAACAGAAACCTTACTGGTTAAACTGGTTTGACAAATTTAGCCGCCTGAAAAAGTTGTATTTTGTTCTTTCTATTTATTTAACGTCTTATCTCAGGTTCGTTCTTCCCTATTATTAAAAAAATAAATAAAAATTTTTCATTCTTCCCGTATAGTTCATCGGTCTGCGCTTCGCAATATATTAATATTATTTTTTAAAAAATATTAAAAAATATTTTAAATCTTTTGAATCTGTTAGCTATGAGACATCATGAGCTTTAAAAATAAAAATATTTAAATTATCATTAAAATATTTTAAACATAAATTATAAATAATTTTTTTATAAAAAAAATATATTTAAACTATCATTAAAGTATTCAAAACAAAAAACCTAAATAAAATTTTTTATAAAAAAACATTTAAACTAAATTCTAATTAATTTTTTTTTAATTTTTTATAGACTCTTTGACCTGAAAGTCATGCCTCACCAAAGGGAGTTGGGCCTGCCAACCAATACAGGCCTAAGCGACTTGGATCTGACCGTCATATTTAATTAATTTTTTTTATTTTTTATAAAAAAATATTTAAACAAATATCTTAAACAGAAATCTTAATTAATTTTTTTTATATAATTTTTTCATAAAAAACATTTAAACTATCCTTACACTATTCTAAATAGAAATTCTAATTAATGTTTTTTACAAATTGTTTTATAAAAAAAATTTAAACCATCTTGAAATCCTAATTAATTGTTTTTATATTTTTATACGCTCTTGGATCTGACGATCATGTATAATTAATTTTTTTATTTATTTTTATAAAAAAAAACTTTTAAGTTATTATTGAAGTATTCTAAACAAAAATTTTAATTAATATTTTTTTTATAATATTTTTTTAATTTTTTATAAGTCTACCATAAATTCAAAGCTAATTTCATCAATTTAGGCTAGAGAGAAACTAAATTGAACAAAAACATAATTTAAAAACAGAAACAAAAACAAGAAGAAGAATAGCCAAATACCAATCGTAGTTCTAAAACATGATTTAGCCAAATAAATCAACTTGTTGAACAGTCAATTTAGGGCCTAGACTAGGCTTGAGTTTTTCTGGACTATCCATGTAATTTACCAGTCAAACCCAGGTGAGATCCGATTGATTTTTATTTTTGAATTTTTATGATTTTATTTAAGTATTTTAATACTATTTTTTTTATCCAAAATGACTTTCTATTAGAATTAAAAAAAGAATAGATTCAAGACAACCTATTAACCTGTGAGTTCATCTCACCCAACCTATAACTTGTAATTTATATTTATAGCTTGACACTTTAATTTTTTTTAATAATTTATAAATTATTGTTTATTTATATTTTTTACAGCTTTATTTACCGCTTTTTTTTAATTTCTTTTCTTATTATATTTTTTCTAATTACAAACATCTCTAGTTCCTGTTATTGTGAAATCTACATCGTACTTAATTGCAAGATAATCATCACCTTTTCATAGATTAGATTTTAAGTATAAATCCTAGAGCTGCTACTCTAAAGAAGAATTTAAATGGTAATAATAGCTATTGATATTATTACCATGCATTTGAGTTTATGTAATGTCTATCTCTAGAACATCCTACTCATTCTGCAAGTCTAGAAATTCTAACATGCTGCTTACTTGCAGAGGATGATGAGATATCTCTCTATCTAAAGTAATTATTAGATTTAATAGTTAAATAATGAAAATTTCTGACACTCATGGTTAGTCATTACATATTTTTGATAGATTCATGGATGAAAATAATTTGTTAAAAAAACTCTCGCTGGTAGTTTGTAGTTTATCAGCAATAATTACCAATGGATTATAGATAGACAAAGCGCACAAAAAAAAAATTACTCGCTTCATATCCATAAATAAATTTAACATATCACCAATAAAAAAACTATATGTAATTCCATTGGTTTTTTTGTTTTTCCATCGGTATTTCTCACGGTGAAAATAACATATCATCAACAGAATACTATCGATAAGTTCGTCAGTAACCACATCAATAATATTTTAAAATCGAATACTATCCATTGATATTCATATCACCAATAAAAAAAATAATATTTTTTGAAAATATTTTAAGTTCGACAGAATACTATCCATAGAAATCAGGTCTACCGGACAATCCTACCTTCAACCACAAATCCAAATCGATATTCTGATGGGTAGAAGGATCGTCCTCGTATCTCTCATTCAACCAACTATTATATATATCCTACAAAGAAAAAATAAGTTAGCAAATTCAAGGAAATACTAACTAAAAAAATGGTTGAAATCCAATATACGACAAAGTGCTGAGCTCGGCTATCCACAAATTACTGCAACCTTTTTGACAGTCATCACTTTGCACGTGCATTTCAACAAAAAGCTCCATCAAGATTGGCTCGCGTCTAAGAACCGTAGTTTGCAAGATAAAAATATTGTCAGCTAAATATATTTATAAAAAAAACAACAAATAAAAAATGGATATAATAAAAAAAATCTTACAATCCTCTTCGCATACGAAACAAACAAAACCATGAACATGTTGGTTCCAGATATCCACATCGGACTATGACCGTCACGTGAAATGCGCGGACATCACGTGTTGAATGTATTCCACCCATACAACCTCCAAGGTGTATGGCAACCTGAAATCCTTCTAAACTACCATGTCATTCTAGCCTAGAAGCTCTATTTCTTTTGCATATTTTTTGGCTTTCTTTTACGCCTCCTACCAAAGATCATGTAACTTATATGATACAAATGAATTAGTAAATAAAAAATAAAATTTTAATATTTGGAATAAAAAAATATCGTGATTTCGATCTTACTTAGTTACAACATGATTCTTCCAAACCCTCCTCACAATATTATTATCAGCTCTCTCCCATTCAAATTTTTCATTGCGGTAAAAAAATTATAAGACGAAAATTTTAGTAATTTTAATAAACTAACCAAATTAACATAATAAAAAATATATTTAAGTTAATACTAACCTTAAACCTTGAAAACCATGTATCAACCTGTGGTTTTAATTCAGGATGTTTGGAAACTTGGCTCCATTGAAACAATAGAATTTCCATCGATGATTTAAAAGTCAATGTTATTATTCTTACAGCTTCAATGTTTGTAAGCTTGAAATTGTATTTGTTAAATGAAATAATTTTTTCAAAAATTTTTAAACATGTCGTTGTAAAAGCAAAACAAACTCTACAACTCCATGCACATTTCTAGAACTAGAAGTTGACCCAATAATCATTTCTACCATAATATCGTGAGGAATATAAGGTTCTTCGTGTGCATACCAACACAAGTATTTCTCCATGAATCTTTTTATAAAAGATGCATTGTTACAACATTTAGATCAAGAAAATTTTTATTTTCACATCTTTTACATGAACATCTAAAACCGCCTCCACTACTATTTCTCGGATTAGATAGTGCATAATTAATAAAACTCTGAACTGATTACAATAATCCATCCTCCACAACCCTTGGGTTGAATCTCGTTACATCCATGAACAATGCATCTATTTTAATAGTACTCTTAAATAATGATGACAACATGTATTAACTAACAATGTTAACTAAATAAATTTGCAAAAATATTAGTTTAGCTTAAATTTATTCAATCTATTTTAATAGTACTCTTAATTCATCATCAATTATCTATATAAATTAAAATTTCTACACATTTACTGAAAATTTCAACTCGGTAATAAAATTGATAAAATATAAAATGGACTCATTAAATAAGCCATTATTTATTTCATCACAAAACACATAAATTTCATCAATTTACAAACAAATACAATTTTACAAAATTTAAAACAAACCCTAACACGTACAAATCATAAATCCATACAACAAATTTCTATGAGAAAAAACTATAAAACAAGTAAACACCCAAACAAAATACATATACTACAAAAACATGCAAACAATATTAACATTTAAAAATTGAGTTCAAATATAAAAAATGGTAGATTTGCTTACTTAAAGTGAAGAATCCTTAATAAAATTTGAATTAGAACACAGATGTTAACAAACTGAGTGTTGTAGTGTCCGAATTTATTGTAGGAGGTTGAATTGTATTAAAATTGGGGGGAGGGATGATTGTTTATTGCAAAAAAATAAAATGCAGAAGGAAGAAAGAGAAATGGGGGAGGGGGGAGGGGGGAGGGGGGTCAATCGCTAGGTCATAAATTGTCGGTATAAATTCAGCATCACCATGCGATTTGTTTTTTTTGAATCCTACTGTAATACTTTTCGTAATTCTCTCGATACTTTATCATTGGGTTAATTCCGTTGGTGACATCGTCTATACAAGTTACATGTCATTGTCATTGTATAGTTGGAATTTTTTATTCTTTATTTTCTCAATATATTTCCCTTAGTATATATCAAGAGAATTTTTCTCTCGGTGTTTACCGATGGATATATGGATGAAAAATTATCGATAAAGGTCATTACAATATATCGACAGAAAAATTTCATCACTATTTCCGTTTATATTTTAATAGTGAGTATTGAAATTTTCAATCAAGTGGGATAAAAATATTTGTTCCTTTCGTGTGTGGAGTTTTCTTTTTCTAATATTGTTGTTTTATAATCTTATCTTGTGCTCGATCTATAGATGCAGCTAAAGATTTTATTTCAAATACATTTATGAGCCAAAGTAAATTGTTTAGGCTTTGCTTGCACTACCAAGCCAACAAGACTCAAACATATAGGAAATTATTTTAGGCTTGTTTCCTCCATAAATGGGCTTGGTTCCTCCACAAACCCAAAAACTAAAAGTTCATTTCCCAGTTTTTTTTTTGTTTTTTTTTGTTTTTTTGTAAAAGTTACATTTATGGGCCCAAACAAAGTACTGTAACAAATAAAGTCCATTAAATCCAAAAATAACAAACAAACACAGAGAGGAATATGAGTAAAGAATCATTAACAAAAAAATAACGTTGTGGCATTTTTCATACAGCAGATCCTATTGGGCTGCATTGTGGAGACATACTCGATGTGCTGTGGATCGAGATTTTTTTTTTCATTCATATTATTTTTTTAATCATTTTTTTAGGATCGAATTAAAGATTAATTTAAGTTAATTTATTAGAAAAGAAAAAAAATTTAAAAAATTATCAAAGTAAAAAAATAGAGAAAATAGGTGACAATATCAAAGTTTGTGGAAAAAAATTCAGTTGGGTCCTTATACTTTTAAATTTCTTTTTTTCAGTCCCTTTGGTTTATGAAATTTCAATTTCAGTTAAGAACTTTATTTTTTATAATTTTCAGTTCGTAGTTTGAAAGAGAAAATAGAAGTCACCGAATATTGGTGATAGAGAAAAAGTCTTGATTGACACCAATTTAAACCATGAAATTAATCAATCTTGGTGTTAATAAGTTTTACTCGATAAGGGAGTCTTATGTAGGTATTTTTTGACATTCTCGTCGTCTAAAATGGTGGATCTGAGCTTTTAGGTTATTTGAGATCATATATGAGTTTATCAAGATGTATGGAGTGCTTTAGATAAAAAATGGTTTTATAGGTCAAAAAAATTCAAAAACCTCGATTTTCAGCCACTACTATTGTAGAAATTTGGGAAGAAATAGGTGATGTATTGTCTGTCTTTTTTTTCAAAAAATTTTTAGGTCAGTTGGCATGTCCACATTTCCAAATAAACAAATAATGGCCCATATATATGGGTCCTTTCTACTTTAGGCTTTGGCTTACAAGCTCTAGCAGTGCATGACCTCATTTTTTAAAACAATTGATAATTTTTTATATTTATTTTTTTAAAGTATTTTTTTTAAATTTATATTCAAATTAATACCTTTTTTATTTTCTAGATTATTTATCTAGCCTTTATGAAATAACGATTGCTTTTTAATTATTTTATATGTATTAAATGTTTCGAAGAGATTATTTTAATTTATGTTTTATATAAATAAACTTTATTTTCATGATATGTTTATAAAAATAAAAATTATTTATTCTTAGTAAGAAAAAGTGACAATTAAGATAAAAAAATGTGTGCATTAAAATGAAAAGTCAGGGTAAAATATCATAATTTTCCATCTTTTATTTTTATGTGAATGAATATCCTTTTATTTTAAAATTTGATTGGAATTAGCAGCACTTTCTCACTTTATCGGTTTATATATTCTAAGATTTTTTTTTTAGCGTAATCAAAGTCTTTTTGTTTCTCAATTCAGGGAATCATGATACAGTTAAATGCACTCACAACATTTATTCTATTTTTTATATTATGTTATAGATTAACTTGAGATCTTACACCTGACATTATGTTAATAACTTTTTTTTTTGTATTTATTAACGCATATGATCCTCATTTTATTTTATTATATGTAAGCATCGACCTTTCGATTTATAATTATATTTTTTTATGTAAAAAAACATGTTAATAACACTTATATATTCATTCTTTTGTGTTAGAAAAAAATTATTAGATTCACAGTGAAGTGAGTCGAATAAAAGCGTTAAGATTTTTGTTAAATTTATTGGTAGATATGGTTCCTGATCTATTTAATTAAATGCATGCTTAAGCTTCTCAATTTATGATTATGATTTTTTTGTCAAAAAAATATGTTGGGAAAGCTTGTATATATTTTTTTTACTATAAAAAAATTATCTAATTGATAGCGAAATACAAGTCAACTAGCTAGGTAGTGTTTAGTTATAGATATATTTTCATATTTCTTTATATCATGTTTTATTATGTTACTTCAATTTCAACTATTGGATCCAAATTAAAACCTGATTTAATGGTGATAAAAATAACAACAACTTAGTTATTGTTTTAATTTTTGTCACCATCTAATAATTAACGAATTTAAAATTAATGATGTCATTTGAAATAAATAATATTCCTAAGAAAATATAAGAAGATCAAACAGGAAACTTGCCTCGTCAAACACCATGATACAATGTCAAAATGCACCTTGATTAACTATCAGAGGTGTAGCTCAACTGGTTTGCTCCCTAGAGATCATTAGTTCGAGTCCCACAAATCTTAGGGCCACTGGAGGCTTACATGGTCAATAACTTCAGGGCTTGTGAGATTAATCGAAGTATATATAAGCTGGCTGGACACCAACGTTAATCTAAAAAAAATGCACCTTGATTATATGAAAAAATAACACGTTGTATGTTACTCCTGCACGAAGGTGAGGGAATGATGTGATTGATGGAAATTTACAAAGTTAATCCAGCTTATGCCTCGTTTGTTTGCTGGAAAGTAGTTTTTTTTTGGAAAGTGATTTCATTGGAAAGTGAATTTCGGGAAAGTGAAATATTTTTCGATGTTTAGTGGTATCATGGAAAATCAGTTGGAAAACACTTTCCAGTATTTGATTATGTCATGGAAAATAACTTATTAATGTTTTATTTTTTTTGAAGTTTATTAAAATAAAGAGGAACAAATCTTACAAATTAAAAAGTTGAATGAGAATGAAATTGAAAAAAAAAATATAATTTCATAAATTATCTCAAATAAAATAAATAATAATCAAAATAATAGAGATCAAATCTAACAGATAAAAAGAATTAAAAGATGATGAAATAATAATAATAATAATAATAATAATAATAATAATAATAATAATTTCATAAATTATTTCAAATAAAATAAGCAACAATTAAAAGAATGAGGACCAAATTTGATAGACAAAAAATTTTAATTAAAAAAATGATAAGAAAAAAGCCAATAACAATAGTAAAAATAAGGACCAAAGTTAATATAAAAATCAAATTTTAAGAGATGAAATTGAAAAAAAAATATTCAAAACAAAATATATATAGCAATCAAAAGTTTGATGACCAAATTTGATATAATTAATAAATAATATGATATTTTTAAATTTTTCACAACTTTTGAAAAGTGTTTTCTTTGATTGAAAATTTTCCACAAAATAAAAGAAAAACACTTTCATAGAAATCAAGCTAAATTTTTCTTTGATTGAAAAGTGTTTTATGTTAACTAACATTTTTAGTAAAAAATAATTTTTAAAAAATAATTTTTCATCCAACAAAGGAGGGTTAGAGACATTCCTATTAGTAGATTGCCTTTTGATCACTCAAAATTGCCACTTTCGGAATCATCCCAAATCCAAGTCATTTCAACTCTAAATATTAAGGGAATTGTCAGTAGTGTCAAGAAAGTTGTATTTTAAAATAATATTTTGTTTGAAAATATATTAAAATAATATTTTTAATTTTTTTAAAATTATTTTTAAAATTAGTATATTAAAATAATCAAAAAATGTAAAAAGAATTAATTTAAAATAAAATAAAAAATAAGAAAAATTCAATTCTTTTAAAAATTTGTTTTTAAAATGCAAAAACAGGTATTAGAAAATGTAATAAAGTATATCTGGATTGTAAATTTTTCCCCTGCAGTTACAGTATATGCTTTTATTTCCTGAGCACATGCAATTTATTAAAATGGGAAATGAACGTTGTCTACTGTATGATCTAGAGAGATTAAAAACATACAATCCCTATGGCGGGTGAAGCATAAATGTTGATTTAATATGGAAAGTCCAGATTTTTCTATTCCAAGCTCTTCTTCACCCATGAGAGAGCATGATTTTTCTATGCATGTAATAAGGAGAGCCCCTAGCGCTTTAGAAATTGACTGGGCAAACTAGCAAGCCCAGATTAAAGCCGATAAACTCAGGCTTGCTAGAAGACAAGTAGAAGTTCATTGTTTTCTTTTTATAGCACTATCCAGATTAAAGCCATCTTCGCAAACACCAAGAATAAAAGAACAAGTCCCAAGAACCAGAATTCAAAGAAGAATTCATATCTTATATTGCATTTAACAGCTTTTTCTGAGTTAATTTAGTTTATTTTAATGAATTTTTTTTATTTTCTTATTCAATATTAGATTGATTAGAAATTAAACTTTATAATTTTTTTTCTATGAAATTATTCCTATCTCATGTTTCAACCTTTTAGGTTGTGAGTTTGGTAAGTTAATTGGGTTGATTCAAGTAGTTTGTTTGTCCTTTATTAATTATTATTTTTTAATTTTGTCTTTTAATATTGGGTTGATTAAAAATTAATTTTCATAATTAATTTTGATTTTTTATATAAAATTATCATGGTCTCATGATCCAAGTCATAGATTTGATAGGTTAATTCAGGTCGGTCCAATATGTCACAATTTTATTATTTGAAAACAAATATTATTTAATATGTCATCGTATCAATATTAAAAAAATATGTTGTCCAATATACATCAAAGTTTGAGTTTATTATTAAAATATTTTTTTAATTAGAAAACACATTATTAATGCTTCAATATTTTTTTTTCATTAATTTTTTTCTTACTTGACTCACAGTGCAACACAAACCAATAATATAGAAAATTTTAAAACAACAATACCTTCACTTTGATTGAATGACTACATTAAGTTCTTTGGTGTCTATAGAAGAAAGATTTAAACCAAATACAATTGAGATTCAACCAACCTTATCAATACCTATCAAAAAATTATCATGCTCCTTATTCATCCCCACAACCACCTTCCATCTCATCGATATTTATTAAATCTAAAATTAAAATATAATTAAAATATAAATATTACATATTAAGCAATACATTATTTAAAAAAAAACCAATAATTAAAGGATGAATAATCCATTATCATCATTTGAATTATTTTGAATGGTCGTTGTAGAGAGATCATTGTGAAAACTCTACTTTTTTAGTTATCAATGTTAATGGATCATCTTCTAATATCCAATTCTCATTATTATAATATGCTTAAAAACTAATTGGATCATAATTTTGACCTTTTTAATAATTCCTACATGTTCAAAATGAAGGTAAACACAATAAAAGTATTAATAATTATACTTAATAAGATATAATAATATTTAAAGAATTAGAAAAAAACTAATATTTTTGTTTCAATCTCAAATCTTAGTTGATGTAAACAAAGTCATCAAGTCTTTAACGCTCCAATCTATTTATTTTTTTAGAGTGAATATGTTAAAAAAATACTTCAATTCTTCTCGCAACCTAAAAACCTACAAGTTTAACTTAAAGCTCATATAGCCAACTTTTATAGATTTAGAGTACAACTTCCATATGTCATCCACCATTTGTCTCTAATAAAAATTAACAAGTAAGATCATGTCAAAGATGATATTTTTTATTTATTTTGAATATGAAAATAATAATATACCTAGACGTAAAAGGATTTGATCATTTATCATAGACACTAGAACAAAATCATGTTCTGCAATCCTAAGCAATTTCATATTACTTGTAAGCTTGCCTTGCAATGTTGAATTTCCATATGCAAATTTCTCAATAATAGAAGGAAAAAAATGGTGTTCATATATTTATCCAATAAATTTACATCATATTGAAATCGAGAATTCAACAAAAATCCTATCGTATAAAGTTTCCTATAGAGTTAGCTGTTCATCTCATTGATTATTGATAATATAAAAAGTTGTACGTACCCTAGCTTTTTTTTTTTTGAAATCTGAATATTTATTTCTTTAAAAAATGAATAGCATCATACAAATATTCAATTGAAGGCTTGTCATCACTGTCACCAATTTATAGAACTTGAATTAAAGGTTTAGTTATTCGTGAAATCATTGCACATTCTTTTCAAAATACAAAGTTAAACGCACTCTTAATAACTTTTTGCCTTTGATATCTTTAGCATAAGTAGAGGACACATATTCCCTAAATGTCACCATAACTCTTAAATCATGTTTTTGCACTAAAATGCTTTATAATGCAATGAAATTAGTAGTGAATGCTGTAGGAGTTAGACAAAATATTTCTTTCTAACTAAGAAAATTCCTATCAAATACAAATAATAACAATTGTCATAACAATTTTGACCCTATTTTTTTCATATATATATATATTTATTTTAATAAATCAAGTCAATTTTATTCATTTCATTATTTTTTGTCTTTTTTGTTTATTTTTGTGTGACAAGTTAAATTATGAAATAAAAAGAAGAAAATGAAAAAAATACATAAAAATAATAATAAAAATACATAAAAATGTTCTATAGAATACTCCACCTTTTTTTTCCACACTCTAAATGCATGTTATACACACAATGTATTGAGAAATGAAAACGATTGAAGATTTCTTCCTGATTTCTTGGTTATTCTCGCCTGCAGAGTTTTGATAAGTGATCTCTCATCTATATATGAGTTTAAAAACCATATTCATTAGAATATCCTAAATCAAGCATGTAGTATTTCCATGCAATAACATATAATGACTTTGTTATATATTCTCTAGTGATTATATATGTGTGTATATTTATTTATATGACAACAATATCTAGTTCATACTATTGTTTTAATTCACAATACAATTTACATTATGTCACTTTTTCATCTCCCAAATATATTTATGCCCTTTAGGCTTCCAAAATACTCAATTTATTCTGATCAAACACCCATGTTCTCTTACCATATAATTTGTCATTTTAACATTTTGAGCGATTACATGCCTAGTTTAATATCTTGTAGTCTATACTTATAATCATTAGGTTTCATCGTTTCAATTCCTTTTTATATAATCTAAGCTATGACCCTTCACATAATTTTTGACACTTTTCTAAAATGACTTGAGGCTTGAACTTTACCTTTAAAGCTTCTTTTCTTATCCAAAACTCTATCTAAATGCTGTCTTGGCATTTCTTGTATCAATCATTTCACAAAATTCCAACGTCATCATCATATGAGTTTCATTTAACAACTCTAGTTTTTTTTATATATATATATATATATAAATATTTCAAATAATTCACTAGACATGAATAATAGAAATATTATTATTTTTATTTATTCACAAACATTCCAAATAATTTCATGGTTTAACCATCCTGAAACTTTACGGTTACATCACAATTCAAGAATAGAATTCAACAAAACATCTATGTCATGAACTCAATCACAAATTGTTATTAATCCAACACTCAATGTCATAATCATGATTTACCACTTTTATTTAACAATTGGGTTTTACCTAAAATTTTGATATCAGTCCAACCAGTCGGTCATTTAGACAATAATAACTCCACACAAATCCATTTAAACGAAATTACATATTCCAATCATCAAACAAACTGATGTCTTTAGCTTGTTACCGAGCATTAGCTCCATTGTTGAGTAACTAGTTCGACAATATAGTCTCATTGCCGAGTAACTAATTTGATAATATAATCCATTACTAGGCACTAGCCTCATTTTCGAGTAACTAGTTCCACAACATAGCCCATCATCAAACACCAGTCCTATTACCGGGTAACTAGTTCTATAACATAGCCCATCACCAGGCACTAATCCTATGATAATATTCATTTATTAGCTGGCTATTTCATACATTAGTTATTTTATTCTTCTCATCACCTATATATTTCTAACATTGACATCCTTTTTTCCCCCGTTGCCATGGTTAAACACAAATTATACATGGTTATTGTTGTTATTCTTACATAAAAACTTATCTCATTACGATCAAACACAAATTACACATGGTTATCACAATTACAATCGATAATGGTTCATACATAGAAATTTCCATTGTTGCGATCAAAAGTCAATTATAAATAACTTACTGTTGTTGCGATCAATCACACTCCATAACATATCATGTGTTTTTTTGCCTATATATTTAATTACAACATATACCAGTTTCTGTCTCGAATGCATAAGCCTTTAATTGATAGTTCAATACACAACTCAATCAATTAACCATTGTAAATTTAACAATTTCATAAGTACATTTAATTAAATAAATAGGCTAGGGAGGGTAAATCTTTTACCTTAACTTTTATTGTCCAAGTTCTTAAAGAGTCGAGTCTCGTCCTATACGCTTCTCCTATAAATCCACATAACAATCATTATCACTCACACATTCCAATTTGAATTTCATTTGTATTATTTTCTATATAACACATCCAAACACAAGTTCATAATCGATTTACATTATGCATTTACACATAATTCCTTAATTTTCTACACATATCTATTCCAATAATTTCCTCATCACTTATACATACAATTTTCTTAATATGCTTCATAATATGTTTTATGTCATCTCAATATGCCCTTGGTCTAACAAGACCTTGAGATTTAATAATTTATGTTTATATCAAAGGCCGCCAATATTTCAAACACACAATCACTTCCATCATTTATTGCCACAATAATTTCCATGATATGTATACACTCACTTACACAATAAACATAATACTTCACAAAAAAAAATATGTTAGTCATTTCACCATACATGGATTCTCAATTCTTACAACTTGAATGCAAGAGCAAAATGAGCTTAATATACTCATTAACACTTAACTTCTCATGCATTTAAATAAGTTTATATCCATCAACTAACACTACCTTGCAAAAGATTAGAAATGACGAATCCTGATTGGTTTAGTCTAACCAAACAAAAACTTGTTCAATGTTTAGCGCATAATTAAAGTTATAGGACTTGGTTTCGAGGGTGGCTTACTTCTTCTAAAAGCTAAGATACAAATCCACAACTTGTTGAAGGTAATAAAATTCAGTTATGTCGTTTACACATCTAAAACCACCCATTACAATAATATGCATAATTTGTCCAACAAGACACAATTTAACCTTTGGTCATATCTGGAGTTTTATAGTTTCAAATTAAGCAAAACCAGTTTTATTTGTGAGATAACATCCTTAAATATAACTTTCATATAATGAAGAAAACCTAGTTCTTCCATATACATATTCAAGACCACACATTACAGAAGCATATAATATCTGTCCAACAAGATACAATTTGACCCGTCTTCAGTATTTAGCTCATATCTAGAGTTCTATACCTTCAAATTAAGCTAAACCAGTTTCATTTAAAAGATAACTTTCTTAACTATAATGTTCATATAAAAAATAAAACCTAGTTTGCCATTCACATATCCAAGCCAGACAATGTGAAAGCATATAAAATTTGTCCAATAAGATACATGTAGGGTCTCTAAATTTAAGCTCATAATCTAAAATAATAAAAAATAATTTCATTAGAAATATATCATTTATATTTACAACTTGCATAAAAAAATCAATTTTAAATTTTATCATTTTCAAGTTTGAATATTAGCTAGAAGTCAGCTAATAAATCTGCCAGAATTTTCTTTGTAATTTTTTCATAATTATCACCCTAACCATTAGTTTTTCATGCTCAAGAACATTATTCATAATGATTTTTAACATTCTAAACACTTAATTCAAACAATCATCAACTCATATCAAAATGCCATAAGCTAATATTTCTTAAAACCATGAATAAGTTCATTAGAATTCAAATAAAGGGTTTAACATGTCTTTCCCAAACAAAATAAAGAAGAAGTTCGCAAGATTTCAACCATTTCCTTCTTTCTCTTCAATCACTTCTTTCTCGCTCTTCACTTTTCATAGCCATTTCTCTCCTTTTTTCCTTTTTGAAGTCACTTTAATCTTGTGTTTTCTTCGCAAATCATCAAGAATTATTCATGGATTTTTCATTTGAAGAATTAATTTTGGAGATTTTATAGAGAAAATAGAAAATTTTTATCTTTTTTTTTTCTCAGGGCTATGCAGCCGACTATTATAAAAGGAGAGAGTGATGAATCTTCACTTGTTTACAAAAATACCACTCCTTCATGCCTTTAACTAGTTTTTATGCAAGTTACCCTAGCTGTTGACCTAAATAGTAAGGTTTTTTTGAACCTCGATTAAAGCTTAAATTTTATAGATCAAATTGTTAGAACTAGAATATTCACACCAAATTTTGACCTGATCTAACATTTTAATTGAAATTTATGGATGATAGCATAAAATTAATTAGTTTATAATTTTTTCGCTAAAAATCAATTTATTTTTTATTTTTTATCTTCATAAATTATATTAATCATTCCTTTCAATCGATATCATTTATAAATTCTCAAAATATTTTTATTTGTGCTTTGCTTGAAAAATAGTGGTTAAAAGGGAGATTTGGCGGTTGTGGTTGAAAGAGAGGTTGATGATTGCTGGGCTTGCAACAGGTTCACGGTGGAGATTGGGTTGGCTGAAATGGTGGTGAGGGCTGGCGGCGGCGGCTATGGCTTGTGGCTGTTTTGATGGTTGAGAAGGGTTGTGTACATGGTTGGGTTCGATGAAAACAAGGGAAAAGAGGCTGCCAATGGAGACTAGTTGTTCTTGGGACAGTGATGGGGTGTTCTTAAGCACAACTTTGTGAGGAACGAGGACTGGGTTTCGGGTTGATTGGGTCTGGTTTTTCTGGGTAAGTTTGGCTAGGAATAGGTTGTTGGTTTCGGTTTCGTGCAGGAGGGAGAAGGTTCTAGTGTTGGATTATTTTATGAGGGCTGTTTCAAGGCTGGTGGAAATGGAGGAATGGAACTGGGTATTGATGACGTTTGAAGGAAATGAGAGATGAAGCCTTTGTGTTGTTGATCTATCATGTGGCGTGGGTGGTTATTGGGTAGGCTGGTTTGCTTGAAGATTGGTTGTGTTGCAGAACTGGATTTTTCCAGTGTTGGGAAGAGATGGGGTTTTGAGTTTGGCAGCGTGTGGGGGAGAGATGAAGTTTGAGTTTGGCAGTAGTGCTGGGATTGAAGATGAAGATGGTGGCTGATGGTTAACTCGGGTGAAGGAGATGAGTTTGATTTCTGGGTTTTTGGTTTGAATCCGAGAGGCTCTGTGTTCTTCCTGGAGGCTCTGTTTTTTAGGGAAAGGTTGCAGATGATGGTGGTTTGATTTTCTGGGTTCAGATGAGTTGAATGGTTTGCCGGGATGGTTTTCTAGAGAGTCTTCCCCTCGGTTTCGGTCCTTATCTGGGTTCAGAGTGTTCCCTATCGTGTTTTTTTTTTTTTTTTTGGTGTTGAGAGGCTGTCCTTAGATGTAAGGACTTCTATATGCGTTACAGAGAAAAACATATATCCAATTGTATAAATTGAAACCGTGGATGCATGAATGGTATCATTTGAATATTGAAAAATGTTAATGATTGACAAGAGTAGTCATGGTATCATTTGTGGAGGAAAATATAGTTTAATATTTAGAGTGTAAAATTATATAGTAGAATATATTTTCAAGTATTAAAAATATAAAATAAAAAAAATATAATGCCAAATATGGATCTTAATTTCCTCATGAAAAGAAATCTGTTTTAAATCTTAGATAAGATTAATAGGTAGAAACATGACTAAAAAAAATAATAAAATAATAATACAGTTTATTTTATATATTACACTGAAAATGATGTGTTTTTTTCTTACACAATCAGTTTCTAACCTGAATTCATATCATAGATTTTTTAATATTTATAACTATGATTATACCAAAACTCATTTCCTTTCAACACACTTAGGAAGGAAATGTCGTGTCGCTCTACGCCTCATGAGCGCCCCCACAACAACTCCTTTCATGAATTTTGTGTTTCTACATTTTTTAATTCTTAATTCAGATAGTTTAGATAGGATGAACACGATATTTTAAATAGGACGGGCTTCCTGCACCCAATGAATTGTGTATCGCTCTCCACGTAAAATTCTCAATCTTATCAAGAACTTGTGATGACCAAATCTACTTCTAATTAAGATTATCTGCTTTTTGAAAATAAATTTATTTTTTTCTAAGTGCTTTTTTAATTTTAAAAATAATTTAAAATAAATAGAAATAAAAATTCAAAATTCAAAAATAAAAATCCACCATGAATAAAAAAAAGAAATTGTAAAGAAACATTAACAAAACTAGCATAAATAAAGAATAAAGAATAAAGAATAAATTTTTATGATTTTTGTAAATTTTTAATCAATAGAAATTTAATATGTTTCTTTCCATATCTTTAAAAGACAAGAGTAAAGGAAATTAAGTTTGACCATAGATCCAATTCTATAAATTGAAACCGCGGATGCATGTATGGTTATCAAAAATCCATACAATAAGAGTCTTTAGCGCCATTGAATGTTGAAAAATGACAAGAGTAGTCATGCCATCATTTGTGGAGGAAAACATACAAGAAAATATTTTTTAAAGGGTTAGGATTTAGTTGTATATTTTTATATTTAGAAATATTAAACTACATAGTAAAATATATCCTCAGGTATTAAAAATATAAAATAAAAAAATATAATGCTAAATTTGGGTCTTAATTTCTTTACAAAGAAAGATCTACCTTGAACTTAGATGAGACCAATAAATAGAAACATGATCTAGAGAATTATACAACAACACAACTTACTTTAGATAGGGTGCACTGGGGTAATACGTCTTCTTCTTACATTACCAGTCCTTACCCGAACTCTCGCAGATATAGATTTTTTAATATTTATAATACTAAGTAGCGAATTCTAAACTTTATAATTATAATTTTATGTGTATATTCAAAACCTCTTTCATTTCAACACACTTAGAAAGCAAACACCATTGTCTTTCGATGCCCCACGGCGCCCGCAACATCTCTTTTCATGAATTTTGTGTTTATGGATTCTTTAATTCCTAATTCAAATAGTTTAGATAGGATGGGCACAATATTTTAGATAGGACGGGCTTCCCGCACCCAAGGAATTGTGCATTGCTCTCCACATAAAATTCTTAATCTTATCAAGAACTTGTGATGACCAAATCTATTTTTAAATAAGATTATCTAAATTTTGAAAATAAATTTATTTTTTTCTAATTTTTTTTTTGAATTTTAAAATAATTTAAAATAAATAGAATGAAAAATTCAAAAATAAAAATCCACCATGAATAAAAATAGAAATTGTAAAGAAACATTAACAAAACTAGCATAGATAAAGAATAAAGAATAATTTTTATGATTTTTGTAAATTTTTAATCAATAGAAATTCAACATGTTTCCTTCCATATCTTTAAAAGACAAGAGTATAGGAATTTAATTACTTTTATATGCATATATAGATCCCATTGTATAAATTGAAACCGCGTATGCATGTATGGCTATCAAAAATCCATACAATAAGACTCTTTCTTCGCCATTGAATGCTGAAAAATGACATATTGACTAGAGTCGTCATGCCTTCTTCTGTGGAGGAAAACATACAAGACTTTCTTATCTACACGAAAATGTAATTAACGAAAATAAAAAATATCGGAGAGAGCAGGCAATTACTTGAAAGTATTTCTTAACCATTCCCAAGTTCATATATTTTAATTAAATATTACACAATACAAGTAGGGTAAATTCTTATTAGGATTTGAACCCAAGATTTTCTAGTGAAAATCTAAATCATACTCCAGAACGCTACAGATGCTTTATGAACCTCGAAGCTATGCACAGCGTTCTTCCAATAAGATGACTTAGGTTGTCTTCTTTGCTTTCGATTCTTTCTTGTAATTTATTTGTAATTTATAACCTATATGTTAATTTAAGGCGATTAATTAATTACCGTAGAGAGCATGTATGCCATCAATATCATCCTGGGCGAGATCCCTTTTGACAGTTCCAGGTGGAATCTTTGAATACATAACGGCATTGGAATCACTACGTACTGTGATCAAGCCCAAGCAGATGTCCTATTTCATGAACAGCCACGGATTCCAAGTCAATTTGGTCCATTGCGGGGTTAGCACTCGACTTCTCGTCAGCATCAAAATGGAGACGGCCACCTTCTGGACTAGAAGCATGGGCTAGTGTTGTCCCGGGTCCGTCAAAAGGATGACCATCCCCATGATCACCGCTGTAGAATGCAATAACAATATTTGCTGATGCAGCATCAGAGGCCTCCTGGAAAGTGAATTGAGAAAAATCTGACCACTTTTTGAAAGCATCTGAGCAGACAGACCTCAAGGTGTCCATGCATATCAACAACTTGGACGCCCATCCGAGCCAAATGTGTAGGTCAGATCATACTTGGAAGGTGGCCATTTTGGCATCCCATCGAAGAACTTATAATGCATCACCATGTGGAACTTGGTGTGTTTTAATTTGATTTAGTGTTGTTGGGTGTGATATCAGGCATTCCACATCGTGGAATCATCATTTGTTTTATGGTACTATCGTCGAGGATACCAGTAACATTCAGATGAAAATAGTTCTGGTATGTTTTGAGTGCAGACTCCAAGAGATCATCAAAATCGCTGGCCATGAGATTGACATCACTTGGATAGTATCCAAACCTTTTGAGGTATTGTTTGAGCTCAACAAGTCCTTCCACAGTTTGGCCCTTTTGAACTCCCTCCAGCTTTTGAAGGGAGCTAAAAGAATATTGCTGATGCTCGGATTTCAAAATCCTCGCCAGACCTATGAAGGACTGGATAGAAAAGAAGGTGAGGAAAGCTAACAAAAGACAGGAAAGTTCAGCAGCCATATTGATGTTGTTTCAGAGAATGGCTTTCGTCGTGGGTTGTGGCTGTGCAGTACAATTGTATGGCTATTTATAGACCCGATTCCTGGCTTTGGGGGTTCTATAGGATACGTCATGTTATTCATTTATAACGTCAGATTCACAGGTCAGGAAGCAATATATTTAGACACAAGATTATTGACTGACGAGCTTACACATAAAAATAAATCATTAAAAAAATATTCATTGATAATTTTTAATATATCAGCGAGCCCATCATTAATAAATTTATTGATGGCTTTACATACACAAAATATAAGTAAAATTTAACATATCACCGATAGTTGAACTGTATATAATTTCATTGGTAAAATTACATATCCCGATAGAATGCTATCAATAATTCTATCGGTGAGTTAATAGTTGTAGTGGTATTTACAGTAATTATTTTTCAACTTTCTGTAATATACCGACAGATTTATTCCGTTGATGAGTTAACAGTAGCAATGATATTTCCTGTAATTCCTTTTCAACTCTCTAGAATATACTGATGGACTTGTTCCGTCGTTAATACCGTCTTTAATTATTTTAAAAAATATTTTCTTAAAAAACATATTGAACAAAAGTAGAAAAATAATTAAAATAATATAAAAACAAATTATTTTAATATAAAATACACATTTTTATTACAAATTTAAATATTTATACATTCAAATACAATAAAACTAAAATAGAGACGGTGCTAGAGGAGGAGAAGGAGGCTGGTCATCGTTGAGACTGTGGGGCCAATTAGAGGGCACATGTACAACCCATCTATGATCTCATCTTCATTACCACTCGATGGGGTTCTTCATAATCTGCAATGAATTGTTCATATTTTTTATTGAGATGGATCGTCTAATCCTATACTTGTTGGTCCAACATCGCCTCAAACTCTGAAATCTGAGTGCTCAGGACTGATTACGAGCATCCAATGGTTGAAATACTATTGGTCGTCCGTAAGTTTTCGGCTGTAGTATTAGAGAGTTCGTACACTCGATTTCTATCGGGTTCACCGGATGATCCTGCCTCCAACCACAAATTCGAATCTATATCTAGGTGGGTCAAATGATCGTTCTCATATCTCTCCTTCAATCGGCTGTTATATGTCTCTTGCAAAGAAAAAAATAAATCCATCAAATTCAAGTAAATAATAACTTAAGAAAAGAACATAAAATAGTTGAAAACCAACATACCACAAAGTGTTGAGCTTGATTATCCATGAACCTGCACCGTTTTTTTGCGGTCATCACTCCACATGTATGTTTCCATAAAAAGCTCCATTGGACTTAGCTCACGTCCAAGAACCGTAGCCTACAAGATAAAAAAGTTTTTAGTTAAATATATTTATAAAAAACAACAAATAAAAAAATAGATGTAATTAAAAATAATCTTGTCATTCGCTTCACATGCAAAACAAACGAAATGAAGTCGCCGGTGTGTGTTGTAACGAAATGGTGACTGTTATGTGAAACACATGGACATCACATACTAAATGTATTCTACATAGACAGTCTCCAAGATTTTGAGGGCATATGGAAAAACCTCATGGTCAATTTCAATTTTGCATTAAAAAGTTATTCTTAGTCCCTCTTTCTTCTTTTTAATTTGTAATTATAATTCAATTTCTAACCTTATTAGTCAATGAATTTGTGCCACTCTATGATTCATTAGAAAAAGGCATGTTGACTACTTTTTTCGGCCTAATTGGATTACTAATTACTTACTACTTTTTTAGTTCCTTTAGTTTTTGGAATTATTGTTTAGGTTAAAAAATTAATTTTGTTTATTTTTCAGTTTTAAGGTTTGAATGAAAAAGGGAAAGTCGTTAACAAAAAAAAAAAATTATTGGTTAGCAACATTTGGGTAACAAAAAAGATTGATTTTAGTGTAAATATGTTTTATTCAATGAGAGGAGTTCGATGATGGTGACTTTTTTTTCTTTAAACATGTTTGGAAAAGTAGATCAGGGTCTTTTTAGATTTTTTTTTAATTAGGTTGATTTTTATTTTTATTTTAGTGATTTTGGGTTTGGGTAGTAGCTTATGTAGGTTCTTATGATATTTTTAAAGTTTTTTCAAATAAAAACTATTTGAAAATTGAAATGTTAGGGTCCAAAAACTTGGATTCTATTTTGAGGTCATCGAAGGTGATCAAAAAATATTACAATAGATGAGAAATCACGTAGTTAAAAAGAAAAAAAAGAGTGAATGATGCGTCATCCTCTTCTAAAAAAACACCGGGGTGGGTATTAAATTTTTAATTAAGACCAGGCATGTAGACTTAGCCCATTTACATTACCCTTTTTGAAGGGCCACGTGAGCTTGGCTACATAAGCCCACACATTTGGCATGTTTATGTTTTTATTTTTTATTTTTTTAAAATAATTAATTTACAATATTATAAAAAATATCAATGTATTAAATTATTAAACTAATTAAAAATATATTTTGGATATTATTTTATTAAATATCATTTAATTTTTACTTTTTTAATAAAAATATAGTAGTCTTTTTATAATATTAGCAAGTTTTTTTTACAGCTCATCAATATTTGTTAATTTTAATATTATCTTTTTTTTTATAGCATATATTTTATTGTAGATTAAATAAAATTATTTCAGAAAAAATATTATTAAGCCTAGTCGGTCCATGATCTAAATTGCTAGTTTAATGAGTTAGCTAAAACTAACCCGGATTGATTGAAAATGTCGCTATTGTGATATTTTAAAAAAACTTATTTCATATTTATCAAAATGACAAAACACTATATTTCATATATATCAAAATGTCGCTATTGTGAAATTTTAAAATGATATTTTAAATTGTGAAGAGAATAAGTAGTGAAGAGATGACAAAACACCACAACTAGGAAGTTGGATAGGGATATGTTATAATTGAACCACTAGAAAAATCAAACTGGTATATTTTGGAACTTGATGAACAAATTCAAGTTCAAGAAGAAAATATATGATTTTGCTAAGTAGCTTATCTAATAAAAACATATATAACTTTTAATTTCTTTATTGAATTAACTCAAATATTTCTAAGAAATTTAAACATTTATAGGTTAGCTCGCTATAATCATACAAGGTTAAGAAGATCTTTAAAATAGTCTTAAAAAATATTGTTTTTTTAGCTTTAGTAATTTTTTATATAATTTTTTTTAATTTTCATCTTTTAATTTTTTCTATTTATTTATGTTTAATATTTTTTTATTCTTTTCATGAATTTTGTGTTTTTGGATTCTTTAATTTCTAATACAGATAGTTTAGATAGGACAAGCATGATATTTTAAATTGTGCATTGCTCTTCATATAAAATTTCTAATCTTATCAAGAATTTGTGGTGATCCAATCTACTTCTAAATAAGATTATTTGCATTTTAAAATTAATTTTTTTTAGCTACATTGAATGTTTTTGAAAAATAATTTTTTTTTAGCTCCATTAAATAAGATTATCTGCATTTTAAAAAGAAATTCCTAATAATTTTTTTTTAGTCATGCCGTGGAGGCAATTGTAATTGTCATTATATAAAAAAAGCTACCTAAAAAAACTTGCCATGATTAAAAACTAATAACATAGGGATTTAATTATAAAACAATTTAATATAATTAGAACTACAGCTTATTTTTCAAAAAACAAATGCTAGGATAAAAAAAAAACTTCAAAATATAGTCGATATGTAAATAAAATAAAATACGGACTAAATATTGTTTTAAAAAAATTACAAGAACGAAAAAAAACATTGAAAATGCATTCATTACATCACTAAAAATTTTGCGACCAAATAATCAAAAGATAATGAATTATTTATATTACATTATATCAAAAATAAATATTTTTTTTATTTCTATGATTAGTAAGGAAATTGAAATATTCAAACTTGTCGTCAATGTTAAGTCTGTACTTGATTTTAAAGTTTGATCACCTCAAATACAACAAAATATATATGTTATATGTATTGTGAAAATTGCTGAGAAGTGATGTAATGCAGTCATCGATCGCTATAGAAACTTGGAATGTTCTTAGAAAGAGATATGAGAGAAAAATATTTTAGTCAATAATATTCTAGCCACAAAAAATTAATTTTAATATCAATGATTCTTTAACTTTTAATTATAATGAAAAAATAGATTGGAATCCAAAAACTTTATTAAAATTAATTTAATTTTGAGTTTTTAAATTGATCAAAAGATATTTTAAGATTAAAAATATAATTGCTAGGATTTGAAAATACATTTTAGATACTTTATATAAAAATAAATTGAGATCTTATTTGTCCAAACATGCTTGGCGTTTTTTTTTTTTCTCTTTCGAAGGCTATTGGTGTTTAAACTTGGCATTATAACCAAGCACACATGTCTAGGCTCGATTTCACTAGCTATGCCTTCCACTTCTTCTTTTTCTTCTTCTTCTTTTTTTTTTTTTTTTTTATAATTTTAAATATTCTAAAATAAAATATTTTTTAAATAAAATAATTACAATATTATTTTAAAATTTATATGATGATACTATTTCTATCAAATGAGATTATAGTCTTTTAATGGTAATGCTATGAATAATTATATATATATAAATAGTATTCATAAACAATTTTCATCAATTTTCATATATATATATATATATATATATATATATATATCAATGGAAGAATTGAAGCGTTTTGTTGTGAGTCGGATAATTTTTTTTTAACATAAAAAAATGTTAACTGCTTGAAGAATGTTTTGATTGTGTTGTTAAACTTGCTTTAATGGGTCAATCTTGAAATCTTGCAACATAACTTTTTGTCTAACTCGAGTTTCAAACTAAATCAAGCAGAAGCTAGCTCGAATCAAATTGATTGACTTCATGGATCAAAATGCAATCTTGATTACTAGTAAAAACATGACTTAACTTTTCACGAAACTTCAAGATAATAACTTTTTTTCACAAAAACTATTGAGACAATGACAAATTAGATCGATCTCAATTCCCAAGCAAAATGTTTCATGGACTCCATTAAGTTCAATAATTTGTTTTTCATAAAATATATATTTTAATTATGTTATAAAAATATACAGTCATAAAATTGAGCATCAACATAAAAATTAAAATTTATTTGAAACAGTCATAACCTTAAAGAAAGTAAAAATAAAATAAATCATGCAGTTTATTTTCTAACCAATTTAATATTGAAGGGTAAAATCAAGAAAAAACTATTAAAAACAATTAAAAGATCAAAATCCAAAAAAAAAAAACATATCCGACTAGTGGGTGAACTTGTCAAACCTATGAACCAGGTAACTTGGGATAGCATGCCATATTTGTGAACCGAGTTATAGACTTCAGTGGGATTATAATTTTATTTTTCAAAACTATTTTTTATTTAACTACATGAAAAAAATATATACGATCGCAAAATAAAACACCAAACTAATACTAAGATACTGTAAAAAATTAAGCAACAAATTAAGATCAAAATATTTAATATCGCAACACAAGTAATTTACTTTTGTTGTGTTTAATGAATTTCTTTATCAAAACAAATTTGTAACAGAAACTGACACGCATATAAAATTTATTGAATAAAAGCAAAAAAAATGCAAGGATGCACATATAAAAAATCTTATAAAAAAATCAATATTAAAAAAAAACAAATTTAATCTATATAAAATTAAGAAAAAACTATAGATGAATTATACCTACTTCTTTAAAAACCAAACACCCAATATCATTAAAAAAATCATCACAAACTAATTACAACATAAACCTAAAATTTATTTGAAAACAAAATATCAACAAATACATTATTTGTTTTTTAAGCAATGGCTCAATCAAGCAATGGCTCGCACACGAGACTATATATTTTACTCTTTGTAATAGGGCGATCGACACATTGTCTGATCCATGCATTAGGGGAAAAATGACTTGTCGCCTGCATCAAGAGATAAGGTGTTGTCTATTCATATCTAAAATCCAGTCACTGTGGTGGCTGAAAAAATAAGGTCCTTTGCTTTTGTACCCAAAAACTTATATCTGGCCCAAAACACTAATAAAACACCCTAGAGACATTGTTTAACAAATCCATGGCCATGAAAAACACATGAAAACAACCTTAAAACTTCAAATTCACTTGAAATTTAAAATCTTCCTGAGCTCAGATATGATTTTTTAGGTGTTTTTAAGGTAAAAAAACCTAATCTTAACTCCCCTCATCATATGAAATCATTTAACATAAAAAACGATCATTTTGGTGGTCGAATTCCTTACCAATGGACATTTTCTCTCTCTAAGTTGGAATTTAACAACCTCCTCTCTCTCCATCAACCACAAAAATACTGAAAATGAGGGGGGGAAAAGTTCGATACTAAAATTAAATTTTGTAAAAAAGGTATAGTAACCTGATAGCTAAAAAAGATGAGGGACTCAAATGGATTTTTGACATAAATTTTCAATCCACCTCCATGTTACCTATTTTTTTCACTTCAATCCTTTTTTTTCAATTGAACCCTCCCTTACAAAACACAACATGCAATTAAGCTCTAATTTGGTCTCAAAGGGGCTTAATGGTGAAAAAACAAAGTTCGTAGACCAAATTGAAAATTTTAAAAAATTGCACTATTGTAATCCATAATAAAATATGAGGGTGAATAATGTTTTTGTGAACAATAAAAACACCACACATTTTAGCTTTATGTACTAGATATGTGGTCCATGCTACGTCGCAGGTTGGGCCAAACGTTTTCCAATGCTGAAAAAGGATATTTAAGTGACAATAATCCAAGACAACCCGAGTTACATTAACTAAAATATGGCCTAGGATATGAGACTACAAGAACTTTCAAAAAGAAAAATGAAAGGAAATTGTAAAGTTCAACGTTTAATAACTTAATGTCGTAGATGAAAACAAAAACAAATCTTCATAGAATACAACATCGAAAAAGAAAACTAGAGTCAACTCAAGGTAACTTGACGAACCAACAACCCTCGATATGAAATCAGGATAAAAAAGAAAGAATTTCAAAAGGATGACCTAGTAAAAAAAAACCAAAGTTAAAAAAAAGATCAAAAACCCTAAGCCAATCTGAGTTAACTTTACGAACCCGCTTTTGAAATAACCAAAAAATAAGAAAAGTGAAAAAAAATAACAAAGCTCAAAGGGAATTAATTTAATGTAATGATGAAAATGAAAAAAAAAAGTCATAAAAAATTAAAGGAAAATATTTGAGTCAACCAGGTTAACTTGACAAACCTGCAACACGCGACATGAGATTTGGATAAAAAAATTAGACCTCCAAAAGAAGGGCCTAACTAATATGGATCAGCCTATATATACCAGCAATGACCCATTAAATGTTCTAAATAAGCCAATAACTCGGTCCAAGACAAAGGCATTGAATGTATTGGTGTTGAAGGTTTTGATCAAGTCAGATTTGAAGGGTCTATTGAAGCATTAAGAGGAGGCCTAGTATGCAAGGAGATTATTCCAACAACTTTAATTGTATTTTCTAGTATTAAAAGGATCCTAAGAGGTGGAAGAAGAGGGGAATTAATACCAGCAACATGGAAGGCTACCTTTCTTTTAGTTTCTAGGATTAATGGGTTGCATGGAAGGTTATAAATAAGCTTTAAACTTGTTCTGTAATATTTTCTTTCCTTCTCCTGTTCTCACGACGGAACAAGAACTTTGTTTTCAGCTAGGATCCAAAACTTGTTTGGATCAGGTTATAAGATTTTAGTTTAGGGTTTTTGGGTTAATTTTATAAGTGAGTCAAATCAATCCAAAGGTATATCCATTAGGGTTATATTTTTCGTAAGTATTTAAACCCTTGTAAAGCCTAAAGATGAGACTTTTTGATTAATAAGAATTCATAATGTTTTTTTTTTAACTTGTGTAAGAGTGATTCTTGTATTCTTTAGTTCTTGAATAAACTAAATCTGACTTATTAAAAATTAATTGGCTCCATGGAGTCAATCAACTTCATTTAAATAGTGTTGGTGCCTTAAAGACAAGTTTCCATTGTTTTACACTCCTATCAAATCTATTTCAGCTTTCTAGGATTAGATTTTAATCTTGATTGTGAGTTATGTGATCATGTGATCATGAGGTTTGGTTCAATTTGTATTAGAGCTTGGCTCCAAAACACAGTCATATCCTTCTGTTATTTTCATGTTCTTTGTGTTCCTTTAAGTATTTTAGTGTTTGCGTTGTTCATCTTCTTCTTCTTTGTGTGTGCAACATCTAAGCAAAAAATAAAGTAATATTTCATCTTGTTATTGTTTCTAATCATATCAGTAGAATAAAAAAAAGTAAAAAGGTAAAATGATTAGATGAGATTTGAAGGTTGATTTAATTTTGCCGCAGAAAAACAACCCTTACTGAACCATAAACAAACCACCTTAAAATTCATTGAAACTTCATATTCTAACTACTAGGAATGAGATTGCACCATATATTAAATTTGGGCTTATTTTGATATTGTTTGCTTGAGTTTTTAATTCAAGGTTTAATTCTACCGCAAACTAATCATACAAGGGGTTTAGGTACCTAGACATAAGAGAACGACCTATGTACTGAGATTTATTGTTTTTTAGTATTAGAATACTAAATATTGAATTTGCGGTCAGTCCAATATCATTTGGTCTGGGTTTCAATTCTGGTATGTAAAAATTACGTAACAAGTTAGATTTGCGTTAAGCTCCAAAACATGATCCTTACTGTTTTTTTTCATCCAAATCTTTTTTTTCTATTATAATTAGGTTATTTAGGAGTCAAGTAATTGTTTTCGCTAATTTTTATTTTGTTTTTATTTCATGTCTTCGTCTTGTCCACAATTTGTACGAGTATATATTGCTACTTATGAAGTCACAATTGTAGTTTTGTTTTTCTTTATTTTCAGTATATTTATTGATTCTTGAGTTTGAAAAATATAATTAAATTATGTTGTGAAGGCTACTAACTTTGATTTGTTGATTTCAATTCCTAAAGAACCAAAAGAAAACAAATTGTGAGGTAAAAGGTGTAGAGCTTATTAGAGTGAAAAACCTTGATTTTTGTGTGAAACACAAGAGGTGTGAGGATATATTTTATGCTACAAACCAAATTTTATCTATTCAAAGATTGTATGAAAATAATGAATCAGCGACACAAAACATTGACGTCACTTTCCAATTATGAGCCATTGATCAACAACTCGAGCTCTTGTCTAAGACATATAAGGATTTGAAAGATGAGGTGAATTTGATAAAGCAACAAAATAATGGGGCTAATTGCCAATGAAATACTGTCTGAAGGGCCATATGGAATATCATATGTAATTTTGAAGAGTTTATTAATGAAAATATAGATGTGGGTGAAGATGATAATGAATTTGCATTTGTTAGCCAAGGAATTAGGTCTAATTTTGAAGCTTCGGCTAATGACATCTGAATGGATGACCGGGATAAATGAATTATTAGCTTCGGCTAATGGCATTCGAAGGGATGACCGGGACAAACGGTTGATTAGTTTTGGCTTATGGCATTCGAAGTGGATGGCCGGGGTGAGTGAATAGTTAACCTCAGCAAACGATGCCTTAAGAGGATGGCCAAAATTAAGATTATGACTGATTGCAAGAATTGGTGCATCTATATGTACTATAAGTTGTTTATACCAGAAACATGAAGGAACTACAAGTGTCACGCTTCAAACATAAGACAATGCTAATGCTTCATTAAACTGTCAGACCGTTTCTTATCATTATTAATATTAAGTAATTGCATTCTTGTAAATGTTTTTGTACTGCAGCAGGGACATCACACTAAGAAGGTGCCTAGGAAACCCAATACACGGGAACCTACTTTTGCAAGGAATCATGTATTTGCATTCTAAATCATGATGTATTTTGTATGAATCAATGTACTGAATGTATAACTATTATTAGATCCTTTTTGTTTAAATTCGTGATGACTACTTGTAGGATAAAATCCAAACTCATGTCTATGCATGTATATTTTTAATATAAACTTCTAATTATGCAAACATAATATTATGTGTTTATGTAAGAATCACTTTTAAATGAAATGTTGATTGTTGTTGATGTATGGATTGTATCTTGATGATGTGAGGGAACAAGTTCGCCGATTTCCGGCACAATGTGTGTCAAGTACAAAAAAAAATTGACTGTTGTTTTAGGCTTGAAAAGCCGGGCCATTACAGATTGACCCACCATTCGTGACATGAGATTAGTATTAAAAAAAAATAGACTTCCTAAAGAAAGACCTAGGAAAAAAGGTCAATGTTAAAAAAAAAGACTGTGTAAGAAAACACAAGCTAACCCGGGTTAACTTGATTAACCCGCAATCGGGATAACTCAACATAAAGAAAAGTAAAAAAATCACATAGCTCAAAAACCAATAATTTAATGCCAAAGTATGAAATTGTTAAACAAAGCAATTTCATTAAGAAAACCAAGGAAAAAGAATCTGAGGCAACCATGGTTAACTTGACTAATCTATTACCTGGGATATGAAATCGTGATAACTCAACCAAAAAAACACAAAAAGCGATGAAGCTAAGGGCTTAATAACCAAACGTCAAATGATGAATTTGAAAAAAAATAAATTAATAGACTACCCTGCTGGAAGGTAACCATAAAATAATAACAAAGTAAAATATCTAATTGTAAAACAATTTAAAGCACAAACAATGCAGACCAAATATGGTATATAAAAGAAAGAAATTAGGGGCTAAATTGAAAAAAAAAACAAAGAAAAGGATATAAAAAGGTTATTAAAATAATAAGGATAAAAACTAGATAAAAAAACCAAATGAAATTAAATATTGAGGGACAAAATTAAAAAAAAAACAAGATAAATCAAGAAAAAGATAAGACTATAGAAATCAAAAGAATAAAGACCAAAAATAAATTAAAAGAATGCAATAAAACGTAGGGAGACTAAATTGGAAAAAAAATCAAATTGAATAAAATTCCTAGGGATAAAATTGAAAAAAATCCAAACTTTAAAAAGCATAAAAAACCAAATAAACAATAATTAAAAGGTGCTAAAATTGTAAAATTACAAACTGGAGGACACAATTGTTTTTTTGGAAGTTCAAGTGCGTTTTTCTAGGAAATGAGAGAGAAAAGAGAGAAGAAAGAAAAAAACTTTAAAATAACAACAAAACCAGTCAAAAAACACCAAAACACCCTTGCCAATAATCTTTGTTTTTTTAATTGCAATGTTAATTTTGCCATTGTAGTGTTTAAAAAAATAAAAAGACGGAGAAGCCCCTTTATGAATGCTTTTTTTCTCTTTTAATGACATAACTGTAACTCAACTGTTTATTTTTTTTTAAAAGACAACAATTCCCTCACCTAAAGATTTTTTCTTTGTTTTTGAGAGAAAAATAGTCTTTACACCGTAACAAAAAAAACATGTTCGGACCATTTTGTCCCGAATCAATTTTGCAATAATGAATGTATCCCATGAATAAGACACTTCTACCCCCAATTGCATGTGTCATAACCCAATTTTGGGTTTTCGCCAAAATTACCATTTTCTTTTAGAATGAAAAGCAACAAAAAAAAATGAAAAAGATTGACAAATTAGCAAGAGTGGGCTGAGAAGAGTTTCAAATGCATTGAAGAACCAAGTTGGAGTTTTAGACAAAATTAGAAGTCCAATTGTATCCCGATTATACCCAAGTTCGAAAGATAAAGTAGATTCAAGATCAAATTAAATAATTACTGGAAGATAGGGGAATCACTTGGCATGTAAGCCTGAATTCATCCAGTTGACTTTGTAAAAATTAAATTTGATCATCTAGAATTTTAATCTTTTCAAGTAAGCTTAAATTATGCTTCTAAACTTAATTTTTCACCAATCAAGTCCCTATTAAAATTACTTTGACCCATTAAAAGTTTAATTAAATCCTTGCACTTAATTAATTGTTTTCATATAGCCCAAAATAATTATTAAACTTAATTGATCTTTTAATTAGATCCATGAGTAAATTAAATTGAAATATTAAAAATATAATTAAAACCTTAGATTTAATTAATATGTAAATTCTTCCGATAAACATTTAATTTGATATGTATGTTGACCACAGCCCTCTTCTTTATGTTGACCGGAAATAGATTGCGACACTGGCTGATGATATGTCAGGCTAACAGTCATAGTTGCACCTTTACTAATTTTTTGATTGGCGTTCAAGATTGAAGAACCTGGGGTTTTTCATATTTCTTAATCATTCACTTTAGTATAAAAAAATGAAATGAGCACAAGCATTTATATTTGAGAAAGAATTCAAGAATTAATATTCAGAAGTGAGTCATTTTTTATTTTTTTTATTCTCTGCAAATTTCTTTCCACAGCATTGTTCATGTCATTCTTCATGCAATATGTCACAATTTTGTGAATCATAAATGTATATAGAAAAAACATATTTCATGAAAAACACAGACTGTTGAATCAGATCAAAGTATTCGCAAATCCATCCATTCTAACTGTGTGACCTGATTCTCTGCAGTATAAAAGTTGTTTGGATACTGCATATTGTCAATGCTGCTAATATGTTTGATTGTTTCCGGATCTGATTTTTTTTTTTTGGTGCAGAGAGGGGATCTGAACACATTGTTGGAATGGTGGCATTTGCGAATACTGTTATCGGATTTCATGGAACCCCCACAGCTTTTCCGGTCATCAATTGGCTTGTACAAGACCTGAGTGTAGATAAAGCACTTAATGTGCATCTGAATCTCTAATTAAAGGTCCTGATCATGTTGCTTAGCAATTAACCTTTTCTTAAAATTTTAAATTATCTCCCTTGATAGGAAGTATTTCAAGTTATCATGCAAGCCTTTGGAGATTGTTCAGAACATCGTAATTTCTTATTTTACAATTGAGAATCAATACAGAACCAAAAGTTTTTGAATTTGATCACAACTGTTTTTCTT